>Ga0310121_10000705_pt1 | contig 35875 bp, 32 predicted proteins | sample CB27_Tmax_986_MG_FD_203504 | JGI IMG/M metagenome (GOLD analysis project Ga0310121, IMG submission 203504) | Marine microbial communities from Western Arctic Ocean, Canada - CB27_Tmax_986 | ecosystem: Environmental > Aquatic > Marine > Oceanic | place: Canada: Western Arctic Ocean | collected...
TGGCATGTGATCGGGGCCAATGGCATGAAGAGGGCAAGCGCGTTTAGCGCGGCGGTGTTGCTGGTGGTGGCCTGTTCGGCCGAGGGCCGGACTGCCGAGCCAAACGCCGCGGCTAGCGCCGGGCCTGTCACCAGCCAGGGTTTGCTCACCGGTGTGGTGACCGATGCCGCGGGAGGGCCTCTCCAAGAGACCCTCATATCCGCGACGGGCCCGACGGGGACTACCCTCGCAGTGTGTGACGCGCGCGGACGGTTCGAGTTCCGGGGGCTGGTTCCAGGCCGCTATCTGCTGCGCACCCACCTGGCCGGTTTTGTGGCCCACGGACGTCAAGTAGTAAATGTCTTTTCAGGACGCGCGACTGTTCACTCCGTGGCGCTGCATCGGCAGCAATCCGCAGAGTTGGACGATATTGAGCTGGATAATCCTCCGCTGGGTCCTACCGAGCTCGACAACGCTGAGTTTGTGGCCGCGGGATTTGCGGCTCGTCAGAGTCCGCGGCTGCTAGATTTGGTCGGCGTCACCGTCGTCGCGGTCCAGCCCGACGATACGTCGAGTGAATCGGGCGCTTCGGGCTCGCCGGCCGTGTCGGACGCCCCGACACCACACGATGACTCTGAGAAGGCATGGTGGCTACGTAGGGCTCGCCGCAGTGTGCTCAAGACGGGAGAGCACGGGCTCGTGGCGAACCGATTACGCCTGGGGGCGGGAGGCGGTCCATTCGATCGGTTCCAACGGCCGTTTCAGCGCTCTGTTGACTTCGTCGCCGGCGCTGACCTGTCGGCCGGGTTTCCTCTCTCCGGGCAATTTCACCTCCTGACCCGGGCCAGCGTCGACTCGCCATCCCAGCTCCTGTCGTCTGACATTCTCCCCGGCCAGGTTGCGTACGTTGCGTTAGGCGGTCCCGAGCAGAGTAGTCGCTGGGGCGTGCAAGGAGCAGTGACCACAGGGGATGCTGGGTCGTTCGTGCTTGCCGGGAGTCATGTGACGGAGGTGACCTCTCGTCACACGCTCACAGTTGGCGGGTCTTACAGCCGGCAGCATCTTCGCCGTGGAGGTGGCGACTCGCTCGAAGCGCTTGTCCCTCGTTCAGGCGCGACCGGCGTCGATAGCCTTGACCTCAGTCGAGACGCGGCGAGCGTGAGCGCCGATGGACACTGGACAGCCAGTTCCTATGTTGCGGTCGACTACGGCCTCAACATCGCTCGCTACGGGTATCTCGAGCAAGATACTCTTCAAAGTCCCCATGCGGTCTTCACGTTTACACCGCTCCGCCGCACCCGAGTGCGGGTTGCCGCGTCGCAGCGCCTCTTGGCGCCCGGCGCGGAAGAGTTTCAACCGCCCTCGCGCGGAGTTTGGCTGCCGCCGGAGCGAACCTTCGCGCCGCTGTCGTCGACCGACCCGCTACGGCCGGAGCGCACCCGGTATCTCGAGGTAGCCGTGGAGCGTGACCTTGGTAACTCCACGGTCGGCGTCCGGCGGTTTGCTCAGGATATCGACGAGCAGATGATCACGATGTTTGGGGTGGGGGCCCACCAAGTGTCAAGGCCCTCGGCTGACCATTACTACTTGGCGAACGCCAACGGCGTATCTGTTGATGGTTGGGGTGTCGTATTCCGGCATGAGGTTGCAGGCCGGGTGCGGGGAAGCGTCGACTATAGCCAAATTCGTGCTGAGTGGTCACCGTGGACGGTCCGCGGGCTTTCCCCAGGAACCGCAGGGATCCTGCGGGCAGGTCGTGAGCGATTTCATGACGTGACGACCTCTTTCGAAGTAGAAATACCAGAAACAGCCACACGAGTCTTGGCTCTGTATCGGATCAACTCTGCGTTTTCGATTGTCGATCGGAACGGTGGCGGGTTGACGACTGGATTAGACGGGCGCTTTGCGCTGAGTGTCCACCAAACCCTTCCGTTCTCACCGTTTGAAGGCAGCGAGTGGGAAGTGCTGTTCGAAGTTCGAAGTCTCTTTCGCGAGCAGTTCGTGGGCGCGTCGGTTTACGACGAGCTCTTTGTGGTGAGTCCGCCCAAGCAGGTTGTCGGTGGGCTCGTCGTCAACTTCTAGAGCCGTTCGTCCCGCCCGTGTTTTTTGCAACCTCCTCACGGGTTCTTTCACGGCCTACAGCCGATCCAAACGGTTGGACAGTGCATCCGCGATTTTGAATATTTGGCCTCGTCCGAAGGATGTCAGAAGACGGATAATCCCTTTAACGTCACCAAGTTGGGATTTGTCGGATCTACCCTCTGTCGGAACATCGTTTGCAGGGTAGTGATGGGCCAGTAGTTCGTCATCCGAACTTCACTGCAAGAGCACTCAGACACATTGGCATGACCGTTTTTCCCGAAGGCACCCGCGACGGGTCCGCATGGCTTCGCACCGGCTGGGCGCCGGCGCTGCTGGCGGTCGGGATCGTTGCCATACTCCTCTGTCTGGCTGCGGCCAACGTGGTGGTCCGTGCGAATTGGCACGAGGTTGAAGACGGTGTCTTGTGGGCCGACGAATCTGCGGGAGTGGTGGCCCGCGCAGTGGCGTCCGAGTCACCGGGGCATGTGGCTGGACTCGTTGATGGCGATCTTCTGTTAGCGATCAACGGCCTGGCCGTTGAGTCCCGGGGCGACGTGCTCGACATACTCCACGCGGCGACACAAGGCGAACGCCTTGGCTACACCGTGCTTCGCCTCGTTGATCGCCAGCTTTACGAGCTCACCCTCGAGGCGGCACCCAGTAGCGACATTCCCCTGTATTTCGTGCTGGTTGGCGTGGGTATTTTCGCGCTTTTGATCGGCACGTCTGTCCGCGTCAATCGACCCGGGACTCCAGCGACGCTCCATTTCTTTTGGCTGACCGTCGCGTTTTTTGGCGTCTTCGCGTTTTCGTTTAGCGGTCGGTTTGACCGCCTCGACTGGGCCTTCTTCTGGGCGGACGCGATTTCTACGCTGCTATTGGCCCCCCTGTTTATTCACTTTGCGCTGGTCTTTCCCGAGCGGCCTCTCGGTCGATGGCGTGACCGGCTTGGGCGCTGGCTCGCACCGGTCATTTATCTACCCGCGGTCTTGCTGGGGATGGCGCTCGTCGACGCCGTGACGTTTGGTCAGGGCCCCCAGCTCACCCGGACTGTTGATCTGATTTGGCGATTGGAGCTCGCATATTTGGCCACCTGCCTCATCGGCGGCTTGGCGACCATGATCGTCGCCTTGAAGCGCGTCCACTCAGTCACGTCCCGCCGCCAATTGCGGTGGATCGTTTCGGGCGCGGTCTTTGGCGGTTTGCCATCTACCGTCGGATACGCCATCCCCTGGTCGCTCGGTTTCGAACCAGGGGCACGATTCGACCTGCTGGTCGTTCCGCTGTGTCTGGTTCCTCTGGCGTTCGCGGCGTCGATCATCAGATACCGGCTGCACGACGTAGAGGTTATCGTCAAGCGCGGTGTGGTCTATACAGTGGCCATCACGGCCATGGCAGCGATCTATCTCGCGTTGGAACGACTTGCGAGCGAGGTTTTTCTCGAAGAATCGGATGGCCACAATTCGATCATCGCGTTTCTGGCCACGTTGGTCGTCGTGCTGTTGGCCGGCCCGGTAAAGAACGCGATCCAGACGATGCTCGACCGGGTGTACTACCGAGATCGCTATGACTACCGGCGGGCGCTGGTGGGTTTTGCGCGCGACCTCAGCCGAGACCTCGACCTTCATCGTTTGACCGAGCGGCTGGTCAGCCGGGTGGCCGAAACGTTCGTGGTGGATCGCATGGTGCTTTTTCAGGCCGAGACCGTGGGCGATTTGCCGGCGGACGGGAGTTTTGTCCCGATCCGTTGGGTCGGGTTTGATGACGCACCGCCGGCGATCGGCGAGGCGTCCACTCTAGGGCAGCAGCTACAAGGCCGGGCGACGCTGGTATTCGACACATCGTCGCAGCCGGACAGACTTTCCGAAGATGAAGGGGAGGTCTGGCGGCGCCATGGCCTTCGCTATTTCGTGCCGTGCGTCGCAAACGAGGGCACGATTGCGGTCATGGCCGTGGGGAGCAAAGAGAACGGCGAGCCGTTGAGTAGCGAGGACATGGGGCTTCTGGCGGCGGTCGGGGGCCAGGTTGCTACTGCGCTCGAAAACGGCCGGCTCTACGGACAGCTCCAGACGAAGGCCGTGGAACTTGACCGGATGCGGCAGTTCAGCGAGAACATCATAGAGTCGTTGAACGATGGGTTGTTGGTTTTTGACCTCGAGGGACGGGTGATCCGGTGGAACGCCGGTATGGAGCGGCTCTATGGCCTGACGCGAGCCGACGCCGTGGGTCGTCGCCTGGAAGAGTTGTTTGACGAGGGATTCGCCAGTCGGCTACGAAACGCCAGAGAAGAGTTTCCTGCGGGTACGGCGTTTTACCGCGTGGGTCTCCACGCAACGCATCGTGTCGTCGATGTTGATGCTGCGACAGCGCGTGCTCGCAGCGAGGATGTGGGTCGACTACTGATCAACGTCGCGACTGGACCATTGGTGACGCCCGGTGGTCAGACCAATGGCACGATGGTCATCATCGAAGACATCACGGTCCGTGGTCAGTTGGAGGAGCAGCTTCGAATTTCGGAAAAGATGGCCTCCGTTGGTCTGCTCGCCGCAGGTGTGGCCCACGAGGTCAACACTCCCCTCACAGGGATTTCGAGTTTTACGCAGATGTTGCTCGAGGGCGCAGACCCCGACCACCCGCAGACAAAGGTCCTCGAGAAGATCGAGCGGCAGACGTTTCGGGCCGCCAAGATCGTCAACGGTTTGCTCAACCTGGCCCGGCCGGGTCGTCCAGATGCCGCCAGTCCGGTTGATGTCAACGCTGTCGTCGGGGATGCCTTGGCGCTGGTCGAACCCCAACTGTCCTCGGGTAGCGTGAAGGTCCGGCGCGAGCTGACCACTGACCCGGTGAGGGTTGAAGGTGTCGAGTTCAAACTGCAGCAGGTCTTTCTCAACTTGTTCTTGAACGCGCGCGACGCGATGCCAAAAGGCGGATGGTTGACCATCCGGACGCGAGTGACCGACGATGAAGCGGTCGTCGAAGTGGCCGACACCGGGGCGGGGATTCCGCACGACGTCATTTCTCGCATCTACGATCCGTTCTTTACCACAAAAGTGGCCGGGCGTGGGACGGGTCTCGGGCTGTCTGTGACCTACGGGGTTGTCCAAGAGCATGGCGGGTCTATCGCGTGCGAGAGCCAACCGGGCCAAGGCGCTCGTTTCTCCGTCAAGTTTCCGTTGTTGACGCCAAACCGGGATCGTCGTCCGGCAGCGTCAGCGATGACGAGCGGATAGGCAAAGAACGGGCGATGAGCGTGCTTCAGAACGCCTCGGTCTTGGTTGTCGACGACGAGGAGATCATGCGTGAGGTTCTCGAGTCGCTTCTGACCCGCGAGGGCTGTCGTGTCACGCTGGCGACTACAGGCGAAGAGGGCATCGAACGCGTGACCGCCGAGTCGTTTGACGTCGCCATCGTGGACGTGATGCTTCCCGGCATCAACGGGATCGACACGCTCGCTGAGATCCGGCGGATCGACGACAACCTGCCTGTCATCATGATTACTGCCTTCGGAACCGCGGCGAACACGCGGGAGGCGTTCAAGCGCGGCGCGTTCGACTTTATCGAGAAACCCTTTAAGAACGACGATGTTCTGCTCGTCGTCCGGAACGCCGCCGCTCAGCGCCGGCTCTTGGCTGAGAACGAAACGCTCCGTCAAAGCCTTCACACCCAGAGTCAGCGGTTTAGCGACATCATCGGTGGCGGCGTAAAGATGCAGCGCGTCTACGCGTTGATCAGGCAAGCGGCGCCAAGCCGGACGACTATCCTTGTGCAGGGTCAGAGCGGGACGGGTAAGGAGCTTGTGGCCCGCGCGGTACATGCCAACTCGGCGCGTAGCGACCGTCCGTTTGTGACGGTGAATTCTGGGAGCCTCCCCTCAGATCTTCTCGAGTCGAACCTATTTGGCCACCTCAAGGGCGCGTTTACGGGCGCGATTGCACCAAAGAAGGGTTTGTTCGAGGTTGCTGACCGCGGCACGATCTTTTTTGACGAGATCGGCAGCGTCCCGATGGAAACGCAATCCAAGCTGCTTCGAGTGATCCAGGAACGCGAGTTCATGCGACTGGGCGGTATTGACAACATCAAGGTCGACGTACGGATCGTGGCGGCTACGAACGTTGATTTGAAGCAAATGGTGGCAGAAGGGACTTTTCGGGAAGATCTGTATTACCGGCTCCACGTAATCAGCATCGAGCTTCCGCCGTTGAGTGAGCGACGCGAGGACATCCCCCAGCTGGCTCAACACTTTCTTCAGCACTATGGGGTGGAAAATAACAAGCCTCGGCTCGAGCTACTTCCCGAAACGCTCCGGCTTCTCGAAGAGGCCGATTGGCCGGGAAACGTGCGGGAGCTCGAGAATGTCATCGAGCGAGCGGTTGTCCTCTCGTCTGGCGACAAGATTGGTCCCGACCTCATCCCAGACTCGGTGCGCGCCACGCGCGGATTTCGGCTCCCGGCCTTCGAATTTCCGCCCGAGGGAATTCCCTTCCGCAAAGTGATCGGCGACATGGAGGCAATGCTGATCTCTCGCTCGTTGGACGCGGCGGGGGGGGTTCAGAAACGCGCGGCCGAGCTCTTACAGATCAAGCCCACAACGTTGAACGAGATGATCAAACGTCATGGGATCCGCACGACTCGTCGGCGCGCTATCGATAGCGAGTCCGGCGGACGCCGGTCGTCACAACGAGAGCTGTCGCCAAAGCCAGATTCACCGAGCGGCTATCGCGAGCGGAGCGCTCAAGATCTCGCCGACATCATCGACAAGCGACTCAACTAGTCTAGTGGACTGTCGCCGAGAAAGAGGTGCCAACCGTGAGCCCTCACACCGCGTCAGAGCCAAGCACGCGAAAGCGCTACCCTAGCGTCGACGGGGGGACCGGCCGCTCGTGCTCTTTCTTCGCGGTGGACGGCGTCCCCGTGCCGCGCGATTCCCGCCGTCGCCCCGGCGGTCGCCGGTCACGTCCTTTAGGAGCTGGTCGTACTTCTTGAGGATGACATCCCAGCTGTATCGCGTCCGGACATACTCGCGCCCATTGCGACCAAGCGCGTCTCGTAGGTCAGCGTCACTCAAGAGCAGTTTGAGGCAACTGACAAACTCGTCACGGTTGGCATAATAGAGCCCAGCATTGCTTCGCTGACAGTGGTCGGTCAGCACGTCGGACCGGGCGTTGACCAGGACCGGTGTTCCCACCGCAAACGATTCGAGGGCGAGCAGGGACAGGCTTTCGTACGGGGACGGCACAATGACGACGTTTGCGGCTTCGAGGGCCTCGAGGCGTTCGATCTCCGAGAGCATGCCCGCAAAGCGGATAAACGGCACATCAGGAATGGGCATCAGCTTGACACCCATCAACGCGAGGGTCGCGTCGTTGTGCTCTGCGGTATAGCTGCTGAAATACTCAACCAGCTCTTCACACCCCTTGCCGGGGTCGATACGTCCACCATAGAGAGCCATCGGCCCATGCAGGCGATGACGACGCCTGAATCCCGCGCCGCGTTCGCGGAGGCTGACGACCGGGGCGGGCGCGCTCTCTTCTTCACGGCGATCTGACGAGGCAAAAGGTCGCACGCGGTCGGGTATATCGGCGTAATCGGCCTCTTCATCTGGGGGGGGCGCCGAGGCGTCTGCTTCGGGTGGAAATTCGGCGAATGAGGGCAGGTCGACGCCACACCCGACGACCTCCTCCGTTTTTGCACCGATGGTGAACAGCCGCCGGAGAAATTCCCGCTCGACCGTCGTGTTGAAGGCGATACCGGCCGGACACGAGAACACGTCCCGATATATCCGGAGACGTATCGCGGGCTCATCGTGAGCCGTGGGAACAAGAATGCTCTGCTGGGGCGAGACGGCGAGCCCGAGCACGGTCGGCGCGTACAGATAGGTAAAAAAGATCAGCGCGTCATAGGACCCGTGTCGCTGTTGGAGATAGTCGATCAGCCCCGGGCACCACGGTCCCTGTTGTTCCAGCCAGTCGCGCTCTTCGGCGTCGCTGTGCTTATTGTTGAAAATCCAGTTCGAGTACTCGTTGAACGATTCCAGGTCCCTGGTTTTCGTATTTTGGAATCGTCGAACGGTCACCCCTCGCACCCGATCGGTGCCTTCGGGATAGGCGTTCTCCCAGGTTGTGTATTCGCGCGCGCAGGTCGTGAGTACTTCAACTTGGTGCCCCGAACCCTGCGATATGTGCTCAGCGACGAGGCGGCAGTGATACTCCGAGCCACCAAGAATCTCGGCGCCATAGCGCTGCACGATGAAAGCGATTTTCACGATACGTTCCTAGCTCACCGGAGGGCGACTAACGTCGAACGCGTGCCACGAGTCCGTCGACCGCGCGCTCGGACACCTCCGGACGAAAATGATCAAGACGTCGGCGCTGGCCTTCGATGACGCGGCTGCGCAACGCATCATCGTATACCAGGAGTCCCAGAAGCTCGGCTGCATGTTCGAGGTCCTTTGGCGTGAAGCAGATACCCGCGCCACCGAGCGTCTCCGAAACCGCCCCGGCGCCATACGCCAGGATGGGCACATCCGAAGCCATGGCTTCCACGAGCGGCACACAGAAGCCTTCGTGTTCGCTCAGCGAGACATAGACCTGGGCCGTTCGGTAATACGTGGCCAGTTCGTTGTCGGGGACCTGCCCGACAAAGAGAAATCGGTCCGGTGGCATTCGATACTCGAGGAGCAGCGAGCGGACGGCGGCGTAGTAACCGGGCACGGCGTCGGTGCGGCCGACACAGACGAACCGGCACTCGGTATCGACATACCGCTTGTAGAGCTCGGCCAACGTCACGTGGTCATCGAGCCGCTTGTTGGGAGCGATCCGCCCCACAAACAAGATATTCATGAGCCCGTCTTCGAGAGTGGCGGAGAGCGCCGGGCAGGAGGGGGCGCGTGTGATGCGTGCGAGATCGACCGCGATTGGCAAAACGCCCGTTTGCTCGAACCCCAGGACCTCGAGCTCGTGTCGGTTGTATTCAGAGTCCCCCAACGCGAGGTCGACTCTTCCGGCGAGCGCGGCAAGCTCACGTCGTCCGTTGGTCGCCATCCGAAACATCGCCGCGTCGTATGGCGCGAAGAAGTGCGCCGGGGTGATGTTGTGGTACTGCAGCACGCGACAATGAGACAATGTAGCCAACGCTTCGCTCATCGGGGAGGGGATCGCAAAGTGGAGGATTGTCACGTCACCCTCGCGTGACTCGGGGGCCTCGAAACGCAGGATGTCTCCCACCAGGTCCTCGTCGATCGTCAGCGCGAAAATGTCTGCTGTATGACCCCGGGCCCGCAACAGGTCGCGCACGGCCCGCGCGCTATCTCCCACTGCATCACCCCGATGCGCGGCCGGCACCCATTGATTGATGACCATCAGTCGCGCCGGGGGCTCTTGGGGCGTTTGGGCAGCGCAGCATAGGCAAGAGGACGTCGTTGTCGTAGTTCCTCGAGGGCGTCCGTCCGCTCGACTTGCTCCCAGAAGTCGGGTACGACTGGCACCGCTGGTGCGCGTGGCAGACCGCGGACCTCGTCGACCACGTCCAACAGTCGTTGCTCGAAATCTTTGTCCCGCAATCGTCCCAGGGCTTCGTCTTGTCCACGGATGACCTCGTCATACCATGCCTGGTCTGTGGCCAAGGTGTGAATGAGCGACGCGACATGGCGCGGGTCGTCGCACTCGTAGAGGACCCCGGCGCCATCCATGGTGTCGGGGACTGCGGTCGACCGAAACGCGACGACGGGGAGACCCTTGTAGAACGCCTCGATCAAGGGGACACAGAATCCTTCGTGAGCGCTCGCCGAGAGGAAGATGTCTCCGATGTCATACAGCGCTGTCAATTCTTCGTTTGAGACATGGCCGATGAGATGGACATCCGGCACTCGAAGTTTGGTGATGAGGTCGTAGAGGGAGGCGACATAGCCTTCAAATCCGCCATGAGAGCCCACGAGCAAGAGCCGCGCCCGACGGTCGTATTTCAGCCGATAGGCTTGAAAGATGCGGATCAAATTGTCGATCCGCTTGTTTGGGATCATCCGTCCGACAAAGAGGATGTTGGTCCGGTCGTCGTCGAAGTCGGCCGCCAGCATGCGGTTCGGCGTCACGTCGAGGTGGGCGAAGCTCGGGACAACAGGTAGCACCCCGGTCCGGGCGAACCCGATTGCCTCGAGCTCGAGCCGGTTGTATTCGGAGTCTCCGAGTGCGAGGTCACACCGATGGGTGTATCCGCGAAGCTCCCGCCGTCCGTTCCAGCACTGCACGACGAGTGTCTCGTTGACACCCACGAAGTAGGACGGGGGCGTGATGTTGTGGTAAATCAACACCATGCGTTCAGGCAGCGCAAACGCGACGCGAGAGGCTTTTGACCCGATCGAGAAATGATGAATGAGGAGGTCGTCAGGGCGGCTGCGGCCCGGCAGGTCGCGGTAGTCATCGGTCAGGTGCTCTACTCGTTCCTCGGCCGTTTCCACATAGATCCGAGAATCGTAGCCGGCGGCCTGCAAGATACGTTGAATCCCGAGCGCCTCGTTTCCGATGGCATCCCCATAGCCCAGTGTAGCCATGACCTGGTGTACTGCGATGTCACGGGGCATGGCGGCTCAGGACGACCGGTCCGGTCGGAAGGCCTTCGACGACGGAGGCCGCCGCAGGAATGTTTCGTCGCCGCCGAGCGAGCCAGCCGGGAAGGGGCTCGATGCGCGTCGGCTCCTCTGAGTCGTCACGGTCTTCTTGCTCGAGACGTTCTAGCATCTCCAGATACTTTCGCTCGATGATCGGCCACGTGTACTGGCTGCGGAAATAGGCGCGTCCGTTTCGTCCGAGGCCGGACCGGAGGTGGTCCTCGGTTTCGAGCATCGTCAACGTCTCGCGGAATTCGCCGTAGTTCGTATAGTAGAGGCCCGCGTTGGCGCGTATCGCCTGGCCCCGAAGGACGTCACAGTGGCCATTGACCAGCACGGGGATGCCCATCGCCCACGCTTCCAGCGTGACCATAGACAGACTCTCGAAATACGACGGCATGATGAGTACATCCGCTGCTGCGAGCGCGTCGTATTTGTCGCGGTCGGTCACGAATCCGAGTTGCCGAATGCGTGGATCTGTCGGCACGGTCATCATCGGGGCGCCGATGAGTACGAGGTCAAGCCGACCCCCGGTCTGTGTGTAGCGCCGGAAATAGTCGAAGAGCTCGCTGCATCCCTTGTTCGCGTCAATACGACCGACATAGATGGCGAACCGTCCGTGAATATCATGTTGCTGACGGAATCGGGGCGCGCTGGCGCGTTCGGGGACTTCTGACCCGACCCCCACCACGACGCCAGGGGTGCTCTCTGTCTGTGCCACCCGTTGAATTAGCGCTTGTTCCTCATGGGAGTTGTACATGATGGCTCGCACTGCGCGGAACGTAGAGCCAAAAATGGAGACGCCGAGCGCGGGGTCGCGCTCCGCGGTCGGGACGAGCATCGCTCGGGACGCGACCCGCCGGATTCCGTGATAGGCGTGATAGTACCGGTAGCTGAAGAAGATGAAGTAGTCATAGGCAGCAGTCTGCTTGGCCAGGTAGCGCACCAGGGACGGACTGTTCGGCCCTTGGCTGCCGAGCCAGGCGAGCTCGTCGCGTACCGAATGAACCTGATGAAACACTCGGTCCGAACGTCGACCGAAATCGTCAGGGTCGCGGGGGCGAGCGACCGGGAACCGCCGAACGCTGAGTCCATTCACCTCATCCGGGCCCGCCCGGAGTTCGTTCCTCCAGCTGATGTAGTCTCGGGCGCAGGTCGTCAGCACCTCAACATCAGCGTGTCGCGCCAAGCGCTCTGAGACATATCGGGCGTGAAGCTCCGCCCCGCCGCTGAGGTCAGCCCCGTATCGCTGAACAATGACGGCCAGCTTCACTGGCCAGAAGAACCCTCGCCGCTCCCGCTTCCGCCTGATCCGCTATCGGCTGGTGCGCGAGACCCGGCTGGCGCCGCCTGCTCGCCGGCACCGTCCGCCGCTCGCTCCCTGGCGGGCTGAGACGAGCCGGTTGGTTCCGCCGCAGTGTTCGTCGAACCGGGTTCGCCCGCCGCGTTGGCTGCGGCTCGTTGGCCTCCAGGGGGCCGGCGGCCGCGTCTTCGTCGCCGCCGTTTGGGCTCGATCGAGCCTTCGGATGACGCCGGGGCGGCAGTCGCGTTCGGGCTAGCCGGCGGGGCCATGGTGCCTTCACGATACTCTACGACCGTCTCTAGCGCTCGGGCGCGCCGCTCAGAGAAATCCAGTCGACCGGCAATCGACTCCACCCGCATTCGGTGATTCTTCATCTCGATGGAAAGGCGGGTCATTTCCATGACCAAGTTGTGCATAACCTCGTAGTTGAGGGCCGCGACCTCTATAAAGTCGGATTGCGTCTTTACCATCTGCCTAAAGACCTCCGCGTAACGCTCGTTCACCTCTTGCTGAATGGTGAGGGCATGAAGGATCGGTCTGGGGTTAAAAATGAGCTTGACGAACGGGCGGGCGAGCTTCCGGATCAGGGTCAGGACACGACCGGTGAAGCCGGGGTTCGACCGATACACGATCTCCGGGTCGAAATCGAATGCCGGCGGTGTCTCGAACGCGATCTGAAACGAGGCCTGTCGCTCCTTGAGGCGTTTGCGATAGGACGCGACGAGGTCCGAGCGGATCGTGCCCGGATCAGAGAATCGGTCAAGCTTGAGGTTCGCGAGCTCCCTGATCTGTTCTTCAGTGTAGTCCGCGTTTCGCTTTTCGGTAAGCTGTGCGCGGATCTGTTCCATGATCCGCTCGACGTCGATCGATGCTGATTGGATAGAGAACTCGGACATCGCTAGGTCCCGGGTGCTCCTCGTCGCGACATGGCAGTGCGTTAGGGGAGATAGATGATGAGCACGACGGCGATCGTCCACAGCGCGACACACGCGAAGAGCGGCCGGTCGTGCAAGAGCATCTCGGTTGGGCTCCCGCCCCCGTCGTGCCTATGTACGTGATAGAGGTAGCGGAAAATGCCGTAGATTGGGAACGGCAGGGTCCACGTAAGTCGGTCAGTCCCAAGATTGAGAGTCGTGGCCGGGTCGGTCGTATAGAGCGCATACGCCACCACGGTTGCCGCCGCGACCATCGTGACGAGCTGGTCCAAAAGATAGGGGCTGTACGCAGACAGCGCCTGTCGATGCGTGGCGGCCGACTCGCCGAGCAGCACCAGTTCATGACGACGCTTGGTGAGCGCGAGAAACAGGGCGAGAAGGATAGTGCAGATTAGCAACCACTGGCTGATAGGGACGTCGACGGCAATTGCACCGCCCACCGCGCGTAGGACGAAGCCCAACGCAATGGCGATGACATCCAGTAACACGATGTGCTTGAGCACGATTGTATACGCCGCTAGCAATGTGACAAATCCGGCTGTCACTCCGCCCAGCGGGATGCTGATAAGAAACGCCATCCCGATCGACAGGGCGACAAGCAGGCCCGCGGCCGCAACAGCTACCCGGGGAGAGAGCCGGCCTGCGGCAATCGGTCGCTGGGCCTTTATCGGGTGCCGACGGTCTTCGCGTCGGTCTGCCACGTCGTTGACGAGATACATGGCGCTGGAGGCCAGACAGAACACGCCAAACGTCCAGCCTGACAACGCCCACGCGCCTGGGTCCAAGAGTCGCTGGCCAAAGATGAGGCCGGCAAAGACAATGAGATTTTTTGTCCATTGATTCGCGCGCAGGGAGATGATGAAGTCGAGCATCGGGGGCCGACTCGCCATGGTGACCGGTGGGCGGAACTGGTCGTCGAGACCAGAGGGCGGGGTGTCGGCGGTAGAGCGGGGCAGAGAATCCACGCGCCATGCGGCGCGAAGCGGGCGCCACATTTCGTGGCGCCCGCTCCGGCACTAGAAGCTCTTCAGCGCCTCTTGCTCCGTTTCGTACGTATCGAAAACGGTAAGCAGTTTTGTGATGGATAACAGATCCTCGATCCGCTTGGTCAAATTGAGAAGCTTCAGGTTCCCGCCCTGCCGACTTACAGTTGTGTAGGTCCGCACGATTTCACCGAGCCCGGCGCTGTCCACATAGGGTACGCCTTCCAGATTGAGGATCAGCTTCTTGTGCCCCTGCTGTATCAGACTGTAAACCTTGTCCTTCAGGAGTTCGTCGCCTTCGCCGATGGTCAACTTGCCTTTGAGGTCAAGGATCATCACATCGTCCGCCAGACGTTCTTCGATTTGCATCTTGCTTGTTCCCTCCGAAGCCTGGCGGACCGTACCATGCTCCTTTAAGCGGACCGTACCATGCTCCTTTAAATAGTGTCAAGAAACACGGGGGCGTCGCGCCTTCACCATGAAGCTGACTACTCGGGGTCGCGACGCATCTTTTTCCGACTGCGTTTGCGCGCGAGCGCCTGCTTGGTACGACGTTTGTCGCCAGGTTTCAGATAGAAGGAGTGCTTTTTGATGTCCTTGATGATGTCTTCTTGCTGCACCTTGCGCTTGAACCTGCGTAGGGCACCTTCGATCGACTCGCCATCTTGAACGCGAACTTCGGCCAATTGAGTATTCACCCCCTCTATCGTCACAGGTTGCTTTCCTGCGACTGTGTTCGTGGACTGTAGCAGAGAAATACTGCCCCTGCTCTGGTTGCTCTGCCTGTGGCGCAGTTTGCGGCGGGCACACGCGCGAAGTGGGCGCTCGCCTGGCCCAAGTGGCCGCCGCCCAAAAGGGCACGGCCAATCTTTCTCCAGTTAGAGTCCAGCTCTGTTAGAGTCCAGTGGGCTGCGCGATTTCGAACGCGAGCGCATGCTGAGTTCCCGCGACGCCAGCCTTCATAGAAACCGGCCGCTGTCTGCGCGTCGGTTGGTCTACGACTCCACGAGGGACTCGCGGATGTGCGATTTTAGGACGAAAGTGAAAGCTTCGTCAATCGTTGGTGGTTACGAATAATGATTCTATCAAAGTTCTATCAAGGTTCTCGCTAACATGCTGTATAAAAGTGAGATAGAGCGATGAGGGTCCTTCTTGTGGGCGGTGGGGGACGAGAGCACGCCCTGGCCTGGAAGCTTGCGAGAGAGGACAAGGTCGGCTCTATCGTCTGCGCTCCTGGGAACCCGGCCATGCCCGGGCATTCGATACCAGTCGATGTCGGAAACCCCACGGCGATCCTCGATCTCGCAAAACGTGAATCGATCGACTTCACGATCGTGGGTCCAGAGCTTCCTTTGGCGAACGGCGTGGCTGACCGTTTTGCCGAGGCCGGGAAGCCACTTTTTGGTCCCGTAGCCGCCGCCGCGCGTCTGGAGTCCAGCAAAGCGTTTGCCAAGGAGTTCATGGCCCGTCACGGGATTCCCACGGCGGAATTTCGTGTCTGTCACACGAAGCAGGACGCGCTCGACGCCTGCGAAACGTTGGGGTTTCCGGTGGTCGTCAAGGCCGACGGGCTGGCGGCCGGCAAGGGGGTTACGGTCGCCACGGAACGTCCCGCGGCCGCTGCCGCGGTGCACGAGGCACTCGTCTCAGACCGGTTTGGTGCCGCCGGACATACGCTGGTGATAGAAGAATGTCTCGTCGGTCCAGAAATTTCGCTGTTTGTTCTCTGTGACAGTCGGCGAGGACTGGCGCTCCCGGCGGCGCAGGATCACAAGCGAGTGTTCGACGACGACGACGGGCCGAACACGGGCGGTATGGGTGCGTTTGCCCCAAGCCCACTATGGTCCGACGAGCTGTCGGTTTTGTGCATGGATACGATTGTCCAACCGGTGCTCGACGGGTTGCGGGCGGAAGGCACCGAGTATCGCGGCCTCCTCTATGTGGGCCTGATGTTGACTGCGGATGGGCCCCGCGTCATTGAGTTCAACGTCCGATTTGGTGACCCCGAGGCCCAAGTCGTAATTCCGATGATCGAGACCGATCTCGCGCCCGTCTTGCTGTCCGCGGCCTCGGGTGATCTCGACGGTGCCGCCTGGCAGGTGACGCGTGAGCCTCATGTGGGGGTAGTCGTCGCTTCTGGAGGGTATCCGAGCGCCCATACGACCGGATTTCCTATTGACGGCCTAGACGCCGTCGCCTCGATGCCCGACGTAACCGTCTTCCACGCCGGTACTGCCAGACGCGACGGCGTGGTGGTCACAAATGGCGGACGGGTGCTCACGGTCGTCGCACGGGGCGCGACGTTCCGGAGCGCGATCGACCGAGCGTATGGCGCCGTCCGCTGCCTATCTTTTTCCGCCATGCACTTTCGGACCGACATTGGCCAGAAAGCACTCACCCCGGAGAGTGCGTGAATTCGTGACAGTGACGTGCGGGGAGCAACCAGTACGGCGTTGCTCCGATTCGGACATCACAATCGCCCGTCACGCCTGGCTGGTGTGGTCCAGCGGGGCAGCAGCGCTCGACACCTCGGGTACATTTTGGGGGCAACAAGCAATCGCCGTGAGTTGACGGCACACGGTAGAACTGAGCACGCAGTAGAACTCGGAAGGAGACACGGAGAACGATGGCGGCCGAGAGACAGGTTCAGATTCTCATGGGTTCGGATTCGGATGCACCGACAATGAAACGGGCGGTGGACGTGCTCCGCGAGTTTGGGATCACGGTGCACATGACCGTGGCCTCCGCGCATCGCTCGCCCGCGCGAGTAATGCAGATAGTCGCCGACGCCCCCAGCCACGGGGTGAAGCTGTTTATCGTCGGCGCCGGGGCCGCGGCGCATCTCGCCGGCGTGGTGGCCGCTCACTCGCCACTGCCGGTCATTGGCGTGCCCATCGAGTCGTCGCCGCTCCAGGGATGGGATGCGCTGCTGGCGACGGTGCAGATGCCGCCGGGGGTGCCGGTCGCGACCGTGTCCGTGGGGAAGGCCGGCGCGACCAACGCGGCGGTCCTGGCGGCTGAAATCTTGGCGCTGAGCGACTCGCGGATTGCCGGTGCGCTGGTAGCCTACCGGGAAAAGATGGCGGCAAAAGTAGAGCAGGCGGCGGCGAGAGTCGAGAATGAGAGCTGACGGGAGCGAGAGCCGACTGGGGTAGCTCCGACCCTTCGGGATCGGATTCAGTCCTCAAAAACCATCAGCAATAGCGCTTTCTGGGTGTGCAGACGGTTCTCTGCCTGGTCGAAGACGACAGAATTGGGCGCGTCCATGACCGAGTCGGTCACCTCTTCGCCTCGATGCGCCGGAAGACAATGCATAAAGAGGGCGTCCGGCTTGGCGTGCGCCATCAGGGCGTCGTTGACCTGGTAGGGGCCAAATAGATGTCGTCGTACGTCGACCTCCGCCTCGTGACCCATCGACGTCCACGCGTCCGTGTAGACCGCGTCGACGCCGCGGACTGCCTCTACCGGGTCCTGAAATCGACACAGCTCCGCGCGGTCGGCGGAGATTCGCGCAATATCGGCGTCGACAGTCGGCGGTAGCTCAAACCCGACCGGTGAGGCGACATGCACCGACACGCCAAGCATCGTCGCCGCCTGGACAAACGACGTGGCCACATTGTTGCCGTCACCGATAAACGCCACCCGCCGGCCGGGCAAGTCACCCCACGCTTCCCGGAGGGTCAAACAGTCGGCCAGGGCCTGACACGGGTGTTCCTCGTTGCTGAGCGCATTCACGATCCGTAGCTCGCTCGTGGCGGCCGCAAGCTGAAGAAGCCTGGCCTGCGCAAAGGTGCGGACGATGGCCCCGGCGACCCACCGTTCGAGACTTCGGCCGACATCCGCCAGGGACTCGCGCTTTCCTAGCGCAACGTCTGCCGCGGGGTCGATGAAGTCACCGCCTAACTCTCGGATAGCGATCTCGAAAGTGGAGCGTGTACGAAGCGACGGTTTCTCAAACAAGAGCGCGATGTAGGTGCCTTCGAGGGCCGCGCTGGTCGACACCTCGAGTCCCTGTGAGCGTTCGCGTTTTAGCGTGGTGGCGAGCTCGAGGTTGTGCCGCAGGTCTTCCGGGTCGAAGTCCAAGATCGAGAGAAAAGAGCGGCCGGAAAGCGAAGTATGCGTCATGTGCGATAGTCTGCGTTAATCCGTACGTACTCGGCGCTTAGGTCACAGGTCCAGACCGTCGCCTCGGAGGAGCCACCCGTGCCGAGGTCGACGCCGATATCAACCTCTCGACCTTTGAGATGCGCCGCGGCTTCCGGCTCGCGGTCGGCATACACCGCGTCGTTCGCAAAAAGGGTGACCGGGCCGACCCGCACTGCCGCCGTCGCGAGCTCGAACGCGACGCCGGCGCGCCCGGCCACGGCGATGAGTCGTCCCCAGTTCGGGTCACTCCCGTGGATAGCCGTCTTGACGAGAGGTGAGTTCGCGATCGCGCGGGCGGCGCGGTTCGCGTCCTCCGGGGTCGCGGCCCCGGTGACTTCTACGGCGACCAATTTCGTGGCACCTTCGCCCCCACGCACGATATCGCGGGCGAGAGTGCCCGCCACCGCCTCCAACCCGGCCATGAAGTGAGGCCACTGGGCGTCGTCGATATCCACGCCGCTTTGCCCACTGGCGAGCAGGAATACCGAATCATTGGTCGAGCATTCACCGTCCACGGTTATCGCGTTGAACGTTCGATCGCACACGCTGACCAAGGCCTGCCGGAGACGGACAGGATCGATGCGTGCATCGGTTGTGATGAAGCCAAGCATGGTCGCCATCATCGGCTCGATCATCCCCGCGCCCTTGGCCATGCCACCGATGACAAAAGTGCCCTGACTCGTCCGGACCCGCACGGCCGTCTCTTTTGGCGATGGGTCCGTGGTCATGATCGCAGTGGCCGCGTCATGGCTGGCATCGGAGCGAAGACCGGTCGCCGCGGTTTGTAGCCCGCCAACGACGGCGTTGGTATCCAGAAGGAGCCCGATCACACCCGTCGATGCGATGAGCGTTTCTTCGAGCGGGCATCCCACGACCGACGCCGTAGCGGCGGCCATGTCCCGGGCTGCCGTCATTCCCGCCTCACCCGTGCAGGCGTTTGCACATCCGCTGTTGACAGCGATGGCCTTCGCGACTCCGCCGGACCGACCAAGATGCTCACGCGACACGACCACGGGGGCCGCAGTCGCCTTGTTGGTCGTAAATACTCCGGCGGCCGCTGCGGGTTCGTCGGCCACGATGAGTACCAGGTCGAGGCCTTCCTTCTTGAGACCCGCGCGCACCGCGGCCGAGCGAAACCCCTCTGCGGCAGTGACGCCGCCTGCGACGTGCGTGAGCTGGCTCTGGGTGCCGTCTGTCATCTCGTTTTTTGTCAGCGCGGCCGGGGTCATGTCGTCACCGGGTGGTGAAGCTCCCACGCATTGACCTTCACCAGTGGTCGCCAGGCATTCATGCGGTATTTGCCTGGTGCCTTCCGGTCAGGGCTGTCAACCCGCCCCGGTCGAGCAACACTGCGTATTGTTCGCACCGTCTGAACCAGACACAGCCGTAGCAGTCGGTCGTGATCTTGTCGCGAATCCACCGATGCGGCACGATGGAAAAACCAAGTCGGATAAAGGCTCGCGGGTCGTGGGCAAACGCACACAAACGCGGATAACCCTGACGGCCTGCCGTCTCAATCATGCGAGTCAGGAGGCGCGTGCCAAGACCCTGACCTCGATACGCCTGTTCGACCACGAGTGATCGGATTTCGGCCACGCGGGGGCTGAGCCGCCCCAACTCGGCGCATGCGACGACCCGGGTCGGCGTGGCGGCGACAAGAAACCGCGGGATGTGCAGCTGCAGTTCGCCAAGCGCCCGCGGCAACAAGTGACCGCTGTCAACATTGTCGGTAATCAGCCGAAAGAGCGTTTCCGCGTCATTGAACTGCGCCTGGCGGACGACGACGTCTTCTGACGTCACGAACTCCGTATCGGATGCGCCTGGCGAGTGGTCGGTCACGGTCATGTGGCCTCGACGGCGGCGTCTTCTAGCGACGCGCTGAGCCGCGCCAGACCCTCATCGATATCACCGTCGCTGACCGTGAGCGGTGGGAGCATCCGTATGACCGTGCCGGCGGTGCGGTTAATGAGGAGCCCGCGTTCCAGGGCAGCCTGGACCATACGCTCCGCCACTGGCTCGTCGACATCGAGGCCCCACATCAAGCCGTCCCCCCGCACGCTACGAACCGCGGGGATAGAGGCGGCCAGGGTGCGAAGACCCGCTTCGAGACGCGTCCCGGCGGTGCCCACTCGCTCCAATAGTCCATTTTCCAACGCCTGCAAAAAGACAAGCGCCGCGCGACAGGCCAGGAGATTGCCGCCATACGTGCTGCCGTGGTCGCCAAAGTGGACGGCATCGGCGACGCGTTGACTGACCAACGCCGCCCCGACCGGCACTCCGGCGCCGAGCGCTTTGCCAAGCGACATGAGGTCGGGTGTGAGACCCAATGTCTCCGCATAAAAATGACGACCCGTCCGGCCGAGACCGCATTGAATCTCATCGGCAATGAGAAGCGTACCGGTGGTCGAAGTCGCGGTGCCGATGGCCTCAGCCATCGCGGCGGATATGGGCCACACGCCGCCCTCGCCCTGCATTGGCTCGACGATAATCGCCGCGGTCTTATTCGTCACGGCGGCGCGGAGAGCTGCGGGGTCGTCCGGGGACACGAAGGTGACCCCGGGGACCAGCGGTTGGAATGGCTCTCGATACGCCGACCCGGAGGTGACAGAGAGGGACCCAAAGGTACGACCGTGAAACGACCGTTCGAACGCGACGATGCCGGTGCGGTCGCGCTCGTCATGAGTGTGCCAGTAGCGTCGCGCGAATTTGAGACAGGCCTCCACGGCCTCGGTCCCACTATTTGTAAAGAACACGCGGTCGAGCCCAGAGATAGTGGTGAGCCGGCTGGCCACTTCGCCCTGGAGTGGATGGAAATAGAGGTTGGAGGTGTGGACCAGTTCCGCCGCTTGCTGATGCAGTGCGTCGGCGAGATCCGTGTTGGAGTGCCCCAGTGACGCCACCCCGATGCCCGATAGAAAGTCGAGATACTCTTTGCCGTCTGCATCAAACAGCCGCGACCCTGCCCCGCGCACAAACACCACCGGGATGCGGTTGTAGACCTGGAGCACGTGTTCGGCCTCGATGTCACGAACGTGCTGAGCGTTGACCGTCATGGCTTTCTCCTCCGCGTGGGTCGTGTCGCGCGTCCATGCGCGGTAACCGTGGTCACGCCGCGTGACCAGCCGGGCGCCAAAAATTGTCGATCTGTCCCGTCAACGATCAGCACGCGGTTCACGTCGCCGGCGCACGCGGTGCGACATGCGAGGAGCTTGGCGACCATCCCCGCGCTGGCATGGCCATCTTCGATCAGTCTGAGCAAGGTGTGATCGTCAACCGTCGCGATCGTCTGGCCGTCGGCATCCAGAACACCGGCGGTCGTGCCCGCCACGACCAACTGGTCGGCTCCGATACGTGGAGCCAGATCCGCTGCCAGCGTGTCGGCGTTGACATTGTAAATCCGTCCCTTGGCATCAGCGCCGAGGCTGGCGACAACCGGGATATGTCCCGATCGTGTGAGGTCTTCGATGATTCCCGGTGACCCGTTGCCGCTGGGCAACCCGACAAAGCCCAGGTCGACCGACGAGCCGTCTGCCGCGCGATAACGTCTGGCGCGTTGCACCCGCGTGAGCCCTGCGTCCACGCCGGTTAGCCCGACCGCGCTTCCGCCCAACGCACCGATCGCTGCCACAAGCCGGGTATTCACACGACCAGCGAGTACCCCGAGGACGACATCGAGCGTCTGGGCATCGGTGATCCGTAGCCCGTCCACTGCACGCTTGGTAAGACCTAGCCGTGCCATCTCGGCGTCGACCTCGCGGCCGCCCCCGTGGACCACGACCACCGGGCTCCGTGCTGCCTGTCTCACCATCGCCCGCGCGATGGCTCGCAAACGGACCGGCTCCTCCATCAGCTCACCACCGAGCTTGACGACGGTTGGACGACGCTTGGCAGCTGTCACGGAAGCAGCCCCGTTCGCTGGTCGAGACCGAGCGCGAGATTCAGACACTGGACGGCTTGGCCGACGGCGCCTTTTACAAGATTGTCGATGCACGAGACGATCACCACGCGTCCCGTCTCCGCGTCCAATTTCCAGCCTATGTCACAGAAGTTCGTCTGGGCGACGTGGATGATCTCAGGCAGATTCGCCCCCCGTAAACGCACAAACGGCGCGTCTTGATAGGCGTGACTGAAGACCTCTTCGAGCCGGCCGTTCGTCGTCCCCGGAGCCACTCGGGTAAAGATGGTCTCGAGGATGCCTCGATGGAGCGGTACGAGGTGAGGCACAAACGTCACCGCATGACCGAGCTCTTGTTCGATCTCCGCTCCGTGCCGATGACCGAAGACCCCATATGCGGCGACATTCCCGTGGCACTCGGAGAAGAGCGTGCGCACGTTGGGCTTGCGGCCGGCCCCCGAGATGCCAGACTTTGCGTCGATAAAAATATCTGTGTCCGGTGTCACCAACCCTGCGTCGACCAGTGGTTCGAGCGCGAGGAGTGCCGCCGTCGGATAACAGCCCGGGCAGGTGATAAAGCGCGCGTTCTTGAGCGCCGTCCGGCGTCGTTCTGCCAGACCATAGACGGCGGTTGGCGCTGTGTCCGGTGTCGCCGGATACCACTGCTGGCGCCGCTCCGGGTCGGTCAACCGAAACGCGCCCGAGATGTCCAATACCCGCACGCCGTGGCCGAGCAGCACTGGCGCGAGGCTGGCGCTGGCACTTTCTGGAAGCGCCAGGAACACGGCATCGGTTTCGGCCACTAACCGCTCAGTGGAAAAGGGCGTTAGCGTCCCCGGCCAGAGACCCGTGAGCGCCGGGAGCGTCCGCGCTTCCTCACCGGTGCTGGACGTCATGGCGACGGTGACTTCGACCGCCTCGTGACGCGCCAACAGGCGGATCACCTCTTGCCCCGCATAGCCGGTGGCGCCGACCACTCCAACTCGTGTGCTCATCCGATTCCGCGCCCTTGAATTCGAGATGGATATTTATGCACTGTCAGGACTATTTATACGGCGTCACCCGGGCTCGGGTCAACTGCGTTTTCCAACCGCCTCGTCGTGCGAGGGGCGCGCGGCGCCGAAATTCTCGGATGCGAAACCCGTTGTCGGGGTGTTTCTTGATATGTATACTAATTCGTCAGTATGAATATTTATCTAGCTTGCTGCTCGTGTCCGGCTGCAAGACACGAGTCTCACGCCTGACCACCTCAGCCGATGAAGCGCTATCGCCAGTCCGCTATCCTCGACCTGGTAGCCCAAGAAGAGATCCCCAGTCAGGATCAGCTACGACGACGGCTCCGCGCGAAAGGCTTTAACGCCACTCAAGCGACCATCTCTCGGGACATCAAAGAGTTGGGGCTCGTAAAGCGCGCGGCGGACGGAGCGTATCGAAAACTCGGCGTAACCGCTGACCCCAGGCGAAGCGCTGACGCCGTGCGCCGGGCGGTCGCGGAGTATTTGCGGCGGGTGGACCTTGTGCAACAGCTCTTGGTCTTGCGGACCGATCCCGGGTTGGCTCAGCCGCTGGCGTTGGCCATCGACGGCGCCGATTTCCCCGAGGTGGTGGGCACGGTCGCGGGCGACGATACGATTCTGGTCATCACTCGTCACGCGCGCGCCGGGCGGGAAGTTACTCGGCTTTTCGAAGGGTGGGCGCGCGGCTAGTGGCTCAGAGGGACGGGCCGCTACTCGATCACGAGGCACATACATGGAACGCATAGTGTTGGCATATTCCGGCGGTCTGGACACGTCCGTCGCCGTCAAGTGGCTCGCCGATAAGTATGACGCCGAGATCGTCGCAGTGACGATGGATCTGGGGCTGGGAAAGGAACTGGACGATATTCGCGAGCGCGCCCTGGCGGTCGGTGCCATTCGCGCGCACGTGGTCGACGTGCGTGAGGAGTTCGCACGGGACTACATCATCCCCTCGCTCCAGGCCGGCGCACTGTATGAAGGGAAGTATCCGCTGGCAACGGCGCTTGGACGTCCGCTCATCGCCAAGAAGTTGGTGGAAGTGGCTCATCTCGAAAACGCGGGGGTTATTGCCCACGGCTGTACCGGGAAGGGGAATGACCAAGTACGGATGGATGTGTCCACCCGTGCGCTCGACCCCTCGCTACGTGTCGTGGCGCCAGCTCGTGATTGGGGCATGACGCGGCCGGATGAGATCGAATACGCGCGGGTCCACGGTATTCAAGTGCCGAGCACGGTGGAGAGTCCTTACAGCACAGATTCCAACCTGTGGGGTCGGTCGATCGAGTGCGGCGTTCTGGAAGATCCGTGGGTTGAACCGCCGGAAGAAATCTACGAGTTGACGAAATCTCCCACCGCCTGCCCGGAGGTTCCAGCCTACGTGGAACTGGAGTTTGAGCAAGGAGTACCGACAAAAGTCAACGGCGTGGCGATGCCGCTGACAGAGCTGATCAACTCGGTGGAGACGATTGCCGGGGCGCACGGGGTGGGTCGACTGGATATGGTCGAGAACCGCGTGGTGGGCATCAAGTCGAGAGAGATTTACGAAGCGCCGGCCGCCACGGTGCTGCATATGGCCCATCGCGAACTGGAGACGCTCGTGACACCGCGTGACTTGGACCGACTGAAGACCGGGCTTGCACAGACCTACGCCGATCTGGTCTACGACGGACTCTGGTTCACGCCGAGACGAGAAGCGCTTGACGCGTTCGTCACCAATGTGCAGCGCCGAGTCACCGGTTCGACCCGGCTGAAGCTGTATCGCGGCGACTGCCGTGTCGTGGGAAGAAAGTCGGACCACGCCTTGTATGACCCGGCCCTGGCTACCTATGACGCGGGCGACACATTCGATCATCAAGCCGCCGTCGGCTTTATCAAGCTCTGGGGGCTCCCGGTGGAAACCGCCGCTCGCCGCGGACTCGCGATTCCGACGACCACGGCCGACCCGGAGAAAGGGTGACCGACCATCTGTGGTCCGGACGGTTCGCTGACGGCCCGGATCCGGACGTTTTCGAATTTCAATCTTCCTTTCGGTTTGACCGACGGTTGTTCGAAGACGATGTCACGGGCAGCATAGCCTGGAGCGAGGCGCTGGCCGCAGCCGGGGTTCTGACGCCCGACGACGCCCGTATCATCGCGACAGCTCTTGCCGAGATTCGCGACCGCGGCCGCGCTGACCCGTCGTTTCTGGAGGGCGCCGACGAAGACGTGCATGCCTTTGTCGAGCGGCAATTGATCGCCAAGGTTGGCGACCTCGGCCGACGTCTCCATACGGGGCGCTCGCGTAACGAGCAGGTCTCGCTCGACCTGCGTTTGTATCTCCGTCGGCGTCTGCTCGTCGTTCAAGAAGAGGTTGTCAGACTGGTGGCCGCGTTGGCAGGTCGGGCCGAGGCGGCCGGGCGGATGATCATGCCGGCCTACACGCACCTGCGGCGGGCTCAGCCGATGCTTGTCGCTCATTTCTTTCTGGCGCACGCCGCCGCGCTTCGTCGCGACCACACACGGCTCGCTTTGGCCCGTGAAGAAACTGATGCGCTCCCGCTGGGTTCAGGAGCCGTCATCGGGACCGCATACGCCGTCGACCCTCGACGCCTCGCTGCGCGGCTTGGTTTCTCCCGAGTGGTCGCCAACAGTCTGGACGCAACCGCCGACCGCGATTTCGTGTCCTCGACGCTACACGCCTATTCGCTGCTCATGGTCCATCTCAGTCGGGTGTCTGAAGACCTCATCATTTTTTCCGGTGAGGAGTTTGGTTTCTTCGAGCTTGCCGACGCCGTGGCGACCGGGAGCAGCTTGATGCCTCAAAAGAAGAACCCCGACCCGCTCGAGTTGATCCGAGGAAAGAGCGGCCGCGTCATCGGTCACCATGTCGGATGGCTCACGACGATGAAAGGGCTTCCGAGCGGTTACAACAAGGATCTCCAGGAAGACAAAGAGGCGCTTTTTGGCGCCGAGCAAACCGTGCTCGACTCCGTCCGGGCTATGCGGGTGGTTGTCGACACGCTCAGTATTCGGCCCGAGCGCGGCGAGGCCGCGGCCACCGGGATGCTGCTGGCCACGGATGTCGCAGACTATCTGGTTGGCCACGGATTGCCGTTCCGCGATGCTCACGAGGTTGTTGGAGCTGTCGTCCGTGATCTCATCGCGCAAGGTCGAGAGTTCGAGAGTCTGACTCCAACCGAATGGAAGGCGTATCATCAGCTTTTTGGTGCTGACGTCACGACTCACATCACTGGTCGCGGGTCGGTCGAAGCGAGACGCACTCCGCAGTCGACGCACCCGGAGGCGGTAGCGGCATCCTTGGCCGAGGTGCAGCGCTGGTGCGACGGCGACCGCGACCAGCCCGCGTAGATCCCGATAGCCAATAGCCCGAAAACCGAATGTGCGAGGCAATACGCCATGCGACACGCCCTCTGTTTGTTCTTTCTCCTGTTGATGTGTGGCGGCTTTGTGCTGCCCGTCTCCGCGCAAGAATCGTTCGATGTCGTCATTCGAGGAGGCCGGGTTGTCGATGGCTCCGGCAATCCCTGGGTGCAGGCTGATGTTGGCGTGAGCGGTGACCGTATCCACCGGGTCGGCGACCTGACGAACGCCGTCGGCAACGTGGAGATCGACGCCACCGGTCTGGTGGTGAGCCCCGGCTTTGTGGACCCTCACACGCACTCTCGGCGCGGCATCTTTCAAGTGCCCACCGCCGACAATGTTCTCCTCCAGGGTGTCACCACCGTGACCGAGGGGAATGATGGAGACTCGCCGCTTCCGATCGGAGCTCATCTCGACAGGATTCGAGAGACGGGTATCAGCCCCAATTGGGCAGTGTTTGTCGGACAGGGAACCATTCGTTCAGAAGTGATGGGTCGAGAGGACCGCGACCCGACGCCTCGTGAGCTCGACGAGATGATCGCGCTGGTTGAGACCGCGATGAAAGAGGGCGCGCTAGGGCTGTCCACGGGATTGTTTTACGTGCCCGGTGCGTTTACGCCGACCGAAGAGGTGATTCAGCTGGCAGCCTCGGCGGCCGGCTATGGCGGGATCTACATTTCGCACATGCGGGAGGAGGCGTCCGGTCTCCTCGACTCGGTTCGCGAAACCATCCGAATCGGTGAAGAGGCCGGTCTCCCTGTCCAAATGACTCATCACAAGGCGTTGGGTAAGCATGGTTGGGGGTTCAGTCGCGATAGCTTGGCGCTGGTCGACGCTGCTCGTGCTCGCGGAGTGGACATCACGATCGACCAGTATCCCTATACCGCGTCTCAGACCTCGATCACCGCGTTGTTCCCCGCGTGGGCGCAGGAGGGGACTCGTCAGGACATGCTTGAGCGGCTGCGGTCCCCGGAGATGCGTCGTCGACTCAAGACTGACATCGTGTGGCGGATCGTCAACGACCGAGGCGGTGACGATCCGGGCAACGTTGTCATCAGTCTGTGCGCGTGGGACCCGACGTTGGAGGGGCAGAGTTTGGCCGATATCCTCGACCGTCGAGGCGCAGAGGTCACGGTCGACGCCGCGGCGGAACTCGTCATGGAGATTGTCGAGCGGGGCGGGGCTCGCGCGGTCTATCACGCGATGCAGGAGGATGACGTCGAACGAATCATGCAGCATCCCGCGACGGCCATCGGGTCGGACGGCGGGATTTCCGTCTTTGGGCACGGTGTGCCCCATCCACGCGAATACGGCACATTCGCACGGGTGTTGTCGAGATACGTCAGAGAACGGCAGGTGTTGACCCTCGAAGACGCCGTGCGCAAGATGAGCTCGGCGACGGCGCAGCGGATTGGATTGCACAACCGCGGATTGTTGCGCGAGGGGTTTATGGCCGACATCGCTGTCTTCGATCTCGACCGCGTGCGCGATACCGCGACATTCCAGGATCCCCACCAATATGCTGTTGGGATCGAGTATGTTTTGGTCAACGGTGTGGTCGTGGTCGACCGTGGCCAGCATACCGGCGCCAGACCGGGGCACGTGCTCTACGGACCGGGTTATGAGCCGGCGGACAGTGCCGACCAATGAGTGACCCACGAGGGGCGATTCACTGGTTGCTTCCTTTTTGAAGGCTCTGCTAGACTGAGAAATCCTGCGCGTTGGCGTTCTGAGTTTGGTTCACGCTCGACAACGCACGAGACGACCCCACGCAGTGTCCGTATCATCGCTTTCCGTTTGGTGCTCGTAGAATGGAAGTCGCGTATTACTTTGCGGTCGACGGCCGCCGAGTGATGTTGCAAAGGTGAGAGATGACGACAAACACGATCCGATCGAGCCGATGACCGAAGAAAACCAGGCGTCCAGCGACGTCGAAGAGCCGACACCGCCCGCAGCTGAGGATGCGGATCCCGCGATTTCTGTAGAGGATGTGGACGAAGGTCCGGTCCGTCGTCCCCTGATTCGAGCGACCCTCCCCCACATAGAAGGATCGCAACCGACTCCCCGCGACCCTCCCGTCTTCACCATGCACCAGCAGCACGCGAGGCCAAGCTCTGGTCAAGGGCGTGGTGGTAATTGGAACGGGCGTTCCGGCAGGGACAATGGAAATTCCACCAAGAGCCACAGCCAAGAGGGTGGTCAGCCTGGTAAAAAGAAGCCAGGCTCGCAACGTCGCCGCGCGAGTGGTGGGACCAGCGATGGCAACAACGGTGCGAGTGGCAACAAGTGGCCCTCGCGTTCCGAGCCAAACGGTACGTCTCGGTCGACTGGCAATCGCCGCCCGGCCGCGCGTCGCGACAAAGGTCGGTCGCGCCAGTAGACGGTGTGACTCGTTTCACGAATTTGTGGTGCGGCGCCAGTCTGGCAAGGCGCGAGGAGAGAGCAAAATTGGGTATTCGTGATCGACGACCAACGCCGCCCGGCGAGATGTCGCGCCGGGAGTTGGCGGCACGCATGAGTCACATCGTTCGATAGCGCATGGGCTCGCTAAGCCAGACAAACGGGCTCGTCATTGGCGTCGCCAACAAGCGATCGTTGGCGTGGGCGATCGCCGAGGCCGCTGATGAAGCGGGCGCCACGCTTACGCTGAGCTACGCCAATGAACGCTTCGGCGAGAGGACCCGCGCGTTGGCTGAGACGCTATCCCGCTCGCCTCAGCTCGTTCAGTGCGATGTGACAAACGACGAAGAGATCAGCGCACTCTACGAAGCGATTGATAGGCAGCATGGTGGCATAGACTTCCTTGTTCACGGAGTGGCGTATGCCTCCCGCGAATCGCTCAACGAGCCCTTCGTAAAAACCACCCGGGCGGATTTTTCGCAGGCACTTGATATCAGCGCCTACTCGCTCGTGGCGTTGGCACAGGGTGCTGCGCCGCTCATGGAAAAACGAGGCGGGGGGAGTATCGTCACGCTGACCTATATGGGCAGCGAGCGAGTCATTCCTCACTACAATGTGATGGGAGTCGCCAAGGCGGCGCTGGAGGCCTCCGTCCGATACCTGGCGAGCGATTTGGGGCCGGAGAATATTCGGGTAAATGCTGTCTCCGCCGGTCCGATCAAGACCCTGGCCGCGTCTGGAATCTCGGGTTTCGGTCGGATGCTGGACCACCATCGCGAGCGAGCTCCTCTGCGGCGTAAAGTCGAGGCTGATGAGGTTGCCGACGCCGCCGTGTTTCTGCTGGGCAACGCCAGTCGCGCCATCACCGGTGAGGTCATGATGGTCGACGGCGGATACCACATTAGCGGTATGTAGCTCGTGGTCGGTTACCGCCGCGTGCGCGGTGTCGTGCTTCGCCTCGCCCACGCACGGGTGGCGGCGACGGTGAGCGGGCTCACCCTCACGATCTGCTCCGCCGTCCTCATGACCTTCGACTTTGCCTGGGAATCGTGGCTAACGGACGGTCTTGGGCTCGTCCTTGGTGCGACTGGGGTGGCCCTCATCGCGATGGGGCTCGGTGGTCGACAACCCGACTGGATCGACCCGTAATCCCGGCTGCTCTTACGGGCGGTTCTTCCTGCCCCTTTCGTGCAAGGAAGGACGGTCTGCGCCAGCTGCGGTGGGCGCAGGATGGCCCCAACGGGCCGCGCACCTGGTCGACCACGTGACCCCTGATGTGCCGGTTCAGCAAGGCCGCCGCCGTCAAGCGCCGGTAGCACTCTCGACCGATCAATCGCGTAACCTAGACAACCCAACAAACCTGTCTACAAGATCGGATCAGGGCTAGTTGTCCAGCACCACGACGAGAGTCGTTCCGCCGAGCCGCGGAAGGCCCCGCCACTTCCCACGCAGCGTGCGGATTTCCCGCAATGCGCGCTCCCTGTCCCAAAACATCGTAAAGACGAAGTCGAGATGTCCGGTGTCGGCATATGCTGGCACGACATGATTGGCCATGTTTTGAAAGCGTGGGGCAAGATACTCAGCGGCTTGCGTCCCGTGCTTTCCATCGAGATCACGCGCGAATGCCCGCTGCGTTGCCCAGGCTGTTACGCCTACGGCGACGACCACCTTGGCGGCGCGCTCTCTCTCCGTCAACTGAGTGACTACGCAGGGGGACGAACTGGTCGAGCGTTTCTTTTAGGTCGTTGACGAGCACAGGCCTCTGTATGTCTCGATCATCGGCGGCGAACCGCTTGTGCGCTTTCGAGAGCTCAACCGGATCCTCCCCGCTTTGTCCGAGCGGGGCGTCCACACCCAGGTCGTAACCAGCGCCGTTCGGCCAGTCCCCGAGGAGTGCGTGGTCTCAAGAACTTGGAGATCTCGGTGTCGATCGACGGGCTGCAGCCCGAGCATGACGCCCGGCGCGCGCCGGCCACATACGATCGCATCCTCAAGCACATCGAGGGGCACAATGTCACGGTCCACTGCACAGTGACCCGACAGCCGGCGCGGCGACCCGGGTATCTTGAAGAATTCGTCACGTACTGGTCGGCGCGCGACACGGTCTCGAAAATCCTTGTGAGTCTTCACACCCCACAGGTAGGCGAGATCTCCGACGAGCGTCTGACAGTGGCGGATCGCCAGAGAGCGATAGACGATCTCCTCTCGCTGCGCGCGCGCTTTTCGAAACTGAAAATGTCAAAGGCAATGATCAAGATGTTCGCCACCCCTCCGGCGTCGCCCGCTGAATGCGTTTTTTCACGGTTGACAACCTGTCTCTCCGCGGACCTCCAGACTGGGATAACACCCTGCCAGTTCGGCGGCGCTCCGGACTGTGCCGACTGCGGGTGCGCCGCGTCGGCCGGCTTCAGCGCCATCGGCGCGTACCGGTGGCCGGCGTGATACCGCTTAGCGCCCTTTTCGCCAGGTCGCTGGCTGTGGGGGGCACCATCGCCCGTCATCGGCGGCGCCGTGATTGATCGGGGGGCTCAAGTATCGTCTATGGTCCCTTGATGTGTTTTCAGGTTCTGACTGCCGAAATGTCTCATGAAACCAACTCCTTCAGTCTTCAGGAGACCGACGAGCAGGCCTTCCGGAACCGCTATGTGATGATGGGCCCAGCGGCGCTCGCCGAGCGCGGTGCCGCGAATACCGAACTTGCTGGCTTCCTCACAGCCGGTCGCGCCCATGGCTGGCAGGTCAGTCATGTCCTCAGTGCGGCTGCTGGGCCAAGCGGTAGAGTCACGCGGGCCACGTTTAACTGGCTCTGTGATCCGATACTCGCCGCAATCACTCAGCGCCGATTCGACGGACTGCTGCTGGGGCTGCATGGGGCGATGGACCTTGACTTATGTGAAGATGGCGAAGGTGAGCTGCTTTCGCGTATCCGACGCGTGGTCGGTGAAGCAATGCCAATTGCCATCACGCTTGACCCCCATGCGAATGTCAGCCATCAGATGGTTGCTCTCGCCGACATCGTGGTGTCGTTCAAGACCTACCCTCACGTCGACATGCATGACACAGGTCGTCACGCCGGTGAGATTCTGCATAGGACGATGGCGGGAGATATTACACCGCGCACCCTGCGTGTGAGCCGGCCGATGCTGGAAGAGGTCAATGGCGGGCGTACCGATATCGGCCCGATGATCGAGCGCATTTCCGCCGCGCGGGCGTATGAAGAACGACCGGACGTATTTGCGGTGAGCATCAATGCAGGCTTCGCCAGTGCTGACGTTGCCGAGGTCGGTCCAACGGTATTGGTGACTGGTCAAGGTGATTTTGCCGCGCACACTGCCTTCGCCGAGACCATCGCTGATGACATCTGGGCCAGGCGCCATCAGGTACTAAACGACTATCTGAGTGTGGAGGATGCCGCAGCGATTGCGGCCACCTATCAGTCGAGCCACGGGCCACTGATCATTGCAGACTACGCGGACAATCCGGGTGCTGGCGGCTATGGCGATTCAACCGATCTCTTGCGCGCATTGCTTGATGCCAGGGTGGAGAATGCCTGCTTTGGTCCCATGGTGGATGGTGACGTAGTGCGGGAACTGCACGCTGCAGTCATTGGAGAACGGATTGACACATCCCTGGGTGGCAAGACGGAGCCACGCTTCGGGGGTGGGCCACTTGCCGTTGAGGCGGAACTTGTGTCTGTCAGCGACGGGAGCTTCACCGGCGACGGGCCGATGATCGATGGCCTCAGCGGCAGTTTCGGTCCGAGTGGCGTGCTGCGCGTTGGGGGTATCGAGATACTGGTCGTGACCATCGCCCGCCAGATACTCGACTTACAGCAGTTCAGAGCCTTCGGTGTCGAGCCGCGGAGGAAGGCAGTGGTGGCGCTACGATCGATGCAACACTTCCGCGCCGCATTCGAACCGATTGCTGGACAGGTGATCGTGTGTGATAGCGGCGCACTGTGCACCCCCAACTACGACCGGCTGCCCTATCGCAATGTACCAAGACCGATCTTTCCTCTTGATCGAGACATGACGATAGTGTCTGTATCGGCCGAGTGACGGCGGCCACTAGACACGCAGGGGCGCCGCGGCGACCACGGGCATGTGGCCGCTCGTGAGCTTCACAACCTTGGCGACGAAGGGTGAGGTCATGGCGCGGACGAGCGCGCTGTAGTTGAGCTGGAACTGAACCTCACCGCCGACCCTCAGGTGGGAGCCGCTGGAGTCTGCGATGAGATGGTCGCTGCTGGCCCCGAGGACGACGATTCCGGGTGGCGGCCGGAGGCCGTCAGGGTCGGTGTCCTGGTGCCCGATGGCGAGGATCGTCTGCGAGATGCAGCCCCGATCAGTCACGGGCCGCTTTTTCCCGAACGCGGTTTGTTCGATCGTGCCCCATGGTCGCGATGGTTTTTCCTTCAGTTCGATCACTTCGGCGACCAGCGTGATGGCATCGGTGTGCAACCCGTGGATGGGCTCGCGACGTAATGGCTCACGACCGAGGAGGATCGATTCACCCAAACGGAGATTGTTGACCCGCTCAGTGTCTGCGCCGCCGAGTACCCACCGAAGGCTGCCGGAATTGCCTCCGGAGATGATGCCGAGTCTCAGGCCGAAGGTCGCTTCTATTGAGTCCGCGAGTTCTGACAGCTCAGCCATGTTCTTCGCGTCGGGCGCTACGCCGCTGCGACAGGCGAGGTTGGTGCCGATGCCCGTGAGCGCGATGTTCGGGAAGCGCAGCGTCTCGCGCACGGTGTGCTCGAGGTCGCCGGGCATGACACCTTCCCGAAGGTCTCCCAGCTCGACCATCAGCACGATGGCGTGTGTCTTTCCCGCTTCCGTCGCGGCAGAAGAGAGCGCGCTGATCACGTCGATCTCGGTGTTGAAGCTCACGTCGGCGTGTCTGACGACCTGGCTCGCCTGGCCGAGCATCGGAGATCGAATGAGCGTCATCGGCGCTGACACTTGCTCGCGACGCATCGATTCGATGTTCTCGATACGGGAGTCGCCGAGTGCAGTCACGCCCGCGCGGAGCAGCGTGTTGGCGATGGCGGGCAAGCCGAGGGTCGCCTTGGTGACGCCCGTGACCGAGATCTGGCGCTCGGCGAGCGCGTTGACGAGGGTGCGTGCGTTGTGGTGGATCTTCTCGAGGTCGATCTCCAATCGCGGCGCGGTCATCAGGCCACGACAGCCGTTTTCTCCTCGAGCTCTGGAAATGCCGAAAATACCATCTCCACCAGGCGTTCTGGCGACCGGGTGAGCGCATCGGTGGCGGGGATGCCGAGTTCGCACTCATACCGCGTGATAGCCGCGTCGACCTGGGCTTCGGTCATGTTCTCGTGGTTAATCGTGAGGCCAATGACCTTTGTCTCAGAGAACGTCTGGATGAGATTGATCTCGGAGGCGGGCTTCGGCATCGCCATCTGTTCGTAGTCGCAGCGATGGGTCCGTCCCGGTGCGTGCTGCAACACGACTCCGTGCGGGTGACTGCCTCGAAGAATCAGGCTCGATGTCGAGTAGGCCGGGTGACTGAGCGCGCCTTGCCCTTCAATAACGATCACATCTGGGTTCTCGCCCTCGAACGCGTCGACGATGGCGGCTTCCATCTCGCCGGAGCAGAACTGCGATGGGACCGCATCGAGCGCGACGCCGTAGCGGGCTCCCTGGATCAACCCGGTTTGGCCCGTGCCCACCAGCACCGTCTTCACGCCGTGGGCGTTGAGGGCGCGGGTCAGGACGGTGGCTGTCGTGCGCTTCCCTATGGCGCAGTCGGTGCCCAGCACGGCAATCCGCGGGCAGGTGACCTCGGCGAGACGACCACTGAATATCCGGAGTTCCCTCTTCGGACGGGGCTTTCGGACGTCCAGAATTTTCACGCTCATCGCCGCACTGGCCGCGGCAAATTCCGGGTCGTCGTTCAAGAACTCATGGAGACCGTTCACGATGTTCATCCCGCAGTGCATAGCCTCCAGTACGAGGCCTCGCTCATGTGTCGACAACATGCCAGTCGCCGGTGCGATCCCGAAGATGAAGTAGTCGGGTACGGCTCCGACGTGAGCGAGTGCGTCGGCGAGGTCGCGTCGGATGGGGATGGCGTTCGGCTTCTCCCCGAGCACCGTGCCTGAATCGAGACCGGCTTTCTCGCTGTCGATGACCGACAGGATCTCGTACCGCTCCGAGTGACGGACGAGACCGTTCGCGGTCTTGCCGTCGATGGCACCAAAATTTGCCTCGCAGTAAACGACGGCGGTAGCAGTGCTCGGTGCCCGACCCACAGAACGGCTTGCTGAAGACGCGCGCGGCCCGCTGCCGTTCCCGCCGCGGCCCAGCGGGGGCACGACCAGTTCGTCGGAATACCAGGAGTCGCCGATGCGGTTACGCAAGGACTGTTCGGATTGTGCAGGTTGCGTCATTGCTGTGTGCCTTTCACCCGGGCGCATATGGCCGGTTGTCCTTCCGAACCGGACGTCATCCATCCGACTACCATCCGCTGACCAAGATGGCGCCGCAGTGGGGGCAAACACGCGCAAGTTTGATGATCCCCTGGCCGCAGTACGAACACGTTACTGGCTCCCTTGCGGGCGAGTCGGTGTGAAGAAACAGCACGGCAACCATGAGAGGGCCCAAGAGCAGGCCGCCGGCAACACATTTCTGGATCGAGAGCCCAAAACGCGAAGCCACGAGGTACCCAATCGCTACACCGACGACCGGCCATAGCCACCACAAAATGCACACCCTCCCTTGGATCGATGTTCTTTCTGCATCATCGGGCTACAAAGGGTCCGGGCAATAGACCGCTCTGCGCCGCCTCGACGCGGGAATCCTGTCGTCCTTGCGATATTTGGAAATAGTGCGACGGGCGAGGACGAGTCCTTGTTCCCGGAGCGCGCACGCAATCCGCGAGTCGCTGAGCGGCTTGCGCGAATCCTCAGCGGCGATCGTCTGTTCAAGCATCATCGCCGTTCAACCTGACACGCCTTTCCGCTCGCGGTCCGTTCGGACTCTCGCCTGCGAGGAGGCAGAGCTGTAAGATAAGCCGCCCATTGGAAGCGTGGATCGGTCTCCGGCGCCTCCGCTCGCCCGTTGCAAACGTCCGCGTCTATCTTTCCGCGTGAACCACACAACCTTCCCGTTGCCGAGGCCCCGAAGAACGGGAAGCAGATAACCGGATTTAGTTT
>Ga0310121_10000706_pt1 | contig 35868 bp, 37 predicted proteins | sample CB27_Tmax_986_MG_FD_203504 | JGI IMG/M metagenome (GOLD analysis project Ga0310121, IMG submission 203504) | Marine microbial communities from Western Arctic Ocean, Canada - CB27_Tmax_986 | ecosystem: Environmental > Aquatic > Marine > Oceanic | place: Canada: Western Arctic Ocean | collected...
GAATTGGCGCTCAGATTTGCGCCAGATTTGGCCGCGAACGATTGAGCGAAACCGCAGGCGTAGCCGGGTCTACGTTGAGGATTTCGCGATTGAGGAGCGGCCGAATCTGGTGTGAAGATGAGATGCCAAAATTCCAAGTTGTTTTTACGCAGACCCTTAGCGTGATTGACGAGTTCTATCGCGTCATCGGAGTGTGCCATCACATCCTGCTTTTCTGCATAACGACCAGCGTAACCGGGCGGCGATGTTGCGCGTTGATTTCAGAGTCCGCCGGATTCGCCGCTCCGGTTCACGTAATTGTTCTGTCGCGATCAGGGTTCGCCTTGTGGTCTGGGGATTTCGAATTTCGTAATGTCGTCGTATGTGGCGTAGCGCCCAAGATTGCCGAACATGCTGAACGACAAGAGACCGATTTGCTGCGGATCATCAGGCACGTCGCGCGGAATTGTGTGCGGCAAGACGCGGCCCATTGCATGGCTGCCGAGGATAAAACAGACCGTTTGGGGGGTATTTTCTTGCTCTCTTCTCGTTGCCACGACAGACCAGACGTCCGAGTCTCCGGCAATCCGGCGGTTTCCAGAAGCGATAGTGGAACAATATGCTCTTTGCTGATTCCTCCGGAGCACTCCTCCAACGCCGCCGCATAGCATTTCGAGCACCGCTCCGGCGCTGCCGGGAGGGGTAACGGATCCTTGGCGGCGTTGTTGGGGAGGTTCTTCTACCGTTCCTGAATGGTGCCTATTACGACCTCGTCCGTCACATTGTGTGCGCTGACCACTTCACCCCCGCAGAGATAGAGTTTGTTACCCACACGGCTCAACTCCGCGCTGAGGCGGTACACTCCCTTTGAGAAATCAAAGCCTTTGTTCTCCAGGAGCTGCTGGCGACGCTCGGCTGGAGCCTGATAAGAGGGGAGCTGGCTGGGCAGTACTCGATAGGTCTCCTTTAGCGTATCGAACACCAGAACATCGAAGTTCGGCGAACGCACCTCGGCGATCCGGTCTTGGTACTGGTAGGGATGTTCGACCGGGTAGTCCTTGATGCCGCCGGTGATAATGATGTAGCGATCCTTGTAGGGTGCTGCATCCCAGCCATATACCGGCCGCGGTACATCTGGCAGTCTTCTCCACTGTTGCGTCTCCAGGTTGAAAACATAGGCGTCTCCGCAGCCCCTGATATAGGGACCCAAGGGGCCAGAATCGTGCTCCGCATAGTTGATGTAGATTCCGCCGAAGAGATAGATGTTCTGGCCGATCGCTGTCGTCGCCATCGAGGTGCGCGCCCTCGAGGGAAAGGGAGGCAGATGCGTCCAACCGCTCTCCGGAGACGCGGTGTCGAAGGCTTCGACCGCGTTGACGTATACGCCTGGATGGTCTCCCGAGAAGGGAGGTCTCCGCGGCTGACCAAAAGAGGCCTGCCCTCCCAGAACGACGATCGTACTGCCCACCACCGTCGCTCCGCGGCCCGGACTGAAACGGCCGATGTCAAGGCCTGGCAGCTCCTTCCAGCGCCAACTTCCTGAGCGCTTGGAGAGGCGAAACATCCGGTTGCTGGAGGGGTCGTTCTGATCCTTGGGCCAGATGACCCATCCGGTCAAGACGTAGAAGTCCGCACCTACTGAAACTCCCTGCGGCCACTTGATCCCTACCGGCAACTCGGGCAGGATCTCGTACTTCATTGTGCGAGTATCCAGCCGCCAGGCGCTGTTATGATTTCCCCGGTCGCGCAATTGGTTCAGCCGCCCCTGCGGGGCTTTCGGCACCCATCCAGGATATCCGGGGGAGCCGGCGGCCAGAATCGCGTCGCCGATCGCGGCCTGCGCCTGACCTTTAGTCGGCCAGGGCATCGGAGAACCCATTTTCCAGGTGATGTCCCTGATCTCGAAATCTCCCGAGGCCTGCCGCTGGCTGGTTGCACCGGCTTTCGACAGGGACGCAATCGGAGCCCCCAGACTCGAGGACATGCCGGTAGCAACAGCAAGACCTGTTTTCTTCAGAAACTGACGTCGATTGTCCATTGTCTCCACGCTCCCCTTCTCACAGCCTAGATCGCTGGGAGACCACTCAGACACCCAGGACTTACCGGGTAGCCTGCGTCGCTTCGGTCAACACGGTTTCCGTGCTGACTACCACTCCGTCCCGCTCCTCAAAAGGAACCTCTCAACTAATGCTACGATTCAATCAACGCGTTTTCCACTCCCACAGCCCGACGATCGCTAGCTGTCCCACCAGGCACAGTGCTACAGCCGTGAAACAGAACATTGCCGAGAGATGCCATGGTTCCCCAATTCCCGCGAGTATCTGCCAACCTCGTCGTAAATGCCAACAGGTGCCCTGCCGCACCACTGCGCTCCAAGAGGCTGTGTGCCATCATTCGCTTGTAGGAGAATATGCGCAGTCCTGAGAGCCCCATTCGCTATACCCGAAAGCCTTTCCCATCCTACCGGCATCTCCCGGGGCTGACCCCTCATCCTCGGAGGCATCCTCAAGGTCATCTACACGGGGTCCCGGAGATGGACGTAGAACCTCTCGATCCGGGGGCCTGGCGAGAATCGATCGATTACCTGTGCGGAGTTGATCTCTACAACCACCTCTATTACTGGGAGGCGCATGAGGCCTGGGAGGGGCCCTGGAAGGTGATGTCTCGGCAGGCATTCCCCTCCGTCTTTCTGCAGGGTTTGATCCAAGTAGCGGCGGCCCTGCTGAAGAGGGAATTAGGGGTGACGGAAGGAATGCGGCGTTTATCCCGCGCCGGGTTCACCCGGTTGGAACGGGTCCGCCGAACTCATGACAGTTACTGCGGCCTGAAGCTATCGGAATTCATCGAGGCAACGGAGTGTTTTCTCCTTACGCCCCGATCGTCGTCGGAGAGCAGACCTCCCCTCATCGTTCTCGGCTGAGTTTACCTGAAGACGGATGACGACGGGATCGTCGGGGGCACACCTCTAGACTCCGCGACTGCGGCGCTGTGGCTTGATCCAATCGAAGGTAAAAAAAAGGGGGGGGGGACTCAAGGGGAGATTGTCGATTGTAGGGCAATCTGTAGCGATTTGGACGTGGCTCGGGCACTCCCAGGACGGGTTTGGCAAGGCCCACGGCGTTGGAACCAACGCCATGGAGCAAAACGATCTGCCCTACTTTCCAAAAGGACCGGGTCCGACGCTACGAGGAATCCAATATCTCCGCCTCCGCCGGAAGGAGGTTGATTCGCTCAAGTTCATTTTCACATTCGGCTTCAAGAATCTGGTATTCCCACCTCCCGGCGGTCTTTTTGGCAACCGCGTAGATACTGCAGCTACCCATCGGCCCGGAAACCGGAATGGCCAAATCGGCCTCACCGGAAGCCCCATTGACGCTGATACTGCCCCTAACGAACCAGCCCATTCCGATCGGTTCACCAATCACCGACAAGAGATCGGCGCTGTTGCTTGCTCGCTCCGCTGCGGTGCGGTGCGGTGCGGTAGACATCGTTGGAACGCATTGCTGCGAAAACAAACACAAGAATCACAGCAACAAATGCTGCGAAAATGGCAAAGAGGGTGACGCACCCTGTGGGCACAGCCCATTTCCAGTTCCGATTCCACCAGGAGGATAGTCCCTTGTTCACTGGGCTAACGCTGAAGATCAGGCGCCCAACAACCTTTGGGAAACGCACTCACCGGCAGATTGCTCATAACCAAAGGAGACGGCGCCGGAAAGCGGAGGAGGACAAAGGCAATTCAACAGAATAGCTGGCGCAGAAAAGTACCCCTGAAAAATCAAGGGGGTAGAAGGACGGTTTCAGGAGAGTGCTCTAGCCACCCTGTTTCTTGGGTGGTTTGGTGGGCGGGTTGAATCTCGCCCTGGCTATAATAACCCAGATCCGACCGTACAAACAGCGTCCGATCTGATCGCAATCGAACTACCGCAAACGGCCAAAGTTGTCATTCCGCGCAGACCAAGCGGTCATGCGGCCACGAAAGGCTTGTGGCTGAAAAGAATAAGCTGTCTTTTCGAGAAACAGGGTTCGCCAAGATTCTTATATTTCCCTCGCTACGATACATTGAACCACATCATCCTTTCTTGGCACTGAGCCCAGGCGAGGGAATGACTCAGCAGAGACTATTCGACCCACCTGTGTTATGAGGTCTATGTAGACACCAGGATTCTCACAGGTCTTGTGTTTCAGCTTGGATTCTGTGCGTTCATCGTACGCTTCCGCCATTCTGGCCAAGTTGAGTATGGCGTCCCTTACCTCCTTCGTGGGAGAGGATAAACTTGGGAGCCCTCGCCGTAGGCGTACTAGAAACTTGACCCAAGCGCGTGCTATCAAGGGTGATCCTCATGAAGACCTACACGAAGCTCGGATGTCTGCTCGCAGTCGGGATTCTCTTCTCCGGGGGTTCTAGCCAGTCCCAGAATCCCCAGGGCGCCGAGTTCCAGGTCAACTCCTACACCACCCACATTCAGGACCGTCCCGCGGTGGCCACGGGCAGCAGCTTCGTCGTGGTCTGGGGAAGTTATGGTTCAGCCGCCTTAGATTCGTCTCAGAATAGCATTCAAGGGCAGCGCTTTGGCGGGCCGGTCCCGGTGGAACTGCTGCGGTTCTCGGTGGGGTAAGCTCGGTGGGATCCCCGGTCCCTACTACGTGGCTAGACGGACAATGAGTACGGTTCGGGCCGCAAACCGAGTTACATCAGAGATTGGAGTTGACCAGTCTGCGCGGAATGACTGCTCTTGCCCGTTTGCGGTCGTTCGGCTGGTGTTTCGTAGTCTAACGTTTTTCTCGGTCGTTCGTTTAGCTGTCTTGCCACGGCATTCAGTCTGTTTTGGTCGACGTTTGAGAGATCCATTCCTTTCGGGAAGTATTGTCGGAGCAGCCCGTTGGTGTTTTCGTTTGAGCCGCGCTGCCAGAGGCTTCGTGGATCGTAGAAATAGACTTTTATGTTGGTATCTAGACTGAAGCGTTTGTGATCGGCTATTTCCTTTCCCCGGTCCCAGGTCAGTGACTGGTATAGTTCCCGCAGTAACTTACGAGTTTGTTGGGTCAAGGCGTTGATAGGCCAAACCATCTCCCACTACAAGATCACGTCGAAGTTGGGCGAAGGCGGCATGGGAGAGGTGTGCCGAGCCAACGACACCACTCTGAAGCGCGAAGTCGCCATCAAGGTTCTCCCTGAGCGGTTCACGCAGGATACTGAGAGGCTGGCCAGGTTCCAGCGGGAGGCTCAGGTCCTGGCCTCGCTGAATCATCCGAACATTCCCGCCATACACAGCTTTGAGCACTCGGATAGAGTTCATTTTCTTACGATGGAGTTGGTGGAGGGTGAGACGCTGGCTCAGCGTGTAGCAAAGCACCCTTGCCTGTGGAGGAGGCCCTGAAAGTCTCCCGCCAGATTGCCGAGGGTCTCGAAGCTGCCCATGAGAGCGGGATCATCCACCGCGATCTAAAACCCGCCAACGTCAAGGTCACGCCGGAGGCCAAGGTCACGCTGCTGGACTTTGGCCTGGCCAAGGCGCTGGAAGACAAGGTCCCCGCTGCTGAGCTGACCATTCGCCGACACGAACGGATCAGATGACGAATGTCGGCATGATCCTGGGAACGGCAGGCTACATGAGCCCGGAACAGGCTCGTGGGAAACCGGTGGATAAAAGAACGGACATTTCGGCCTTCGGCTGTGTGCTGTATATGAACTGTGACAGGCAGCCAGGTATTCGGCGGTGAGACGGTCACTCCCATCCTGGGTGCGATCGTTCACACGGATCCAGATTGGGAGGTTCTACCCGAAGGCACTCCTCGGGCCATCCAGAGATTGATTCGGAGGTGTCTTGAAAGGGACCCTCAAGAGCGGCTCCGGGACATTGGCGATGCTCGCATCGTGATCAAGTACGTGCTCGGCGAGCCGGACGAGGATTCCACTGCAGTAGGAGTCACGGCAGCGACCCCGATCTGGTGGCGACGAACAATCCCATTAGTGGCTATTGGCCTGCTGATTCTCCTGATGGGTGGGCTCCTGGGTCCGTTCCTCTGGAATCCCGGTAACGCCACCCAGACTACACCACTCAGGGTGACCCGGTTCTCTATCCCCCTCCCTGCTGATGAAGCAATTCCTCCGCAGCCCTCCTTGACGCTATCCCCCGATGGGACCCAGGTGATCTTTGCTGCCGCCCGAGACAACACCATGAGGCTGTACTTGCGTGCCACGGATCAACTGGAGGCCAAGCCGATTCCAGACACGGAGCATGGCTGGGCTCCGTTTTTCTCCCCCGACGGGAAATGGGTGGGCTTCTTTACTCTTCATACCCAGGTCAAGGGTGAGTTGAAGAAGTGGTCCCTACTCGGTGGTGAGCCTGTCACGATCTGCGAGGTGGGGGTAGGCCGAGGTGCGAGCTGGGGAGAGGATGGCACCATCGTTTTCGGAAAGCGGGACGGTCTCTGGAGAGTCTCGTCAAACGGAGGTATTCCCGAACCATCGATCCCAGAAGGCGTCATCTACTTCCCCTAGATTCTTCCTGGGGCCGAGGTGCTACTCTTCACGCATCGGTCAGAAATCAGGCTGCTCTCTCTGGACACTGGCCAACAAAGCACCCTGATCAAAGCTATTCGTAGTAAGGCCTGCTACTTGCCCACGGGCCACCTGGGCTGAGGAACTCAAGCGGCTGGTGCCGATCCAAAAAAGAATCTGAAGTAGGTTTCCTCTTGGAGTACAGGCCGGTGACGCCGGTTGAGAGGCAGACGGTATAGCGAGTCTCGATCTAGTGCCGGTCTGTTGTCATTAGTGTTCCGAGCTCAATTGCGGCCGATCCAGTACAGGGGGTGGCGGTGCAGGTTCATGACTGCGAGTAGTCGGATGAAGTCTGGCTTGATGGTGTAGAGCAGCCCGTAAGGAAAGCTGCGCATCAACTGGCGACGGATGTCACCCTGAAGAACAGGGGAGGATTCTGGGTACTCGACGATAGTGAAGAGGCATCGCTCAGCCTCTTCGAGAAACCTCGATCCCAGACCGGGACATTTGATCTCGTAGTATCGGGCTGCGTCGTTCAGTTCACGCTCGTCAAGCGGATTGAACGAGACTCGGTCCATTCACTTCAGGCGCGCGTGGGCATCTCTCAGAACTTGAGAGGAGGGTCGAGCCGTCTCCGGCCTAGCATCTATGTCAGCGTCCCGCCTTGCGGCCTCGGCCGCCCATACGTCATCGTTCTCGCTGGCCGAGAGGTCATCCAAACTCTCGAGAAGCTTTCCCGCAAGGCGGACCCTCGCCTTTGGATTCAATCTGAGGGCTTCGGCCTCTATTTCTTCTATGCCTATATCCCTATTCTACACAAATCGAACCCAGGTGCTTCGTACCTTAAGGTCTTGCAGAATCCTCAGGATTGTCAGGAAGCCATCCGGTGTTTCCGACCGGCCGCCGAGCAGGGGGATGCGAACGCCCAGTACAACCTGGGGGTGATGTACGCAATGAGGACGGCAAGACCCTGACCTTGGGGATCCCATCTGCGTCATCCTGAAGCTGGAGCAGCAGTAAGGGGGTAGCCTTCTCAGGTCGCTGATTCTGGGGATCCTCCCTGACTTCTGCTTCGAAACCAGGGAAACATCACGGGCAGCACCAGCAGAGTAAGCACGGTAGAGCTCAGTAAGCCCCCAATCACGACACTCGCCAGGGGACGTTGTATTTCGGCTCCGACCGAGGAAGCAGTTGCCATGGGGAGGAATCCCAGGGCGGCTACCAGCGAGGTCATGAGGACGGGACGCAGTCGGAGCGCGGCCGCACGCCGGATGGCTGCTTTGAGTTCCTCTCCCTGACGCAGGAAGCGGTTGATGGTGGAAACCAGGACCACGCCGTTCAAGATGGCTACACCCGAGACGGCAATGAAACCAACCGACGCAGAGACGTCCAGATTCATCTCCCGCAACCACAGCACGCCGACTCCTCCCACAGTCGCGAAGGGAACGATCAACAACACCAGCAGAGCCTGCCTCACGTTACCGAATGCCGAGAAGAGCAGGAAAAACACGATCAGCAGCACGACCGGTAAGACCAGCCCCAGCCGCGCCATCGCCCTTTCTTGATGCTCTAACTGTCCTCCCCAACCCAGGTGATAGCCAAAGGGCAGCCGGATATTGCCCTCGATCAATGTCTGGGCTTCCTCGACAAATCCCCCTAAATCCCTACCCCGCACATTGGCCTGGACGATGATGCGCCGCTGGCTGTCCTGGCGTTGGATGACTTCCGGGCCACTGGAGCGGCGAATGTCCGCGATCTGAGAAAGAGGCACCTGCTCTCCCCCTGGCGCAGTCAGCCGTAGCGAACCCAGCATCTGCCGATCCTTGCGATACCGCTCCGAAAACCGAACAACAACCTGGAAACGGCGACGACCGTCGATCAATTCGGTGACCACCCTACCACCGACTGCGGCCTCCACCAGTTCCCGAACATCGGTGACATCCAGGCCATAGCGGGCTAGTTGCTCTCGTTTGATATCTACCTGCCACTCAGCCGCACCTGAGAAGACCTCTCTTTGGACATCAGCCGCACCAGGCACCCGCGACAACAGAGACAGGATCTCGTCGGCTTTCTGCTGCAGGATATCTTCGTCAGGACCGAACACCTTGACCGCAACGTCCGCCTTGACGCCGGAGATCGTCTCGCCCAGGCGCATGGCCATTGGCTGGGTGAAGTTGTAGGCGACTCCCGGTATCAGAGCGAGCTTTCTGGACATGGCCTCGATCAGCCCCTCCTTCGTCACCGCTGTTGACCACTCGTCCCGCGGTTTCAAGTCGACATAGACATCACCCTGATAGATGCCCATGGACTCGGTGGCGAGATCGGGCCGGCCCGATTTCGTGACCACTCCCCTCACTTCGGGGAATTCTCTGAGGACGCGCTCGACCTCAAGGCCGGATTTCACGGATTCAGTCAGTGAGATGCTGGGAAGCTTGCGGGTCTCAATCAACATCGAACCCTCGTCCAGGCGCGGCATGAACTCCGTCCCTATGAAGAAGAGCGACGCCACTGCGCTGGACACGATCACGGTAGCAATCGCCGTCACCGCAAAAGCATGGTCCTGAAGCAGGGCTAGAAATCGCTCGTAGGAATCGCGGAAGCGCTTGAACAAAGGTCTCTTCCGTTCCTTGACTCGTCGAGTCCCCAGCAAAAGATGGGAGACCGCCGGAACCACAGTCAGCGTCAGTATCAGGGAGCCCAGCAAGGCCGAAACCACGGTGACTGCCATAGGGCGATACATGCGGCCCTCCAGGCCCTCCAGAGTTAGGATCGGAAGGTAGACCGCTATGATGATGCTCATCCCCACAATGATCGGCCGTCCCACTTCATGGACACCCAGCCGGATCTCCTCCCCGGTGTCGACCTTTCCCCCGAGGCGTCTTCGGCCGTCCCGTAAGCGCCGCGTGAAATTCTCGACCATCACCACTGAGCCATCTACGACCATCCCGAAATCAATGGCACCGAGGCTCATCAGGTTGGCGGAGATGCCGAAGGCTTCCATTCCCAGAAAAGCCACCAGCATGGACAGGGGAATCACGCACGCCACGATCAGTGCGGCCCTCAAGTCTCCGAGAAACAGAACCAGTACAGCGACTACCAGGGCCCCGCCTTCGAGCAGATTGTTGCGCACAGTCCGGATGGTGCGGTCTATTACTTCCGATTGGTCATAGAAGGGAACGATCCTGACACCTTCAGGAAGCGAAGTCCGAATCCTCTCCAAGGCCTTCTTGACGCGCTCGATCACAGTCTTGCTGTTCTGGCCTTTCAGCATGATCACCATGCCAGAGACGCTCTCGCCCACGCCATCCCGGGTCACAGCCCCTTGCCGAGGCATCGCTCCGACCCTGATCTCGGCAATGTCCTCAAGGTAGATGGGTGTCCCCCGAAGCGAGGATATGACTGTCCTTCTCAGGTCATCGACCCCGCTCACACGGCCTAATCCGCGCACCGTGTACTGCTCGGATGCGTGCTCGACAAACCCTGCCCCGAAGTTGGCGTTGTTTTCGGCGATCCGGTGGAAGACGTCACGTAAACGGAGGTCGTAGGCACGCAGCTTCCCGGGGTCAACCTGAATCTCGTATTGACGCGTCACCCCTCCCCAGGTATTGATGTCAGCCACACCCGGTACCGCGCGCAGCTGGTACTTGATCTCCCAGTCGTGGAGGGTCTTGAGCTCCATCAGGCTGTGGCTATCCCCTTCCACCGTGTACTGGTAGACCTCGCCGAAGGCTGTGGCCACAGGACCCAGAGTGGGCTCCAGTCCGACCGGGACACGGGCCCGCGCTTCCACCAGCCGCTCGGCGACCAACTGGCGGGCCAGATAGGTGTCGATGTGGTCCTCGAAAACGATCGTGACAATCGAGAGCTCCAGCTTGGAGATGGAGCGTACTTCCAGGGTGTGGGGCAAACCCATCATGGCCGACTCGATGGGGAATGTGACCAGCTGTTCTATTTCGACCGCCGCCATCCCAGGAGCATCGGTCAACACGACAACCTGGTTGTTGCTCAGGTCCGGGAAGGCGTCAATCGGGATCCTGGACAAGGATCCCAGTCCCGCTAACACCAGCACGATCAGTCCGAAGAGAACGATCCCAGCATGATCGGAGTGGAAGTCAATGATCCGCTTTAACATGACCGGCTTGCTGCTGATCGGAAGAAGGTTTGTGCTTCTCTTCGATATCCCCGTCGCCCAATCGGGGATGCCGAATGCACGCTACCCCGCATTTCTCATCGCTGGTCTACTGCGTCGCCGCAAACATCTGTCCTGGCTGGTGCGGCGCCTCGCTACAACAAGCGAAGAGAAATGCGGGCTATTTCTCTTCGATTATTCTGTCCTTGAGCAGTTCAGACTTGAGAACGAACACGCCCCCTACCGCCACCTGCTCACCTTTCTCGAGTCCAGCAGCGATCTCCAGCCCCTGGGCCAGTTGGCGCCCCGGCTCCACCGGGCGTAGCTGGAAAGAATGGTCCGTCATTTGAACGAAAACCACGGAAGTCGTGTCGACCACCTGAACCGCGGCTGGCGGCACCACAAGCACCGACTCTCCCTGGCCGGCTCGAATCAGCAAACTGGCGTACATCTCCAGCTTCAGACGTCTCTGGGGATTGTCGACCTGGCAACGAACCTGGACGGTTCGGGTGTTCCGGTCGAGTGAATCACCGACCCAGAGCACCCGACCTCGGAAGCTTTCATCAGGATAGGCGCGCACCTGGATCTCTACTTGCATCCCCTTCTTCACCAAACCCAGATGCTCCTCCGGCACCTGCGCGATGACCCAAAGGCGACTCAGATCGCTGATCGTGTAGAGTCGCTCCGCCGGTGCAGCTACACCTCCCTTGGTGATGAGGCGCGCAATCACGGTACCGCGTATCGGGGAGTGTACCTCGACCAGATGCAGCGGAGTCTCTCCTCGATCGTCGGGCTGGGCAGCCGAGGGATAAATATCCCCCAGCTCGACTCCCAGATAGTTGAGGTGAATCTGAGCGCTCTCGATCTCGGCCTCGGCCATGGTCACCGCAGACTGGGCTGCCTGGAGGGCGGTCTGGTTCTGCTGAAGTTGTTGCAGGGACCCGGCCTTGAGCTGGTACAGCCGCTCCGCTCGCTGATGTGCCTGGCGGGCATAATCGAGTTCGGCTTGGCGTCGCTGCAGATCGGCGCGGGCCTTGCGGTACTCGGCCTTAACCTCGTACAGCTCGTGGCTGTGAATCCGCGCCAGAACCTGTCCCTCCTCTACAAAGCTTCCTTCCAAGACGTATGACTCAACCACGATCCCCTCGGTAAAGGAGCCAACCGTGACCGTTCGCTCCTGGTTCTCTACCACCCGACCCTCGACCTCGAGAATACGCGTCGCAGAGACCTCACGGACTGCCTCCACCGACAATCCGGCTAACTGCGCTGCGACGGGCTCCAGACGAACAACCGAGGGGATCGAATCCTGCTGCGGGCCTGCGCCTGTCGGGCTGGGCACCGCTGCGATACCCGGGAGGACGGCGGTCGGCGCCTCTGCACAGCCAGCCAGGGAGCAGTAGACACCCAGGATGAGCGTGAACTGCAGCATGCACGACCTCGGAGTCCAGTCTGAAGCGCCAACCCTGTGAGTCGGCAGAGAGGATTCAATTCGCACCGGAACTCTTTCCCTTGGATAGTGGAAGTGATTCGGTCCCCACGGCAGATTCGAGTTCCACCAGGCTGATGGCATAGTCGTGGGCGGTCCGGCCATAGAGCAACTGCACATCGATCCGCGCGCGTTGGGCATCCAGCAATCGGAACAGGTCGGAACCGCCTTCCTGGTGGGCTGCGAGTGCAATCTGAAGGCTCTCCTTGGAAGGGCCTAGCATACCAGCTTCCATGCGTCTCAACATCCTGGCTCGGTGAGCAACTCCCAAATGAGCAGCACGAACCTCTGTCTGAAGACTCGCCTGCAGGGCTCGCAACTGCGCTTTCGACTGACGCACCTCTGCCACAGCCACCGCTATGCCTCCGGCGTTTTGGTCCCGGACTGGCAACGGTACCGATATTCCCCCGATCAAGGTGTTGAACCCAGCAGTCCGCTTGTAACCGATAAATGGTGTCAGATTCGGTTTGCCGCGGGCCTTCGCCAACGAGACAGCTGCATCGGCCTGTTCAACGATGGCCGCGGCCAGGAGCATCTCGGGGTGATGTCGTACTCCTGACGCCATCAGTCCATCCAATACGGAGGGCCTCTGCCAGTCCCTGTCCGCGCTGGGAATAGTTAGCTGAACCAGTTCGAATGATGTATCTCCAGAAAGCAATCCCAGGGAACGGATCAGTTGCACTCGACCCCTCTCGGCTTGCATTACCGCGTTGGCATGCGCTATCTCGAAGCGTTCGCCTTCCAGCCGTACTTTGATGAGATCGGCCTCAGCTGCGACTCCAAGTGAAACTCGGGCATCATGGTAGTCGATGACTTGCCGAAAGGTCTCGACGCTCTTACCCAGTAGCTCTCGACGCTTCTGAGCAGCGAGAACCTCCCAGTAGGCCAACTTGACCGACTGGCGAATCCACCAGGCTGCCGCTTGCTTCTGCAGTTCAGCGATGCGGCGATCTCGAGACGCCAGCTGCTCCCGATGCCACTTCTTTCTCCCGGTCTCGATGGGTTGTCCCAGAGACACGAAAAGATCCAGATCATTGGCGGTCGAGAACGTTGGGTTCCCCCAGGCACGCCAATTCTCCGTTTGGATCCACAGGAGCGGATTCGGTGAGTACCCTGCCTGTCTTTCTGCACCTATCCGAGCATCAATCGCGGCACTGGCTGATTCCAGATCGGCGTGACGAGTCAGGGCAATCTCGATGGCTCGATCCAGAGTGAGCTGCCTCGGCAGATCCTGTCCCAGAGTTTCTCTTCCTCCGCCTAGAAACAGGAGCAGAATTAGTAGCCGGTATCTTCCAAACATAAAAACTCCCGCGTTGTGGATCACTTATTCTCTTGGGAAAAGTCCCTCTATCGTCTCAACTGGCTGCGAACCGGGTTGAACATCATCCTCACACTGATGCCTTCCAAACACAATTGTAGCGGTCCCAGAAGCACGCACATCGGCGGCATCACTGCGCACTTGAGAATCTATTCCCAGCCTCTCCACTTTCTCGGCGACGTGAGGAAGCCTGAAGCGCGAGCGAGGGGTTGGAGGGCAGCGCAATGGGGGGACGAAGAGGCCTGAGGCGCGGCAAGCAGCCAAGCCGGGGAGATTCGGAGTGTTCCCCGCCCCCTCGCTTGCGCTTCAGGCTTCCATGGCTCGGGACGTTTCGCTCTCGAATGGGGCCAGGGCTTCCTGGGTGCGGGACTGACCTGAAACCTCAATTGGCTCCGGCGAGTCGCCGTGGGTTCGGTCTCCAGGCCGAAGTATTCTTCTTTTCGAGCCTTTGGCTCGATACACGGCGGCCTGGAGACCGCCGCCACGGCCGGGACTTCAAGTTTCCTTCTTAAATGGGGCCAGGGCTCCCTGGGGGGCCACTGGCCTGGGAAATGCGACCTCTTCGAGGGTTTCGAGGGCGCCGGTATTGACTAGACGGCCCGGTCAAACGACAATGTGGCTTGCGCCTGGTCGGCGTCGAGGAGATCCGATGAACACGAAAGAGATTCAGGCTTTGCTGGAACTGGTCGGCCAGTTTGACATTGAAGAGTTCGAGATGGAGCGCTCCGGTGTTCGGATTCGCATTCGCAAAGGCTCATCGGGATCTCATCTTCAGACGAAGGCCACCGTAGGGCCGAGAGAAGACGCCAGTCTTCCCCCTTCGGAAGAGCCACCAGAGCCAGCCCTGGATCAGCCAGAGGACCTGTACATTTTCAGAGCTCCGATCGTGGGGACCTTCTACAACGCACCCAAACCGGATGCAGAACCATTCCTTCACCTCGGCGACTCGGTGGAAAGCGGCAGCGTACTTTGCATCATCGAGGCCATGAAGATCTTCAACCAGATCGAAAGCGACGCCGCTGGAGAGATCATCCGCGTCCGCGTCGAAAACGGCCAGCCCGTCGAGTACGGCGAGCCCCTCTTCGAAATCCGACTGAGATCCTAAGTACACCGTTTCATAAATACGGTAACGTTTGCAGATGGGGCTTGCGAGGCGAGATCAAGGCAGGAGGAGGAAGACAATGCCTGGCCATCTTCGACGACGACCAACGCAGAGATCGTCCGCAACCCCTATCTGCCCTCCGGGTGGCGACGGGACGGGCCGATTTCTTTGTCGCGCCTTCTCCACTATGGCAAGGCATAGCGTTCGTCGTCGCTTCGCGAACTCGACCCGTCGCGCTCGCCACAAACGTTGCCGTATTTATGAAATAGTGTACTAGCACCAAGCCATCCATGTTCAGAAAGATTCTGATCGCCAACCGCGGCGAGATTGCCCTTCGCATCATCGCCGCTTGCAAGGAACTAGACATTCCGACGGTCGCCGTCTACTCGGAAGCCGATCGTGACTTCCTGCACGTCCGATTCGCGGACGAAGCGGTTTGCATCGGTCCGGCTCGCAGCCTCGAGAGCTATCTCAACATTCCGTCCATCATCAGTGCTGCCGAGATAACCAACGTCGACGCACTCCATCCCGGCTATGGCTATCTGGCAGAGAACGCTCATTTCGCAGAGATGTGTGAGACCTGTGGAATCAAGTTCATCGGACCCTCGGCAGATTCCATCAGATTGATGGGTGACAAGGCACGGGCGGTAGAGACCTTTCAGCAACTCGGGATACCTACCATACCCGGGATCAGGTCGATCCAGGGAGAGGAGGACCAGCTCGAAAACCGACTCGATCAGGTCGGCTTTCCCCTGCTTATCAAGGCTGTGGCTGGAGGGGGAGGCAGGGGGATGCGGATCGTCCGCAGTGCTGACGAATTTCCCGCTGCCTACGCTGCCGCTCAGTCCGAGGCCCAGGGTGCGTTCGGGAGTGCCGAAGTGTATCTGGAGCGGTACCTCGAGAATCCTAGACACATTGAGTTCCAGATTCTCTCTGACGAACATGGCAACGTCGTGCACCTGGGTGAACGTGAGTGCTCGATCCAGCGCCGGCACCAGAAGCTGATAGAAGAATCACCCAGCCTGGCCATCTCCGAGGAACTCAGGGCGAAGCTGGGAGCCCAGGTGGTCGAAGTCATCCGCCAGCTCGAATACGAAAATGTGGGCACGGTGGAGTTTCTTTTCGACCAGCAGGGAAACTACTTCTTCATCGAGATGAATACCCGAATCCAGGTGGAGCATCCCCTGACCGAAATGGTGACTGGCCTCGATTTAGTGAAGGAACAGATTCGCGTGGCGGCCGGTCAGGAACTCGGCTTCTCCCAGGACAGTATTCAATTCAGAGGCCACAGCATTGAATGCAGGATCAATGCCGAATCCCCGGAAACATTCGCTCCTTCTCCGGGTCAGATCGTCGCCTATCACGCCCCTGGAGGAGCCGGCATTCGCGTCGACTCAGCGGCCTATACAGACTGTGTTATTTCTCCCCACTACGACTCGCTCATCGCGAAGGTGATCGCACACGGTCGTGACCGAAACGAAGCCATCGCTCGAATCAAGAGGGCACTGGACACATTCGTGATCGAGGGAATCCAGACCACTATTCCCCTTCACAGACGGGTACTGGACGACCCCGGTTTTGCAGCGGGTGATTACGGAACCTCTTTTCTGGAGCGGTTCGATATCTGATCACTTGGAGTACCCCATGAACGAGCAAGCCTCCCAGAGGGGTAAATGGGGATCGAAGTTGGGTTTCGTTCTAGCCGCGTCCGGTTCGGCCATCGGGTTGGGGAACATCTGGCGTTTCCCAACAGTCACCGGCGAAAACGGCGGAGCAGCGTTCGTCATCGTGTACCTCGCCTGTGTACTGCTCATCGGCGTCCCCATCATGTTGGCAGAGTTCACGATCGGCAGACGGGCAAAAAGCGACCCGATGGGAGCCTTCCGGAAATTGGCACCAGGAACCCTCTGGGAATTCGTAGGAGCACTGGGCGTCCTCACCGGACTGATGATCCTCAGCTATTACAGCGTGGTGGCAGGCTGGACTCTTAAATACATCACCCTGACCCTCACCGGGGCCCTTCAAGGTGCCGACCCCGACTCCATACGTACCACCTTCACAGACTTCATCCAAAGCGGGCAGTCGGTGACGAGTTACCACCTACTCTTCATGATCCTGACGGTCTGGATCGTGACCGGCGGCATTCAAGGGGGTATCGAGCGAGCCGCCAAGGTGTTGATGCCACTGCTCCTGGTGCTCCTTCTGCTGCTGGTGTTGAGATCGGTCACCCTGCCAGGAGCCCGGGAGGGCCTCCTCTTCTATCTCAAACCGGACTTCGGGAAGATCACCTTCAGCGTGGTCCTGGCTGCCCTGGGGCAGGCCTTTTTCTCCCTCAGCCTGGGTATGGGGGCGATGATCACCTATGGAAGCTACATCTCCGAAGACGATGACCTGGTCTCGAGCGCCGTTTCTGTAAGTTGCTTCGATTCATTGATTGCGATTCTGGCGGGTTTCGCGATCTTCCCGGCTCTCTTCTCGGTCCCCGGACTTTCTCCGAATGCAGGTCCGGGCCTGATATTCGTCGTTCTACCCAATATCTTCAACGCCATTCCTCTAGGGCAGCTCTTCGGCTCTTTGTTCTTCGTCCTGCTGGCAATCGCGGCCCTCACCTCCTCCATCTCCCTGTTGGAGGTGACTGTTGCCTACGCCATCGACCAGCTGCACTGGAAAAGAACAAAGGCGGCCCTGGTGATGGGGCTGATCGTCTTCCTGCTTGGTGTGCCCAGCGCCCTATCCAATGGCGCCGTCCCTGCGTTCTCAGGGATCCTGGATGTCGTGGATCGGTACTTCGGAAGTATTTCTTTGGTCCTGGGGGCCCTTCTCCTGAGCCTCTTTGTAGGCTGGAAGTGGGGTATCCCCAGCGCTCTCGAAGAAATTGGACAGAGCAGAGCCAAGTTCGGGTTGGCTGCCGTCTGGGGGTTTCTGCTTCGCTACGCCTGCCCTATCGCTATCGTCACGATTCTGGTCAACATTCTGATTGGATGATCTGTCCATGCAGAACTTCCAGCTGCCACCAGTCTATCCGATCACGGGATCCCTTCCCGGCCTTAATCACGCCGAACTCGCCAAAACTCTGCTCCAGGCAGGAGCCCGATTCTTTCAGGTCAGGGAAAAGGATCTTCCCGATTCGGAACTCTATGAGCAGCTACTGAAAATAGAACGTTTCTGCTCAGTGTCTCAGGCCCGGTTCCTGGTGAATGACCGGGTCGATCTGGCATTGGCTACCCAGGCCCATGGCGTGCACCTGGGCCAGACCGATCTACCCGTCGCCGCGGCCCGCGAGTTACTCGGGGCGAATGCCATCCTGGGACTCTCCACCCACAGCCCGGCACAATTCGAGCGTGCACTGAAAGAGGACGTCGACTATCTGGCCCTGGGACCGATCTTCGCTACCACTAGCAAGAACAGTCCCTACCCTCCTCTCGGAACCAACCTGCTGAAGCAGATCATCACCAACACTCCAGTGCCGGTGGTAGCCATCGGAGGCATCACGCTCGAGACCACCCCGGAGGTCTGGGAATCGGGAGCGGCTTCGGTAGCCGTAATCTCTGACATCCTCCACGCGGAGCACCCGCCAGACAGGCTGGCCCGATACCTGGAGCTGGCAGGGAAACACTTTCGTTGAACACCCGAGAAGAGTTCACTTCCCGCTGGGGCCTCATCATTTCGGTGCTGGGGGTTGCAGTCGGCACCGGCAACATCTGAAGATTTCCCCGGATCGTCGCCACCAATGGCGGCGGATCATTCCTGGTTCCGTGGATCATCTTTCTGTTTCTCTGGAGCATTCCCCTGATCATGTCGGAGTTTGCCATCGGCAAGCTCACCCGTCAGGGGACCGTGGGATCCTTCGCCACCCTGATGGGAAAGCGCTTTGCCTGGATGGGAAGCTTCGTGGGGTTCGTGGCCATTGCGATCATGTTCTACTACTCGGTGGTCGCGGGTTGGTGCATCCGCTACTTCTTCCAAGCCGCCAGCGGTGAGTTGCTCAGGATCACCGACCACGACGCCAACTGGAACACCTTCATCGAAAGCGGGTGGGGAGCGGTCTTCTTCCACTTTGTCGCGAGCACTCTGGCTGTCCTGGTGGTGCGGCGGGGAGTGGTGCGTGGAATCGAGAAAGCCAACCGGTTTCTGGTTCCGACTCTGTTTGGACTGATCTTGCTCGCGGCCGTGCGTGCCGTGACCCTGCCGGGCGCAGAGAAAGGGCTGGAATTTCTCTTCACTCCCAACCTGAGCGCCTTGCTGAACTACAGGATCTGGCTTCAAGCCCTCACCCAGAACGCCTGGGATACAGGGTCCGGCTGGGGGTTGATCCTGACTTACGGCGTCTACATGCGCCAAAGAGAGGATATTCCCTTGAATGCTGCCCTCATCGCCCTGGGAAACAACTCGCTCTCGCTGCTGGCGGCGATAGCGATTTTCTCGACGGTATTCGCGACGATTCCGGAAGGCGCTGCAGATATGATTCGGAGCCCTGGACCCGCCAACACCGGCCTCACCCTGATCTGGCTCCCGCAGCTGTTTGCTCAAATACCGGGCGGCAGCACTCTCCTGGTCCTTTTCTTCCTGGCCCTCAGCTCCCTCATCTCCATGGTCGAGCTGGGAGCCCGCATCCTGATGGACGCCAAAATGTCCCGGGGCGGCGCTCTCCGAGTGATCTACATAGCAACGCTGATTCTCGGGTTGCCTTCCGCCCTGAGCCTTGATTTCTTCGCCAACCAGGACTGGACCTGGGGAATCGCTCTCATGGTGAGCAGCGCCTTCATTGCGATCGCGGTCCTGCGCCATGGCGTAGATCGCTTTCGCACCCTTCAGATCAACTCCTCCTTCAGCGACTTCCAGGTGGGAACCTGGTACAACTACGCCCTCCGATATGTGATTCCCGCGGAAATTTCGGTTCTGGTTATCTGGTGGTTCTGGCAGGTAATCCAGGCTGATCCAGAGCATTGGTGGAATCCGTTTCGAATCGAATCGGTAGGAACCTGTATACTGCAGTGGGCCCTGGCCCTTTTGCTCTTCAAGCTTGCCAATTCCTGGATCGTCGAAAGGACCTCGGGATTTGAGTAGCGTCGCCTGGCTGACAATGATCGTCGTTCTGGGCATCGTCTGGGAAGGATTTACGATCTGTCTGCTGCTAGCGTTGCACAAAGAGAGAAGAAAACACTAGCAAACGTGCTCCTGATCGAGCTTCCTGCTTCCTGCTCGTACCCGACATGAATTTATTGCTCTTCGAATCTCCCTCAGGCAGGGTCTACCCGGTCCTGGAATTCCCGCCCCGAACCGCCACCTGGACACAACAAGAACCCGCCGAACCTGATTCCCTGAGGGAAAAGATCTATCGAGGCTATCAAAAACTGGAGGAGCGAGTTGCCTATCATGAGCGTCTCTGCTCTACCTTACGACACGTCGACCATCTCAGGATCCTCCACGGCTGTGAGCTCGAGCAAGCGGAGATTGAACGCAGGTTGGCAACTTTTTTCGCCCAGGCTCGCCGCAAGCATAGCCGATGGCTCGTAGTCGATATCACTTTGGCTCTTCTGGGGAGTCTCTTGACACCCATTCCGGGCCCCAATGTCTTTTTTCTCTACCCGGCACTTCGAGCCTATGGCCACTACTGCGCCTGCAAAGGTGTCACCAATTATCGAAAACTTGGTATGATTCAATTCGAGACGGACGCGTTGATCGATCAAGTTCAGAATCAAATCGATCAACCCGAGGCTATTCAGCCCGTCATCAAACAGCTAGAAGACCGCTACAATCTGGTCGATCTAGAGGAACGACTCACTGCCCTGAGAATGCAATGAAGCTTGACCCCGATTTCATGAGAACAGTCGTCCTGTTCTCGGATCTGCCCGACGAAGAACTGCAAATAGTCTCCGACATCTTCAAGGAGACCAAGTACCAGCGTGGATAAATCGTCTTCTTTGAGGAAGACACCGGCAAGTACATGTACATTCGTCAAGAGTGGGAGGGTGAAGGTTTCCCGGCTCCTTCCCACTGGCAAGGAGATGATCCTGGCATTCCACCAATCGGGCGAGTACTTCGGCGAAATGGCATTGATTGACGGGGAGACCACTCCTGCCACGGTGACGGCCGTCGTCCCCAGCGTCATCCTCTTCACCGGCAGTCATGAGTTCTCCGGCTTGATGGATCATCCCACGATCAACCAAACGATCTTAAAGACCCTGTGCAGCCGCTGCCGAGATGCCTGACGTCAGATCAAGGCACTCAACTTCTACAACGCGGAAGCGCGGATTCGGACGGCCCTTTATCACCTCTCCCGTAACAAAGGGATCAAGACGAGTGCCGGAATCCGGATCGATCTCAAGCTGACCCATCGAGAGCTGGCCAAGCTCACTGGCATCTCCCGTGAAACCGCCACGCGCGTCATCAGCCAGTTGCAGGGCGGCAGTATCGTCCAGGTCAAGCAGAGACAGTTCCTGATTCTGGATCCGGACAAACTTTTAGAGGAACTCCTCGACTAGGGTCGGAACGTCGAAAAGCCGTCGCACGTCGGAACGTCTGAACGTCGCACGTCCCAGGTCATGGATCACCGGTGGCAGTTTTCCCACTTTTAGGTTTCCGCGGCTTTCAGTTCCGGAGCTGGCTGCTGCCGGCCAAGAGACGTACGACGACGTTCAGACGTTGACGTACGCCTCGACCAGGAAATCGCTTCCCAGGCGACGCAAACGAATACTCTGCAATTGGAGAGCCTGCGATAGCCGCCCCACTCCTAGATCCGCTATGCCGGGGATGCCGCTTCCTCCGATGATCTTGGGACCGTAGAAAAAGCTGATCTTCTGCACTACCCCCGCCTTGAGTGCCGACGCCGCCACCTGACTTCCCCCTTCGATCAGAAGACTGGTGATCCCCTCACGGCCGAGAGCATCCAGGATTTCATCCCAATCCAGTCGATCCCGTTTCTCTGCAACCGGAATCAGCCTGGCGCTGGAAGGAATCAAGTTCGGCGCAGAAACTCCTTCAGAGTGAAAAATGATCACAGAATCCTGGGAATCGAAAAGCCGCGCACCCTGGGGAGTGCGGAGATGCGAATCCAAGACCACTTTCGTAATCCGGTTTCCCTGACGCCACCTCACGTTGAGCGAAGGGTCGTCTTCGAGAACGGTATTCACTCCGACCAGAATGGCATCGTGGTTATAGCGAAGACGTTGAGCCTCCCTTCGTGCCACCTCCCCCGTAATCCACTGGGAGTCTCCGCCGCGAGTCGCAATCATGCCGTCCAAGGTAAGCGCGAGCTTCAGGCGAGTAAAAGGTCGAGCCCTTTTGGCGAAGTAGAAGTACGACTCGTTCAGACGCATTGCCTCATCGCAGCAAAGACCCTGGTGCACCGCGATTCCACGAGACCGAAGTTTACCGCCGCCGCCTGTGACATCAGGATTGGGATCCGGAACAGCCAGGAAGACCCGCTGGATGCCCGACTCTATAATCCGGTCAGTGCAGGGTGGAGTGCGTCCGAAATGGGCGCAAGGCTCCAGGGTAACGTACAGAGCTGCCCCTACGGACTGGGTGCCAGCCTGTCTCAGAGCGACAACTTCGGCATGATCTCGTTTCTCGAAGACATGATAGCCCTCCCCTACGATCCGGCCCTCTTTTGCAACAACCGCTCCCACCAGTGGATTGGGGGCAGCCCGGCCTTCACCTCGGCGAGCCAGGACGATTGCCCGCTTCATGAATCTCTCATCTAGCTGGGAGTGCGGAAGTCCAGTTTTGGACATAGGGTTCAGACACCCCTTTCGTGGCAGTCGTTGCGGCTTCCTATCACGGTATTACGATGAGCACGACCTCACTGCTCACGACTCACTGACCACCGCATGGCATTGATCTTTCTCTTGTCGGCACTGAGAATCTCGACCTGGGTCCCGTTTATGGAAAAAACCTCGCCAGCCGTGGGGACCTTCCCAAGATGAGCAACAACGAAGCCTGAGATGGTGGTCACGTCGGTTTCACCTAGATCCAGACCCAGAGCATCCTCCAACTCGTCAACCTCTACGCCTCCCCTGACCATGTAGTGGCCTTCTCCTTCGTTGACGAGGTCGACTCTACGCATCTCATCCTCATCCCATATCTCGCCTACGATCTCCTCCAGAACATCCTCGATCGTCACAAGACCGGAAACCGTCCCATACTCGTTGATCACGAATGCCATCTGTTCCGCCCGTCCCTGCATTTCCTTCAGTAGCTCCGCAACCTTCTTGGTCTCTGGGACGTAGAGCGGCTTTTTGACCAGGGGTGTGATCGGATCGTCCCCACCAGATTCCTTGAGATGAGTCAGAAGATTCCGCACGTAGACGAGACCCAGAATCTGATCGAGGCTTCCCCGATAAATGGGAATCCTCGAATGCTTGCTGGAAACCACGAGTTCCGTCAGCTCGGAGATCGTCGTCTGCTCTTCGGCTGCGACAATCTCTGTTCGAGGCGTCATGATCTCCTTGACCAGGGTACTGCCAAACTCCAGTGCTGACTGAATCAAGTCACTTTCTTCTTCCTCGAAGATTCCCTCCTCCTCGCCGACGCCGAGGTAGGCTTCTATTTCCTCTTCGGTGGCCTCCTCTTCCTGACTCTCATCCTCATCCTCAGGGCGACTCCAACCTCGGAAGACACGCAGGGTGGACGCTAGCGGGACACTTAGCCAGACCAAGATGGGATAGCACCTGGACAGAGGCGGGACCAGCCGGGCCAAAAACAGCTCTGGAGCCGATTGAGCTAGGATCTTCGGAACCAAATGTCTGAAGATGAAAACGGTAAAGAGAAGGATCAAGAAGGCGGCAAAGGGAGCATAAGGCAAGGCCTCACCTAGAAGCATGCTGGTGATCAGTACGGCCAGACCGACCTGGGCCAGGTGGCTCCCAAACTCGAGTGGAAGCAGAAACTGCCCTCGGTCGTGCACCATCTTCTTGACCAATCCTCCACCGATTTCAGCTTCTCGTTTTGCCAGGATTCTCAACGTCAAGCGGGATAGGCGACTAATCACGGTCTCCAGGGTGGATAAAAAGAGGAGGACTGCTAGCAGGAGAACGATGGTAAAGAGCTCAAGGGGCACCAGGTAACTCAATGAAGCTGTAATTCCTTTCTCAGTTCTCGCTCCAGCCTCTCCATCTCTCCCCGGTCGACCTCGTGATCGTAGCCGAGCAGGTGAAGCACTGCGTGCAGCGTAAGGGTGTTCAGCTCCTCGACGAGAGTCTCCCGCTTTTGGCGGCATGCCGTCTCGGCCGAGATCATTATGTCGCCCAGATAAGGTTCCTCTCCAGGCAAGGCATCCTCCCCGGAAGGAAAAGCGAGGACGTCTGTTGCCTCATCCTTACCACGAAACCTCCGATTGTACTGTTGAATCGTTGAATCACTGACCAGCACGGTAGTAAGATCCGACTCGATCTGGAGCCTTTGAGTCAGTTGAACCAGAAAGCTCCTGAGAGCCCGGGTGTTCACACGAACCTTCCGCTGTCTATTGAATACTTTGAGTTTCAGTCTCTGTTCCGACAACGCCTTTGTTGAAGTCAAACCCGGGGTACTGAACGCGATGGTGGTACATACCGCTGAGGACTCTTCCGAAGGTCTCGGCTATCTGATCGAGCTCCTTCATGGTGATATCGCACTCATCAAACTGGCCATCCTCAATGGTCCCCTGGACGAGCCTTCGGATCATCCCTCGAATCTGCCCCGGAGAGGGATCCTCCAGAGTGCGGGAGGCGGCCTCGATCTGATCCGCTAGTATGAGTATGGCCGCTTCTTTGCTTTGGGGTTTAGGGCCGGGATAGCGAAAGTCGCTTTCGTTGATCTTCTTACCCTGATTGCTTTCTGCCTCCTTGGCCTTGCGGTAGAAGTACGTCATCACGCGGGTCCCGTGGTGTTCGGGGATGAGGTCGCGAACCCTGGGCAGCAGCTTGATCTCCTTGGCAATAGCAAGTCCGTCCTTGACGTGGCTGGCCAGGATCAGACTCGACATGCTGGGAGACAGATTCTCATGTTTGTTACCCGAATATATCTGGTTCTCAATGTAGTACTCGGGCGTTTTCAACTTACCAATGTCGTGGTAGTAGGCCCCCACCCTCACCAGCAGCGAGTTGGCCCCAATCCGCTCCGCGGCAGCCTCAGCCAGGGTTCCCACGATGATGCTGTGGTGATAGGTGCCCGGCGCCTCCAACGCAAGACGGCGCAGAATTGGGTTGTTGAGGTTTGAGAGCTCGAGAAGACGAATATCCGTCGTGACTTCGAATAACGACTCCAAAACCGGCAAGAGAAGGGACGCCAGCATGGCAGCAAACAACCCGCTCAAGAGAGCACTGAAGGATCGAACCGAAAAAACCAGCCACAGAAAATCTGGTGAGGTCGAGTAAAGCTGCTGGGCCAGGGCAACAAGCAGGTTCACACAACCGATGATCATACCTGCCCTGATGATTGCCGAGCGTTCCCGGTACTGCTCCAAGGCGTACCTGGCAGCCAGGCTTCCTGCCAACGAGTAAACAAAGAGAGAGCTCTCACCGGAGAGGAGCACGACAAAGACAGAGAAGGTCAGTGAGTAGAAGGTGGTCAAGTGAACGTTGGTGAGAAGGGTTGCCAGAACACTTCCCAACGCCAGCGGTGCTAATAAGTAGAGATGAATTGGATTCTGCAGTACATCTATGTGCAGACTCGGCAAGACCACGTCCACGAAAACCATGAACAGCTTACTAACCAGGACACACAGGGTGAGGATGAGTAGGAGAAGCAGGTGGGAACCATGGGCTTCCCCCTCACGCTTTCGCTCGGCAAGGGTGTAGTGTCCAAGAGCGAATAGGAAAAAGGTCACCACCAGGAAGATTCCGACAAATTTCCCGGCCAGGCGGCGGGGTTGTTTGATGCTCTTCAAGGTTTGAAGAATGAGAAATTCCTGCGCGCCTACTTCATCGCCTACTCGTATGATCGTTCTACCCTTCCGAACCTGGATAAGAACGGGGTCTAACTGTTCCAGCGCACGCCGGGTCAGCTGCTCTGTGGCCGCCTCATCCAGTTGGACATTGGGAACGATCCAGGAATCTAGAAAGCTGATGAGCTTCTTCTTTTCTTCACTTCCCACGGCCGTCAGCTCGTATTGATTTCGCCTCAGAACATCGCGGGCCTGGCCCAGATCCTTTATGGCGATCCAATTCTTGAGGGGGGCTTCCTTCCCGGTAATCGCGTTCCGAAGCAGCATCCCCCGCTCCTGATACTGCAGAAGGATGTCCCGGGCCAGGATGACACCGGGCGGCTTCATCGATTCCTGTAGGATCTTGACCACCTGGGCTTCCAAACTTGGCGAAAAGCCGTGGTCCAGGCAGATCTCGAGAACGCCCCCTTGCGCGAATCGGGTCAGCACCCGAGCCAATTCACCCAGGAACTCAGATCGGACCGTGCTTGACAACGGCCTATCAGAAGGAATCCCCAGGCTCTGCTTCTCTCGAGCAATCCGATGGCGGGCATCGGCAAAGGCACTGCGCAGTTCCGACTCCAGGCGGCCATTGATTCTCAAATCCAGCACAAAGACGACCGGGACCTCCTTGAGGCTGTCTTCCCGCATCGCGTTAGTGGCAACGCTGTCCTCTACCTGAAAATCCTGGGAGGCCTCGATCGATCGATCCGCGATGTCTCCGACCTCGTAATCGGGAATGCTCTGAAACTGGTAGCCCACCAGCAGCACCGATAGAATCGCGGAACTCGCCAGGTAAATCAGAAGCTGAAAAACCGTCAAGTGGGCAAAGGGCCGGCGATGCCACTGCTCGGCACCGAGAAAGCGCTTTACGAGATCGCTGCGCCTGCTGGACTTACTTTCCATTTCCGGACACCCCGACGGTGTGGCACCCTCTACCGATTGATTTTTCTGGGTCTATTAGTTGCTGGAGTGCGCCCCGAACCCTTTTCGGGACAAAGCTCGAGTCACGGCCGGACGCCGCTCCCATTGAGTCATACGAGGTCTATTGTAACAGAGGCGGCCGCCCTTAGGGTCTGCCCAAGAATAGCTTGGTAGAATTGGCGCTCAGATTTGCACCAGATTTGGCTGCGAACGATTGAGCGAAACCGCAGGCGTAGCCGGGTCTACGTTGAGTATTTCGCGATTGAGGAGCGGCCGAAGATGGTGTGAAGATGAGATGCCAAAATGGCAAGTTATTCTTGCGTAGACCCTTAGCCCTCATATCTCTTGAACAGTAGGCAAGCATTGGTTCCTCCGAAGCCGAAGGAATTGGACATGGCATAGCGAATGTCTCCGCGACGGGAATGGTGTGGGACATAGTCGAGGTCACAATCCGGATCCGGAACTTCCAGGTTGGCGGTGGGAGGAATGATCTGGTCCCGGAGTGCTAGAACCGTAATGCCACCTTCCAGTCCACCGGCAGCGCCGAGCAGATGGCCCGTCATCGACTTGGTTGAGCTGATCGGTATCTTGTACGCGCGTTCTCCAAAGACCTTTTTGATCGCCAGCGTCTCGATTCGGTCATTGGGAGGGGTACTGGTACCATGAGCGTTGATGTAGTCCACCTCGCTGGAATCGATCTGGGCATCCTTCAAGGTGGCCTTCATCACCCGAATGGCACCTGAACCGCTTTCCGGGGGCGCGGTGATATGGTGGGCATCGCCACTCATTCCATAGCCGCAGACTTCCGCCAAGATCTTGGCTCCTCGACACTCGGCAAGGGAGAACTCTTCCAATACCAGGATCCCGGCTCCCTCACCCACTACGAACCCGTCTCGCTCAAGATCGAAGGGACGACTTGCCTTTTCCGGCTCATCATTGCGGGTGGAAAGCGCCCTCATGGCGGCGAACCCACCGACTCCCATCTGCGTGATTGCGGCCTCCGTACCACCCGCGATCATGACGTCCGCATCCCCTCGCTGAATCAGCTTGAAAGCATCGCCAATGGCATGACTACCCGCCGAGCAGGCGGTACAGGTGGCAGAGTTGGGACCCTGTGCGCCAAGCCTGATTGAGACCTGACCTGCAGCCAGATTCACGATGCAGGAGGGAATGAAAAACGGCGAGATCTTGCGCGGCCCCTTCTCCAGAAAGGTGATGTGTTCACGCTCAATAAAGGCGAACCCTCCAATGCCGGAACCAATATAGACACCGATGCGTTCGCTATTGCTCTGCTCGATCTTCAAAGAAGCGTTTCGTACCGCATCCTCGCTGGCGGCTATCGCGTAGAGGATGAAGTTATCCATCTTGCGGGCATCCTTGGGCTTCATGAAGACCAAAGGATCAAATCCCTTCACTTCTGCCGCGATCCGGCTGGAAAATTCGGAGGCGTCAAAGTGGGTGATCGGGCCGACCCCGTTTTTCCCCTCGCGCAGAGCTTTCCAGGTGGTTTCGGCGTCCAAGCCCAGGGCGGACACCAACCCCACACCCGTCACGACGACCCTTCTTTTCAAGATGTTCCTGCTTCCGGAAGGTCCTATTTCTGGTGAGCCTTAATATAGTCGATCGAATCCCGAACGGTTTGGATCTTCTCCGCATCTTCGTCGGGGATTTCCAGGTCGAAATCCTCCTCAAACTTCATGACGAGTTCGACGGTGTCAAGAGAATCGGCGCCGAGGTCATCCACGAAGTGAGAGTCAGAGTTCACATCATCTTCATTCACACCCAGCTGCTCTACTATAATAGCCTTCACGCTTTCTTCGAGCGATGCCATTACTCCTCCATTCTTCCTAGAAGATCCAGGGTCTCCAGCATTGTTGCTGGACGCCCCTACATGTATATTCCGCCGTTTATGTTTAGCACATGACCTGTGATATATCCAGCCTCTTTTGAGGCCAAAAATCGTACTCCAAAAGCCACGTCTTCGACGCTTCCGAGGCGCCTCAGAGGAATCGAAGCTTCTAACTCGCTCCGTGTCTTCTCGGGCAGATCTCGGGTCATATCGGTCTCGATGAATCCTGGAGCAACCGCGTTGACGGTCACGTTCCGACCGCCCAATTCTCGGGCGAGGGCCTTGGTAAATCCTATCAAGCCGCTCTTGCTAGCCACGTAGTTGGTCTGGCCGGCGTTTCCCATCTGGCCAACCACCGAGGCGATATTGATCACGCGGCCAAATCGCTGTCGAATCATACCCCCGATAACTGCTTTGGTGGCGTAATAAACTCCGTCCAGATTGGTCGAGAGGACCGCCTTCCATTCCTCTTCCTTCATACGAAGCAAGAGATTATCTCGGACGATTCCGGCATTGTTCACGAGAATGTCGATTTCCCCAAAGTGCTCACGGATCTGCGCTATGCCCTCTTTTATTTGATCCGGATTCGAAATGTCCATCTGAAAAGCCAGGCTTGCCCCGCCATTCGTACGAATGGCTTCGGCACACTCCTGGATCGCAGATAGGGAACGCGCCGCCACCGCTACCGTGGCTCCGCAACTTGCAAGATCCTCTGCAACCCTACGCCCAATTCCCCTGGATGCACCGGTGACCAGCGCCACTTGATCTGAGAGATCAGACATACGCCTCCAACTGGGCCCGGCTTCCGATCTGTACGGTTTCGGCCGACGAGATCGTCTGCCGAATGAGCCGGCTCAGTACCTTGCCCGGACCAACCTCTACGAAGGTCCTGACACCTTGATGCCACAGGACTTCGATCACTTCCTTCCACCGTACCGGAGCTGAAACCTGCCGAATCAACCCCTCCCGCACCGCCTCGGCACTGGTGACCCTTTCCGCGCCAAAATTGTTGACGAGAGGTCTCCTCAAATCTGTGAACGGCACGGATCGCATCACCTGAGCCAATCGTTCTTCAGCCGGCTTCATCAAAGCACAATGAAAAGGTGCACTCACTGGGACCACAATGGTCCTACGAGCTCCACGTTCTTTTGCTATCAGGCAGGCCCGCTCGACCGCACTCCGGCTTCCGGAGATAACGATCTGCCCAGGCGAGTTCACGTTGGCTGGGGAGACGACCTCCCCTTGGCTGGCGTCCTGGCACACACTCTCTACCTGGGACGTCCCCAGCCCTAACACGGCAGCCATACTTCCCTCTCCTACCGGCACCGCCTCCTGCATGAATTGTCCCCGCTGGCGCACCAGATCGACACTGTCGGAGAACTGGAGTGCTCCGGCGGCAACTACCGCCGAATACTCCCCTAGGCTGTGCCCGGCCACAAAATCGGGAATCCTGCCGAACCGCTCCAAAACCCGGAACAAGGCAGTAGATGTAGTGAGGATGGCAGGCTGAGTGTTCTCAGTGAGCGACAGGTCCTCATCCGAACCCTCAAAACAGAGCCGACTGAGACTAAAGCCGAGAACATCGTCGGCTTCTTGAAACACCGCTTGGGCCTCCGGAAAAGCCTCGGCCACGTCGCGGCCCATTCCCGAACGCTGAGAGCCCTGACCTGGGAAGACAAAGGCTATCATGGGTGTGATAGGGTCGGCAGCTCCGAGAGGTTCCTCGCGCGCGAACCCTCAGCTCTCCTTGACTTCCATGATCTGCCTGCCCTTGTAGAAGCCACAACTGGGGCAGGTGCGATGGGGAAGGACCGAACTGCCACAATTGGTACAGACCGACAGCCCTGGGGCTGTGAGCGCGTTGTGGGCCCGTCGCTTTCCCCTCCGTGACTTAGAATGCCTTCGTTTTGGGTTTGCCACCGTACTATCCTTTCCCTATCCAGCCCTGACCAGGAGCCGAGCGTTACGACCTGTCGAACGCCGCTAGTCCTTCCGAAGAGCGGAACTCAAGACCCAATTCCTTGACAGCGCCCCCCGAACTGCGGTCCAAGCGTCTTCATTTCAACCTCTGCTTCAAAGCCGCCAAGGGAGCGAGTCTTGGATCTATGGTCTCGCGCACACACCGACACTCCCCCTCATTTAGATCGACTCCGCACCGATCACATAGTCCTTGACAGCTTTCACTGCAAATCGGATTCATCGGAGTTTCCAAAACAATTTGCTCTCCAACAACAGCGCTCAGATCCAGCTGGTCATTTCGATAGAAGCCAACCACCAGATCATCGTAGTCCAATTCGAACTCGTCTCCCTCATTTTCTGCTTCGGGATCGGGACTATATTCGAGATTGAATTCCTTGTCCACACTCTTCAGGATCGGTTTCAAACAGCGACAACAAGTGAGCTTGATCGCAGCAGAAACCCGTCCCCGGATCCGCACCAGAACTGCTGACAGCGACAATACCAAGTCCACATGTACCGGACGCTCTAGCTCACAGACATCCGACTCGATCGTGAGATCCTCTTCGGCGAAGTCCACCTCCAACGAAAGCGGCTCTGATCTCCCCCTCAACTGGCTTACATTTACGAGCATCGTATCTGATCCCAGAATTCTCTTGGTGGATTTCGGCTGCCTTTGAAGAAACGGGAATCTACTACAATTGGGGCGAGACTGTCAACCTGACAGGACCTTTCCTAGATCCCTAAATAGCTTTCTCTCAAGCAATTGTGTACCTGGAGCTCTCGGCGTATCGGCTCCGGGCATAGAGATCGGTCATTCCCGCAATATAGTCGCAGACCACACGATGAATTCCCAGAATTCCAATGCGGGAGTAGTGTCCCTCGGGAAGCCTTTGAGGATAGTTCACGTAATGCCGGAAGAGTCCTGCAATCAAGGATCTCGCGTCCTCCCGCGCCCTCTTAAGCGCTGGATGGGTATAGAGGTGGGAGCGAAGGAACTGCTTCAATTGCTGGTTGTAGGCAGCAACGTCGGGTTCGAACCGAGTCAATCTGTCAGGAAATGCCCTCACCCTTTCAACACTCTCAATTTGGTTTTTCTCGAGAAAAGAACGAGTCTCACGAATCAGACTGGTAGCCAGGACATCTATGAGCCGACGGACGGTTTCGCTGACCTTGATGCCCTCAGCCGCATCGCTATAGGCCGATTCTACCTCCTGGTAGAGCTCACGAAACAAGTTCACGTTCTGGCAAATCTGGTCGACGGAAAGCAGCCCCGAATCGTATCCATCATCCAGATCGGCCGAGTTGTAGGCGATCTCATCGGTGAGGTCGATCAGTTGGGCCTCCAGGGGAGGCCGCTCCCCTTTTCGGTACTCGCTGATATCGACGTAGGTGGCATCTTCTTTTCCGTAATCACGGCTGTGCTTGACCACACCTTCCCGAACCTCGAAGGTCAGGTTCAGCCCTCGGAAGGATGCGTATTTCTCTTCAAAGTCTTCGATTATCCTGAGGGCGTGAAGGTTGTGCTCGAATCCAGAACCACACTCATGCATGAGCTGGTCCAGGACTTCCTCTCCATCGTGGCTAAAGGGGGGATGTCCAATGTCGTGACTCAGTGCCAAGACTTCACACAGGTCCGTGTTCAGCCCCAGCGCCTCGCTGACCGTTCGCGCGATCTGGCTCACCTCCAGGGAATGCGTCAGACGATTGCGGAAATGATCTGAGTAGGCTGGACTGAAGACCTGGGTCTTCCTTTCCAGACGGCGAAAGGCCTTGGTGTGAATGATGCGGTCCCGATCCCTCTGGTATTCGCTGCGATAGGGGTGCTGTCCTTCGGGAAAACGCCGCCCTGCACCATTTCCGTCGTGCATGGCGTAGACAGCAAGGGGCATCGATCAAGTATAACAGCGCACTCACTCGCATTTCCGTCGGTCGAACCTCACGTGGCAGCCAAACCTGGTTCTTTGGTACACTATGCCGCGACGCGCCTGTAGCTCAGGTGGATAGAGCTAGGGGTTCCTAACCCCTGTGCCGCAGGTTCGAGTCCTGCCAGGCGCAAGACAACAAGGAAGCAGTGCAGTAGAAGGAAGGTAGTGATTTGGCAGTAAAACGGCTTTCCCGAAAGGAAATTGTCCAAGAGGACAGGATCCACGCCCGACTCTCTCAGATCTCTCAATGGGTTCTTCGTAACCGAAGTTATCTTGCTGCTGCTGCTGTCATTCTAGTAATGGCCATCGTCGGTTTCTGGGCCCTACAAGGTTACCGCGAGGGGCAAGTCACTGAGACGCGGGGCCTCTTCTCCGACGCTCTTGAACTCTATCACGCGACCTTAGACGAGCCCGAAGAGGAGGCTGAAGGCGCGGGAGAGAAAGAGAAATCTGCCGAGGAAAAAGCTCAGGCCCGGGCACAAGAGTTGGCCAACAACCGACACCGATTCCGATCCGAGCAAGAACGGAACCAGAAAGCCAAAGAGGCCTTTGCCCAGTTGGTGGAGGAGTACCCTAACTCTCAGCTCGGAATTTTATCCCGTTATTACCTAGCACTGATCGCACACCGGACTGATCGTAGCGAAGAGGCGAAGGAAGGCCTCACCTGGGTCATCGAAAACGCAGACGCCGGCGAGACCAAGAACCTCGCCCGCAACGCCTTGGCACAAATCATTCTGGGCGAAGGTAACCCAAAAGAGGCCGCCGATCTATTGGAGCAGATGCTGGAAGAACCATCACCCAACTACCCTCTCCAGATCATTCTCATGAGCCTGGGCTGGAGCTACGAGAAAGCGGGAAACCAGGACAAGGCCATAGAACAATACAAGAAGATTACCTCCGAGTATCCCACCAGCCCGCAGTCTCAAGAGGCTCAAAGCCGCATCGACGAGTTGGAAGACGCCAGGGCACCCGACGACACCGAGGCCTGATTAGGGCTAGACTAAGCTGAAACTTCAAAGAATCGTCTACACGTTTGAACGTCGCACGTCTCCTGTCCTCCGCGGGTGCCGCCAACGGGGTGGACTACCAGCGTTACGAAGCCAAGTCCGACAGCGCCGCGAACGACTTGAGCCGTTAGCGAAATGAGCCCAGGTTCCAAGGAGAGAGCCGGACAACTCTTCCCCACGCAGTGACGCAGAATTCCCCAGTAGCCGGAAGTTTCTTTCTCGAATGGGGCAGCACCGCTGGGGGGCCACTGACCTGCCAACAGCCCTTCGGACCCAAAAAACTAGGAGTGCCGGATCGAAAAATCTTCGGCGTCCTCGGCAGTGGCGGACTCTACTTCGATTTCGCTAACACGTGCCAACGGCGGGCCAGACTCGATCCGACTCTGAAACTCACTGACCGATGTCGGGTCCCCTTCGGCGTGAATCTCGACATCTCCGTTGCCTAGATTTCGGACCCAACCCTTGACAGCTAGACTTCTAGCCGCGCGATAAGTGAAATACCGAAAACCCACCCCCTGGACCCGACCCTTGACCCGGTAACGATGGGCTCTCATGGCACTGGCCCTTGGCCAGGACTCATAAATGGAACCCTGACATTTTCTCGGGTTTGGTCGGGGCGAGAGGATTCGAACCTCCGACCTCACGGCCCCGAACCGTGCGCGCTACCAAACTGCGCCACGCCCCGATTACGGCAGAAGTTACCCCATAGCATATCTCAAAAGAATGAATCCGCCTACCAGAAGCACGGCAAACACCACGGTCAACAGACTGAAATAGCGGTCGATGAACCGACGGATTTCCGGTCCACGCCACCAGATCAATCCTGCCAGCAAGAAGAATCGAGCACCCCGACTGAAAATCGAAGCCAGAAAGAAAGTCGGAAGATCGATCGCGAAAGTGCCGGCGGCGATCGTGAAAACCTTGTAGGGTACCGGAGTGAAACCAGCCACCACTATTGCAACCGCATCCCACTCTTTGTACAGGGCCTTCACTGCCTGATACGAATCCTGGGCCGAGTAGAACTCGATAATGCCTCGTCCCACCAACTCGTAAAAATAGAATCCAATGGCATACCCCAGCGCCGCTCCAGCAACCGAACCGAAGGTACAGATCGCCGCGAAGCGCAGAGCTCGGCTGGGAGCTCCCATGGCCAGGGCGAGAAGTAAAACGTCGGGCGGAATTGGAAAGAAAGAGGATTCAGCGAACGCTACCAGGAAGAGCGCGAGCGCTCCATACGGGCTGTTGCCGAAGCTGAGAACCCAGTCATAGAGTCGACGTAGTGCTGCGAAAATGTTGAATTCCTCGTAGGCTCCTTCGGCCTGTATCCACCGCTCGCGTCATGGGCTTGGATCTGAACTGCCTGCGCGCAGGAGTGCATCGGTGGTGTTATTGCCGAGGAGCTTCAGGGTTCGGTAGTCGGTCTGATCGTGCTGGAGAGGCGTAATCGAAACCACTCCATCGCTGATGGCCTGATAGTCGGTGTCGGACTCCACTAGCACCTCGCTCTCATCGCGTCCAATCCAATAGTATCTGCGGCCCCGAGGATCCATCTTCTCCTCGATCGAGCTCCAGGCCCGCTTGCTACCCTGTCGAGTGAATCGGTAGGCACCTGGTTTCCCCGGAGGAATATTGACGTTGAGGGCGGTCCCTCGGGGAGTGCGGTCGGGATAGAATTCCTTAACCAGATCTCGAATGAAACAAGCGGCTGGACCGTAGTCGAGATCCTCGCCCTTGCCCACCAACGAGACCGCCACCGCAGGGATCCCATAGAGCGCTGCTTCCCGTGCTGCTGCAACCGTACCCGAGTAGAGGACATCGTCCCCGAGATTGGGACCGCTGTTGATTCCGCTTATGACGAGATCCGGAGATCGAAGCATCAGCTTTCGGAGGGCGAAAATGACACAATCGGCGGGAGTTCCGGTAAGCGTGTAATCGTCCTCAGCAACCTCTATTAGCCGAATGGGGTCGTGAATGGTGAGGGAGTGACTAGCCGCACTCCGCTCCTCGTCGGGAGCCACTGTAACCACTCTGGCGGTGGTTTCCATTTCCCGCTTCAAAAACTGCAGCCCGGGCGCCCGCCCACCATCGTCGTTGGTCAAGAGAACCAATAGGTCTTCTTTGCTCATGTTGTGCCTCCGGGATTATAACTGGAAACCAAAGGACAGAACGAGATTTCATACACACCTCTTCCCCACGTCTGTCTCGAACGGACTGCGCTGCACTTCTCACGCTCGGCCACTGTACAATTCACTGGCCCGCATAATCCATAGGCTTTCGTAGCGAGGCAGTGACAGCGCCGCCGCGGCAGAAAACCTATGAATTAAGCCGGGCTGGGGGTGGGAAGCTCCCTGGAGGCGAAGATTTGGCATCCAGTGAAGAACTAAGACGGACGCTGCGCCGTATCGACGGGAAGGGTTATCGTGCCTACAGAGATATCTGCGGTCGCTACGACTTTAGAGAATACAGCCTCTCCGTTGACCACGTTCAAGGAGATCCATTCGCCGCTCCCTCCCGTGTCAGTGTCCGCCTGGGGATCGAAGAGTCTGGTTTCAGACGCGAGCTCGTCAGCAGCCGAATTCGTCGAATAGCACTCTCCGATTTCCTTACTCGAGCTTTTCAGAAGGCCATCGACGCCGTAGTTCGGGGTCGTAGAGGAACCGGTCACAGCGGTCTCTTCCAGATCGATGTCGGGGCCCAGGAAGTCCTGGAATCGAACAGTGTCGTCCTCGAGTCGACTGCCTTGGAGGTACGTCTTACCGTAGGACTTCCTGCCTCTGGAAGA
>Ga0310121_10000707_pt1 | contig 35853 bp, 35 predicted proteins | sample CB27_Tmax_986_MG_FD_203504 | JGI IMG/M metagenome (GOLD analysis project Ga0310121, IMG submission 203504) | Marine microbial communities from Western Arctic Ocean, Canada - CB27_Tmax_986 | ecosystem: Environmental > Aquatic > Marine > Oceanic | place: Canada: Western Arctic Ocean | collected...
CGCGAAAACATAATGCTCAAGATCCGGGCTATGGAAAACAAGATATCGATTTGGTTCTCCGACAAAGCAGCGACGGCGATGTGTCTTGGTCAAACATGTGTCTTGGTCAAACATGTGTCTTGGTCAAACATGTGTCTTGGTCAAACATGTGTCTTGGTCAAACATGTGTCTTGGTCAAACATGTGTCTTGGTCAAACATGAGAATTATTGAAGATCCGGGTGAAGGGTGGTCGGCGGCCAATCCGGCCACTGCCGTAGACCGAGACACGGGTCGCGTGTGGGTTCTGTATCTCCGCAGCAAGCCAGGCCGCAGTTCGATCACATCGCGACCTGGAACGGATGACATCCAGACGTTTGCCCGCTACAGCAATGACAACGGCAGCAGCTGGTCCGACCCGATCGATCTGACAGATGTTGCGCGTGACATGAACGATCCCGGGTGGAGGTGTAGCGTGACAGGTCCTGGCGGTATGGTTCAGACACGTGGTGGGCGTCTCGTGGCGCCTGCCTGGAAAGCACCCTACACGGTATTGGCGATTTTCAGTGATGACCATGGCAGAACTTGGCAACGTAGATCAGTCAATGCCGGGTAGGCAGCTGGCCAACGAGAATCAGATCGTGGAACTGGCGGATAGGCGATTACTGATGGATTGCCGACAAAGCGAAGGGACACATCGCTGGATTACGACCAGTGAAAACGGTGACGCAACGTGGTCGGTTCCAGTTCCTGGCGAAACGGTGTCACCCGTAGCCTGTGCGATTCAGCGGTTGACTCTCGCGGAAGGATCGAGGGGACGAAACCGTATTATCTGGACCGGTCCCAAGGGTCCCGGGCGAAACCACCTGGTCGTCCGCGTGAGCTATGACGAAGGGAAAACGTTTGTTGGGGAACGGATGGTCAGCGAAGAGCCGGCCGCCTACTCAGATATGACGATCACCAAAGACGGCCACGTCGGTCTCTTGTGGGAGCGAGGCGGCTACAAGTTTCTCACGTTCACCCGTTTTTCGCTTGGGTGGCTGGAAGCAGACAATTAACAGGAGCATCTCCATGACGATTGCTGATCGTCGTAATTTCCTGACGACCGCCGCGGCAACGGGACTGTCGTTGGCCACAGCAAGTGGTCGGGCTGCCACTGGCAAGAAAGAGAAGATCAAGATCGGGCAGATTGGCACCAGGCATGGCCACGCCTGGAGCGTTTTCTCAGAGTTGCGCCAGGTCACCGATGATTACGAACTGGTCGGCATCGTTGAGAACGACCCGGAGCGTCGAAAGGCACTCGATGGCTCGTTCCAGGACGTGAAGCTGATCAGCGAAGAACAATTACTCAACACGAGTGGCCTGCAAGCGGTGGTTGTCGAGACCGAGGTACAGGATCTGCTGCCGACGGCACGGCGGTGTGTCGAGGCGGGCATGAACATCCACCTCGACAAGCCGGCGGGTGAAAACCTGAATGACTTCCAGAAACTGCTCGACGAAGTGCAACGCCGCAAACTGCACCTGCAGATGGGGTACATCTATCGATACCACACAGCCTTTCAGTTTTGCTATCAGGCCGTGGCCGATGGCTGGCTGGGTGACGTGTTCGAGGTACACGCGGTCATGAGCAAGAAGATCAGTCCATCGTCGCGAAAGTACGTGTCGCGATTTGCCAGGGGATCAATGTTCGAGATTGGCTGCCACGTGATCGACGCGATGGTGCGAGTCCTGGGCAAGCCAGCCAAGACAACGGCTTTTGCCCGACAGACGCACCCGAACCAGGACCAGCTGGTCGACAATCAGCTGGCCGTTTTCGATTATCCCAATGCGATTGCCTCGATTCGCAGTTCGTTGGTCGAGTACGGAGGTTTCGAGCGCCGGCAGTTCACAGTGTGCGGGGAATTCGGCACGTTTGACCTCCGGCCGTTGGGTGGGCGTAGCTTTCGGTTGGCCCTGGAGCGTCCCCAGGGAGAGTACAAGACGGGATACCAGGACGTGACCGTGCCAAAAGGCCCCGGCGTTTTCATCAGCGCCTTTCGCGACATGGCCGCCGTTGTTCGCGGCGAAAAGGAAAACGATTATCCACTCTCCCGTGAACTGGCCACGCACGAGACGATCCTCAGGGCCAGCGGATACCCCGTCGGTTAGTTTCCCTTTCGAAACTCCAGGTAGAAACGGCGAGAAAGAAATTGCCTGTATGTCCTGATTCAATTTTTATGGCTTTTCGAAGACCAACCGGCCGAACGGTTGCGGGTCGCAGAAGCCGCCCCGGTACCGCCCTTGGACCCCTGTTGAAGCCCGGGGTTCTCCCGGGCAACGTTACCGAGCCACACCTGACCCGGTACCGGCGGCCAGCCGACGACCAATCCAGCGGCAAACAAAGCGGTGTCATCAATGTCCCATTTCATGGGCGGGCAGGTCAGCGTGTTACCACGCGGTCGCACTCCACGGTGAGTCGCATCACGTCCTGCGGCGAGAACCAGCGGGAACTAATCCATTTCAGCTCGTCCTCAGTGACCCCACGGGCACGACCTCAGGCCCCTCACGTGTAAACGGGAACGTTGTGCGGTTGAGTAAAGGCCATCAAGTCCTGCAGGGGCGGTAGCCCGACGGGAATCACGTTTTCGGCAACCGGCTGACGTGCCAATACCGCAGCATCTCCGGCTAGTGACCTTCTTCAACCGCTCCTTTGGCAAACAGAAACGCCTTTTCGATGTGCGGATGGTTTGTTTACACAATTTCAACAGGGCCAATTGACAAAATTAGGCACCGCAGTAGAATTTGTCAGTTAGACGGTAGTTTCACCTGGGAGCCCGACGACTTACCATGGTAAATGGAAACGCAACTACGGACACGGATTTACTCAATCTCCTGGCCAACTCCGGGCCGTTGACCATCTCAGACATTGGGCGCCATTTTTCGGTTACGCGAACTGCCGTGCACGAGCGGTTGCTTCGCTTGATGGCTGAAGGTCTTGTTGACCGGGAGCTGCTGCGCGGTGGCCGAGGGCGGCCGAGTTACAGATACTTGCTCAGCCTCAAGGCCCGCAAGCTGGCGGGCAACAATTTTGCCGATCTTGCAGCCGTTCTATGGCAAGCAGTGCTTGGCATAGACGATGCGCGGCGCCGCCAACGCGTTATCAGGAAAATCGCCGGTGCCCTAAAGGCCCTTTACGCGGATGCCATTTACGGAACGACGCTGAAAACTCGCATGGAATCTCTGTGCCAGGTGCTTCAAGAGCGGCAGGTCCGCTGTGACGTGGATACACACGGTGGTGTGCCGACGTTCATTCTCCGCGACTGTCCCTACCTCGATTTGGCCGAGGTCGACTGCACCGTATGCGAGATGGAAACGACGTTGTTTTCGCAATTGCTAGGCGACGAGGTCGTGCTCTCGCAGTGCCGACTGGACGGACACGCTTGTTGTCAGTTCGATCCAAAACGGAAACGAACAACCAGGAAGGACCTACTAACTGTTTGACCCGGGCCAGCACCGCGATCAAATGATGACGACCACCCTTCGATGGGTCGCGGGTTGTTCGCTGTAACTTTTGAACCTCAGGAGAACGAAATGTCCCTGCAACTGACAGAGACAGCCGCTCAAGAAATCAAGAAAGTCATTGCCGAGCAGAAAATGCCAGCGAACGTCGCTCTGCGAGTTGGCGTGGAAGGGGGTGGTTGCAGCGGCTTTGAATACAAGCTGGGATTCGACGAGCACGTTGATGAACAGACCGATACCGTTTGCAAAATGCACGGCGTTCGTGTAGCGGTGGACAAAAAGAGCTTGCTCTACCTGGACGGCACCGAGATTGATTATCACAAAGGGATCGACAAACGGGGCTTTGTTTTCAACAACCCCAACGCCGTGAAGAGTTGTGGCTGTGGGAGTTCGTTCCAGGCGTGAATTCAGATCGGTGAGTCGAGGAACTGACTGCGGCGATGACCGCGTGAGGAATGAACAAATGCCTACGGATACTGACGCACTACTTGATGAAGTCGCCCAGCGTGAATACAAGTACGGCTTCGTCACCGACATCGAAGCCGACACGATCCCACCCGGGCTGAACGAAGATGTCGTGCGGCTGATTTCGGCAAAGAAGAATGAGCCGGATTGGTTGCTCGATTGGCGGCTGAAGTCGTACCGGCACTGGCTCACACTCGAAGAGCCCAAATGGCACAACGTGCATTATCCACCGATCGACTATCAAAAATCAGTCTATTACTCCGCGCCCCAACAGAAGAACGGGCCCAAGAGCCTCGACGAAGTGGACCCGCGGCTGCTGGAGACTTACGACAAGTTAGGAATTCCGCTGGAAGAACAAAAGGCGCTGGTGGGCGTCGCCGTGGATGCCGTATTCGACAGCGTGTCGGTGGCCACGACGTTCAAAGAGACACTCGACAAGTACGGCGTCATCTTCTGCCCATTTTCCGAGGCCGTGCACAACCATCCCGAACTGGTGCGGAAGTATTTGGGTTCGGTCGTTCCCTACAGCGACAACTTCTTTGCAACGCTCAACTCGGCCGTTTTCAGTGACGGATCGTTCTGTTACATCCCGAAGGGCGTGCGTTGCCCCATGGAGTTGTCCACCTACTTTCGTATTAACGCCGAAAACACGGGCCAGTTCGAGCGGACGCTGATTATCGCCGAAGAGGGCAGCTACGTCAGTTATCTGGAAGGCTGCACCGCGCCGAAACGCGACGAGCATCAGTTGCACGCCGCCATCGTCGAACTGGTGGCCATGGACGACGCGCAGATCAAGTACTCGACCGTGCAGAACTGGTATCCTGGCGACGAAGAAGGCCGTGGTGGCATCTACAATTTTGTCACCAAACGCGGGGCCTGTCGCGGGGCGAACTCGAAAATCTCGTGGACACAGGTCGAAACCGGCTCGGCAATCACGTGGAAGTATCCCAGCGTGATGCTGCTGGGCGATAATTCGGTGGGCGAGTTCTATTCGATCGCGGTGACGGCGAACCGCCAGCAAGCCGACACGGGCACCAAGATGGTGCATGTCGGCAAGAATACCAGTAGCACGATTGTCTCGAAGGGGATCTCGGCGGGGCGTGGGCAGAATAACTACCGCGGGCAGGTGAAGATTCAGAAGGGCGCGACCAACGCCCGTAATTACTCGCAATGCGATTCGCTATTAATTGGCGATCAATGCGGGGCGCATACCTTCCCCTACATCGAAGTGCGTAACACGTCGTCGCAAGTGGAACATGAAGCGTCCACGTCAAAGGTTGGTGAAGACCAGATTTACTACTGCCGACAACGCGGCCTGTCTGCCGAAGACGCCGTGAGCATGATCATCAACGGCTTTTGCCGCGAGGTTTATGAGGAATTGCCGATGGAGTTCGCTATCGAGGCGAGGAAGCTGCTGAGCGTGAGTTTGGAAGGAAGTGTGGGGTAGCAGAGTAGCGTGAACGATGCGTGCCCAGCACGCGGCCAGACGAGAATTAAAAGGAACAACCAGAATGCTTGAAATCAAAGACCTGCATGCCCGCGCGGAAGAGGCCGAGATCCTGCGGGGCGTCAACCTGACCGTCAACGCCGGTGAAGTCCACGCGATCATGGGACCGAACGGCTCCGGCAAGAGCACGCTGGCCCATGTACTGGCCGGACGGGAGGACTACGAAGTCACCCACGGCGAGATCTTGTTTCAGGGGAAGGACCTGCTGGAGATGGAAATCGACGAGCGAGCCTGCGAAGGCGTTTTCCTCGCCTATCAATACCCGGTCGAGGTCCCCGGCATCAGCTGCAAGTATTTCCTCAAGGCCGCCTTGAACTCGATTCGCACGTACCGTGGCGAGAAACGTTGCAGCGCGAAGGAGTTTCTAGAACTGGCTAAGGACAAGATGCAGATGCTGGGCATGGATAAGAGCCTGCTCGATCGCGGGGTCAACGAAGGATTTTCGGGCGGCGAGAAGAAGCGGAACGAGATTTTCCAGATGGCCGTTTTGCAGCCGAAATTGGCCATCCTCGACGAGACCGACTCCGGCCTGGACATCGACGCATTGCGGATCGTGGCCGACGGAGTCAATTCGCTCCGCAGCGCCGATCGAGCCATCATCGTCGTCACGCACTACCAGCGACTGCTCGAATACATCGTGCCCGACAAAGTCCATGTGCTGGCTGACGGAAGAATCGTGCGATCGGGCGACAAGACGTTGGCGTGGGAGTTGGAAGAGAAAGGTTACGCGTTGGTGGAAGGCGAACGAGAAGCAGTGCAGACCCAGGCCTAGACTGTATCCGATTCGTGATGTTCGGAGTGATACGAGTCGAATGGCCAATGGAATGAATCATGATTGCAAGCGACCACAACATACAACGGATAAGCGACGAGTGTGCCCAGTTTCACGCCGACTTGGAGTCCGCAACGCCGCCCTGGCTGACGGGGTTGCGACGGGACGCGTGTCGACGGTTCGCGGACTTGGGATTTCCCACCACGCGACAAGAAGAATGGCGGTTCACAAACGTTAAATGCATCGCCGAAACAGAGTTCACTCTGGCGAAAATAGCCGCGCCGTTGAGCCGCGAGACGATCTCACCATTCGTGCTCGATGAGGACTACCTGCGACTCGTCTTTGTAAACGGCCACTATGTTGGCGACTTGTCGGCGACGGAAGCGACTCCGCAAGGTGCCGTCGTCAGCTGTCTGTCTGCCGCGCTGGCCGACCATCCAGCGCTCATCGAAGATCATCTCGGACAGCTCGCGAGTGACGAGTCCGCATGCTTTGCGGCCCTTAACTCCGCGTTTATTCGCGACGGTGCTTTCATCCATGTCCCGCGCGGCGTCGTGGTCGAGCGGCCGATTCATCTGCTCTTCATTTCGACCGACAACTGCAGTCCGACCGCATCCCATCCGCGCAACCTGATCATCGCCCAGCGCGACACCCAGGCCACGATTATCGAAAGCTACGTCGGTTTGAACGATGGCGTTTATCTGACCAACGCTGTCACCGAAGTATCCGTCGCCGAAAACGCGGTCGTCGATCATTGCAAACTACAGCAGGAAAGCGCCGACGGTTACCACGTCGCCACGACCCAGGTTCGGCAACAGCGAGCCAGCCGGTTTTCATCGCACTACTTTTCACTCGGCGGGCAGCTTGTGCGGAACGAGGTCGATGTGACACTCGATGATGAAGGCTGCGTGTGTACGCTCGGCGGTCTGTATATCGCCGCCGGCAACCAACACATGGACAACCGCACGCGTATCGACCACGCCAAACCGCACTGCGACAGCCACGAGCTTTACAAGGGCATTCTGGACGATCGTGCCAAGGGTGTCTTCAATGGAAAAATCTACGTGCATCCCAATGCACAAAAGACCGATGCCAAGCAAAGCAACCGCGTGCTGCTCCTCTCGGACGACGCCGTGATCGACACCAAGCCGCAGTTGGAAATCTACGCCGACGACGTGAAGTGTACGCACGGCGCAACGGTCGGACAGATCGATGAGACAGCGCTGTACTATCTGCGCTCGCGGGGAATTTCCGAGGATCTTGCGCGTTCTCTGCTCGTTTACGCCTTCGCGAATGAAATCGCTAGCGCGTTGAAGTTGGAAGCTGTGCGAGAGCACATCGAGCGATTTCTACTGACCGGCCAGAGCTTAACCGAATTGTGAGGAGTGTCCGTATGGCTGCTTGAACAAGACGAATCATACGCGTTGGCACATTCGAAACCTGGAATATAAAAAGCCTAATATGTCTACAACATCGATCGAAAGCGAATTGCTCGTGAGTACCGATTGGGTCGATGAGCATCGAAACGATGACAACGTGCGTATCGTCGAGTCGGACGAAGATCTCCTGTTGTACCAGCAGGGTCACATTCGCGAAGCCGTGAAGATCGACTGGCAGACCGACCTGCAGGATCAGACGATCCGCGACTACCTCTCGAAAGACAGATTTGCCCAGCTGTGCGCCTCCAAGGGCATTTCCAACGACACGACCGTGGTTTTCTACGGCGACAAGAACAACTGGTGGGCATGCCACGCGTTCTGGGCATTCAAGCTGTTCGGTCATGATCATTGTTGGATCATGGACGGTGGCCGAAGGCGCTGGGAACTGGATGGTCGTGAGTTCGTTCGCGAACCGGAGCCCGATTATCCGCGCGGCACCTATGCGGCCAAAGATCCAGACCTGTCCATCCGCGCGTTTCGCGATGAGGTGCTCCAGCATCAGGCCGCCGGTAAGTCGATGATCGATGTGCGCTCGCCGAGCGAATACACGGGCGAGCTGTTGCACATGGAAGACTATCCGCAAGAAGGCGCGCTGCGCGCGGGCCACATCCCCGGCGCAGCTAACGTTCCCTGGTCCCGTGCGGTCAACGACGACGGTACGGTCAAGTCGGAAGCGGAACTGGAGCAGATTTATCTTAACGAAGCCGGCTTGAAACGAGAGGGCGACACGATCATTGTCTACTGTCGGATCGGCGAACGGTCGAGCCACACGTGGTTCGTGCTGAAGTATCTGTTGGGCTTCGACAACGTAAAGAACTATGACGGGTCGTGGACCGAGTGGGGCAACTTGGTCGGCGTGCCGATTGAGAAGAACGTGTAACACAGCCGTAAAAGCACACCTTTGTGATCAATCAAACATCCAACCGCAAAAACAAACTTGAGGAACTCAAGCGAGAATTCGGCGAGCTGGATGTGCGCGACCGGCTGGAGACGTTACTTGAGTTCTCCGACGAGCTCCCCGACCTGCCGGAAAGCTATCGAGCACGGCGGGACGCCGGTGAGAACCGCGTGCATGAGTGTCAAACCCCAGTGTACATCTGGGTCGAGGTGGCCGACGGCCAAGTGGAGATTTATGCCGATGTGTCTCGCGACGCTCCTACGGTGCGAGGGTTTATCAGCTTGCTGGCAAACACGCTGTGCGGACTGGCACCTGCCGAAGTGCTCGCGGTGAAACCAACGTTGCTGACTGAATTGGGACTCGTCGAAGCGTTGGGGATGGTTCGGATGCGGGGGCTCCATGCCATTTTGCATCGCATAAAATTGAAAGTGCAAAGGGCCGTTGGAGAAGTTGGTTAGCTCGAAAGGTGGTGGGCTAGGAAGAATTGAAAAGGTCGCTATGATGGCAACCAGCGTTCAAAAGCTGTGTAAAGACAAAGGAATCTCGTTACTCAGTCCGGCTGAACGGAGCGGGTTGGATCTCAAGCGGCTACAATCCATCTATCTCGGCCGATGGACGCCGAGCCCGAACGAGCGAGAGAGGATCGCTCAGGTTTTGGGTACGTCGGGCGAATAAATTGTCTGGGAACATGGCACGCCGGTGGAGCATTGCACGCCGGTGGAGCATTTCTATGGACCTGGTTAATCGTAACGAAACCTCAGGAGACCAAAGATGACACACGTTGTCGCCGAGCCTTGCTTTGGCTGCAAGTACACGGACTGCGTCGTGGTGTGCCCTGTGGAGTGCTTCTACGAGGGCGAACAGATGCTCTACATCCATCCGGACGAGTGCATCGACTGCGAGGCTTGCGTTCCCGAATGTCCCGTAGAAGCCATCTTCCTCGAAGACAACCTTCCCGAGGAATGGAAGGACTTCACGGAGTTGAATGCCGAGATGGCACTGCAGTGCCCGGTCATTACCGACAAGAAGGAGCCGTTGGCCGAGACATAGCAGCTCTTGGAAATCAGGATCACGATGCGTAGATATCGAAATGTATTTGAAGCAATTGCACGCGCAGGCCACGAAGAGAGTTTCGTACCGGTCGAACCTGATGAGTTCGAGCCAACAGATCTGGCCGCAAGAGTTTGGGAGAAGATTGAATTGCTGCGACGGCGGTCGAAATGGGTGTGCCGATGTGGCATGACGCGGATCGCTCGGATTACAGCGGTCTGATCGGCACGATACGGCCACGCGCATGATCGTCGCGTGACAGGGAGAACAATGCATGTCGGATGAACTTAACAATGGTGACGTCGAGCGTGTCTTGGCGGGACTTAAAGATCCCGAGACCGGTCGCAGTGCGCTGCAGCTCGATCAAATCCGAGACATCCAACTCAACGGAACCGACCTATCGCTAACGCTGGCGTTGACCACCCACCGTGTGCCGATCTGGGACGACGTCCACAGTGACCTGGAAGAACAACTGCGCAACAGCCTGCCGCAGCTTTCGTCGGTCACAATCCACCAAACTGTCCACGAGCGCCCCGCGCAGAAACTCGGTGAAATCGGACTCGCGGCCCAGAGCGTGATCGCGGTGGGGTCGGGCAAAGGCGGTGTCGGTAAGAGCACCATCGCCACGAGTCTGGCCTTCGCGTCAAAGCGGTCCGGCTGCAAAGTGGGATTGATGGATGCCGACGTCTATGGCCCCAGCGTACCTCATTTGCCCTGCCTGACCGGCAAGCCGGAAACGATCTCCTACAACCTGGTCAAACACTTGGTCAAATCGGCCACCACCGCGCCGCCACAGCCATCGTTACCGGTATTGGGATAAATACAGCAATTCATTGAAACCCAACGCTTGAAACACGAGGAAATAGTCATGCCTAAGACAGTGAAAGTGGGCGAAGTCACGGAGCTTGAACCTGGTGAAGGAAAGACGGTTGAGGTCGAAGGTGTCAGCCTGGCGTTGTTCAACGTGGACGGGACGTATTTTGCAATTGCGAACACGTGCACGCACGTTGGTGGGTCGCTCGGAGAAGGCGCGCTGATTGGCAAAGAAGTAACATGTCCTTTGCACGGGGCACAGTTCGACGCAACGTCGGGCAAGGTCCTCGGCGGACCGGCCCGCAGCGATGTGAAGAGCTTTCCGGTCAGCCTGAAAGGTGATGACGTCATGGTAGAAGTGGACTAACATACGACTGATAGTATTCCGACTGGAAATCCGCACCACGGAACCAACAAAGCCATCACGATAAACGAATTGGAAATGCGACAGCTTTACGATGAGCTTCGGCCGGGAGATCGTGTCGAAGTGATCCACCACATAAAGATCGACTCTTCGGAAAACCTCGATAGCCGCATGATTGGGACGGTTGTGAAGAAGGAGCGACGGCAGTGTGGTATCGACAGCGGATTCGCACGCAATTGGGACGACAAGTATTGGTTTGACCACTTGGTACTCAGAAAGTAAGGACGGTGAGTTGACTTCGTTGACGATGGACGAATACACGCAGCTCAAGCGACTGGAACCGCTGAGCCAGACAAACTAACAGGCAGGTGAGGAGAACGGCCATGAGTTCACGAACGTTTGATTTCGCCCTCGCAATTGGTGGCGCGGCCGGCCAGGGAATCGCAACTCCCGGCAATATTCTCGCTCGCTTGTTCGCCCGGCGCGGTCTGCACCTTTATGCGTACAACGCCTATCAATCCATCATTCGAGGCGGGCACATTTTTCTCACCGTATGCGTGTCTGACCGGCAAGTCCACAGCCACGGTGATCGGCTGGACCTGCTCGCATGTCTGAATCAGGACACCATGAACCGACACCTAGACAGGACACCATGAACCGACACCTAGAACTGATGGGGCCGGACACCCGGGTAATCTTCAACAGCGATACGATTAAAGCGGCCGAAGCGGGTCAGGGTGCCCAGTTGTGTCCGATGCCTGTGAAACAGTTGACAAATAACAGCAAGAACAAGCTAGCGCATCCGTCGCGCTAGGCACAACTATGTCTCTGCTGGGGCTGACCCAAGAGCAAACGGAGCGGATCATCAAGCAGATGATGGTGAGTAAAAGAATAAAGAATTAACAAATGCCCAAACAAGGCCCGCGTAAAAAGCTGCCCAAGGAATTAGCTGTCATCAATGCCGATAACTGCACGGGCTGCGAGTCATGCCTGGAAGTATGTCCGGTCGATTGCATTGAGCTGGTCTCGATCGACCGCGGCGTGGTGAAAGGTACGCAGCAATGGTGCGAGATCGACCTCGAACGATGTGTCGGTTGCGAAATCTGCGTTCACATTCCGCAAAAGAAATCAAACCCGTACGAGCTGCTTGTCTGTCCTTGGGACGCCATTGAAATGGTGCCGACCGAACAGGTGGCTCAAGTGGTGGCCGAAATCGGCGGCCCGCCGGAATACATTCGCGACAATTGGGACCGGCTCGTCGGGACGGCTCAGCACCTGGCGGAGCTAAAAGCGGCTTCATAGGAGAAGCACGATGAACCTTTCGACATGGTTGACAGGGGCGAGGTTCTCGGCCCTCCTGCTGGAAGCGACGTCAAAAGCTTCGTCGTCACGGTCGAAGGGAGCGATGTGCTCATTGAGCTCGCTTAGAGCGAAGTGATTCACTTGGGAGTCATAAAACAGATGCGTCAACTAGGTTCGATCCTGTTAATCTCCTGTTACGAGCTGGGGCACCAGCCGCTAGGGATTGCTTCGCCCATGGGATTCCTCGAGCGCGCCGGTTTCTCGCCGACAGGGCTGGACATTGCTCGGGAGAAGCTTGACGTGTGTCGGGTGGCCCCTGCGCGGTTTGTGGGCATCAGTGTGCCCATGCACACGGCTTTGCGGCTGGGCGTCGAGCTGGCCCGACGGGTGCGGACTATCAATCCTGGATGTCACATCTGTTTTTACGGACTGTACGCGTCCCTAAATTCCGAATACTTGCTCCAGTCGTGTGCGGACTCGACCGTAGGGGGTGAGTACGAGGAAGCCCTGGTTAAGCTGGTTGAAGCTCTGGAGGAAGGTCGCCCGGTCGATTCGATTAACGAAGTTGGCTGCTGCGGAAAATCGTCGGAGCCCGTTCTCCGGCGACTGGCCTTCCCGGTACCCAGTCGCGAGGAACTGCCACCACTGAAAGAATACGCCCGACTGCAGCGGAACGGTCACCAGCATCTGGCGGGCTATGTCGAGGCGAGCCGGGGCTGCCTGCATCTGTGCCTTCACTGTCCCATCCCCTCCGTCTATGGCGGGCGTTTTTTCGTTATTGAACAAGGAATTGTCTTAGAAGATATCCGGCGTTTGGTTCGCGCCGGTGCCCAACACATCACCTTCGGTGATCCCGATTTCCTAAACGGGCCGGGTCATTCGCTGTGCATCGTGCGTGCCATGCACGACGAGTTCTCTGGGCTAACGTTTGACTTCACGGCCAAGGTGGAACATTTGATCAAACATCGCACGATCTTGCCCGAGCTCGCACGGCTCGGATGCCTGTTTGTGGTCTCGGCGGTTGAGTCGCTGAGTGACACGGTATTGGCGTATTTGAAAAAGGGACACACACGCACCGATGTGTTCGACGCTTTGGGTCTGCTGCGCTCGTGCGGTATTGCGTTTCGTCCTTCCCTTGTCGCTTTCACACCCTGGACCACTTTGGACGATTACCTTGACGTCCTGGAATTTGTCGAGATCGAAAGGCTCATCGACCACATCGACCCGGTGCAATACTCCATTCGTTTGTTAATCCCGCCGGAGAGCGGGCTGCTTTCGGAACCGTCAATCAGACCGCACCTGGTTGGACTGGACCAGGCCTCCTTCACGTACCGGTGGACGCATCCCGATCCGCGCATGGACGAACTGCAGGCGGAGGTCGCGGCGGAGGTCGAACGCGCCAGCAGTGCCGACGAGGATGCGGCCGTTACCTTCCGACGCATAAAACGTTTGGCGTTCGGTGTGCACAAGCATCGCCCCGCAGTTGGCGAAATAGGCTTGACCGACCCGAACCGAAAACGCCCACCCCGGTTGACTGAATCATGGTTCTGCTGAGCGGAGCCTACCGAGGACCAGTTTGGTCCACTGAAATCCGCGGATGGCGTTGAAATTTCGGCACGCGAGTCTCGCAAGGTATCCATTTAACTGACAAGTGCATAACAGGAGCACCAAGCATGTCACAAACTGAGATTTCCATTACCGGCGAACCGATTTCGGACTCCACGTGTCGGTTCACCGTCGATCGATCTGTCTATCCCGACAAGTCGTTCGCGTTCCTTAGCAAAGAAGCGGCTGAAGGTTCGCCGCTGGCGCAACGACTCTTCGAGATCGACGGTATCACACGGGTCGTGATCTCTCACGATCAGATCACGATCAACAAGTCGGCACAGGCCGATTGGCCAGTGATCGGAAAGTCAATCGGCGCCGCGATTCGAGCCCACTTGGCCACCAGTGATCCAGCCGTATCCGACGCCACTTGGGACAGTGCGCCTTCGAGCGAGGAAATTCGAGAACGCGTGCAGCACGTGCTGGACGCCGAAATCAATCCTTCGGTTGCCGAACATGGCGGTGTAGTGAAACTTATAAACGTACAGGACAACCAGGTGTTTATCCAGATGGGTGGCGGTTGTCAGGGCTGCGGGCAAGCCGATGTCACTTTGAAATTCGGAATCGAAAACTCGATTCGTGCGGTCCTCCCCGGCGTGGGTGACATTCTGGACGTCACCGACCACGCCTCCGGTCGCAATCCTTACTATACGCCTTCGAAAAAATAGCACTAAAACCAATGGTTGGTAGCGATAAGGAGTCTTCTGATGCCACATATCGAACCGTTGTCCGACGATCAGGCCACTGAGGCGGCCAAGAACCTGTTCCAGCCGCTCCAGTTGGCATTGGGAATGGTGCCCAACATCTTCCGTACGATGGCTCATGCACCAGACGTGCTTGCGGCCTTGCTGAATCTTAACAAGGCCATTCAGCAAGAGCTTCCCGCCAAGTTCCGTGAATTGGCTTATTTGAAGACTTCGCTGCTCAACGACTGTCACTACTGAGTCCACTACCACAAGACCCTCGGTCAGAGGGCGGGATTGAATGACGCACAAATCGCCGCAATGGATGACTACGCCAGCAGCGATCAGTTCGACGGGCAAGAAAAGGCCGTGTTGCGATTCTCCGAACAGTTGACTCAGGCCGCGAGAGTTGATATGGATACCGTCAATGAACTCAAGGGTTTTTTGAACGATGCGCAATTGGTGGTCCTAGCTGCAGCCGTGGGACAGGCCAATTTCACAAACCGCTTTAACGAGGCGTTCGCAGTCGAGTTGCCTTGAGTGCAGCAGGGATACCGTATTGTGAGCGATTTTGCTGTTTTATTTATTCAGGCTGTTAAACCAACACGATGAACGCAGAACTATGCCACTTCGATAGCCAGGAGGCAGCCCAAGGTTCGCTGCTGACGAAACGGCTGCTCCAGTTGGAGGGTGTCAGCGCCGTCCTGATCTCTCATGACCAGGTGACGATTACCAAGACCACGACCGACCAGTAGACGGTGATCGGCAAGATGATCGAGGCGGCTATTCGAGACCATCTGGCTACGGGAGAACCAGCGGTCTCCGCGGTGGTGCGACGCAACATTCCGCCGGCCGACCAGATTCGCCAGATGATCCAGCAGGTGTTGGACACGGACATCAACCCGTCGGAGGCTGAGCACGGAGGTGTGGTGGGTCTCATCGACGTCAAGGACAACGTAGTGTATGCCCAAATGGGCGGCGGCCGTCAGGGTTGCGGGATGGCTGACATCACTCTGAAGTACGGGATCGGAGATATCCTGGACGTGACCGACCACGCTTCGGGACGAAATCCTTATTTCACTCCGGCGAAAAAGTAGTAATCGACCTCCCACGGACAACAGCCCGCGTCATGAGCGATGAGTCAAACAGGTTGGAAGAATTGTTAGGGCTGAAGCGGCCCCCCTTGGCCATTTCGTTTCATGATGCTCCTCCCAAAGGTGTGGCGAGGATCGAGGCGGTCGCTCCTGCCGGATGCAACTACTGGAAACTAGCAGCGGAAGGACGAGTTTTCTACACCGAGGCTTCTGATCACTACAACTGCCCTGTTGGAGCGTATACCCATGGCATAGAACTGCCGACCGAACGTAAAGAGGAGCTCGATGGGTTGATGGGGATGATGCTCGAACTTGAATACTTACAAGAAGAGGAAATCACAATGATCCCGCGCCATGCCGAAAGTTTCGGCGTGGCCGTTTATGCACCCTGGTCCCTCGCACCGTGTGAACCACACGTGGTGATCGTACAAGGCAATGCGAAGCAGATCATGCTCTTGTGGGAAGCGGCTCGCGGCGTGGGAATTCACGGGGATGGCGAGACAATGGGGCGCCCTACCTGCGCGATGATCCCTGCCGCACGTCAGCGCGGACAACTAATGACTAGCCTCGGCTGTATTGGAAACCGTGTCTACAACGAACTGGCCGATGATCAGCTTTACGCGGCCTTGCCTGCAGACAGAATGGCCGAGGTGATCAAACACTTGGAAACGGTTGTGGAAGCGAACCGCCAGCTTGAAAGGTTTCATCGTGAGCGATTGGATTCCGTTTCGAGCTAGGTAATTAAAATGCCACGAGTCCTGTTACTGTTGCCGACGACCACTTACCGCACCGAAGCATTTGTCGGCGCGGCACAGAGGCTAGGTGTAGACGTAACGATCGGTTCAGAAAAGCCCAGTACGCTCACCAAACTGAATCCTACGGCGCTGTTGACACTTCGGTTTGATGACCCGGCACACGCTGCACACCAAGCGGCCGAGTTCTCCGCCAAGCACCCGATCGATGCGGTCGTACCAGTGGACAGCCAGGTGGTAACAGTCGGGGCAGCTATTTGCGAGTCGTTAGGCCTGCATCACAACTCGGTTGAGTCGATCGCCGCAGCACAAGATAAGCACCGCACACGACAGGTATTCGAGCAAGCGGGAGTGCCTTCGCCGGAGTACCGGCTTTGCTCGCTGGACGACAATCGCGGCGCCCTGGCCAATGGGATCAAATATCCCTGTGTCGTCAAACCCTTGACCCTGTCGGCCAGCCAGGGAGTCATTCGCGCCGACAACGCCGAGGAGTTCATTCAGGCCGTCGGCCGGTTGGAAACAATCCTGAAGCGTGAACACGACGCACCCCCTGCCTCAGACACTTCCGCCGACGGCAGGGCACAATCACAAGTTCAATCACCCGAATCGTCCAGACAATTCCTCGTTGAGCAGTTCGTTGGCGGGCCGGAAGTCGCCTTGGAAGGAATGCTCACGCGCGGTGAACTTCGCTTGCTCGCATTGTTCGACAAACCTGATCCGCTGGACGGACCGTTCTTCGAAGAGACAATCTACGTGACCCCATCACGGCTTGCTGCCAAAGTGCAAGAAGAGATCGCCCAGTGTGCCGCGCAAGCGGCCCGAACGCTGGGCCTCACGGAAGGACCTATCCACGCCGAATTGCGACTGGCGAAAGATGGTCCATCAGTGATCGAGGTCAATGCCCGTTCGATCGGCGGTCTTTGCTCCCGCGCGCTCCGGTTTGGCACCGGAATGTCCTTGGAAGAGTTGATCATTCGCCACGCTCTTGAGGAAGACTTTGAACTGCCAGAACGCCAGCGGCAGGCGGCGGGCGTGATGATGATCCCTGTTCCCCGCGCCGGTCGGTTAGTCGAAGTTCGCAGTCTCGATGAGGCCAAGGCAGCGACCGGGATCGAAGACGTGGTGATCTCAGCACACTTGGGACAACGGTTGGTTCCTCTTCCGGAGGGTTCTCGATATCTCGGCTTCATTTTTGCGCGGGCCGACTCACCGCAGGCAGTCGAGGCGGCGCTGCGTGAATCGCATTCCAAGTTGGAGTTTGCGATTGAGCCAACTGTCGATTGTATTCGCGAAGACAGCCGCACATCACTGTCCGATCGGTCTACGGAGGCTGTGTAATGTCCGAGCTGATCAAAGTTGCCCGGACTGATCAGCTCCCGGTGGGAGCGCGCAAACTCTGCAACATTGAAGACCGGCGGATTGCGATCTTCAATCTGGGTGGTACCCTTTACGCCATCGACAATCATTGCACGCACCGCGACGGACCGGTGGGCGCGGGCGAACTGAATGATGTCGTGATTACGTGTCCCTGGCACGGCTGGCGGTTCAATGTGACAAGCGGGCGTTGCCTGGAAGATGGTGCCAATCTGCGGTGCTATCCCGTACACGTCGAAGGCAGCGATGTGTTAGTCGATGTGACGCCCACCGATGAGAACAACAGTGACGATGGCATCTACTGTTATCTCGTTCGCTACGGAGCGTTGGGACACATTGGTCAAGTTGGTTCCATCAACCGAATTCCTTGCCACCGCGGGGATCGCGTGGTCGTGAACACGGATCGGGGCGTCGAATTGGCCGAGGTGCTGGAAGCGCCCAAAGACGGCGCAGGTCGCTCAAATCAAGAACGGCCGAGAGGTGAATTGTTGCGCGTGGCGACGGATGAAGACAGACAGCGAGAAGCCGACCTGGACGATCTACACCAACAAGTGCTCAAAGCTTCCGAAGCGTTGATTTCTCAGCGCGGTCTGTCGGTCACGGCCCTGGATGCCGAACAGCTCTTTGATGGCCAGACGATCATCGTCTACTACCTTGGTGAGCCAACCGAAAAGCTGGGGCCAGTTGCGGTGGAACTGAGCAAGACGGCCGACAACCGTCGCGTGCAGTTTCAGCCGATTGAAACCCCTCAAACAACCGAGAACCAGGTTTCAAGCCAGCCGTTAGCTCAAAAATCAAAACGATCGAAGCAGGAGCTGATCAAGGAGTCTAGCCAGTTCTTGCGCGGCACGATCCTGGACGAACTGTCTTGTGATACGGATAAGTTCTCCGCCGCCGATGTGTCGTTGCTGAAATTTCACGGTACCTACCAGCAGGACGATCGCGATGCGCGCAAAGGGCGCGTGCCTGGAGTGGGCAAGCGACACATGTTCATGGTGCGTCTGAAGATTCCCGGTGGCCGTTTGACCGCTCGCCAGTTGCTCGGCACGCTCGACCTGTGCGACCGGTTTGCCGATGGAACGCTACGCGTCACCACGCGGCAGGGGCTTCAGCTCCACGGTGTGGTGAAAGGCAACCTCTGGCAAACCATCCATGACATCAACCAGTCGATGTTCACGACGCTGGGCGCTTGTGGCGATGTTGTGCGAAACGTAATGTGCTGTCCGGCACCCCATCGCAACGACCGTCTTCGCAGCCAGATGCAGTCCACCGCCAGCGACCTCGCCAAGCATTTCGCGGCGCGCACTTCGGCGTACTACGAAATCTGGATTGACGGCGAGAAGCAGGTCGAGCGGACGATCGAACGAGAAATCGAACCGATCTACGGCAACGCTTACCTGCCCCGCAAGTTCAAAATCGGGCTCGCGTTGCCGGAAGACAACTGCATCGACGTTTACACGCAAGACGTCGGCCTGCTGGCTGTCGTCGAGGCGGGCCAGCTTGTCGGATACAACGTGCTCGTGGGCGGTGGCTTGGGCAATACGCCCATTGTGAAAGATACGTTTCCACGCCTCGGCGACGCCATGGCGTTCGTACCGTACGTTGAGGTGCTGCGTGTGGTGACAGCCATCGTCGAGGTCCAGCGAGACTTTGGCAATCGTGAAAACCGACGCCGTGCGCGGCTAAAGTACCTCGTGGACGCATGGGGCGTCGAGCCGTTCAAGACAAAGGTTGAAGAATACCTGGACGGAGACCACCTGGCAAGCGCGCGACCCGTCGCGGTGCAAAACATCGACGATCATCTGGGCTGGCATCCGCAAGGCGACGGCAAATTCTACTTCGGTCTTTACGTCGAAAACGGTCGCATCAAGGACGAGGGCGGTTTTCGGATGAAGACTGGATTGCGGAACCTGCTGGCACGCTTCCGCCCGCCGATTCGCTTGACGCCTCAGCAAAGTATCCTGTTGTGTGACTTGCCCCGCGAGTCGCAAGCAGAAATACATGAACTGCTCGACGAGCACGGGATCAGCAGACTCAACAAGATTTCAAACGTCCGACGTCACGCGATGGCGTGCCCGGCGCTTCCCACCTGCGGCCTGGCGATCACCGAGTCGGAACGAGTGTTGCCGCGTGTGATCGACCGGCTTGAAACCGAGTTGGTCCGGATGGGTCTGAACACCGACAAGTTTACGGTCCGCATGACCGGCTGCCCCAACGCCTGCACTCGACCATACACCGCCGATATCGGTCTGGTCGGCAAAGCGGTTGGCAAATACACCGTCTTGGTCGGTGGCCACATGCGGGGCGACCGGCTGAACTTTATCTACAAAGACATGGTACCGTTGGAAAACATTGTCGATGAGCTGTTGCCCTTGCTGGCCTATTACAAACGGGAGGGGAAGCCTGATGAATCGCTCGGCGACTTCTTCCACCGGAAATCTGTAGACGACTTGAAACAGTTTGACGAACCCTGAACAGCGCCAGCGAATGCGGCCGAGGGCACTTAACCAAACACGTGGAATGATGAAACGAAACAGGCTGCGCAATCGACACCGATTACCTGGAGCATCATGGACACACGCCCCACGGACCTACAAATCGTCGAAGACAACGCGTTACTCATCAAACGGAACGATGGCCAGCAGCGGTGTTACTCGTTCCGCGAATTGCGCGATGCGTGTCTCTGTGCGACTTGCCGTGAGAAACACACCAGCGAACAATAGACCCCGATGCTACTGCCGCTGCGTTGCGACGATAAGACGCAATTTCCATAATTGCCCGTAGTCTACAGTACTCAACCAATGGGTTACATGTGTGAAGGGATCGTGGTTCACGTTCCCGGACGCGTCGAGCGTATAGGACCAATCAACTACGGATCAATCAAATAAGGGGAATCCGATGGCCAAAGATCATGTGTTGACGCAATCAGAACTTGATGGGGCGCTGGCTGAACTGCCCGGCTGGGAGATTCGCGACGACTCGCTGCGGCGGACGTTCACAACACCTGGTTGGTCTCACACAATGATGTTGGTCGCTACGATTGGATACCTCGCCGAGGCTGCATGGCACCATCCCGATCTGAGCGTCGGGTATGCCAAAGTGACGGTAAAGTTACAAACCCACCGAGTCCGAGCGGTAACGTATAGTGATGTCGAGCTGGCAGCGCGGATCCAAGAGGTAGTCGTTTGGAAACCGTCTGAAGAATCGGCACTCGATGGTTTTCCCAAGCGCTGGGTGCATTGATGGCCGAAGTTGGCTGACACCACGGGTAGACACGAATGAAGATTGCAATTGCATCCGATCATGCGGGATTCGAGTTCCAGGAGAGTATTAAGCAGCATTTGATTCAGCTTGGGCATCACTTGCGTGATTTCGGGCCGCGCACGACCGATGGGGCAGACTACCCAGACCTCATCCGCCCAGCAGCAGAGGCCGTAGCGCGTGGAGAGTACGGTTAATGAATCTGGAAACTGCATTGGCCATTGAGAACCGATGGCTTGAGACAAACTTTGAAGGAGGTCGCCACATCGAAAGAATCCGAAAAATAGACTTAGGCATGTAGCGTTGGCCGTACCAACGCTGTTCCGAGCATGCCCCGCTGAATCGGGGCATTACGAACCAAGTAGAACAGTGGAACTACAAATTCAGCTGATCCAGTTCGTCGATCAGGCTATCGAGTTCGTTTTCCAGTTCCTGTTCTTCATCGATCGTCCGGATCCGCGCCCCGGAAGGCGTGACGTCACCGCCGAGAACATCCTCGCCCAGCTTCTCATCTTGCTGCGACTCGGCCCCCGCTGGCAACGGCGGCCCCGCGGCAGAAACCACCGGTAGCGACATGCCGATCTCCGCTTCGGCTTTCCCGCCACTATTGCTCTGGCGCTCCAGCGCCGTCGGCCGGACCATCAGGGGGAAAAGGTCAAACGTCTTGATGGACGCCTTATCGCGAATGCGTCGAATTTCCTCTGGTAGCTGTGCGACAGTATCGTGAGTGCGCAAATCCATGTGGTAAATTGTTCTCTGTGGTCGTCCGCGGTCCTCAACTGTCCCGACTGAGTCATCATTGCCGTTCGCATCGTCCCCAAAATTTGTCCTGTCGAACCGGCCCTGAATTCCTTTCTCATTGAGAATCCCGTGGGCTTTCCTTGGGTCTAGCCAACTAAGTAGGATCATGTCGCCGTTGATTCCTTCTAAACACAGAAGGCCAGTGCCATCCGGCTGGAGACTAGCCAGGTGTGGCACAACGTTTACGTCGACTCCGTTTTCCATAAGCAGGCCGGCGACCAGGTCCTCCTCAAGGCTGAGCCTGACAGGATTTCCGTCGGGAGATTGCGATACGACTACAGCGATTCTGTTCACCATGAGAGGGGATCTATTTGGGCCTATGTTGTAACCGGGATTTCCCATTGGGATGGTCCTGGAACCGCTCCAGGCTTGGAATCTCGCCTATTCTAACAGTATCCGACCCCCGCCGCGTGTCTAACGCGTGAGAAATTCCGCGCATTTTCTTCCTGGCGACCGCCGGTGCATGGCCGACTGGGTGTTTGCGCTGGTCGAGGGCAACTGCACACAAAATCTCCAAACACCACCTTGAATCATCAGGTCCTCCTCGTAGAACCACTTCTGTCCGGGGAAATCGAATTTCCTATCCTCGATTCAATTTTTATTGCTTCTCGAAGATAAACCGGCCGAACGATTGCGGGTCGCAGAAGCCGCCGGTACCGCCCTTGGACCACTGTTGAAGTCCGGGGTTCTCTCGGGCAACGTTACCGAGCCACACCTGACCCGGTACCGGTGTCGGGGCATTGATGTCTTTGAAAGGCACTTTCATCTCGATCGTCCACATCTTCCTGGCCTTGTCGATTTGTAGTCCGTACCTCAGGCCGGGCGCGTTCCAAGAGTAATCCTGGTCGTGCCAGTTGCCCAGCGTGTTAAAGCCGGTGCGGTCATCATAAATCGCGTCTTTCGTGGCGGCGATGATGAAATGATAATAGCGCTGGGACAGCCGTGTGCTCTCTGGATCGACGAAGAGTTCGATGCACAGCAAGAGACAGACGGAGCTGTCCCGAGCGACATCCTGCACCTTCATCTTTTCGATGGCTGATTCGCTGCAGGCAAAGGCAGCGTAGAGGTTGTCTTTATCGTAGAGCGCTTTCACCTCGGTTTTGACATCCCCGTGCATGAAGATCGGCGTCGCCTTTTGCCAGGCGGCCTCGTCCAGCTTGCCGTCGAGCGTGACGGCTTGGTCGGTCCAGGCGACTTTGAGCGCGCTCTCGACCTCCTCACCGTCAAAATTGAGCGTCAGTGGCTTGCCCAGCGAAGACCAAAGGAAACCGATTCCGGTGCCGGGAATGTCGTCGATGTTCGTCCTGTCCTTCACGTCCGCCCAACTCATGGCGTAGTTGGCGCCGCTGATGGGCACGGTCAAGAAGTTGTAAAGATAGCCGTGGCCGGGAAAATAGTCACGGACGTATTCGCCCTCGTAGGAGCACATTCGCTGGCGGTAGATGTCGAACTCCTGGACCGCTTCCTTGAGTTGTTGGAGATCGCCGACATCCTTGTTGACGAGATAGCCGCGATAGAGCGCGAGTGCCCGGGTGAGCAGACGAATATAGTCCCATTCGTCGCGGGTGACCTGAACAAACTTCTTTTCGCGGTCGGTGACCGTGACGGCTTCCGCCTTCTGCAGCCGTTCCTCGCATGCCTCTACGAAATCGGGCGGATAATAAAGCATATACCGGTTCGCAATGGTCATCTCCCGATCCTGCAATCTGAAATCGGACTTGGTGTGGAGGATCGCGAAAAAGGACTTCATCGCCTCGGCCGCATTGCCGTAAAGGCCGTTGCAGTATTGATCCGTAAGTTCTTCCAGCTTGAGGTTCGGGTCACCCATCAGCCGTCCGGTGACGTAGAAAGTCATGCCCATCAGTCCCCAGTTGTAACCCCCGCCCCCATGGATCCCGCGTACCCCACTAGCAGCATAGAACTTGATCATGTCCGCGGCCTCCCTGGGGGAGACGCGCACTCCAATTCCGCCACACAGGGTGTGGTCGTACCAGTAGTGATAGACCGTTACACCGTCCGCAATTCGCCCCCATTTCTGGATTGCTTCGCGGGTACCGCCGGTCTCCTCCCGGGTGGCGTGCAGTTCGTGATGACGGACGGTTCGGTTCGGCTCGTCAATGATGACATCGATGACGCCCTCTATCACTTCTTTGGTAATCGGGCGGACGGTCAAACGGCAAACCCGCCTGGATAGGGACAGGAGACTCGCTTTTCAAACTGCGCCGCTACAGGCCGGCGGTCTCGGGCTGCTGCTTCACGCTGGCTGCTTTTGTTGCGGACCACGGCTCGTGAAAGTGCACGGGGAAAGGACTGCGGACTACGAGCGTCGAACCCCGACCAAGAAGCTGGCGGGCGTGGCTCCGGTGAGCGGAACCCAAACACGGGGGTCGCAAGGAAGAAAATGCGAAGAATTTTCCGCCCGCTAGACACGGGGGGGGGGGGGTGCTGTTACAATAAGCGATATTCCGAGCCTGGAGCGGTTCCAGGACCATTCAAATGGGATATCTGGGATCAAATCTCCCCGGTTCTCCGCATATTTGGATAGTATCCCGGGAGGCCGTTCATGGCCCGTACGTCGCGCAAGAGAGGACCACGAACAAGCGGGACCTCCAAGCCGGCCGGCAGTCCGGCGGCCGTGCCGCGCCGTGGCTGGTGGTTGGCAGCCATCGCCCTGATCATCATCCTAGTGGTTGGTGGCTGGGGGGCGAGGTTCTTTTCGCTGGGCAGCGGCGCGCCGGCTGCCGGCGACGGTGCTGCCCGCCGGCCGGTTGGAATCACCGACGTGCATCCGCGCTCGATGGCGGCGCAAGCTGCCCCCGCAGTGACCGATTTTACTGCCAAGTGGCGGCAGATCGACAATCCCCAGACGGACGGCTGGACAACGGAGTTCTTGGAACAAAGGGCCAAGGCGCAACTCAAGGCGCTGGGCAAGCTGATCGTCCATCCGGAGGATCTGGACGACGCCGCGCTGAAGTCGTTGGTCGTATCGGAGGATTTTCGCTGTGACCGGCTGGTCCCCGAATCGCTCGAGCAGGTTTTTGAAACGGGCGCCGTAGTGGTAGATCGCTTCAACCCCGTTGGCGGCGCCTCGACGAAACTTTCCGGAATCGCTGGCCTGAGGGAGGCCGTTACGCAGGCCGCCGCGGACATCGCCGGCGCCCAGGACGGACGTTTCGAGTTGAAGATTGTCGGCGTCGACCCGACCGGGGATGGTTTTACGACCCGCCAGTATTTTTCGCTCTCTGGCGTCACCGATCGGGGCATGGTCGAACATCACGCGACATGGCTGGTGGACTGGCGGGTTGGCGCGTCGGATATGGCGCCACGGATGCAGAGCATTGAGGTGAAAAGTTTCGAGCGCGTCTGCACCCGCGTACCGGCGCAGCCGCTGTTCGCCGACTGCACAGAGGCGGCGCTGGGACAAAATTCCTGCTATGCCGAGCACTTGCTGTGGGGCGCCAATCATTGGCTCGACCGGATGCCAGACCGCGCCACCGGCAATTTCTATGGAATGCCAGGGATCGCCGTGGGCGATGTGAACGGCGATGGTTTGGACGATTTGTATCTGTGCCAGGATCCGGGCCTGCCCAACAAGTTGTTTCTTCAAGACCCTGATGGCACGTTGCGTGACGTGGCCCAGCAGTGGGAGGTCAACTGGTTGGAGGATTCGCGGAGCGCACTGCTGGTGGATCTAGACAACGACGGCGCCCAGGATCTGGTGGTGGCGGTGTTTGGCAATGTCGTTGTAGCGCGTAACGCTGGCCATCGATTTGAAGTTCAGCATGTGCTCCCCTATGACGGGTCGACGACGTCGCTCTCGGCGATTGATTACGATCAGGACGGTCGGCTCGATTTGTATGTCTGTGGCTACGCTCATGGCTTTGACCTGACGGCCGGCGCGATCGGTGTGGTGGCGGGCCGAGAGGTTGTTTACGACTCGCAGAGCGGTGCGTCGAACAAACTGTTTGGCAACGAGACGACAGCCGCGGGGTGGAAGTTCGTGGACGTCACGGGCCAGACGGGCCTGGATGAGGACAACCATCGATGGAGTTACGCGGCGGCCTGGGAGGACTTTGACAACGACGGCGACCCGGACCTCTGCGTGGCCAACGACTACGGGCCCAACAACCTGTATCAGCATAACCGAGTTGATGGAGAGTCGAAGTTCGTCGACGTGGCGGCGGAGGTCGCCGCCAAAGACGTCGCTTTTGGGATGTCGGTTTCCTGGGGGGATTACGACCGCGATGGCCTGATGGATTTGTACATTGCCAACATGTTTTCGTCGGCCGGCCAGCGGATCACTTCCCAGGCGCAGTTCAAACCGGAAGTCTCTCCCACTTTGCGGGAAGCATTCAAACGACTGGCCCGCGGCAATACACTGCTTCGGAATCACGGGCCGGTCGCCGATGTGTCGTCTGCTGTCAAGGTTTCCTTCAGTGACCAGAGTACGGCCGCGGGTGTGACGATGGGCCGCTGGGCCTGGGGATCCAACTTCGTGGATCTGAACAACGACGGCTGGGAGGACCTGGTAGTCGCCAACGGTTTTGTGACCGGTGAAGATAAGGACGATTTGTGAAGCTTCTGGTGGCGGCAGGTCGTGTCGCAAAGCCCGAATTCAAAGGAAGACAAACCAAAGAAAGAACAGAGCGAACGTGCAATCGCTGAATTTTGGTCCATGTTGACCCAGGGCCGTTCGCTGAGCGGTAATGAGCGAAATTGCTGTTACTTGAACCTGGGGGCGTCACCACGGTCCGCCGGGCGGTTCGCGAATATTTCCGCGGTCAGTGGGTTGGATTACCCGGACGACGGCCGCGGCCTGGTGGTCCTCGACTGGGATCACGACGGGGACCTGGACCTGTGGCTGTCCAACCGCAATGCCCCGCGGTTGCGGCTCATGCGTAATGACACGCCGACCAGGAACCATTGGGTGGCACTCAGGCTGGTCGGCAATGGCACGACATGCAATCGCGACGCCATCGGCGCCCGGGTGGAAGTGGTTTTGAAAGAGTCGAAAGTCGAGAGTCCAGGGTCCCGAGAGAAAGATGTCTCTCTTTCCGGGTCCGGACTCTCGACGGGGGACACTGGACCTTCCTCGACTCTCGATTCTCGACCGCTGATTAAGACCCTGCGTGCCGGGGAAGGATTTTTGTCCCAATCGAGCAAATGGGTCCACGTGGGACTGGGTGAGCGGGATCAGATAGAAAAGATCGTGGTCCGCTGGCCAACTCGTGACGACAGTGTGCAGGAGTTTACGGGCCTGGCCGTGGACCAGCGTTATCGGCTTGTGCAGGGCCATGAAACGGCCGAGTTGGTTACGCCCCGCGCGGTCACCGTGAAGCTGACACCCTCGCAGCCGAAGGTCCCGCCGGCGACCGACACCGCGCGAGTTCCGGCCGTGACTCTGCTGAAGCCACCCCAGTGGCAATTTCAGGACGTCGACGGCAGATACGTCCGGACCGGCGCGGGGCGCCCGGTCCTCGTCATGCTATGGGCAAGCTGGTGCAAGCCATGCTTGAAAGAAATCAAGGAACTGTGTGATCGCGCGGCGGAGATTCGCCAGGCGGGCATCGAAGTGGTCGCACTTGCCGTTGATGGTCTGGGGGACGACGATTCGGATCCGGAGGCCGCCCGCGCAATGTTAGAGCGGCTGCAATTTCCGTTTGTCAACGCCCAGACAAGCAAGCATCGCACGAAGCAACTCGTTGCCAACATGCAATCGTATCATGACGTTCTGGTTCGTTTGGACCGTCCGCTGCCGGTGCCGTCAAGTTTCCTGATCGATTCCAAGGGCTTTGTGTCGGTGATGTACCGGGGTCGGTTATCTGTTGACGATCTGTTGGCGGACATTGGTCATACCCAGAGAACCTTTGTCGAGCGGTGGTTGCAGGCCGCGCCTTTGCCCGGAAGAACGATTCAGCACGAAAACATCCTTCGCACGCGTCGCAGCGTCGAGGCTTCGGTCTACTACAGGTTCGCGTCGCAGGAGTCTTCTGCAGGATCGCAGGATGCCGAGATCTACTATCTTAAACAGGCACTCCGCTTGGATCCAGAATCCCATCACGTTCATCAATCATTGGGCGAAATTTACTTCCTGCGAGACGAAATCCCCGCTGCCGCGCATCACTACCACCAGGCGGTAAGACTCGAACCCAATGAGGCTGTCAACTGCCACGGTCTCGGCCGGGTCTACAATCGAGTGGGTAAATATGATTTAGCTCTGCCGAATTTTACGCGCGCAATTTCACTGGATCCCCAGCTGACGGATGCTTACCGGCAACGTGCTGCAGTTCATTATGCGCTTGGCAATTACATGCCTGCGCTGGAAGACTGTGTTAAGGCGATTGAGTTGGAACCACAGGTGGCGGAAGCTTACACCACACGGGGACAGGTTTATGTTGAGTTGGGTAACCATGACCTGGCGATTCGAGATTTCGAATATGCGACTAAACTCACACCAGATTACGTTTGGGCTTACTATAACCTGGCATGGAACCTGGCGACTTGTGCGGATCCCAGTTACCGCAGCGGTGAGCGGGCCGTTACCGTCGCCACCCGGGCTTGTGAATTAACGGGATGGAACAATCGTCTCGCGCTTGAAGCACTGGCAGCGGGCTGTGCGGAGAATGGTCAATTCGACGCGGCAATTGGCTGGCAAACCAAGGCCATTGAGTTGGCTCCCAAGGCGGTCGCGGTTGAATTACGCTCGCGGTTAAACCTGTACCGAATAAAGAAACCGTACCACAAATCGCAACAGTAGGACTCGTGGGGAATCCGGATCGGCCCGACCCCACAACCGCCTACGACAGAACCCGTTCCCCAACTGTTGGCCGGAGGGTCTTTTGTGGACAGCGGGGCGGATTAGAGTTGCCAGGTTTCCAAAACCGCACGTGGGCCTGGAATTGACCGTTTGCCCGGGTATGCTTAGCAGTGTGAACGAAGGACTTGAAAGCTGGCAGACACCACGAGACGAGAGATGGATCACTTGGGACTGGCCAAGAAACAACTTTTCGATTTTCGAAAGAGCCTGATTTCCAAGAGGGTCAAGTCTCCTGGTCATCTTTCGGCTGCCCCCGTCATCCCTGTTGCTAGTCCGAAAGGGCCGATATGAATTCCCTGCGATTTGCCTGGTTGATTGGAGTATTGATCTGCGGCCCGGGTGCTGCGGCCACCTTGGCCAACGATGGTCCGGTTGGTGCAAGGTCCTACAAGTACGACTTCGGTGATCCAAACGTTGGATCGGTGGACGGATACCGCCGCGTTGGTCCCGAGCGGGTCTACTCGGAGGCCGAAGGCTTTGGATTCATCCCGAGCGAAAGTGGCGACGAGCGGGGCGCGCGGGCCCGCGGGGCTGTCAAAGATCGCCGGCTTGATACCTTCGCCTATGATGACGGCGGAACGGCCTTTCTTCAGGACTTGCCTGACGGGGAGTATGTCGTATCTCTTGCCTCCGGCGATGCGGATTATTCATCCGAGACAACAATCAAGGTCAACGGCGCGACGCTGCTGCCAGGGACCAACACCCAAAAGGGCCAGTTCGCTGTTGTGCGTGGCCACAAGGTTCGTATCAGGGGGGGCCAGTTACGCATCGACATTGGGGGGAAGGGCCAGTTCTGCTATCTGGAGATTATTCCCGCCTCTGGCGCCAAGCAAGCCAGCGTTAAAGAGTCTGAAGGTGCGACTGAGAGAGTCCAATTGATTCAGGCCGATCCGGTAGGGCGATCGGGGGATGCTGCGAATACCAGTACCTGGATATGTATTCACCCCTGGCACTTCCCCCCGAACGGGATCTGGATTTATCCTCAGTTCCCGAACGCCATGAAGGCCGGGCCAGAAGAGGTGAAATACGGTTGGGCGCTTTGCTTGCAATTGCGTGACCAAGGATCAGACGCCCCCCAGGGCTACGCGGCCCGGGTTGATCTGATCGAGCGGGACGAGTCGCTATCACCGGCCAGGTCGCGAACCGTTTTTAAGAATCGCCGCATCCCGCTCCACCTGCATCGGGTTTGGATGTCGCGGCCGGGTGGTCACCACGTGCTCGAAGCGACGCCGACGCTGGTGGCGCCGTTTCAGGAAACGCTGAAACGGTCAAATACCGTGGTCTACGACCTCTCGGTACGCGTGGTGGATCCGGCGGGTAAGCAGGTGAAGTCCCACCAGATCAGTTTTGTCAACCGGCCAACGTACTTGATCACCCAGGCGCAGCTCAAGTACCGAGGTCTTGACCAGAACGGCCGCACCAAGATCAACATCGGTGATCTGACCGGCGATGGGGAGTGTGAATTCCTGTTTGGGGCCGATTCGAATTACAAAGCGGCCTACGATCTTTCCGGCAAGATGCTTTGGAACGACGAAGACCCACAGCCGATCAAGGTTTACAACTCGATGGCCACGCGGGTGTATGACATCGACGGGGATGGGCAGTGCGAGGTGGTATGTCTGCGCGACCGCAAGTTGTGCATTCTGGACGGCGATACGGGGGAAGTCCGGAAATCGACCGATTGGCCACTCATCAGCGGTCGACCTACCGGATTGGAGGCGCGTATTTTCTTCGCCAATCTCACCGGCAACGGAGTACGTGACATCCTGGTTCAGAATGGATATGCCGCCCACCACGACGTGCGAATTACCGCGTTGACCCCGGACTTGAAGGTGCTTTGGGAACGCAGCGATTTTTTTGAAGACGGTGCCGTGGGCATGCACAATTTGAACGTGGCGGACATTGACGACGACGGCCGGGACGAAGTCGCTTTCGGAACGACGATGTTGGATCACGACGGGAAGCTTCTGTGGCGGCTGCCATATAGCCCGTTGTTCGACAAAGGGGGCGGCAACCGCGACCATGTGGATGAAGCGGAAATCGACGATATGGACGGCGATGGAAAACTGGAGATCTTCTTTGCCAGCGGAACGCTGCTGGACGCCTTAACCGGCAAGCCTTATTTCAGTCACCTGCCCGGAATTAACAATGGTCAGTGGCTGCGATTTCTCAAAGTCCGGGATGATCTGCCGGGGAAACAATTAGCATTGTCTAACAAGTGGTCTCCCCCGGGGCTGTTCGACAAGACAGGCAAACAGCTCGAGTGGCCCTTCCCGTTTGCCGGCTGGGACATCCACGACTGGGACGGCGACGGCCGGACAGAAATTATGGGTGGGGGTCTGGTGGTCGATCGCCGGGGAAGGGTGATCGGCGCGTACGAACCGGCTTGGACGATGCCCCAGTTCTGCGATGTGACGGGTAACGGTCGCCAGGAGGCGATGCCCTGGTGCCTGGACATGCACCGACAGTATCTACGCGTCTTCAGCTCGGCACCGCGGCCCGAGAAGCGTACCCACAAGCTTGTCGTGCCGCGTCGGATTTACAACTACCGTGACTGACTTGTCACCAAGTCAAGGAGCTATTTGGAAAATCAAGAAGCTATTTGGCAAGTCAAGAAGCTATTTGGATTGTGCGGCCTTTTCGCGCAGCCTCTTGTGCGTTCTCTCAAGCCGGACCTTCATGTCGTTCTCCCGCAAGTCAAGAAACTCTTTCTCGACCCTGTCGCGTTCCGCGGGTTGCGGATCGGCGACTGCCGGAATCGTAATCTCGCCAAACGTGATACCTTCTTCCTGGCGGTCCACGGCGATGATCTCGCCGGCGTTAACCACGAGTGTCACCCCCACGTTGGCCTCGACGACAGGAACTCCGTTTTCTTTACCGCGATCTAAGACGGCAGTGTCCTGTGCCTTGCTGCGCGAGCCCATGGCCGGTATGAGCAGGAACTGTGCTCCATCCAGAACGGGGATGCGGGCCAACAATGGATTCCACCGTTCATTACATATCATAATGCCGCAGCGTCCATAGGGGGTGTCGAACGCGCGGCTTGCCTGTCCCAGCCGGTTGTACCACCAGGACGGATCGTACCCCTCGGAAAGCTGCATCTTGTGGTGCTTTCCGCAGATATTCCCTTCGTGGTCGATGAAGACCGCGCAATTGTAAACATCGTCGTCGATGCGCTCCGCGAACCCAAAGGCGAGACAGATTTCCAATTCCCGCGCCAGCCGGCGGAACCGGTGAATGACCGGATGGTCGATGGACACGGCCACCTCGTTCATCCTTTCCGCAGGAAATTCGCGGCGATGATCTGGTTGACCACGTAACCGTCCAAGGTCCCCTCAGGCCCGACGGCGACCTTCGCGTCGCCCTTGGCGGCTTCGCGGAAGGCACGCTCCAAACGATCGGCGTTGCCTTCCAGATCCAACTTTTTGGGCACGAAAGAAACAGCGGCGACACGCACGGTGGTGTCACCCGGGCTGGCCGGCGGATTATCCTGCTGGGCAGCACTTGTCTGAGTCAACCACGAGAAGATGATCAGGAAAATCCACGTGCATCGGTTCCATCGCATGGCGTCTCTTCCTCGCATCAGTAGACTAGCTTCCGGAAATTCTTGATCGTATGAAACGTGATCACGTCCGCGTCGTGGGCGCTCATGGCCCTTTCGTCCCCCGAACGGCTGAGAAAATGCAGATCGTCACCGTCAATGAGCATGCTGGCATAGTTCCTCGATGACCTCTCGGTCGGCCCAACCGCCACCAAACCGGCAAAACACCAGTCAATCATGTTCTTCGAGAAGTGCAGCTGCAGGCGTCGCCGTTCATTGTTCGGCAGCTGAAACCGATCAGCGGGAAGCCGTTTGGCTCGGGTCATGCTATCGGTGGCCTGGGTGCTCAGCAACCAGTAGCGCTGGGTTTTTTCGTCATAGGTGACCTCGAATTTCATCTGCCCGCCGGGGCAGGGAACAAAGAGACACTTTTTTCCGGAGGGGACCGTTTCCAGCATGGTTGTCATCGAGCCGTCATCGTTCTCCACGACTTTGACCACGGCAGCATAACCCGTATTGCCGGTATGGGCGCGCATCCAGAGATGAAAAGTCTTGCCCTTCGGGTCATACCAGTAGTGATCTGGATTCACGATCTGCACCACGTTCGCCTCCAACCATCCCATCGGATAGCATCTTCGTCCGGGTGCAGGGTCGGATCCGAAAGGATACGGAACGGGGAAAAAAGGTAGGCCGAAAAAATCGATCTCGGGGTCCGTTTCCACATTGGCAATCAGATCCCGAAAGGAAAGTTCCGACGCAAAGGTCCAATTCTCGGGACGGGTCAGATCGGCATCCACCGGGCCGCGCATCAGCACCTCGGCGAATTCACCCACGGGCCAGCCATGCACGTTTTCGGTCACCCTTCTTTCCAGTGCCAGATACACGCAGCCGTTGGCGTAGTGCACCTGACAAGGGGTCTGGTGCCAGCCTCCCTTCTCCGTCAGTTTCACCGGGTCGGTCCAAGTCTCGCCCCAGTCGTCGGAGCGGACAATCCACATGTCACCCAACACAAAATGTGCGTAAAGCGACTGGCCGGCCACGAACAACCGGGGGCGGGGCTCGCTCTGGATCTTCGCCCCCCCCACACGGCGGGGGAGGTCGTGCTTGTGGACCCAGGTCTTGCCATGGTCGTCGGAAACAAAAACCTTGGCCGCGCCTATTGCCACGTCCCAATACCCCTTGGACGGTCCACTAATCGTCGCGGCTGCCACGAGCCGCCCGTTTGGGCAGCGGGCAAGGCTCGGGCTGTAGCAAAAGACGTTCGCCGGGCTGGGAGATTCAAGCAACGCCACATAGTCCTGGGCCAGCGGGCGGATGGGCTGAGTCTGGTTACCCGTGGGATGACTGGCTGTCTCTTGAGCCTGACTTCCCGGTGTCATTATCCCGGCCAGTAGCAAAGCCGTTGCTGCGGACACGCGGCACGATCCGAGAAACAATTGCCATCCACCATTGAGTACCATTTTTCATGTCTCCTTAGGGACCGTTCAAAGCGCTGCTTTGCCAATCGGTTGGCCCTGCCAATTGGGACGCTCGCCGTAGGTCGCAAGCCATTTTTCGTAGGCCGCCCTGTTGTGTTCTGGACTGGCCCACCAGTTCACCCGCTCGCTGAACACCCAGACATATTCGTCGCTGTGTGACAGCGCATGATGGAGCGCCGTTTGAAATGCCTTTCGCCTCCAGAAGACCGGCTCATCCAATTGCAGGCAGAAGCCGGCACGCATTACGCGGTCGAAGGCCCCTTTGTCGGCAAACTGGTCGCGGGCGGAGCCTTTGATCGTGTCTCGTCGAGCTTTTATGAAGGAACTTTCGTCACGATAATTGGGGTATTGCTTGTAGCCATCGATGATTTCGGTTCCCGAGGCGGCAGTGTCGCACATGCCCTCGATGAAAGGCTTGAGCAGATCGTATTGCCAAGCGGGTGCAAATCCGGTCCGCGTCGGGCCATACAAACAAAGGATTTTCACGTCCGGAAATTCAGCGTTGATCGCCTTCATAAACTGTTGGCCGCGCTCTGTCGCCTTGGCTACATACTCTTGCTGCGACTGTTCTTTCGGTTGCTCTACGGCCATTTTGTGGCGCCACTGGTACGTCCAAATTCGCTGGTAACCATATTGCACAGGGTCGAAAACCAGTCCAACGCAACCACCCTCTTTGGCGATCTTGGCCAGGACGCTTGCGTTATGCGCCACCGTATCCCACTGCGGGTCGAACAAGTCGACGCCGGGCATGGATACCATCTGGATGAAATTGTCACTGAACTGCTCAAATTGCGCGGCCTTCAGATCCTCGATCGCGTGTGCGTAGTCCTTCGCCTGGAAACGTTCCCGGCTGAAGGTTTTCCACCCCAGCGCGTCCCTGGTACCGCCCAGGCAGGGTTCCCTGCTATTGGTGACCTGGAGTACCAAGCCGTTAAAGTGATGCAGCTTGCCGTGGGGTTGCACAAAGGTTGGACGCCGTTCCATCTCCTGGATGTGCCGCCGCACGTAAGCGGTGTTCGGAACATCCCAGCCGTATTGGATCAATTTCTTTCCCTCCGGGGAATTCCAGGACGGCGTATCGGCAGACACATTGCCTGCCCACAGAATGAACATCGCCAAGAATACTACAGCCGTTCTCGCCATTGATTTGACTCCTTCGTTCATTTCGACTGGGTCGCGTTCTCCGGAAAATCACACGGAGTCATAATACACCAGGTTCAAGTCGAATTCCAGTCGCTCCGCGGCGTCGCTGGGGATGCTCCCCGTTAGGCCGCTGTTTTTGAAAATATCTCGGGGATCAGCCACCCGCGCGGGCGCAAAGGAAACTCGTCCGTGGGGCCACCTTCGACACTTTCGATCGCCACCGCGTACTCACCCGGCATGGCCCCGTCGCCGCGCCGGAAGCTCTGCAACTCGTACGTGCCGTCGACTTCCAGCACGTCGACCGCAGGCCGGTACAGCCGACCAGCTGTCTGTTCGGCAGGATGGAAAGTAATGGTTCTCGTAGCGACGGGCGCGGCTTGGTAGGTTACCTTGCCGCGGACCTTTACCGTCTCGGATAGATTCTCGCCGCAGCCTGATAAGAAAGCTGCCAACAGGGGAGCTAACGCCGCCAACAAAAATCTTCTAGCTCCCGACCACCGACGGTGCAACTCAAAAATCACTGCTGTCCACAACCATACCATCGTCTTTGTTACCCAAGTACTGCCAAGTGATGTAATCGATTGTCTCGCCGATGAAATGCACGCTGCCGTCGACCAGGGCCATGACGACTCCGCCCGGGTGCTTGCTGTTAAAGCCTGACATGTCGCGAAAGCAGATATTATCGTCCTGGCCGGGGTAGTATGGAAGGCAACCCCGCGGGTTGATCAGCCAGTAGTTCGGCGGCACGTTCGTGGTGCCGCAGTTCAGGTGGCTGTGAAAGTACATCATGTGGCGGCCGTAGATGGGCAACTGTTCGCCCATCATAAGCGTCTTGCTGGTTCCGTCAAGGCAATCTTTGATCTTATAGGCCTTGTAGCCGCTGGCGAACATGCCGGGGCCGCCGTGGTCGGACCGACCCCCCCCTCGACCATCCGGGCCGGTTTTGATGCAGTTGATGTTCGGGGTCATCTCCGCGATCACGCAGGTATGGTACATAATGGGTCCGGCGCTGAGCATATAAGACTGCCCTTGGGAAAACGTGCCCGCGGGACCAGGCAAATACGGCGGCTTCAGCCGCCCGTTGTCCAACAGCCCGGCATCCGGGTCCGAAGGGCACTTCAGCATTTCAATCTCCAGGTTCAAATAGACTCGGTGATTGGGGCTCTGGTTGGGCAGCCTGTTGAAGTCGAGTCTGTCGTACAAGTCCCCCTGCTCGATG
>Ga0310121_10000709_pt1 | contig 35842 bp, 31 predicted proteins | sample CB27_Tmax_986_MG_FD_203504 | JGI IMG/M metagenome (GOLD analysis project Ga0310121, IMG submission 203504) | Marine microbial communities from Western Arctic Ocean, Canada - CB27_Tmax_986 | ecosystem: Environmental > Aquatic > Marine > Oceanic | place: Canada: Western Arctic Ocean | collected...
CCGCTTGGCGGGGAAAATTGCCAACGGTGGTCGTCCACGGGGGCGGTGGTGGAATCTGTTGGAAACATTCCTGTTGTTCATTCGCAACGAAGTGGCACGACCGGCGATCGGGCATGATGCCGACAAATTCCTGCCCTTTTTGTGGACAATGTTTTTTTTCATACTGGGCTGCAATTTAATGGGTATGGTGCCGTGGTTGGGCGCACCCTCGGGGTCTCTCGCGGTGACAGGCGTCTTAGCCCTGGCGACTTTCTTGACAGTCATTGGTGCGGGGATGGCAAAAATGGGGCCCATTGGGTTCTGGATCGGCCAAGTACCTCACATGGAATTGCCATTGGCACTCTCCATACTGCTCAAGCCGATGATTTTTTGTATCGAAATCATGGGCCTGTTAATTAAACATTTTGTATTGGCCGTTCGACTTCTGGCCAACATGTTCGCGGGGCACATTGTGCTGGTCGTGCTGATTGCCTTCATCGGAGCCGTGGGTGGCGCGGTACACCAGTACTACCACCCCCTCTTCGTCGGAGTTTCGCTCGCCAGTATTTTTGGTGCCACGGCACTGAGCTTGTTGGAACTGTTTGTGGCCTTTTTGCAAGCGTATATTTTTACTTTCCTATCGGCTCTGTTTATTGGAATGGCGGTGCATCCCCACTAGTCGGGATGCACACACCTGTCTTGGCTGAGGATGACGATGATCATGCTGAAATCTCAACCCATCGCACTGCTGTTCATGGGACTGTTCGTTTTTTCGTTGCTTGCGACGTGTCAAGCGGCTGATGACGCTGCTACGACTGTCAAGGCGGACGGTACACATGCTCACGAACACGCAGCCTCCCACGCGGGTCATGCTGAAGACCATGCTGCAGCGCACGGTCACACACCCGTAGACCCCAACCCGCTGACCATCAATCCCGACTTGTCGATTGTCACGGCGATCATTTTCATACTGCTGTTGCTGGTACTGGGCAAGTTTGCCTGGCAGCCGATCATCGCGGGACTCGACGCCCGCGAACAATCAATTGCGAATAACATCGAAGAGGCTCAGCGCGTCAACGAGAACGCCAAAAAGATAACCCAGCAGTACGAAGCCAAGCTGGCGGCGGCGGCCGACGAAGTCCGTGAGATGCTGGAGGAAGCCCGTCGCGACGCGGATTCGACCAAACAACGAGTCATTGCTGAAGCTCACGAAGCTGCCAAGGCCGAACAGGACCGAGCGTTGCGTGAAATTGAGTTGGCTAAGTACGAAGCGTTGCATGAATTGTCTAATAAGGGTGTCAATCTGGCCATTGATCTGGCGGGACAGTTCATCCACAAGGAAATCCAGGTGGATGACCACCAGAATCTGATCAAAAATGCTTTGCAGAACTTCCCCCAAAACTGACTCCTTGAATTAAGGCCAAGGGGTACCGCGAGATGAGCAATACAACAGAAAACACATCTGGATTGGACGTGGATCAGGAACGCATTGGCTCGGTCTACGGCAAGGCCCTGCTGGACGCCACGACCAGTTCCGGCACGACGGCCCGGGTGATCGATGAATTGGATTCGCTGGTCAGCGACATCCTGGCCCAGTTACCCGACTTCGAGCGGTTGCTCACATCTCCACGTGTACCGACAGAAGAGAAAATTCGGATACTTGACAGCGTTCTGGAATCACGGCTTTCGGAGGATCTACTCACCTTCCTGAAAGTCGTCTGCCGACGTGATCGCTTGGATTGCCTGCGCGAGATATCTCGTGAAGCCCGCAAGCAGTTTAACGAAATGCTCGGTGTGATTCAGGTCCATGTCACCAGTGCCACTCCCATTGACGAATCTCTGACCGGCCTGATTGAAAACGTTTTGCGAGGTGTCCTGCGGTCCGAAATCTCCTTGGTTTACACCATCGACCCCAAATTGATCGGCGGATTGGTCATTCGAGCGGGCGACACCGTGTTCGACGGCAGCGTCATCAATCAACTGGAAAGACTTCGAAGCCAGGCTCTGGAGCAATCGTTCCGGGCAACCGTCGGAGTTCTGGACAAGTTCATAGAGGAAAACACATCGGCATAAAATCGCCCGCCAAGCAAACCACTAAAAAATCGACACCAGGAGGTATCCTCCATTCGCTGAACCGCCACCATGTGAGGAGGTGGCGAAACGTTCTAAAGGGTTCGACGGCCTGGAAAGGCCATCGTACAGGAAAATAAACACTTTGTTTTTATTGATCAACAGGTAGTTCCAACATGAAATTCAGAGCTGACGAAATCGCTTCGGTCATCCAGAAGGAAATTGAAACCTATAAGACAGAGATCGACGTCCGCGAAGTCGGAACAGTACTTGAAGTCGGCGATGGCATCGCGCGCGTCTACGGCCTTTCGGGCGTGATGGCCGGTGAAATGGTCGAGTTCCCGGGTGGCGTGATGGGGTTGGCCTTCAATCTGGAAGAAAACAGCGTCGGTATCATCATTCTGGGTAGTTATCTGAAGATCCAGGAAAACGACGAAGTCCGTAGTGTGGGACGTTTGCTGTCGGTACCCGTAGGAGATGCCGTGGTCGGCCGAGTGCTCGATCCGCTCGGTAACCCGCTGGATGGCAAGGGCTCGGTGGAAACCACGGAGCGTCGTCCGGTCGAGTTCATGGCTCCCGGCGTAGCCGGCAGACAACCTGTTACCGAGCCACTGCAGACGGGTATCAAAGCCGTGGACGCCATGACCCCCATCGGCCGGGGCCAGCGCGAGCTGATCATCGGTGACCGAAAGACCGGCAAGACCGCGGTTGCGATCGACGCGATCCTGAGTCAGAAAGGTTCGGGGGTCAAATGCTTCTATGTGGCGGTGGGACAAAAGGATTCATCGGTGGCCAACGTGGTGGAAACCCTGCGTCAACATGGAGCCATGGATTACACCACCGTCGTCGTCTCGGGTGCCAGTACGCCCGCTCCGCTGCAATACATCGCACCTTATTCGGGCACAGCGATGGCCGAATTTTTCACCTACAACGGTGGACATGCACTGATCGTCTACGATGATCTCTCGAGACAAGCCCAAGCGTATCGACAGCTCTCTTTGTTGATGCGGCGGCCCCCCGGGCGTGAAGCCTATCCGGGCGACGTGTTCTATTGTCACAGCCGCTTACTCGAACGGTCTGTCAAATTATCGGATGAATTAGGTGGTGGTTCCTTGACGTCCTTGCCAATCGTGGAAACACTCGAAGGTGAAGTTTCGGCTTACATACCAACCAATGTGATTTCGATCACCGATGGCCAGATTTATTTGCAACCTGACCTCTTTTTCGCCGGTCAACGCCCGGCGATGAATGTGGGTATTTCGGTATCTCGTGTCGGAGGTGCTGCCCAGGTCAAAGCCATGAAAAGTGTCGCCGGTGGCTTGCGATTGGACCTGGCTGCTTTCCGTGAATTGGAAGCCTTTGCCCAACTTGGAACAGACCTGGACGCTGCAACCCAGTCCCAGTTGGACCGCGGATATCGGATGGTCGAGTTACTCAAACAAGGCCAGTATCAACCGATGAACGTCATCGACCAAATCTTGAGTATTTACGCGGGGACGCAAGGTCATCTGGACAAAGTTCCTCTCAACGAAGTCTCGAAGTGGGAAACCGGCTTTATTCAATTCATGCACGACCAGAAACCCGAAGTACTTGCACGCGTGCCACAATTGCAGAAAGTTGGCGACGAAGTCGCCCAGGAAATCGAAGCTTGTATCAAAGAATTTCAGCAGCAGTACTCGAGTTCAGAAACAGAGGAAGCCGCAACGGCAACTGTTTAAGTTTTTCCTTTCTGCCCGACAATACCACAAGGCGTCAAAAAAAAAATTGGGACTGACACCCTCCACCGATTCATTTCATGAAATAAGATGGCCAAAGCTCGAGCACTCGATAAACGTCGCAAGTCTGTCAGAAACATCCGCAAGATCACGCGTACGATGGAACTGATCGCTACGGCGCGTTTCAAAAAGGCAATGGACCGCGCGACCGCGGCAACTGCCTACACTGCTCGTATCACCCAGTTGGTCAAAGACCTGGCGACAACGGGATTGGAAGTGAGCCACCCCTTACTCGAAGGCCGCGAGCAAACCGAACGTTCGGTTCTGCTGGTGTTGACTGCCAATCGCGGGCTATGTGGTGGTTACAATTCGGCCGCACTTCGCCTCGCCACCGAAAAACGACAGGAACTTTTGGAACTCTCGGAGTCACTGCAATTGGACGTCTCCGGAAAACGTGGCATCAACGGGTTTAGATTTCGAAACATTGAGATCGCCGAAGCCTTCACCCATTTTGATGACCAGCCCCGCTTTGACGAAGTCGAGTTGCTTGCCAACCGCTACATGAACGCATACGTCACCGGCCAAATCGACCGTCTGGACGTTGTTCATACCCAATTCATCAGTACGGCTCGTCAGCAGGCAGTCGCTGAAACCCTGCTTCCCCTGGATTCTCTGGGAGGCGCCAACGACGACGGGGATTCCGATGACACTGCAAGGGAATCCATGTACGACTTCCTGCCATCGGCCGAAAGCATCATGCAGGAAGTCGTACCGACCAGTTTCAAAGTCAAACTGTTCAAGTGTTTTCTGGACGCCGCTGTCAGCGAGCAGATTTCACGAATGGTCGCGATGAAGTCCGCTACGGAAAATGCGGATCAAATGATCAAGGATCTTTCCATGCAATACAACCGAGCACGCCAGGGTCAGATTACCGGCGAGCTATTGGAATTGATGGGAGGAGTAGAAGCGTTGGATGGATAGATGGGTGATAAACTGATCGAGGGTGCAGGGGCGCGATCGAAGGCTTAAGAAAAAGCCCGACTTGGTAAATCAGTGACGTGTAAAACTAGAGAATAAGGAATCGTATCGATGGCAACCGTAACGGCCCATAATGTCGGTAAAATCACACAGGTGATCGGCTCAACATTTGACGCCAAGTTTCCCGAGGATCAGCTTCCGAACATCTACAACGCTGTGAAGGTCTCCAGCGATCAAAAGGGAGTGAAGATCGATTTAACGGGCGAAGTTCAACAGCACCTGGGTGGTGGTCGTGTCCGCTGCGTGGCGCTGGGCAGTACCGATGGGATGATTCGTGGTCTGGACTGTGTCGATACGGGCGCTCCCGTTTCAGTACCCGTGGGTGAAAACACCCTGGGCCGCGTGTTCAATCTTTTGGGCGAGCCGATTGACGGCCGGGGACCTGTGGAATCTGCCGAGAAATGGCCCATTCACCGTGAAGCCCCGGCTCTGAACGATCTGTCAACAAAAACTGAGCTGTTCGAGACGGGCATTAAGGTTGTCGACTTACTGACCCCCTTCGTCCGTGGCGGAAAAGCCGGTTTGTTTGGTGGTGCGGGCCTCGGAAAAACCGTCATTCTCACCGAGTTAATCGCTCGTATCGCCAGCGCACACGGTGGTAACTCGGTCTTTGCCGGAGTTGGCGAACGGACACGTGAAGGCACCGACTTGTGGCTGGAAATGCAGGAAGCCAAGATCGGTGATACGGGGCGAAGCGTGATCGAACAAACCTGTATGGTCTTCGGCCAGATGAATGAACCGCCAGGTGCTCGACTCCGCGTGGCGTTGACCGGCCTGACCATGGCCGAGTATTTCCGTGACACAACAGGCACCGACACCCTGCTTTTTATTGATAACATCTTCCGTTTCTCCCAGGCAGGCAGCGAGGTCTCTGCCCTGCTTGGTCGTATGCCCTCGGCCGTGGGCTACCAGCCTACCCTGGGTACTGAAATGGGTGAACTGCAGGAACGCATTGCTTCGACGAGCAAAGGCGCCATCACTTCGGTGCAAGCCGTCTATGTACCGGCAGACGATCCCACCGATCCGGCTCCGGCAACTGCTTTCGGTCAGTTAGATGCGTTCATCTATTTAGAACGGTCCATTACGGAAAAAGGGATTTATCCAGCCATGGATCCTTTGGCCTCGAACAGTCGAATCCTTGATCCCCAGTATGTGGGTGACCGACATTACACCATCGCTCGACGAGTCCAAACCACCTTGCAGCGTTACCGGGAATTGCAGGACATCATCGCCATTTTGGGAGTAGATGAACTGAGTGAAGAAGACAAGATGGTGGTACATCGTGCCCGACGCCTGGAACGGTTCCTGTCGCAACCCTTCCTGGTCGCCGAAGTCTTCACGGGCAAGCCCGGGGAAATCACTTCGCTTGAAGATACAATTCGCAGTTTCGAGGAAATATCCGACGGCAAGTGGGATCACCTGCCCGAGCAAGCGTTCATGTATGTGGGCGCCGTGGAACAGGCCGAGGAACAGGCGAAAAAGATGCAAAAATAACAATCGGCCCACGTCTGCAATGAAGTAGTTGATTAGCCACGATTCACGAGCCCCCCCGCACTATGGCCAACCTGCACTGTATTGTTGTTACCCCCGAAGAAACGGCGATTGAAGAAGAAACCGATTTCGTCACGCTACCGCTTGACGACGGTGAAATCGGTATCGCTCCCCAGCACAGCCCCTTGATCGGCCGGCTTGGCTTTGGAGAAATGCGTCTGGGAACAGGTGGCGGTGCACAACGCTACTACGTTGATGGGGGTTTCGTGCAGGTGGCGGATGACGTGGTCTCGATCCTCACCAATCGGATCTTGGCCGCTGCGGACCTGGATGCCGAAGTGATTGCCGAACAACTCGAAACAGCACGGTCAGAGCCGGCAAGCACTGCCGAAATGATGGAGATTCGTGACCGCGCCGTATCACAAGCCCGAGCACAGTTGAGAATGGCTCAGCGAACTTAGGCTTTGTCTCAAAAAAAACAACAAGGCCAACCTGTGACCCTGTCAGTCCAAATGCAAGGGTTGCGGGCCCATAAGTTCAGGACGAAGATCAACAGCAATCAGCGCAAGTTGACACAATCTGGTCGGCTCGCAAGTTCAAACACTTTCGCTCAAATCGCTGGACCACCATGAGCTGGCCCATCCTACTGACGTTCTTCTACTGCCTGGCCATTGTCCTCGGTTCGCTCGCCGGAGGATGTCTTCCTGGCTGGTTGCGTTTGACTCACACACGGATGCAGCTATTGCTCAGCTTTGTGGGAGGGCTGATGCTGGGGGTTGGTCTGTTCCACTTGCTTCCTCACGGCATTGCGGAAGCCGGCAACGTGGACCTCGTCATACTTTGGACAATGGCAGGTCTGTTGGTCATGTTTTTTCTGATTCGCGTCTTTGACTTTCACCAGCATACGGTAGCCACGGGAGAAGGAAAAAACACTGATTCAACACACTCCCATCATCCGCAGCATAAGCACAGTCACGAGTCCAAACACTCAATGAGCTGGATTGGCGTTGCGCTGGGACTATCACTTCACACGTTGATTGACGGAGTGGCATTAGGAGCTGCGGTGGTCGTGGATGCGAGTCATGCTGGACAACAACCCTTTTACGGCTTTGCGATTTTTCTGGCTATTTTCCTGCACAAACCGCTGGATGCCATGTCCATCACATCCTTGATGTCCGTCGGCAGTTGGTCCGCGACAAGTCGTCAATTGGTCAACCTGGGATTCGCCGCAATGTGCCCGTTGGGAGCAGCTTTGGTTTTCATGGGATTTGACAATTCGAGTGCAAATAGTCACAACTGGATTGGCTGTGCGCTGGGATTTTCAGCTGGAACATTTCTTTGTATTTCTCTTTCCGATCTGTTGCCCGAACTCCACTTTCACCGGCATGACCGACTCAAACTTTCTGCAGCACTTCTGTTAGGTGTGTGCCTGGCGTATGGAATTGGATTGATAGAACCTGGCCATCTTCATGAGCACTCCCACCCAACTCACCATCCTCATGCCCCAGGGGATGTAGAGGAGCACCACCATGAACATCATTGACTGCCTAACGGCAGTCCTGCGCGGATCACTTCCTATTACTTGACTGCCCTTACCCTGCATCATGGCGTGATAAATTACCACCCTTCAAAAGACGGCATCTGCAAAAATCAACTTGACGTAACATGCCGTGGCGGTCAACGTATAGAGGTGCAAATCAGCCATGGAAGTTAGCGCTCATCAATCCGTTGGAACGCTTGGAGTGAGTGACTGATTGACTCTTCGAGAGGTAGCGTCTGATCCAGAGTCCCTGCCGACACTTTCGACCGTTTAATAAGAAAGCAAATTCCATGGATTCCTCCACTCGCGTCAGCGCTCGGCGACGATTGAGCTTCAACTTCTTGCTCGTTTTCGCTTGGGGAATAATAACTGTTGGCCAGGTTCGTGCTGAATGGTTCCAGGATGATATCAAAACGGAAACAGCCAATTCCGCAACGCAAGAGGCTGAATTCTTAACAAAAACCAGGCAATTGACTTTCGAAGGCCGCCGGGCTGGAGAAGGTTATTTCAGTCGCGACGGAAAACAACTGGTTTTCCAAAGTGAACGGGAACCGGGCAATCCTTTCTTTCAGATCTACGTCATGGACCTGGAAACCGGTGATACGGAACAAGTTTCACCGGGCCACGGTAAAACAACTTGTGCCTGGATTCATCCCGACGGGAAGCGGGTCTTGTTTGCTTCGACTCATGAAGATGCTGCCGCCCGAGCCAAACAGGCCCAGGAAATCAGAGCTCGCCAGGAAGAAAAGGAAAAACGCTACTCATGGGACTACGACGAACACTTCGACCTGTTCGCTTACAGTTTGGATGACAGGGGTTACCAAAGGATTACGTCAGCCCGAGGGTACGACGCCGAAGGCTCCTACTCGCCTGACGGAAAACTGATTGCCTTTGCCTCGAATCGTCGCGCCTATTCAGATGAAATGACCGAATACCAACGTGAACTCTTCGAACACGATCCGTCTGCGATGATGGAAATTTACGTGATGCACGCCGATGGATCACACATACAGCAGTTGACGAACACCTTGGGCTACGACGGGGGGCCGTTCTTCTCACCGGACGGAAAACGGATCTGTTGGCGACGTTTTTCCGAGAACGGTGCGATCGCCGAGGTCATGACGATGAACATCGACGGAAGTGACAAGCGTCAACTGACTCGTTTAGGTTTCATGTCCTGGGCGCCGTTCTATCACCCGTCAGGAAAGTACTTGATTTTCGCAACCAACCGGCACGGCTTCTCTAACTTCGAACTCTATCTGGTTGATACCGAGGGTAAGTCGAACCCGGTACGTGTCACGCACACCGATCGATTCGATGGTCTGGCGGTCTTCACTCCGGATGGAAACCAACTGGCCTGGACCAGCGCCCGAACTGACTCAAAGCGGTCTCATCTCTTCATTGCCGATTGGAATCACACCCAGGCCCTGCGGCGGCTTGGCTTAGCTTCCAACGAGATTGCCATCGATGCGGCAGATCAAGCAGCAACCCTTTCCCAGACCAGCAGCAGTCCCGACTTTTCCCCCACCGACATGATGCGGCACGTTGACTACCTTTGCCGGGACGAACTCAGTGGCCGATTGACCGGAACCCGGGGCGAGGCGCTGGCGACTGCCTATGTGGCCGCGTACTTCGACCGTTTCGGTCTTGTACCGGCAGGTTGTGATGGATACTTCCAGAACTTTGAATTCACTTCAGGAGTCGCTCTGGGACCGAACAACCGGCTGACACTGGCAGCAGAAAATTTTCCAGTTGACGACACTTGGCGACCGGTCTCTTTCTCGGAATCCGGCACCTTTTCTCCTGCACCGGTTGTATTTGCCGGATACGGTATCGTGGCACCCGCAACCGAAGGACAAGCGGAGTACGACTCGTTCGTGCACCTCGACGTGAAAGACAAGTGGATCCTCGTTTTTCGTTACCTGCCGGGACAAATCACTCCTGAACAACGTCAGCAATGGGCGCGTTATTCCAGCTTGCGTTTCAAGACCATGGTGGCACGAGACCAGGGGGCCAGGGGGTTGATTGTCGTCAGCGGTCCCAATAGTGAATTCAAACATCAACTTGTCCAATTGCAAATCGATGGAACCCTCTCTGGTTCCAGCTTGCCCGTAATCAGTGTCTCCGACGAGGTGGCAGAGAAACTTTTGGCCTCCAGCGGCAGGACATTGCAAAAACTTCAGGATCGCCTGGACACGGGTGAGCCCATGATGGGGTTTCCCCTGACGGACGTTGAGTTGGCGGCATCCATCGACATTCAACAGATCAAAATGGAAGGGCGGAATGTTTTGGGTCGTTTACACGCGGGTGACCAGCCCTCCGATCAGGTCGTGGTGGTGGGCGCCCACATCGATCACCTGGGAAAAGGCCCCGGAGGTTCTTCATTGGCCCGGGAAAATGAGCAAGAGATGATCCACTACGGTGCCGATGACAATGCATCCGGGGTAGCCGCCTTGTTGGAAGTAGCAGAGTATTTGTCCGACCAGAGGGCCCGTGGCAAACTCAACTTGAAGCGGGACGTGCTGTTTGCCGCTTGGTCAGGCGAAGAACTGGGGCTGCTCGGTTCGAGTCATTTCGTCAAGTCCCTGCTACCGGGTGCGAATCCGGGATCCCATGATCCGGAAGGTCCAACCTCAGTTCATGCTGCTTCAGATCACGGACCCGATACTTCGATTTATCCTGGTATCGCCGCCTGCATCAATATGGACATGGTGGGTCGCCTCCAGAACAATCTGGTACTGCATGGAGTCGGGTCTTCGAGCATCTGGCCTAAAGAAATCGAGCGACGTAACGCTCCGATTGGACTTTCGATTTCGGCTCAAAGTGATAGCTACATTCCCACCGATGCCAGCGTTTTCTTCATGCGGGGCGTCCCCATCCTCTCCGCATTTACCGGTTCGCACGAGGACTACCACACTCCGCGAGATACTCCTGAAAAACTGAATTACGAAGGCGCAGCTCGAATCGCAAGATTTATGGGATTGGTCACACGCAGTCTGGCTTTACGTGATCAGGCACCCGATTACATTTCCCAGGCAGGTCCGGAACAAGAACAGCGGCGTGCTAATTTAAGGGCCTACCTGGGGACTATCCCGGACTACTCGGAAGAGGTGAGGGGAGTGAAATTGTCTGGCGTTGCCAAAGGCGGCCCGGCTTCCAAATCAGGACTTCTAGGAGGTGATGTGATCGTCGAACTCGCGGGGAAAAAGATTGAGAATATCTACGACTACACGTACGCGATCGAAGCACTCAAGGTTGGTGAAACAGTCAAAATTTCTGTTACGCGAAAAGGTGAACGCGTAGAAATGGAGATCACGCCGGGGTCGCGTGACTAACCTGGATCTACCTGCTTCGGTTGGTGCGTCAAAACGGATGCGAGCAAAGTCCTCTGAAGTTCGGATCGGATACAACTCGTGGGGCGAAACGGCCTCGTTTTCTTGCTTGCCCTGGAAGAGCGCTCCCATCCGGTCAGAATCTTCCTCGCCAGCTGCAATCTCCGGACTTCCCTGACTCTTTCCAACACTCCCAGAAGCTGTTCATCCGGTTGCAAACGAGCTGACACATCTGGCAGCCCGCGTGGGCGAGTGCCGCCGGTCTCGGCAACATTTCTGGTCATCACAGCGTGCCTGAGCAAGCAGAAAAAACTGGGCAGCCAGGCTTTACCTCCAGTTACCAGATTTTCAGAGAGGCCTGAAAGAGATTCGTTAGTTCTCCTTCGCCGGCCGGGATGGGCGAGAGTTTTGTCACTCGATGTTGCGGAAGAGTCCCCTGAACCAGAGCGGGTATGTCCCCCGCGTTATATCCAACGGCTGACAAGCCGTTGGGAATATTTAATTCTCTCAAAAATCCAATCACTCGCTGCGCCAAAATCTCGCCGGCGTCCTCTAGAGACGCGTCGGTCGTATCCACGCCCAAGGCCTGCGCGGCCCGCAAATGCCGCTCGGGACAGGCACCCGCCGTAAAGCGAACCACGGCAGGAGTGTGCAGGATCACCGCAATGCCATGAGGAACCAACGCATGATCAACGTGATAACCGGCCGGATGAAATTCGCGCACCATGCTCGCCACCGGATACGACATACCGTGCGGCAAATGAACTCCGGCATTGCCAAAACCGATGCCTGCCATCGCCGCTGCCAACAACATCTGCCCCCGTGCTTCATCATCCGTCGGATCTGCCACGGCGCGTGGCAGGAATTCGCTGACGATTTCCAAGGCACGCAACGACCAGATGTCACTGATTGGATTGGAGCCTTGATAGGCCGGACGTTCGAGGGGACGAACCGGCTTGGGTCGCTGATCGAAGGGAAGAGCCGTGTAGGACTCCAGTGCGTGACTCAGAACATCCAACCCCGCAGAGGCGGCAACTTCGGCTGGTAGGGTCCGTGTATTGTCCGCATCGACGATCCCCAGGGTTGGCTTCATGTACCGGTGGGCAATACCCGTTTTGGATCGCATCTCGTGAAAGTCAAAGATGGCCACACCCGTCGTTTCACTTCCAGTTCCCGCCGTTGTGGGAATGGCGATCAATGGCTTCAGTGGCCCTGGGACAGGCTTGCCTTGGCCGATGGGTGCATTGACGTATTCAAAGAAATCGGCGGGATAGGTGGAATACAGATTGGCAGCCTTGGCGGTGTCGATGGTGCTCCCCCCACCTACGGCGACCAGTGTATCAAATTGCCCCTCTGTGGCCACTTGTATGGCGTGCTGAAAACTCTCATCGGTTGGTTCAACGTGAATTTCATCAAAGACAACAAAATCAACGCCTGCCTGACTCAGCGCGGTTGTTACCGAATCACCAACAGGAAGATCTACGAGCGCCGGATCCATCAGAACAAGGGTTCGCCGCGCTTCGAATTCGAGAAGGTCCATCCCCACTTCGGCAGTGACGCCCTGTCCTACGCGAATGTTCGATGCCGCCATCTGGAAGGCAGTGTCTGTTGTCATCTTTTCGGCCTTTCAAACTCAGAAAACATGTAAGGTGTGTAACCCCGCACACGGCCAACCCACCAGTTCGCGCCCGCCTCAGGTTGTCGTGACATTATAGCGCAAAATCCGGCGTTGATGCAGGTGCCGGATGACTGTTGCGGGCTGGCTGGAATTCCGCGTTAACCAACCTGCATTACCAACCAGGACACTCCCGCAAGAATCCGCATTCACCGGTAGAAACCAGAATCTAAACCGCAGCCGCTACGCTCGGGCAACGTGCAAGTGGCACATCACACGCTGTTAGCGAACGGATGGCGATTGTCATTCCCGTCCAACTGATCACACATGTTGTCAAAACGATGACGGCAACCAACTTGTAAAACCGCCTCCATTCCCGATCGAACCTCTTTCCAATTCCAAACTTCGGAATCCCACCATCCGGCGTGGCACGGCAGGTGCGGTGAAAACAACTTCGTCGGCCAGAACCATCACCCTATACTCGATTGCCGGATGCTATCTTCCGGCGAGAAAAAGGAGACGAACATGAGTCGTTTATTCCACGTACCTCTCAGTTGTCGTTTTAATCGCCGCTTACTCCGACAGCATGTCGGCCCAGTGTTATAGTGATGGACATTGCTCGAATTACGGGAATTCTTACGGACAGGGTACAGCACAGATGATCCGGGGTTACCGTGTTGTACCGCAAACCTCCCTACGGCCGACCTTACCATCGACCAGTGCTTTTTCCGCGTCTCAGGCGATTGATTCGCATGCTCCTTCCTCCCTATGGCCCCGGGGCCTAGGATTTGTTTCAAACTTCAATTGGTCTCTTTTAAACCCTTTGCCATGACCGAAGGGGCGACGTGGCGGACCTTCTGGTTTTTTGCTCGGCACGTTTTACCTAACCAGAAATACCATGTTATTGAGGGTCTCTGTTTGATCTCGGTTGGCTTGTGTGCCGAAAAAGACTTTGGTGTGGTCTCGAGCCATTTTTCTTAAACCTGCGGCTTTCGGCCGATGTTGTTGTCTTCCAGAGACTGTGCCAGGCTCAGAAACGCATTGGTCAGCGGAGCCTTCTTCATCTCCAACGCTTTGGTCATCAACATGCAGAAAAAGAAGGCAATTTTCTTCGTATCGATTCTGGTAGTAGGCCTTTTAGCCTCCTGGCCATTCCGAAAACAGACTGGCAGAAACGCTCCGTTTAAGCCACAGGATTCGCCTTCCATTTTCAAGTTGCATGCGCCCGTGCCGTTACAGGTTTCTCCAATCACGGAGGTCTCACCCGCGGCAGAACTGCAATGGAGTTCACAAAAACGGCCGACCGGAAAACTGGAAAACCATGCCGAGATCCGTGCGAAACCGGGGTCAACACCATCCAGTTCCAACCACCTGGACCGAACATTAACGGTCCCGGATCTGGCAGCCCACTATCAACCTCACTTTACTGACGGGAACTTGCAGAACGAGGCCCTTTCAGAGCCTGCAAACAGGCCGGTCGCTGACGAGCCGACACAACGCTTTCACCGCATACGCGACGGAGATACGTTGGACACCATTGCCCGGGAATATTTTGGAAATCCGGATCGCGCCAATGAAATCTTTGACGCCAACCGACAACTCCTGAAGCATCCCGACCTGTTACCCGTGGGGACTGAGATTGCCATCCCTCCCGATTCCACGGTGCAGTAAATCGGGCAGGGCGACAAGCCACCTTTTTAGAACACGACTGCGGATCGCGATTACACTTTGATGCGGGCACAGCCGTCTGACGAACAACACCGCTCCAAGCGTCCCGACGACAACTGTGGCAAAAGAGGCGTCAAGTGCATCCGGGGCGTTCGGTCACCCTCGTTCGCGCCAGGGATACTCATCCTGCTTATTTTGCAAACGCAGTTGAATGAAACTCGCAATCCAATCATGCGGACCAAATTTCTTTTTGGACACCGGGGCATCCAGCAGCTTCGTACCCTTCAGACTGGTACGAAAGTCAACGAGAAACAAGCTTTTGGTACCGGATTTTTCCTCCGAGTCACCGGGGACGGAAAGATGAAAACGCTTCAGAGATGAATTCAATTGACGTGCCTGTTTCAACCCCTTCCGGTCTTTGTTGCCTACCAGGATCATGGTCGACAGCTTACGTACATTTGGATGCATGAGCGCGGGTTGCATTTTAATCCCCTTAAAAGCCTGAATCGGCGACACCAACACGAAAGCTTTCACATCCTGTCCCTGTTTAATTCCTGTCAAGGCAGGCCAACTCCAATCAAGGACAGCCCAATTCATTCCCACAATCGCTCCCATCTGCACTCCTACAATGCAGAGCAGATCGATGTTGAGTTCTTCTTCATTGTTTTTTCGGACCAGAAATTTCTTCACTCTTTCCAAATCGAATTGATACATTCCCTCCAGCAGTGCCTTAGGGTTCATTCGTTTGGGATTGATGACTCCTTCCTCACCATTGGGTTTTCGATAGCGAACACTGTCTCCATGTCCCCGTAAGTCCGGGACAATGACTGCGTGTCCGAAGTCTCTTTGCAGCGTTCTCGCCAACTTTTCAAATTCTCCGCGCACACCCTCCCAACCATGAACCATCAGGATGGGCACCGTTTCCTTTCCGTTGGATCCAGGATAATAATCGCACACGAGGACAACGCCGTCGTTCGTCTTCAACCTTTGTTTTTCGGGCCCCGGGAGATCCTGATCCTCATCTCCTGCAGCAGCAGGTACCAGACTCAACATGATGACCAGACTGCAAGCGAAGACAACAGGCTGGAATTTCAAGTCAGTGCGTTTGAACATCTCTTCAACCCTCCGCCGTTCTGGACGCCACAAAAAATGGCGTGCGTGATTCCCTACTGGCAAACAAACCGGTTAGTTCAGCCAACCGATGGAAAGCAGGAAGACTCTGCGAAAGCGGACAAAACTTGCGATTGCAGGATCCCGCTCTATCTCGACCAAACAAGTGTTACTTCGCCCCAACACAAAATCCTTCTAAATCTATCCTAAATGTCCTTCTCGAACAGGTCAACGAAAGGCGGTGGGAAATGATTCCAGGTGAATCGCTTGCATTGCCAGCAAAAACCCTCGAGAATAGCGATTGGACTGGTACTCTTTCTAGAGCTATCCTCACGATTCGACACTTGCCGAATCGATACTACTGGGTCTAATGAATAGATCCTCGTGCAGGTAACGACGTGAGGTCTTCGCCAGTTCACTTCGCCGTCAACACTTTCATTCACATCGACTGGAACAAAAGAAGCGAGTCGCTGGCCATGAGTTCTTCGACCGTCTCGTCTGACGAAAGAGCCCCCGCTAACGACCTGGGCTGGAAGCGAGAAATTTCTTCCTGGCTCATCAGTCTGATCTTTCATTTGTTGATCTTGGTGATCGTTACACTCATCGCCATTCCCGCGCAAGTCGATTCGACCACTTTGACAATGCTGGTCCCATTGGACGAGGAACCCGAACTGCTCGAAGAAGCGCAACATTTCAAATACGAACAGAAACTTCCGGACGAGATTGGCGCTGGCAATCTGCGCGGGAACGAAGAGGCCCGGAGTGAATCTCCCGAGATCGCGGACGAGTCGCTCGTTCCTCAACCTGATCTGTTAGTCGAATCCGAAGTGAGTATCGTTTCATTAACAAACGAGGTCGAATTCGCCGCCGGTAAACATCTCAACGACAATCTGAACATGCCTGGTGCTTCGGGAGTGGGAACGACGGGTACCATGGGAGCTATCGATCATATTACCCACGAGATCCTATTGGCTCTGCAGGAGCGAAAGGTACTGGTGGTGTGGATGTTCGACCGATCCTGGAGTCTCCAGCAACAACGTGCTGAAATTACTGCCCGCTTCGATCGCGTGTACGAAGAACTGGGAGTGATCGCTACCAGCAAAAATCGCGCCATACGACAATATAGAAACAAGCCGCTTTTGACTTCCGTTATCTCTTTTGGAGAACAGGTTGAATTGCTAACCGAAGAACCGACGGATGACCTGGAGCTATTAAAAACGAAGATCGCCGATATCCAGGGCGATGATTCCGGTATCGAACGCGTTTTTTCTGCAGTCCATATGGCGGCCAACGAATACAAGATCTATCGACGACGTGATTCCAGGACCGGGGAACCGATGCGCAACATATTGTTTGTGGTTTTCACGGACGAGGTGGGAGACGATTCTCACTTATTGGAACCGTCAATCACACTTTGCCGCCGATATGCCATTCCAGTGTATGTGGTCGGAGTTCCCGCTCCGTTCGGCCGCAAACACACACTCATTAAGTGGGTCGACCCCGATCCCCAATATGATCAAACACCCCAGTTGGGCCGCGTGACACAGGGACCTGAATCACTCTTTGCTGAGCGGATTAAACTTCATTTTTCCGGGTCCAATGAAGAAACAACGCCCATCGATTCGGGATTCGGACCATTTACCCTCACCCGACTGTGTCACGAGACGGGTGGAATCTATTTTGCCGTGCACCCTAACCGGACTTCGCAACGGAGCGTGACTCTTGACGAAACTTCAGTTTCTTCAGCACATCTGAAATATTTCTTTGATCCCGTGGTGATGCGAAAGTATCGCCCCGATTACGTCTCGTACGACGAGTACCAGCAGCGGGTCGCATCAAGCGCCTCACGAACCGCCTTGATCAAATCGGCCCGGATGAGTTGGATTGAGCCGCTGGAGCGTCCCCGCTTAATTTTTCCCAAACGCAGTGAAGCGGACCTTGCCAATCAACTGAAAGAATCCCAGAAACAAGCGGCCAAGTTGGAACCAAAGGTCAACATGCTTTATCAGACTTTGAAATTGGGTGAAAAATCCCGGGAACAGGAGGAGAGCCTCCGATGGTGTGCCGGCTACGATCTGGCCATTGGACGTTTGCTGGCCGTGAAGGTCCGTACAGAGACTTACAACGCAATGCTGGCCCAAGCCAAACAAAGCATGAAATTCAAGGACCCCAAAAGTGATACTTGGATTCTCCAGGCCTCACAAGAAATCTCCGTGGGAAGCCAACTGAAGAAACAGGCCAACTCCGCTCGCATGTATCTTAACCGAGTGATCCAAGAACACCCCGGAACGCCATGGGAACTACTTGCCCAGCGTGAACTACGCGAGCCTATGGGTTGGAAATGGAATGAACGTTACACCGGAGTCAATCAGCCCCGCCCAAGCGACAATGGCAACGGGGTGCCGAGGCCTCCTCGTGACGATCAACGACGAATGCTGCCACCCCCCAAACCGAGGCGGTCACCGCCTCCGTTGTAATCACTCCCTGGACGACCGTCGCAAGAGACGACAAGCTTGAAGTCCAACGCTGTGCAGATCTGCGAAAACAGCACCAGTGGCACGGCCCACTTATGGTGCCACCAGTGTCCGATCCGCTGCAAACTGTTCCTGCACGTCGAAAGCGTAAAAGTTTCTGCTGATTTCCTGGGCCAGACTCCGGATAAATTGTTTGCGAAATCTGTCTTCGGACATATCCGTAGTTGCGTAGGCCGCATTGACAGGAAAAATGTGCTCTGTTGGCAGTGATGAAAACACAACTTTTTCATCCTGGGCCACATCATAAACCGCCAGAGAAACGTGGGCACGCCCTTTGTACATTGTCTGGCCTTCATACAGGCGAAACGAGTCTAACTCGATCGCCAAAATCACATCTGCCCCGACACCTTCACCTAACGTTTGATACTCTAACTCCTCCCACTCATTTGAATCCTGCCATTCGTGAATTTTCGATTGAGGAATTACTTCGATATCAAGGACCTTCTGTTGCAAAATCACTGAAACTCCCGTCGCTAACTCGGACGTGTAGATATTGGTGTCCGATACACAGACCACTGCTACTTTCTTTTCAACGAGTCCCTCGAATTTTGCCGGGACTGTATTCCCTTTCCAAGCATAGAGGAGGAAAGAAGCCATTCCCACACAACCCGAAGAAGGTACCAGCAAAACGACCCACAGAAGAGTCAATCGAATGATTCGATGCAAGATGCGTTCCATCGCACTACCTCTCATAGGAAAGCCTTAGATTTCGACAGTTGCGGACGCCGTCACATCTTCCCATAAAGCCGTCATTCGGGAATCCAACGTCGACAATGAATCCATTCGCTACACAAAACAGGGCCAACCCATACAGCAGACAGAAAACCCTGACAAGATCTGAAGCGTACACGGAGGCAAGTCTTCATCGCTGGTGGGCCCCCCGCTCATGGGGACCGGTATTCAAACAGCCTGCTTCACCAGCAATGCCAGCAGCAGGAGCACTAGTCCCAAAAGGCCAAGCTATTAACAGCAGATGAGATTTGGTTGGCCTACCTGCTTGGGACTCACGATCGCCGCTGGGGCGGAAGAATAACGCTTGGGCATGTTGGGGGCAACATCATTTCAGCCACTCGTCGACTTCGTCCTGCCGAATGACCAAACGTCGAATGTCGGTCGCTTTTCCCGTCGACGGGTCGACTTCCAGCACCGCTCCACTTAAGCGCACATCTCCGGAAGCCACGTCAAAGGTGGTGGGACAAAAAGTGCGAGTTGTCTCTAAGACTCGTTCAATCTTGCGGCCCAAGATACTGTCATAAGGCCCTGTCATTCCCAGATCACACTGGAACGCTGTTCCCCCCGAGAACACGCACTCATCTGCTGTCGGCACATGCGTGTGAGTCCCTAACACGGCCGTCACTCGTCCATCCAGATAACGTCCCATCAATTGCTTATCACTGGTTGCTTCGGCGTGAAAATCAACCAGAATCACCTTGATTTCGGTCGGTAATTCTCCAAGTATGCGGTCGATCGCCTGCCAGGGGCAGTCGACAGGCTTCATGAAGACGCGTCCCAACAGACTGACCACCGCGACCTTCCGGCCTCCTGGAGTGTTAATAACCGTCCAGCCTTTTCCCGGTGAGGATTCCGGATAGTTCGCAGGTTTTAAAATATTGTCCTCCTTCTGGAGGACGTGGATGATCTCCGAACGGCGATAGATGTGATCCCCCAGCGTGACACAATCCACACCCGCATCAATCAGTTCCCGATAAATCGCTTTTGTGATCCCTGACCCGGCAGCGGCATTCTCGGCATTCGCCACAACGACGTCGATACCTTCACGCTGTCGCAGATGAGCCAGGGATTTCACCACGATCTGCCGGCCTGGCTTGCCCACAATGTCACCGATCATGAGGATTCGCACAGCTACCTCGCCATCTCCATGAAGCGGGATTCTCGAACCACGGTAATCTTGATCTCTCCCGGATAGGTCAACTGTTCCTCAAAGGCCTGGGCAATATCCCGAGCAATTTTGGCGGCAGACTTGTCATCAGTTTGCTTCGAACTGGCAATGACACGTAGTTCGCGTCCGGCTTGAATGGCAAAGGCCTGGTCAACGCCTCCGAAACCCTTCGCAATCGCCTCCAATTCTTCCATACGTTTAATGTAACGGTCCAGCGTTTCACGCCGGGCGCCGGGCCGTGATGCACTACAGGCATCAGCTGTCGCCACTAACATCGTATAGGGATGTTCGGTCAGGATCTCGTCATGATGGCCAAACGCAGCATGCACGATTTCCGTCCCTTCCCCATGACGTTTCAAAAGATCCGCTCCAATCTTCGGGTGCCCGCCTTCAATTTCGTGATCGGCCGCTTTACCAATATCGTGCAACAGACCGCAACGTCGGCCGAGCACTCCATCCAGCCCGATGATCTCGGCCAGCATCCCCGTCAAGTAAGCAACTTCGATAGAATGTCGCAAAACATTCTGGCTGTAACTGGTTCGAAAATGGAGGCGCCCCAGCATGTAGTGAACACGCGGATGCAGGCCATGAACTTCTGTTTCCTGAGCCGCTTCCTCTCCTTGCTTCTGAATGGTCTGTTCCATCTCCTTAAGCGTTTCAGCGACAATTTCCTCGATTCGCGATGGATGAATCCTTCCATCAGCGATGAGTTTATTGAGGGACATCCGTGCCACTTCGCGACGCACCGGATCAAATCCACTCACGATAACCACTCCAGGCGTATCGTCAATGATCACGTCCACTCCCGTCGCTTTTTCAAATGACCGAATGTTGCGACCCTCGCGTCCAATAATACGACCCTTCATTTCGTCGTTAGGAATATCCACCGTGCTGGTCGTGTGCTCGGCCGTATGAGCCGCAGCATAGCGTTGCATGGAAACCAGTAACGCCTCACGTGCTTTGACATCCGTGACTTCGGCAATCTTCTTTTCGTGCCTGGAGATGACCGCACCCGTTTCCTGTGTCAACTCTTGTTCCAACAATTCCAGAAGTCGGGATGTGGCTTCTTCTCTGCTAAGCCCGGTCACCTCATGCAACGTTTGTCGCTGAATATCGAGCAATTTACTCAATTCTTCATTGCGCCGATTCGTGTCTTCAATCCGCTCCGCCAGACGTCTCTGCGTGCTCTCAACCATCCGCTCCTGTTTGCGCAAATGTTCTGCCTGCTGCTCCAGTGTTTCCTGACGCTTGTGTGCCAGTCTTTCTCGTTCGCGCAATTCATCTCGGCTCTTGGTGAGTTCCTTTTCCGACTCGGACCTCTGACGCAACATCTCCTCCTTGGCTTCCAGCTCCGCCTCTTTCCGTCGGTTTTCAGCATCTCGTTCCGCACGCTCCAAGATTATACTGGCCTCGGTCTCAGCGTCTTTCCGCCGCAACCGATCGAAATATTTCACCAGCAAGCCAGCCAATACGGCGGACACTAGTGCGGTGATGATTACAATCCCAACATCGTTCACTGATCACACTCCCTCTATATTTCCGGCATCAACAGAATCCAGACGATCCGTCCAGGCAACTGGCGGAAACGTGGCGAGATGACCGAACAGAAGGGAGACCCCCCTCCGCACCGTTCGTTTCGAGAAATTCCTATCGCTCAGCAAAACCCTAGCCAAGCTCAGTCGAGGCCGCGTGAAATCACTTGGCCCTGAAACGTCCGTGTTGCACACAGCTTGCATACAACCACCGACTGACATCACTCAACCTTTGATCACCCGGGACCGTCCAACAAACCCCAGACAACCAAGCCTCGCATTCTTCGGAATGCAGCCCAAAATAAAGCCATTCAAACCTGCTGGCCACCAACCGATTCCATTGACACCGACCCAACATGGTGCCAACTGTCTCAACGGGTACCGGTTGCAGGAGTTGCAACGCAACAGGGCAGATTTTGAGCAAATACCGAATCAGGATGGCCAACAGAGGTTGAACCAGCCCTTCGGTTCTCGGTAGGGCGTACAATTCTGACTCACATTTTGCGATTTGATCTTTTTCTCTCATCGAACGAACTCTCGAAAAAACCGACTTCGTCGATTCATCTCGCCGCAGATTCTCATCTGCAACCGTACAACGTGGGGGCTGGGATCCAAATGGGAAAGTCCTTTCCCTACCCCGCTGCCCTCACAACATCCTCACGGCTAATATAGTAGCAGAGTCTGGCCAAACTGCAACGGATGTCTGCCTGCAGGAGTTTGACATCCCGGTCCTCTCAAGTGGAAATTGGGAAAGAACGGGCAGACGCTGTGAAACTGCGGTGAATTGGAAGACTTTGCGTTCCTGAACCCGTCTCTCAAGCCGTGGACCACGCACACACGAAAACCAACACGCCAATTCGCAATTCTGAAGCAATTCGTTGTCTTGCATCGTCACCCGCATGAATGGCATCCTGCTTCTTTTCTCCCATCATCCAACAGACCCAGAGTTCAACAGAGTCCCAATTCATGGCAAACTGGCACCCCTTTGAAAGTAGGCTGTCCCACAGTTGGCCACCGGGTGATTGGCAAGATGTCTCCGTGGTCATTGCCGTATCCGGTGGTGCCGATAGTGTGGCTCTGCTCCGTGGACTCGTCGCTTTGAAGCAGAAAGGATCGGGAACGCTGCACGTCGTGCACGTTCATCATCAATTACGGGGAACTGCAGCAGATACGGACCAGAAATTCGTTGAACAACTCGCTGAATCCATGAATCTTCCCGTTCACACGCTGCGGGCAGATGTCAGGAAAATGGCTCAGGAGCGTGGAGACGGGATTGAGGAAGCCGCTCGTCAGGCCCGCTACGACCTGCTGCAGACAACTGCCGAAAAGCTTGGCGCCCGTTTTGTTGTTACAGCTCACACTGCAGACGATCAGGCCGAAACCATTCTCTATCGCATTTTCCGAGGTACGGGAATCTCCGGCTTGCGAGGCATTCCCCGCGTACGTCGCCTGGGACCGGCAGTCTCTCTCCTGAGACCTCTGCTCGACGTCCAGCGCAGCGAAGTCGAGACCTACCTGGAATTTCTAAACCAGTCCTACTGCCATGACTCAAGTAACGATGAGATGCATTATCAACGCAACAAAATTCGTCACCATTTGTTACCCGAGTTGGCTGAGCAATATAACGCTCAGGTCAGTCAGGCTTTACTGAGACTGGGCCAGCTATCGGGAGAAACCTGGAGCGTCATCGAAGACTCGGTCACCCAGCTATTTGAACAGTGCCGGGTAGAAGCCGGGAAAAACTCTTGTCAGATCAATGTGCCCCCTTTAAGAACTGCTCATCCGCTACTGGTTCGTGAGTTATTTCACCACGTCTGGCGCGAGCAGGGTTGGCCACTGCAATCGATGGGGTTCGAGCAGTGGCATCAACTGGCGGCCCTGGTTACCGCAGAGGCAGGCCCGTCCACACAGATCACGCTGCCCGGTCCCGTCATCGCCCGTCGCGATGGCGACTGGATTCGATTGTCTCGACCCCAACCTGACGAGTAACACTTTCCGCCGGGAGCGGCCATGGCTCGAGTGGCTCTTTCGGCAATCCTTCCGCCCCGAAAGCCAACTTGGTACGAGCGACCGCGCCCACAGTGATCAACGATCGGCCAACTGTTCAAGGCAGTACAGCGTCTCACGACGCTTCTGGTCCACCAGGTTGGCCACCCGCAAATAAATCTGTCCACCACAAATGGTGGGTGACGCAAACGCAATCGTACCTAGCTGGTTGACGGCAAGTTGTTCGTATGCTCTCGGGGTCGCGCGATAGACCCAGATCGTCCCCAATTCGTTACTGAGGTAGATCTTGTCGCCAACGAGGGTGGGCGAGGCACTGACCGGTCCCTTTAAACGCTGCTTCCACACCTCCCGTCCTGTGCGAGATTCCCAACACAACGCAATCCCCGCATCGTTGACGGCATAGACATGTCCCTGGTGGACCAACAGGGACTGTTCGTGGATGCGGTGGTTGTTCGTCCAGGCAATCGTGCCTGACCCATCCGCGTAAACCCCCGCCGCGTTTCCGACAGGGTAGCCGCCGGCTGCAAACACCAGGTCCCCTTCCCAGACCGGAGTGCCCGAGGTCTGCATGGAGATGGCCGGCGCATCCCAGAATGGCTTGCCGCTGGTCGGGTCATAACTCGCTACCATATCAAGCCCGCCGATTAGCAACTGATCACGACCCGCCACGTGCCCCACCACCGGCGAGGCGTAGTTGGTCCTCCCAACCCGACTCGTTTTCCAAACGTGCCTGCCCGTTTCGCAATCCAAGGCCAACAGCGTTCCCCCACCCTCGCAATCGACCGCGATGATCACCGTCGTGCCGTAGATTACCGGGGACGCGGCATAGCCGTTGGGGTACTGGTCCTCCACAAAGGGAGCAGCCGTAGTGCTCCATACCACATTCCCCTCCAAGTCGAGCGCGCTCGCCTGCACCGCTGCGTGGTGATTAAAGAGGACATACAAGCGGGCGCCGTCACAGGCAATCGTGCTGCTCGCATAGGTATTCTTGGAGTTGATCTTCTCCTGCAGATTCCCCCGATTGAGTTCCTTCTCCCAGACTGGCCGGCCACTGCTCCGGTCGTAACACAGCACCAACTGTGACCCGACCGACTCATCGGCCGTCAGTAGAAAAACCCGGTTGCCGACCACAATCGGTGTTGAATGCCCCCGCCCCGGCACCGCCGCCTTCCAGGCAACATTCTCGGAATCACTCCAACGAACCGGAACTTCCTGGCCCGCTTCGGCCACTCCATTGAAGTTGGGGCCCCGCCACCAGGGCCAGTCGCCCGGAGCCGCCTGCGGGATCTGTGCCGCCGCCTGGGAAATCATGACCAGAAGACTGGCCACCACAACTACAGCACACCCGGACCGTCGCATCGCATCTCCCCCATCTCCACTTCAACTGACACCAAACCTGTTGGTCAACCGTCCCGACCCCTTTCACGCCCAATGCCGGCTTCCATCAGAAAATTGGAGGGTTGGCTTTTATCCGGAACCCTGTTCACTAGCCTCCAATTCGATCACTTTGTATCCACCGATTGCCCGGAAATAAATCAGCAGCAAGAGAAAACCCACGACCATGGCACACGGGATGAGTGCTGTCTTTTTCAAAGCTGTGCGACTACCAAAATCAAAAGCAGCTTTAACCGTGGCCGAGTTCGGATCGTCGCTGTTATTCATGGTCGCCTGTTGTTTGTCAGCTGCCAATTCCTGAAATTCAAACAATGACAAATTGAAGCTTCCTCCCCAGGAGGGGAACGACGTTTTTTCCGGTGCACGAAATTCCTCGTAGAGAGCCACATGGTTCTCACGGAGGTAGTTTGCCGTCGCATCAGACTGCTGAACGCCAATCATTTCCGCACCGATGAAACCGACGCAGAGCATGCCTGACGCCCCCAGGGCGCTCATCGCGACGGCACCCGATTGCGGATAGCGTTCCCCCGCGACCGCCAACATCGTGGGCCACAAAAATGCCTTACCAAAAGCGTAGAGAGTTGCAGCGGCAAAGATCACAAGCACGCTACCAATTTCGCTGCTCAACCACAGCAGGCCACCGACGGACAGCAGAGAACTCACAAATAGGAGGCCAATCGGGTTGATCTTGTGAGCAATCGGCCCCGCGAAGAATCGCAAGGTAAACATCAGAAAGGATGTGTAAATCAAAACGACAACAGAATTATCAACTAAGTTTTCCATCAAACGCGTTTGCCAGGAGTCAACTCCCAGTTCCATGTAACCGATCAGCGCGTGCATCAAAATCAAAACCAAAAACGGAACGGAAGCAAAGCAACTGAATAGTGTAATGACTTTGACGTTACCTCTTTGAGAAACCGTGTCCGGAAAAGACTCCTTGATGACGATTAACAAGAGAACGACCAGCACAATGGCATACGTCGTGAGCGCCAGATGCCAGGGAATCTTTACAATCCAGGCCGTGTCATTCTGAAAACAGGCCGCCAAGATCCCACCGACAATCAGTCCGCCCGGCCATCCGGCGTGAAGAATATTGAGGTAATGTGTTTGATTTTCCGGATAGATTTTCCCGACCAGCGGATTGATCACCGCTTCATACAGACCGGCACATACAGAAAATAGAAATACGCTCCAATACAGCAGGCTCACGGTGCTTTTGGTTGCCAGTTCAGTCCCTAAGGATTCCTCCCATCCTGCGTGTAGCGTTGGTGTCACAAACAGCATCACAGCACTGATCAGATGCAGAATCACGGCTAACAACAGCAGTTTTTTGTAACCAAAAAATTCAACAAGCAAACCGCCCAAAAAAATAAAAACGCCGAACCCAAGGAATCCCGCGCCCATGATCATGCCGAAGGTGGACGAAGGGATGTTGAATTCCGATGCCCAGGCAGGGGCACTGGCCGCGCGCGTCGCAAACCCAACTCCTGCTGCAACGAGTGTCAGAAAACTGGCCCACATCAAGGTTGTGCGATTTGACTGCATTGCGATCTCCACAGTATGGTCTTAGGTCATTTTTTTATGTCGAGGAAACCAAACGAGCTGAAATTTTTTTGGCGAACCGCTGATGACGGTTTGTGGCGAGTCGCTCGAGAAACGGCCACGAATTGATTGGGTGCAGATCCACAAAAAACCAACGATGGCAGCGCCCAACTGACCCACCATGCCCCTCGTATCGCAGGGAACCATCCCCAACCGAAAAAACACCCGCGGAAAGTTAACAGACGCTCGAAGCTGGGTCAAGCAACCAGAAAGAAAGTTCCCACCAACCGCCGCACACCTGCGGAGAAGAGAATAAAGCCACTGCTAGCAGCAGAACGCCAGGATAAAGCCCAGGATAAAGCAAGGTGCAACAACCCAGTCGCCTCTTCCATTCGGCCAAGCCGGTGCTTCCCAAAAGACCACAGGGCAGATTGCTTTTCATCACATCTTGACCCATTGCTTGCTTCGCAACTACCATCTTGATCCCGATTTAGACTTGTTTGCTGCGGAATCCAAGATGAAGCAACTCGCCAGCGCGCAGGCTGGGATCACGCTCTTGCTGTGCGCAGCATTCGCCGTCCGTCTGGCAGCCGCGATCGGCTGGCAAACGCAGTTGCCGGATGAGTCACGTTTTGGATTCGCAGATAGCGAAAGTTACTGGGTCCTGGCCCAGACGATCGCACGAGGTGACACCTACCAATTCGGTGACGCAAATGCCCAAGTATTTCGGACCCCTGGCTATCCATCCGTTCTGGCCTGCATGTTTGCGATCGTCGGCAATAACCCGCCGTCGCTTTGGGCTCGCGTACTGGGAGCCTTACTTGGAACTGTGGCCGTAGGAGGCGTATTTTGGCTAGCCCAACTCCTGTTCGACCGATCCGTCGCCTGGCTGGCCGGCTGGGTCGCGGCCCTTTACCCGGGCGCCATTGCGATGAGTGTCCTTGTTCTGAGCGAAGCGCTTTTCTGTCCCCTGATGATGGTGCAATTGGGACTGATGGTGCTGGCGTGCCAATCCCCAAAAATCCGGTCGGCAGTCATCTTCGCGCTGCTGGCGGGCCTGCTGGCGGGCGCAGCAACTCTCGCTCGCCCCAGTTGGCTATGCTTCACCCCCCTGGCCGCAGTTGTATATGGCCTGGCAGACAAACGTCGGGCACGGTCGTGGGTCTGCGGAGCCACCATGCTGTTGGGCATGGTCCTCACGATGCTGCCCTGGTGGATTCGAAATTACTCGGTGACCGGTCACTTCGTTCCCACCACGTTACAGGTCGGAGCCAGTCTCTACGACGGTTGGAACCCTCATGCCGACGGTGGAAGCGACATGAGGTTCGTAGCTCGCTTGACACGGGCGGGCACCGACGCCTGGCAGAACGCCAACCCCCGCGAGGAATCTCTGGAATATTACCTGGATCGTTACATGCAACGGGAAGCAATCACCTGGGCGCACGCACACACGGGTCAAGTGATCAGCCTGGCCGGCAGCAAGTTACAACGTCTGTGGAGTCCATGGCCCAACGCCGAGGAATTTCAAAACTGGCGGATAAAACTCCTGTTCGCTGCCAGTTTCATCCCTGTCGCAGTGACAAGTTTCTACGGAATCGTCCATTTCAGTCGGCAAGGTGGCCTGTACTTTCTATGTTGGCTACCGGCCCTCTATTTCACCATCTTGCACAGCATCTTCGTGAGTTCCATTCGTTACCGTCAACCCGCCATGCTACCGCTAATTGTATTCGCCTGTGCAACATTAATCACCATGTTCCGGGCATGGCGAGTCAGGAACCGCACGATGCCATAACGTTTTGGCGCAGGAGCCCGCAACTTCATGAAACAACAAGTCAACAATGGATAAACGTTCGTCGAACATCTAAAGTTCCTTTCGTACTGAAAAACACCATAAAAATCCTGTAAACCCTCTGCCAGAAACCATCAACCACCTTGTCTCAAGTCATCCAAAACTGCTGGCGCGTAATCAAAGTTCTTGTGGTGACGGGAATTTTCTTGGGAATATTTGCCGGCGCTTATCTCTATTCGTGTGCTGACGAACAGATTCGGCTGTTCGTAGAGCGGCGTCTGGCAGAACATTATCCGTCCCACTTCATTGCGATCGAGAATGCCCGGCGAGTTTCTTCTCGGGAAATCATATTGCGTGGTGTTTCAATTTCCGATCGAGGAAGCGGACAGCAACAAAAACCAGAAGTTTTCATTGACGAGATGGTCGTCCGGTGCTCAACGGGCATGGATGATTTGATCCAGTCTCGCATTCGAGTGACCCGCGTCACCTTGCGTAACATGACCGTCTACGCCGAACACCGGCCAGATGGATCAAACAATGTCACCCCTTTGCTTCCTCTTCCGAAATTTGGTGCTGGGTATCCGTTGATTGTCGTTGAGAATGCAGGGCTCCATTATCTCGACCGCCGTAAACAACAGCCTCATACACTGAAAATTCAGGATATAAGCTTTCAGGTTGCACGAAAATTTCTACCGGAACAAACACCCGGTTCTCCACCTTTGGTCACGATTCAAGGTCACTGCTCCAGCGACGAATTGAAGCTGGCTGAATTTTCGATTGGATTTGATCCTCAAACAAAATGCTGGGACACGCAGGGCAACATCGAAGGACTTTGGATTAGCCCTGACTGGATTAGCGGACTGCCGACCGAATGCAGTCAACAACTCCGTGAATTAGTTGTCCTTCGCGCCAACACGAACCTGAATTTCCAGCTATCCGGTCTGCTACCGAAAAGTACCGGCAAGATTATTCCACCCGGGGAAGTTCATCCCATTCAATTTTCCCTCTCAGGAACTCTTACAGATGGGCATCTTAAAGACACTCGTCTCCCTTTTGATCTTGAAAATTTATCTGCCAAGTACCGATGCACCAACCAGGAACTGAAAATCGAAGATTTGCATGCCAAATTCGGGCGAACAACCGTCGAAGGATCACTGGTTCGCAGCGGTTTGGATCAGCAGAGTCCTCTCCGGTTGCAGTTGAAGGCACACAACGTCCATCTCTATGAATATGAAGAACTACTACAAACGTTACCGGCCAGCTTGCAAAGCAAGTGGAAGGAATTTGGACCCGCCGGAGTGGTTAGCATTGAATTGAACGCGCAACGTCGGGATGAAATATGGAAGCCCGACCTGTTCGTGCGCTGTCACAATCTATCGTTCAACTGTGGCAAATTCGGCTACCGCCTCCATCGTGGAACCGGAACACTCCGCTTGGAGGAAAAGGTATTAAAAATCGATATGCGGGCACTGGCCAGTGGACAGCCTGTCAAGATCGATGGAGAACTCAACCCATCGAGCGCCCAGGGCTGGATCGAAGCCCGCTCAGAGGCACCGATTCCCATCAACCAGGCTTTGTTGCAAACTTTGACGGGTCGCGGACGGAAAATTGTGGAATCGATGAACGCCAGCGGCGGCTTTTCCATGCATTACCGCGCGAAATCCAACTCGGGTCAAGGAAAACTGGACCACGTCCTGTCCATCGAATTGGATCGCTGCTCGATTCAGCACACAGCATTTCCGTATCCGCTTTACAAAGTCAACGGCCTCTTGCAAATGGAAAACGGCAATTGGACTTTTCAGAAATTGCAGGGTCAAAATGACAGTGGCCAGGTGACAGCCCACGGCAGCTGGGAACGGACACCGAAAGGTGGCTTACTTCAATTACACTTTACCGGCTTGAATCTACCACTGGAAGAAGAACTGCAATTGGCCCTGTCGCCGCGTGCTCAAAACGTTTGGCGGAATCTCCGACCACGGGGAAGCATTAGTCAGATGGCTGTCGACTACGTCCACCGCACGGGACAGCCCCAGTCGATTACCGTCACGCTCAATGAACAGGAATCTCGCCCCGGCAACCAGGAAAATTCCATTTCCATCCATCCCACCTGGCTTCCCTATCGGATCGACGACCTGCGGGGACAGATCGTGTATCGAAACGGTCATTGGGATCTTCAGGACATACGAGGCAAACACGCATCCGTTCAAATCCGCACTTCGGGTACAGGACATGTCAGTGCCGGTGGCCACTGGGAATGTGAGTTTTCGGACATATCAATCGATCGATTTGATTTCGACCGTGACCTCATCCAGGCCCTACCACAAAGGTTGCGCACTGCGTTGCTCCACCTGAATCCTCAGGGACCCACAAACTTGCAAGGAAACATTCGATTCCAGGGACGCCCACACCATCCGCTGACTTCCTCCTGGGACCTGCAACTCGGGATGGCGGGAGTCTCTCTCCAAAGCCGATTACGGATGGAGCATGTTCACGGTGGAATCCGACTCGTCGGAAGTTATGACGGACACCAGATCCAGAATCGCGGCGAATTGATGATAGACTCACTGATGCAGCACGGCATTCAGGCAACGCAAATTCAAGGGCCTTTCTGGATTGACGACCGTCGAATACTCATTGGAAGCTGGGCCAACAACACGCTACAGGGACAACCGCCACGTAACCTGTCAGGTCAACTTTTTGGAGGTACCGTGTACGGTGACGGTCAAATACTGTTGGACAACGAACATCATTTCAACATCAAGGTGTCTCTCTCCGAAGGAGACCTCACTCAAATCGAACTGCTCCCTGCCTCTCAAAGAACACAACTCTCGGGAAAGACGTTTGCCCGGCTTGGTCTGACCGGTTCGATGCAAGGAGTCCATACCCTAAAGGGTTCCGGGACAGTCCATCTAAAGGACGCCGACATCTACAAACTACCCGTCATGGTCGCATTGCTCAAAATACTCAGTATCCGCCCACCGGATCGAACAGCGTTTACCAACAGTGACATTCAGTTCCAAATCGACGGTGGGCACATCTACCTCAATCCGATCAAATTTGAAGGGGATGCAATCAGCCTGGTCGGTACCGGCGCACTGACGATGAACGGGGACATCGACATCGACTTTTACACGAAAGTGGGACGCAACCGACTTCGCCTCCCTGTGATTCGCCCGCTCCTGGGCGAAGCCAGTCGTCAGTTCATGTTGATCGAAGTCACGGGCTCGTTAGATGCCCCAGTGACGACACCACAAGTGTTTCCCGGCCTGAGCCGATTTAAACAACTTTTCCCGGACGAAAACACTATTTTTCAAGAAAGAGTTGAAAACCCCATCCCGAGACGCAACGTCTTCCGGAACCTTCCCCGAACAAGGAGATGACCATGAGCATCGGGCCTAGTGGGATCACCAGCAGTCTGGCGGGCTCTCCACAATCGCAGTCCAGCGGGACCGATGTTGTTCAAAGACAGCAGAAAGCTTCCAACTGTGCTCGTGAATTACATGTGGACCGGAAAGCTGAAAGCGCCAGTGGTATCGGTGAAACTGAACCGGACGAAAGCACTTCGGACCGAGACGCCGATGGTCGCCGTCTGTGGGAAAGCACACCGCCGGCAGACGGCCAGTCTGCCGACTTGGCAGATCAAGATCACTCCCCCAGCCGAGGTACGGCAGACGAAAAGGGACAGCACCTTGACCTAAACGGTTGAATCAAAAAAGGGTGTCCGTGTCGGCTCCAATGACAATGGGACTTGCCAACTCTCAATCTTTCGCTAGACATAAGGATCTGGCGGGCCTTGGGAGCAGCGCACAACAACTCAACCGCGGTACTTAGCGACATTGGTAAGTGACTTGTAACCAGTGACGGATGCCATGCGATTTACCAAAATGCACGGAGCAGGTAATGACTATATCTACGTCAATTGCTTCGAAGAATCTGTAACCCAGGACCTGCCGACTTTAGCTCGCGACATTTCAGATCGTCATTTTGGAGTCGGAGGGGACGGTTTGATTTTAATTTGCCCCTCCGAACATGCAGACGCTGAAATGCGAATGTTCAACGCCGATGGATCCGAGGCCGAAATGTGCGGCAATGGGATCCGCTGCGTTGCGAAATATGTCTACGACCACCGCATCACTGAAAAAAAGTCCCTCGTGATCGACACAGGAGCAGGCCCCCTGGCGTTGGAAGTCGAAGTCTCCAATGATCAAGTTCAAGCGGTTCGAGTTGACATGGGTGAGCCCCAATTGGAAGCCGGTCGTATCCCCACCACGCTGAGTGGTAACCCCGTGGCAAACAGGCTCCTTCGGGTCGGCGAACGCGAACTGGAGGTAACCTGCGTCTCGATGGGAAATCCCCATTGTGTCGTGTTTGTTGAGAATGCCAGCGACGAATGGGTTCTGAATGTGGGACCTCAACTTGAAATCGATCCACATTTTCCAGCTCGTATCAATTCCGAATTCGTAGAAGTAATCTCCCCTACAGAACTCCGGCAACGAACGTGGGAACGTGGCTCAGGTGAGACGCTGGCATGCGGCACAGGAGCCAGTGCGGTTTGTGTAGCGGGTGTCCTCACAGGACGTTCGGAACGAAATGTACGGATCCGACTGCTTGGTGGGGATCTGGACCTGGAATGGAACGAAACGGACAATCATGTCTATATGACAGGTCCGGCCGAGGAAGTGTTTCAAGGTGAGTGGCCATCCTGAGGAGAAAAAAACCGGGTAACGAAGATCAAGTGGTCACAACGGCCTGACCTGGTCTCGGTAGGAAACATAGCTGGCTCACCATTGTGTTTTGTTGAAATCTTAAACGCATAACTCTCCAATCCCAACTCTGCCCTCACGTGCCCACATCTCCATTACCCTCCTCTGACAAGGCCTCAGCGACTGTCCTGACAGTCGCTGAACTCACTTCCCAAATCAAAGAGGTTTTAGAAGGAACCTTTCCGAAAATTTGGGTGGCCGGTGAAATTACAGACCTTGCAAGACCTCGTTCTGGTCACGTTTACCTAACTCTCAAAGACGAAACATCTCAAATTCGGGCCGTTGTTTGGAAGAATACCGCCGCAAACTTGGCCGTGAAGCTGGAAGACGGGCTGGAGGTTATAGCGCAAGGCGATGTCGAAGTTTACGCTCCGCGAGGTTCCTACCAGCTGATCATTCGCCAACTGGAACCACAAGGCCTGGGGGCATTGCAGTTAGCCTTCCGAAAGCTGTATGCCCGGCTCTCGACTGAAGGCCTCTTTGAGGCGGAGCACAAACAGAAGTTACCCGCTTGGCCTACACGGGTTGCCGTGGTCACTAGTCCCACCGGGGCGGCCATTCGTGATTTTCTAGAAGTTCTCAGACGACGCTGGCCGGGAGTCGAAATACTGGTCGTACCTACACGCGTACAGGGACAGGGGGCTGCTGATGAAATTGCCCAGGCCATCACCAGCGTTTCGACACTGGCATCCCCCCCTGACATCCTGGTGGTTTGTCGTGGCGGTGGAAGCATGGAGGATTTGTGGTGTTTTAACGAGGAAGCAGTGGTACGTGCCATCTTCGCGTCACCGATTCCCGTCATTTCCGCCGTGGGTCATGAAATTGATGTGACATTATCTGACCTGGTGGCAGACGTGCGGGCACTGACACCCAGTGAAGCTGCGGAAATCATTTTGCCTTCGGTCGAACAGGTTCAACAGCAGTTGCAGCAATTACGGTTACGGATGGTTTCACAACTACAACGCCAGGTGGCACTGCAGAGATCGAACCTGGATGGACTGGCCAACCGGCGGGTTTTGCGCCAACCACTTCAACAAATACACGACCTGGCAAGGCAACTGGACGAACTTGAAAACCGCACATCCAGGGCTTGGCTTCACTTTCGCACAAGCGCAGAGGAAGGATTACGGGTTGTCGAGGGAAAACTCGAATCCTTGAGTCCATTGCAAGTTCTCGGACGTGGCTTTAGCCTTACGATGCGGACGAGGGATGGACAATTGGTCCGGACTGCCGATATGCTGGAAGCAGGGGAACAGATCAGCACTCGCTTGGCTCATGGAGAGATTACCAGCCGCATCGAAAAAGTAGAGCCTGAAAACAATTAAGAAGGAACAAACAAGAAAAATCTTTTCCTGGCTACTTGGTACTGCCTACAGCCACCACCTGTCGACGACATCCTGATGGCAACAAAAACAAACACGAAGAAGACGAAAACGCCTGACGACTCGATGAGCTTCGAGGATGCCCTGGCCAAGCTTGAACAGGCCGTGGAACGGTTGGAGGCGGGCAACATAGGACTGGCCGACGCCATCACGGAATACGAACAGGGTGTCAGTTACCTCAAACACTGTCACCAGCTTCTGGAACGGGCCGAACGAAAAATCGAATTGCTCACAGGCGTGGACGCCGAAGGGAACCCCCTGTCCCGGATCTTCGAGCACGAAGCAAGTGTGGGGAGTGAAACACCTGCAAAATCGCGTCGAACGAAGAAGTCGAATGCCCGGGGAAAAAAGACCTCCCAGGACGAAATATTGGACGACGGGGACGGTGACGTAGACGGACCTCCAAGTCTCTTTTAAAATGTGGGGTCGATGATACTTTTCCAACCTTCTCCTTTTCGGTCCAGGCAGGTACTCGGATGGTTCAAACTCGGACCGCCGTTTTTCAACAAGTCGCCCAACAGGCTCGGGTTGAAATTAACGCGGCGCTAGCCAGGACATTGAAATTTCCTGCCGGATGCCCCGATCTGCTCCGACAGGCCATGGAACATTGTCTCCTGGCTCCCGGAAAGCGAGTGCGCCCGCTGCTGGTATTATTGTCGGCAGACGCCTGCGGTTGTTCTCGGAAACAAGCCATGCCAGCGGCTTGTGCGGTCGAGTTGATTCATACCTATTCATTAATTCATGATGACCTGCCTGCGATGGATGACGATGTGCTGCGTCGGGGTCGCCCAACCTGCCACATTGCTTTTGACGAAGCTACCGCCATCCTGGCTGGAGACGCATTTCAAGCTCGTGCCTTCGAACTACTGGCGACAGAGATTACGCCTCCGGCCGTGGCAGCTCGTTGCTGTGCAGAACTGGCCCAAACCGCCGGAGCCACGGCCCTGGTGGGAGGGCAAATGGATGACATCCACGTGAAAGAATCCTCCGGGGATCCTGTGTGTGCCGACACAATGGACCGGCTCCAGTCGATACATGCGCGCAAGACTGGAGAACTTTTCAGGACCTCGCTACGTCTGGGAGCGCTGGTAGCACAAGCCGACAACGAACTCCTTGAACACCTGGATACCTACGGCACCAAGTTGGGCCTCGCTTTTCAAATTGTGGACGACCTGTTGGACACTCAGGGAGATGTGCAAACCGTTGGAAAAGCAGTCGGCAAAGATGTTGATCAAGGGAAAATGACTTTTCCGAAGATCCTGGGCGTAGAGGATAGTCAACAGCGTGCGAGACAACTGATTGCCGAAGCCTGCCTTGCCCTGACATCGTTCAATTCACGGGCCGACAACTTGGAAGCGCTGGCCCACTACGTCTTGGAAAGAAATCATTAATGCACAAGCTCTTATCGCAAATCGAATCTCCTCTCGACCTGCAAAATTT
>Ga0310121_10000711_pt1 | contig 35823 bp, 17 predicted proteins | sample CB27_Tmax_986_MG_FD_203504 | JGI IMG/M metagenome (GOLD analysis project Ga0310121, IMG submission 203504) | Marine microbial communities from Western Arctic Ocean, Canada - CB27_Tmax_986 | ecosystem: Environmental > Aquatic > Marine > Oceanic | place: Canada: Western Arctic Ocean | collected...
CCACCGGAGCCGTAGCCACCGGAGCCGTAGCCACAGTAATTGGGCACGTAGCGATAGCACGACCGGCGTGCGTAATACCCACCGGTGTAGCAGGTTGGGGCTGAATACCAGCCGTTATAGCCATGGCAACGGGCTTCGGCGGTTTCCATTCCGATGACTCCAAACACGGCAATGGCGATGACGGCGAACAACAACATCTTGGCAAAAGAATTCATAACAGGTCTCCTGAACAGAGGGGAACACGCTGATCAGGCCAAGCTCGACATGTCTTGACCTCTCTAAAAAGCAAAGCGAAAAACCAATCCGTCTGTTACAGGCAAATTTTGCCCCTGTCAGCCACCGGCCGTGGGGATTGCAATACCCCTGCGACTTCACAAGCAGTAAAGTATTCACAAGCAGGTAAGTAGTGATCTGCCAGGTAAGTGTCGTGACTTGCGTGGCACCGCTTTAGCCCAGATCTTTCGACGGACTCTGTTTTGCGATGAAGCATTGGACCCTTGTTGCCGGTCCGCTGGTGGCGCTTGGCTTGGGGATCGGTTTGTCCCTGGCCGGGTGGTCGAGCGGAATTGCATGGACCGCCGGTATCACCATGCTCACCGCCTGCTGGTGGATTTTTGAACCGATCCCGATTCCGGCCACCAGCTTGATCCCGCTGGCCGTCTTGCCACTGGTCGGGGTGATCTCGCCCACCCAGGTAGGAGAGGCGTACGGCAGCCCGTTGATTCTGCTTTTGCTGGGGGGCTTTATGCTCTCCTCGGCGATGGAGCGGAGCGGTGCCCACCGGCGGATTGCCCTCAGCATGGTGGGATTGTTTGGGGGTGGTAGTGGCCGGCGGCTGGTTTTTGGGTTTATGACTGCCTCGGCTGTACTGAGCATGTGGATTTCAAACATGGCCACCACCTTGATGTTGCTGCCGGTGGTAATGGCGTTGATCGAGAAGATTAACGATTCCCGCCTACGCGTGGCACTTTTGTTAGGCATCGCCTATGCGGCCAGTGTGGGCGGGGTGGGCACGCCGGTGGGGACTCCCCCGAACCTGATTTTCATGAAAGTTTATGCCGAGAATTTTGGTACCGAACCCAGCTTTCTCGAGTGGATGAGTTGGGCCATTCCCGTGGTGCTGGTGATGATTCCCTGTGTGGCACTCTGGCTCACGCGCGGGCTCAAACCGCACGAACCGATCGAACTGCCTGAAGTCGGCCCATGGCGGCCCGCCGAAGTCCGCACGCTACTGGTCTTTGGCATCACGGCACTCTTGTGGGTCACCCGCACGGCTCCCGGGGGTGGCTGGAGCGGATTTTTGCACCTGCCTTATGCCAACGATGCGAGCGTTGCCCTGCTGGCGGTCGTGGTCATGTTTATCGTCCCCAACGGTTCGGGTGGGCGGCTCTTGGATTGGAAGACGGCCGCGGGCATTCCCTGGGGAATCTTGATTCTTTTCGGTTCCGGGATTGCGATTGCCAAGGCATTCGTGGCCTCGCAGTTGAGCGTGGTGTTGGGCGAGTTGCTCGCCGGATTTGTCGAGGCCTCGCATCCCTTGGTACTGATCGGTGTGCTTTGCTTCTTCGTGATGTTCTTGACCGAGATCACCAGCAATACAGCCACGACAACCTTGTTGATGCCAATTCTGGCTGCGGCTGCCCTGACCGTTGACATCGATCCCAAGTTGATTATGGTGCCGGCCACAATCAGCGCCAGTTTTGCTTTCATGCTGCCGGTAGCAACCGGACCGAATGCGGTCGTTTTCGGATCGCGACAATTGACGGTTCGCACGATGGCCCGGGAAGGGCTTGCCTTGAATGTGATCGGCACGGTGGTGGTAACCGGGATCTGCTACCTCTTGTTCGCGTGAGCGAAGATCGGCCATTATTGCGAACTTGGAGGTGACACGAGAGTTTGCCTGCGGCGCAGGCACGGCGCACTTTCATCACCAGATTCAAAGGAGGCATCGCCAGATTCAAAGAGGGCATCTCCAGATTCAAAGGAGGCCAGGAGGCGTGCAAGTCGGCCTGGGCGGTTGCCGTCTCACAGCAAGCGCCAGTCGGTCTCTTCGTCCAGGGCAACTGCCAGCGCCAAGTCGACGTCGTCTGTGTTGGTGTAGGGAGCGTCGAGGACCGCCGAGTCCATCTCTTCATCGGACTGGCTGCCAAGCTGGCCGAGCACGAGGTTCAGCAGATCGTGCTCGACGGTTTCACCGGCAGAACTACTACTGGCGGCCACGACATGGGTATCGCCGGCCGTCACGTCCACCGATGGTGCCAGCGGGCCAATCACGAGAGTCGTCGGGGTGAGTTCTTCTTGGGCTTCGTCGAGCGAGTCACTATCGGTGACTGCCGAGACGATCCCGACACCAATCACGAGGCCATTGTTTTGCTGCCAGATGGTGTAATCCGCGGCATCAATCGTGCCATTGCCATTGCCATCGGCCGCCAATTCGGTGGTCGATCCAAAGCTGTTCCGCCAGACGTTGTAATCGCCAGGACCAACGATGCCATCTCCATCGTAGTCACCGGAGCCGGTCTGGGCTGTGACGGTCAGCCCGTTGGCCGTCTCAAACATGTAATCTTCGACTTCGCCTGCGAACAGCGATCCGCCCGTAAAGCTCAGGTCCGCTTCACCCCAGCGGAAGCGGGCAGCAATGGACCCATTGGCAAGATTGCCGGGGGCGTTCAATGGCAGGACGTAGCGACCTGGCCGCAGCTGGATGTTGTCAAAAATGTGCTCACCTGTGTCAAACGAGCCACTGCCGTCGAAGTCCATCCAGCCGTTCAGCCGTCCGCCCAGGCCTGCAACCACGACTTCCACCCGGTTATTACCGGGACTGATGGTGATCGGATTGCCAAGGATATCATGGGAACGGCCCAGGGCATCGACAATTTGCACGCCATCATCATCATCAATTCCACGGCTGTCGTCGCCCAGGGCGTCCGGATGAGGTTGGCCATCGAGTTCGCTGTCGACGAAGCTGCCAAGTTTGAACCCGGAAACTGTCTGGTGGTACGGACCATTTCGGGCGAGCGTGGTGGGAAAGCCCAGCAAGTCGCCAAATTCAAGGGTGCCGATGCCACCGCCGACAACGATGCCACCGCCGACATCGACGCCACTGACGATCTGGAGATTGTTAACTCCGAATTCAAGCCCACTGACGTAACCGGCCGCGGTGACCGATACCACATGGTAGTCGAAGTCGGGTGTGGTGATGTCCCATTCCACGGGAGTATTCATCCGCACGAACACGTTATCAGGAGTCACGCTGGTGAAGAGGAAACCGCCGCCACCATCGGTTATTGCCTGGGGTTCGCCAGTAGTCCAGCCGCCGTTTTGATCGCCGTCAAGGTAGACGGTGAAACCTGGGACACCAAAGTCATCGCTATCTCGGAGTCCATTGCCGTTATTGTCGTGGAAGACCGATCCCGAAATCCTACCCGCCATCGTAGCGGACGGCTTGATGCCGAAATTGATTTGGGAGCGGGCATCTCCGGGCGATGCTGTGACCGAATGTTCTTCAGCGTTTGGAGTCGTAATCGAAGCACCAGCCCCGACCTCAACCCGGACTTCGAAGCTCAGCGGTGATAAGGTGGGAATTGCCAGTTCGTGAAAGCCATTGGCTGTGGTGAACATCGAGGGTTCGCTGGCCGGATCATGCAAATTGTTACCGTCCAGGTCGGCATAGACTTTGATTCCGCCCTGGCCTGACTCGAACGCGTTCATCAATCCGTCCCCATTCGTGTCGGCAAACACCAGGCCGGTCACGCGGATTTCGCTTTCTGAGGGGGGCGGCTGCATGCCGAAATCGAGATCGTTGATAATGGTTCCGGGTTTGCCAAACTCAATGTACGAGCCGGTTGCTGGTGCCGTCTGGGTCCAACCGTCGGGGGGTGCGGCGATGATTTCAAAGACATTACCAATCGCGGTGGGAACGATTAGCGAATAGGTGCCATCGGTCAGGCTCTTGGCGGCAGGTTCTTCGGACAGATCAAACGTACCATTGCGGTTCAGGTCGGCAAAGATATCAACCCCTGCCTGGACTTCATCTTGGTTGTCGAAGAGTCCATTGCCACTGAGATCCGCGAATACCAACCCGTTGAACACGGCTGCTTGTTCAATGCTGGTGGCTGTTTCCAGCAGGAAGTTCACTGCCCGCAGGTCGGCTGGCACGGCACGGCCCGAGTTTGGATTGGCAAAGGGAAACGGGTTCCCACCGTCGTTAATGCGAATATCGTAGTTGACGGCCGGGTGGAAATTGTTCAAGACCGGCGGCAGCCGGTCGTGATCGAACGCATTGAAATAGTCGGGGGTGATTTCCCAGGAAGTTTTGTACTTGGGCAGGAATCCGGTGGGCGTGTTCGGGTCGTCCAGGACGGTCCGGCCCTGCGGGGCATCGATTTCAATTGTGTAATAGTCGGGAAGCACATCGAAGTAAAAGTTGCCATCGGCACCGGTGACGAATTGATCGACCAGTTCGCCCGATTCGGTCTTGGAAATATTTACTGTGATATTCGAAGCAAACGATTCCTGGTCGGGGTCTTGCTCGCGGGCAACTTCGCCGAAGCGCGTAATCTCTCCATCGCCATTGACATCCCTGTGGTACTGAATCCACCGCTGGAAGTTGAACATGCCATCGTTGTTGTCGTCGACCCCCACCGATCCCTGGACCCGCACTGAATCGGGGTCGATCCGTGAACCATGCCAGACGATTTCCATGGGCCCTAAACTAACCTCGGATCCCGAGAAATTTTCGACGTGCAACTGCCAGCCGTTGGGGAGGGAGGTCGCGTAGGGCTCGCCGGTGACCGGGTCGATTTGCGGATCGGCGTCGTACCGCTCGCCCCAGTGGCGGTTGGTGGTGAAGATGAAATTGTTGAAGAGAGAAGTTGTCGGGGGGTTCCGTTCCCAATTCGCTAAGTATTCTACATACCATTCTTCCAGGATCGTAAGCACATGCGGGTCGTCAGCATACTGAGGGCAATTTGTGCAGTTTGGGTAAACTTCTAAAATTGCAGCAGTTACATTTATCGCATCATATTGCTCTTTTGTCAGAGGGACTCCCGTTACGGTCCCCGGTAGCTCGGGGCCGGTGGCACCACCTTTGCCATTATTTGGATGACGAATGTCAATAGGACCCGATCCCAGCTGAGCCTGGATCGTACCGTCGACAAAATAATGGTTCAGTTCGGAGTGTGTGCCATCGGGTGAAACGAGCGTCATGCGGAGATTTTCGAGCTGTGCTTCGACTGCTCCAAACTCAACCTCGACCCATTCAACCCGCATCGCGTTCTCCTCCGGCAGTACGCCCAGAGGAATGTAGGTGCCGTTGCGGTAGGGTCCCTCGTACTCTGCGAGGTCGCATTCCGGGTCGGCAATACACTCGTAATATTCACCGAAGCCAGCTTCTCCGCCGGATTTTCCCGGGATGAGCATTTCCAGGGTGGGAACCTCTTCAGCGGCGATCGCACCCCCGCCATTGATGTAGGTGGTGTAGCTCAATTCGGTGGGGAGGGCCTGATTTTTCGTGTGCCACTGTTCGGCCAGGGTAACCGCCAGGTGGGCATCGACCACCCCGTGGGCGTAGCCCACCGCTTCACCAAAGCTGCCCCGTCCCTGGCTGATCGTGTAGCCGGCTCCGTTGGTATAGACATCAGGCGTGTTGCCAAAGCCCCTGCCGCCAGGGCTGCCAACCATCGGATCGGCAACCGGGTGGGTGATGTCCATAATCGTGGGCATGAGCCCGCCGGTGACTGGTCGAAAAAGTTCGTCGCGGTTGATGATCCAGGTGTTGTGCCACGAGATGCCAAGGTTTTTCTCAATACCGATGGCAAGTTCTTCCTGGGCCGCGTTCTGCCGTGCCGAGCGAATCAAGATTTCCTGTACGTCGCGCCACGAGAGTTCTGGGTTGGCCTGCAGCATCAGCGCCACCACCCCGCTCACCATGGGGGCCGACGCGCCCGTGCCCTCAAACCTCGACATGTAGTCGACATCGGCCAGGTAGTCGTTATCGATCTCCATGCCGCTGAACAGGGGCGACCTGTTCTTCCCATACTCCGCCGTGAAGTCGGTGGTGACAATTCCGCTACCGATGCCGGTGTCGTCAAGGATAGACCAGGTTGAGCTACTGGGTGCTGCCACCAGGACGTTGGGGCCAACCTCACCGTAATTGGTGATCGTTCCATCGACATTGTTGTAGCTGCCATCGTGATCGACGGCCGTAACAGCGATCGTGAAACGGGAGTTGGCGAAACGATCGTAGTTGGAGAAATCGTTGACATTGCCGCCATTACCCGCAGCCCAGACATGGATCACTCCCAACCCTTCGCGGCCGAAGACAATCGAGTCATTAAGGGCCTCTTGGATGTAATTGTTTAACGTTGAATTGTCAGTAAACCTGTCCAGAAATTGTCGCGAGTCCGGCGGTCCGTAACTATGATTAAAAACGTCGATCCCCTGTTGCCAAAGGTCGAACACTCGGATGTAGCTCGACCCGTCATCGTCGCCAAACACGTCTGCGTCACGAATGACCGGCACGATTTGTGCGTCGTAGGCTACACCCGTGGTGCCAATCCCGTTCGCCTCGGCCGCGATGATCCCAGCGACCGCTGTCCCGTGGGTGTCTCCTATCTGCAGGTCGGGTGACGCGTCTAGGTCCAGGTCCAGAAAATTGAATTGGAAAAACGGGTCGATGTTGGCCACCAAGTCAGGGTGGTCTGTTTGTACGCCAGTGTCGACCACGGCCACGATAACCCCGGCGCCTGAGTAACCCATGTTCCACGCGGGGGCCACGTTGATATCTTCACCCGCGACGGCGTAGATCTCCTGGAAGTCGGGATTGCCAACCTGCTGCCCCGTGTTGAGCAGGTACCACTGTTCGCCCAGCAGGGGTTCGGCAAATGCGTCGGCTGCCAGGAGCTGACGGTCCTCGAGCCGCTCGAACGTCCAGTTCCTGGGCGCACGTTTTGAGCGTGGGCCATGGGCACCCAATACCGCCCGGCGGGCCAAGAGCCCGATTCGCTGAGAGTTGCGTTTGCTCACCTTTGTTCCCCTTCAACTGTCCAAGCGGCCCAAAATTGCCGCAAGGCTGTCGCCGATTTGCCCACTCGATCGACGAACTAAATCATCGGAGCTTGCCCACGTTGCCACTCTTTATCCATTGACCTCTTGTTATCCATTTGCCTCTTACGAAGAGCGGCTGCCTGACACTTGCTACCTTCTATCTATCGTAAATTGCCGCTGAATTTTCGTCAAATATTCACATTCCCAGCTGCGGGCCTGCCCGTAGCACCGGCCACCGGATGCCTCGCCTGGCGACTCGAACTAACGGCTCGCGTCAACCTGCAAATCGAAAATTTCAAGCCGAATACCTTTACACGACTCGAGTTGTCTGTCCCGTCAAAAGGTTCGTCTCTACAGCAGCCGCCAGTCGAGTGTTTCTCTCAACACGAGTGCCAGTGCTGCGGTTATCGATTCGTCTTCATCGTGGTCGTCGACCACCACGCGATTGCGCTGGAGGTCATCGTCCGGGTCGGTGTCCCGCGGGTGGCTTTCGGCCAGGAGCAGGTCCTCAAAAATGGCCCTTTCGGTGACTTCGTCGACCGATTCGGCCGAGGCAAACGACTCGCGTTGCACTGTGGTAACCGGTTCGGCAAAGCGAATCACAAATTGCAAGTCATCACCGAACACGTTTTCGATGACCGGGCCGTGGCCTGTTGTGGAGGTATCCTGCTGGGCAATCGAACTGGTTCGGCTTGTTGACGGAGCCACATAAATAGTTTGCGTTCCATTGAGGCCGACGGAGATTGTTCTGGTGGTGTAGCCAAGCCCTGCGATGTAGCTGGCCAGATCGGTGAATGGGGCGGTAGTGTGCGGTTGGGCATGGTTATTGGGTGCACCGTTGTGGGGTGCGGCCAGTGACCGCGCGGCGACGCTCGATCGGCTGCTACTGCTGCTTGCGGTACCCACCTGGCGGTTATCGGCCCAGATGGTCATGTCGGCAGCATCGACCACTCCGTCACCGTTGCCGTCAGCCCGGAGATCGCTGGTCGAACCAAACGTCGATTTCCAGAGGTCGTAATCGTTGTTGTCGACAACGTAGTTCCCGTCAAAGTCACCATCGATGATTTGGGCTGGCGTAAGCGAGTTACCAAACATGTAATCTTCGACTTCACCCGCGGAGTTCGATCCACCAGTGTAGCTGAGGTTGGCCTCTCCCCAACGAAAGCGGGCAGCCACGGCACCGCCGCTTGCAGGCAGGGAGGGAGCTTGAAACGCGAGCATGTGCACCCCGGCAGTCAGGGCGTGATTGGTGAAGATTTGCTCGCCTGTATCAAAGGCTTGGTTCCCGTTGAAGTCCATCCAGGCGTTGAGCCAGCCTCCCGAGCCCGTCAATTCAATTTGGATAATATTGGTACCCACTTCCAGTTCGATCGGGTTCCCCAGTCCATCGGTGGGGCTACCTATCGCGTTGACCAGCTGCACGCCGTCGTCGTAATTGTCGCCGCTGCCGCCCGAGTCAGGTTTCCCATCCAATTCACCAGTGACGTTGTTGCCTATCGAGAACCCATAGACGGCCAGATGCCACGGGCCATTGTCCAGGGCTAAGGTGGGGAAACCACCTCCCAGGTCGCCGAAGTCACGTTGGGCGACCGCCTCGAGGCCGAACTGCAAGTTACTGAAAGTGCCATCGCCGGTCATATTTACCGAGTGGAAGCTGGAAAGTGGCATCGTCATCTGTGCCAGGTTCCACGTGCTTAGCCGGACGTGAACGGTGCCCGGCTGGACGTTGTCGAACGAATAAGCACCGTTTGCCCCGGTGATCGTCTCCGCCTCACCGGGATCAAGGTCGCCATTCAGGTTGGTATCGAGATAAACGCTCACGCCCGCTGCGCCGGTTTCGCTGGCGTCCATGACGCCGTTGCCATTGCTGTCGAGGAAGACCGCACCGAAGACTCGTCCCGGGACGGCTGGCCCTGGGGTTCCCGAGTCGGCCGGGGGCATCAAGGCGAAATCAACCTGGATGATTGGCTGCGAGGGGTTGATGGTGACCGACTGGAAAGGGCCGCATGCGCCGGTGTGGGTCCAGCCGGTAGGCAGCACGACACCCACGTTGATCGATCCCGTGTCGGTAGGAACTTCCAGTTGGTAGGTTCCATCCGAAAGGGTCTCTGCCGACGGATCGCCAAGTGGATCGTACTGGCCATTGTTGTTCAGATCGGCGAAGACGGTAAAACTGCCGACACCCACATCGAACCCATCGAACTGGCCGTTGCCCGCCAGGTCGGCATAGACGAAGCCGGTGCTGGTACCGGTGCCGAATTCCGGTTGCGGTGATCCCGGTGGAAGTGGCCCGCCGTCGAGCAGGAAATTGATTCCGCGCACATGGTCGGCAAGCGTGGTGCCCAGGTCAGGATGGGTCCAGGCAGCGGGAGTGCCAGAGCCATTATCGATGGTGCGAATCCGCTCGAAGTCGCCCGTGGTCCCCATGCCGTCTTGGGCCTGGAATATTTCAACCTCTTTTTGCCCGGCGTAGAACCACTCGGGCGTGATTTGCCACTGTTGCTGGAAGCGGGGCAGGGTATCGGCCAGGCCACCCGACTCGGCCAGCGGGTCGCGGCCGAGTGGGTCGACCACCCGGAGGGTGTAGTTGCCTGGCACGACGTCGAAGTAAAAATTGCCATCGTGTCCGGTCGTGAATTGGTAGATACCTCCGCAGCTATCGCCGGTCGGAAACAATTGAACGGTTACATTGCCAGCGAACGATTCCTGGTTCACATCGCCAATACGCGTGATTTCGCTCTGGCGATTGGTAATATGGTCTTGATCAAGATCTAATTCCGGCACGGTAAGCTGGGTGTTTTGCAGGTAGCGGTCGAAGTTGAAGTCGCCATCCTGGTTCTGATCAACCCCCACCGATCCCTGGATCCGCTGCGAGCCTGGTGGGAGCGGGTTGCCGTGGAAGATCACCTCGACTTCGTCAACGGTTAACCCGGAGCCGAAATTCTCCAGGTGCAGTTCCCAGGTTCGCTCGCCGGTTTCTTGCGGCAAGGCCGTGCCGCTTTGGGTGGCTTCCAGTTTCGAGAGTAAGGCGTCCTGGAGGAAGGGTTCGCCGGTGGCCGGGTCGAGAATCACCGCTGGATCGCTCCGCTCGCCCCAGGCCCGGTTGGTGGCGAAGGTCCAGTTTAGTTCTCCCTCGTCTCCCTCGCCTTCCTCGCCTTCCTCGACTTTCTCGTCTTCTTCGCCTTCCGCGCCTTCCTCGGAGCCAAACTCGCCGGGCGCGACGCCCGGCCATGACGGTTGCTGCAGCGTGTCAGTAGTCTCATCGCCAGTCTCATCGCCGGCAAGATCGTAAAAGCTGTTGAGTTGCGAATGGGTCCCACCGGGCGACACCAGGTTAATGGCCGTATAGTTGAGGGCATCGGTGCCGTCGGTAATCTTCAGCCGCACTTCAAGTGTTTCGACGTTCATCAATTGCGAGTCGGGAACCTTGACGGCGAGGAAGCCGTCCGAGTAACCAGTTACCGCCAACTCGGCAAGAGGGCTATCTTCACGGTTCTCACCAAAAAAGCCATCCGGAAATTCATCTCGACCTGGAAGCCGCCCGGGGACAAGCATCGTCCCTAGTTCTGTGTCGCGATCGGGATCTCCCAGTTCCAAGCTTTCTGCAGCTGCAACTTCCAAAGTTTCTGTTTGGGTGAACGTGGTCCAGGTTTTTTCGGGCAGCAGCGTTTGGCCGGTCGCGGTCCACTTCTGGGCCAGGGCCACGGCCATCTCGGCATCGACCCCACCATGACCGTAGCCAAAGTCTTCGCCAAACACGCCGCGGCCATGGCTAACGGTGTAACCTGCGGCGTTGGCAAACAACAGCGGTGAGGGTGGCGCATGAAACACGCGGCTTTCCAGGCCGGTGGCTGCCGGTTCACCACTCACGCGCCACTTGGGATCTTTTTGCGATTGTTCCTGCAGGACGTGACTGATTCGGGTTCCCGTTCCGGAGCCGTTCATGCGAATGTCCTGGTCTCGGAAGAGCTGGGCCGGGTTGATGGTCCAGCTGTTTTTACCGACGTAGCGATCATCGCCCGTGTTGCCAGCACCCGTTCCGGGGATCTCGAACTGGGCGATTTGCTCGGATGAGCGGACAAGGATTTCCTGCACGTCGCGCCACCCCAGGTACGGGTTGGCTTCGAGCATCAGCGCGATCACCCCGCTCACGATGGGAGCCGAGGCCGACGTGCCGTTGAACCGCGAGGTGTAATCGGTATCGGGGAAGTAATCGTCGATTTCCGATCCGCCGAGAGGTGGTTCTGTGTTATCGCCATAATCACCTGTAAAGTCAGCCGTCCAAATCCCGCTGCCGATCTTCGTGTCGAGGCCAATCTCTTGGAAGAAGGAAGCCGTGGGTGCCGCCACCAGCACACTGGGACCACCCTCAGGGTAATTGGTAATGGTGCCGTCGACGTTGGCGTACAACCCATCGTGGTCGTAGCCAGTCACGCCAATCGTATACCGGGATGAAACGTAGCCGTCGTAGCCGGCGAAGCCTCGCACGACTGCGCCACCATAGTCATAGGCACCATTGCCGGATGACCATACATGAATGTTACCTAGGCCGCCGCGACCGAGGAAAACGGAGTCCCGAAGAGCCTCGGTTGCCAATAGACCAGGCCCTTTAACGTTACGGGTGCCATCAGGGGGGCCCCAACTATGATTATAGATATCGATGTCGTCCATTTCGTAGACAAAGGATATTGCCTCCCCTTCGTCTCGCCACAACGGGGACAAAGGCCAATCTGGATTTTGGTTGAGCCAAATGGGCGCGATTTGGGCGTTGTAGGCTACGCCAGTTGTACCCAGGCTGTTGCCTCCCACACCCGCGGCAAGCGAAGCGACCTGCGTGCCGTGCGGGCGGGGCCCGGGTAGAGGCACCGGCTCCCCATCGATGACGACTATGCCCCCACCAAGTACGAGGTGTACATTGTCACTGCCTTCAGGTCCATCCCACGGGTTAAATCGCAGATCGGGATGGATGTTGGCTGCCAGGTCGGGGTGGGTGATCTCGACTCCCGAATCGACAATGCCGATCACCACCCCCGCGCCGGTGATGCCCTGCTCCCAGACGGGAACGACGTTAATGTCGACTCCGGGTGTTCCGTAGATCGGCTGAAAGTTGGGGCTGCCAATGTCGACCTGCCCCGTGTTTTGGAGGTGCCACTGGTACTGGAGATAGGGATCATTCGGCACCGATCGCAGGGCGGCTTCCCCGCCGCCGGATGTGTGCGTACGGGCCGCGGCGATTTCCCGAGACCAGATCTCGGCCAGTCCTGCGGCCGTATCGCTCGAGAGACTTTCGAAGTCGAGTAGCCCGCTTGCCGACAGGAGGTGACGCTCTTCGAGCCGCTCAAAGGTCCACTGTTTATGCGGGTGGCCCGATAGCGCGGCCCGCTCCAGCACACCCCATCCCCGCTGGGGACGGTGCTTTGATGGTTGCTTTTTCACAGCAAGTTACCTTCGCCTTTGTTCCGTGATATAGCGCTCGCAATCGCGGCTTGCGACAGGTTGCTAGCCCCCGCGCGACCCGGGATTATCCAAGCTAGTTTGGATGGGTCGATAGCAGCAATCGTAATGCGTCAGTCTGAAGCGCTACGTTTATACTAAATCCGCTTTAAAACCACGTCAAACAATTTAGTTGTGCTGACCGCTGCTGACTGCCAAATTGGCCCAGCCGGCCCTGCAGGGCCGCAAGTGCACCGAGTGTGTCCCAGTACGGTTTTTACGGGGTTTTTGAGTTTCTGTCGCCGATTCGGCTGTAAATTTGGGTTCCCTGTACCGATTTTGCGGAAAGAGCTGATTTTTGGGCTCTTAGCGGTCCGATAAATTACCTCGACTGGCTTTCCGCACAGCATGAATTCGGGCCTTGCGCCGGAAATCAACGGAGAAAATCGATGAAGGGTTGCCAAACGCTGGCCACAGTTGCATTTTTTACGGTGGCCAACCTGCTCTGCGTAACTGCCTTGGCCATACCGCCGGGAGGTTCTGTCGTGCCCCAAGCTGGGGCGGCGGAGCAGCCGGCCGGCGGAGGGGTTTTTCAGGCAATCTGGCGTCCGGGTGCCCAAGACGCTGACGCGGTTCGGTTTTCCAACTACGTCAATGCCAACGGTGGTCAGGTGGTGGTTCCGGCCGGGTATGGCCCGCCGCTGATTGCTGGCCAGGGTGCTGGCCAGAACGCCGGTGGCGTGATGCCGGCCGGGTATGCCTACGGGCCGGTTGGCTGCGCCGGGTGTGGTTGCGCGTCGTGCGGCTCGGAATGTGGGTCCGCTTGCTGTGGTTGCCAGTCGGGAGTTTTTCCCTGCGAAGGTTATTGCGGACGGAGTCCGTGTTGCAATCCCACTGCAGCTGGGCCAGGGATTTATGGCTGTTGTCCGCCACCGGGTACCGCCCCACCGTATGGCTACGACGAAGACCGGGCCGGTGCCGCGTGTTTGGGGCTCGATCAATGGGGTCCGCACTACTTCGACGTGCGGGTCGAAGCCGTGGCGATGACACGTGTCAGTACCTACGGGCCGTATCAAGGATTCACCGTAGAAGGAGCTAGTGCGACCCCCGATGACGTCGTCTTGGACAGCGACGATCTCAAGTACGGGTTTGCGCCCGGTTTTCGCATCATGGGCCGCTACGATTTGGGGCCGCTCGCCGTGTTTGAGTTTGGCTATATGGGTATTTACAGTTTCGACAGCAAAGCAGCTGCCAGGGATGAAGACGCCGGTCCGGACGACGAGGGTGACCTTTTCTCACTCTGGTCAGGTATTTTTTGCGACAGTAGTTTTACCCCACCAGATATCGTAACTCCAGCAATCCCTGGCCCGGCGGGGCCGCATGCGCAAACCGAGCGTTCGAATCTGCAGTCGATCCGGATTCGGTCGGACTTGCAAACGGCTGAAATGAGTTACCGCCGGTACTGGGTCGGTTACACGCCAAAGATTTCAGGTACGTTCCTGGCCGGGGCCCGTTATACGCGGATTGACGAAGATTTTCGCTTCTACACCTATGGTGGGCAGTATGACGAGGGCGACCCGGAGTGGCTCAAGTACGACACCGACACCGAAAATAACCTGATTGGTTTTCAGACTGGTGGTGACATGTGGATTACCATCCGGCAGGGACTGCGGATTGGTGGTGAGACCAAGGTTGGTATCTACGGCAATCACCACAAAGTTCACACCCATATCCGTGCCAGTTCGGACGAAGGTTTGGACCCGGACCTCTTTGAAGGAGGGGACGACTTCGACGAGAAGTTTCGTGGTAACCGTGTTGCCTTCATCGGCGAAGCAAGTCTCGACGTGGTCTTCGACCTGCTGCCGAGTTGCTCGTTGCGGGCCGGCTATGAAGTGCTGTTTGCCAACAGCCTGGCGCTGGCGGGCAACAATTTCAATAACGGCAATATTTACGATCAGGAGCTAGGCGCAGACTGCCCTCCCGTCAGAAAATCCTTCTCCAACAGCAATGCCAGCGCTCTGTACCACGGTGCGCACCTCGGTTTAGAATACATCTGGTAAGTGGCAAACTGCCTGCGATGCCTGCCAGCAAAACCGTGCCTGTCAAGAAAACCGTGCCTGTCAAGAAAACCGTGCCTGTCAAGAAAACCGTGCCTGTCAGATAAGAGGAAGTGCAGCGCTTTGCTGCCATGGTAACGGCGGGCCACCGCGGACCTGTCGAAGAAGGCAACGGCAGGAGGTGGTTTTTGCCCACAAACCGGGGCATTCTTTAAGACTCTACCGGCCGGTCGCATTGGCAGTTACAATAAAACGTATCTTTTGTGCGCCAACGGTGTATCTTTTGTGCGCCAACGGTTTTGTGGTACGAAGGTGTAGTGAACCATCACGCGACGTTTTGCCAGTTTTTGGCAAATCCCCACAGGTCCACCGATCCCGGAGATCCACCCACACAGCAATGGAAATTGATCGCAAGCAGGGAGTCGAAAGCGAAGCGGCACTTCTGGTGGGAGTGTATCTGAACGGTCAGCGACTCGCTGAAGATCCACTGGATGAACTTGCAGGCCTCGTAGAGACGGCCGGTGCGCGCGTGGTGGGGCTCATGACCCAGCGGCGCGAGAGGCCCGACAAAACCACCTATCTGGGCAAAGGCAAGCTGGACCAACTACAGAAGCTGGTCGAGTCGACCGAGGCCGATGTGGTTATTTTTGACAATGACCTTTCGCCGGCCCAGATCCGTAACCTGGAACAAACCTTGGAAGTGAAGGTCCTGGATCGAACCGAGGTGATCCTCGACATCTTCTCCAGCCGGGCCCAGACCCATGAGTCGCGGCTGGCGGTCGAACTGGCGCAACTGGAATACTCGTTTCCCCGTTTGAAACGAATGTGGACGCACCTGTCGCGGATGAAGATGGGCGTTGGCATGCGCGGCCCGGGTGAAAAGCAGTTAGAAACCGATCGCCGGCTGGTTGAAAAACGGATCACTGATTTGCGGGGTGAATTGGACAAAGTGCTCCGCCGACGCGAACGAGAGGTGGCCGCCCGCGATGATCGGATGACCGTCTCGCTGGTAGGGTACACGAATGCCGGTAAGAGCACGTTGATGAACGCGCTGACCGATGCCGGGGTTGTGGTCCAGGATAAATTGTTTGCGACGCTCGACACGCGGACCCGCCGCTGGCAGCTTTCCGGTTGGGGGCCCGTGTTGCTTTCTGATACGGTCGGCTTCATCCGTGATTTGCCTCACCACCTGGTGGCCAGTTTCAAGGCCACCCTGGAAGAAGCTCGCCAGGCCGATTTACTATTGCACGTGGCCGACGTGAGCAATCCGGCTGTGTTGGACCAGGTTTCTGCCGTGTACGGCGTGTTGGAGGAATTGGGGATTGAGCAAAAGGATACGGTTTTGGTGCTCAATAAAATGGATGCCGTAGTTGATCCAGGAACGATTGGTGCGATCCAACGCGACTATCCCGGGGCGGTTGCCATCAGCGCAACGGCTAGCATGGGTCTGTTGCAGCTCGAGAGTATTGTGAGCGAAGCGCTGAGCCACAATTTTCTGGATGTCGATATCGAGACGAGCGTCAGCAACGGACGGCTGTTGGCCTACCTGGCAAAAAATGGCGAGGTCCTTAGCCGCACCTACACGGAAAACCGCGTTTCGGTACATTGCCGTTTGCCACGCAAATTTGTGGGACGGATTTCCCCCGCAGAAGCGACCGTGAAATTAAGAGAAAACGGACGCGTCTCCTCTTCAGAGATTGCCAACGGACAGCCCCCGCTCGATTCGGATGTCGCCTAGGTTGTGGGTTGGCATGACTGGTTCAGGCCCTTGGAAATCGCGGCGGTGCCCATTTCTTTCTTTCGGGCCGCTCTAAAACCGTGCCTGCTTTGCAAGGCTCCTACATGGTTTGGCAAGTATTTGTGGGTGAAATTCGTCACGACTCTACCGGGTGGAACGTCTGGGTGGTGTTATTTTCTTGCGTATTTGCTCACAGGCTGAGTACAATAAAAACTGTGTGGCAACGGAGGAGTTGTCAAGCGGGAACAGTAAAGAAGCGGGGCTAAAACCGTTGGTGGGATGGTTTGTCTACCAGCGCGCCCTCAACCGTAGAGCAAAAGGCATCTGTGGCGATGAAATTTGGAACTGTGGTGGGAAGAGGGGCCAAAAGGGTCAAGCAGCAACAACGAAGGCTCCTTCGGGTTGAAGCGCTCGAGGAACGTCGATTGCTCTCGGTGGTGCCGTCGCTTGTGGACGATTTGACCCCTGCCGGTTTGCCATTCAATCCTGGCGGGGATTCGTTCCAGAGTGAGCTGTTTACCGAGGCGGGTGGTACCGACGAGATCCTCGCTGTTGGTGAGAACGTCTTTTTTCGGTCTCGCTACCTGTTCGAGCAGAACCAACTCTATTCGGTTGGTGCCTACGACGTACCGACCGCTCCCATCCCGATATCGACCGGCGGAGGATTCCAACCGACGGCGGTTGGCCCAAACGTTTACTTTTATGAGGAGGGCGCCGGCGATACGACTTTGTGGCAGAGCGATGGTTCGGCTGCCAGCACCGCGCAAGTCCTGGACATCGACGACACCGTCTCGTTCGATACACAATTGGCCGCGGTTGGCGGCAAACTGGTTTTCGTCAATGCCGATGCGGAACGTGGTGCGGAGTTATGGAGCCTGGATCCCGCGGGCGATCCCCCCACCGGGCCTTTCTTGGAACTGCGCCCGGGCCAAGACAGTTCGAATCCGCACTTTCATGGTGTGGCCGGTGACCAGCTTTTCTTTACCGCCCAGACTGGTGATGACAATTTTGGGCTTTGGGTGACCGACGGCACGCAGGCCAGTGAAATTATGGTCGACGTGGTGCCGTCGGTAGGATTCGACAACTTTCGCCAGTGGAATGACGAGATCGTTTTCCTGGAGCAGATCGGCGATGGCAGTTCAGCGCCCGACGTATTGTGGGCAACCGATGGTACCGCAGCGAATACTCGTAGGATTGATGTGCCGACTTTGATCGATGATGGTTCGACTACTGGTGTTGCGAATCAATCATCCCTGCTGGTTGTGGGTGACGACATTTACTACCCGGCCAAGGCCGCCGAGGCCGACGGTTTTGAACTTTGGAAGATCAGCAAAAAAATTTGGAATCCCAACGGTATCGAAATTTCCCAAGTGACCAACGGAAATTTCCAGCAAGGCCCTGCCAATTTAACCCTGGTTCGTAACCGGTTGTTTTTTACTGCCGCGACGGATGATGTTGGGAACGAATTGTGGTTGCTCGACCTTCAGGATAGTAGTGCAGCGGCGACGCTGGCCGTGGACATCAATACGGCACCGGGGGGAGGTTCCGATCCATTCTGGCTTACTTCTTTTGATCAAAAATTGTTGTTTGTGGCGGATGACCGGACGGGCAACGAGGCGGATCCGGGCGCGGCTGGTCGGGAACTGCACTATTATGATTGGGCCGATTCCACACATGGGGTGGTCGATGAGATTCGACCTGGTCAGGATGGTGCTGGTGCACCGGAGAGTGCATTTCCACGCTCTTTGATCGATGTTGGGGGCCACTTGTTCTTCACTGCCGACGATGGTACCCAAGGGCGGGAACTCTGGGTTGGGATCCCGGATGGTCCCGACATCGCGGTAGAAATCGATCCTTTCACGCCGATTGTACATCGTGAAGGTCTGATCGATTTCGGCTCGGTCGGCACGGGTGATACCTCAGAACCGCAAGTTCTGACGATAAAAAATACCGGAAGGGAAGCGCTGATCTTAGCTGCCGGATTACCCGTCCAGATACAGGGCACCGACCCAGATCAGTTTGATTACACGGCCCCACCGCCTGGCGAGAGGACCTTGAATCCCGGAGATTCGACCACATTCACCCTCACGTTTGCACCTGACGCGATCGGGGAGTTTACCGCCGCGGTCGTGTTGACTCACAATGATCCGAATGAGTATCCGTACCGGTTTTATGTGAAGGGAGTAGGTCTCGAATCATTCGTGCCCGATATCACGGTCCTTGGCCAGGGGCAGGAGATTGTCAACACCGATTTGGATCCCGATGTCGCCGATGGTACCAACTACGGCGATGTGCTGCTGGGTGAAGTGGGGGTTCACACCTTCGTCATTCAAAATGAGGGGGGGGGTGTACTGAATCTCAGTGGTCCGGCCAGTCCAATCGAAAATGTCCAGCCTACCATCGTTGACGATGAGCCGGCCGTTCCGATCATCATCACCTCGGCTGATATACATGGGCTGATGACTGGGGATCTTATACAGATTGAAGCAGTGGAGGGAATGACTAATGCGAACGGTCTGTGGCCCGTCGAGGTGACTGAAGGGGACGATTTCAATTTTGCACTGACCGGGAGCGATCCGTTTGTCGATCCTATGGCTGACCCGTTGGAAGTTCAGGAATGGGTCGAAGGCACTGGCCAGTGGTTCCAGATGGCGGAGCTGGTCTCGGTCGAAGGGTTGAATCCGGGTGATTTCACGGTCACCTCCCAGCCAGTACTCACCGTGCTGAACCCGCACGAGACCACAACTTTCGATGTTGAGTTTGATCCCCTGGCGGCTGGTCAGCGGGTTGCCGCGGTCACGATCCACAGTAACGACCCCGATGACGAACCTTACTTTTTCGGGATTGTTGGTGTGGGCCAGGTCCCCCCTCCCATACCTGACATTCGGGTGTTGGGTAATGGTCTGTCGCTTTTTAGTGGCGACATGGAACCCGGTACGCACAATGGTACGGCGTTTACCGATGTCTTGCCTGGGCAGCACGTGGTGCACAGCTTTACGATCGAAAACACGGGTGACGCCCTACTCAATTTTGTGGGCGATCTACCGATTGCCATCGGGGGTGAAAATCTCGGCGATTTCAGCATCACCTTGCAACCACCCTCGTCGCTGGAACCGGAGCAAAGCACGACCTTCGAAGTTCAATTCAGTCCAACCACGTTTGGGGTCCGCCTGGCGACAGTCTACATTGGCAACGATGACCCGGATGAAAATCCGTTCCAGTTCGACGTGCAAGGGCAGGTGAACCTGGTTGCGACCAGCGACTGGGTGTCCCAAGGCCCCGGGCCGGTGTCCAATGGACTGGTCGAAAACATCCTGCCGAACAATCCGGTGTCGGGTGCGGTCCACACGGTCCTGGCACATCCGACCAATCCCAATATTTTATACCTGGGTGCCGTCAATGGTGGGATCTGGAAGACCACAAACGCCACATCACCCACGCTCCAGTGGCAGCCTCAAACCGATCTCCAGTCCTCGTTATCGATTGGGGCGATGGCCTTTGATCCTTCCGACCCAACCGTGAACACGCTGGTGGCTGGCATCGGCCGTTTCAGCAATTTTGGGAATCATGGGGGAGAGCGGACCGGGATCCTGGTGACCGCCGATGGTGGCAATACCTGGACGAATCCTGGCAGCGAGGGTCTAGCAGGCGTCAACATCTCGGGAATTGCAGCCCAGGGAGACGAGGTGGTTGTGACGTCGAACCTCGGGGGAATTTATAAAAGCACCGACGGCGGCGAGAACTTCATCGGTATTTCGAGCGACGGCAACTTTGGAATTGGCGATGCTTTCTCCGACCTTGTACAGAATAGTCGAACGAATGCCCTGTACGCGGCTGCCCCTGGTATAGGGGTTTTTGAATCCACCGACTTCGGCGCAATCTGGACAAGTATCTCCGATGGCCTGGCGCCCGCCACCGACGCGAATGCCAATAATATCAAACTGGCGGTCGAAAAAGTTAGTGGCCGGCTGTATGCGGCAGTGCTGATTGGCGGAAAGTTGATTGGAATTCCAGGGGAAGAAGGTGAGTATTTGGCCAACCCGGGCGGAGTCTACTACTACGATGGCACCGAATGGTTAGGTGTCGGTGCCGCTAATAATCCATTTCCGATGCTACTGCTCAATCCGCCACATCCCGTGGAAGGCGTGGATCCCACCATCGTTGAAGACGAGGAGGCCCCTCCGATCATCATCACCTCGGCCGATCACGGTCTGGTGACTCTGGATCTTGTCATGGTGGAAAACGAGCCGGCGTTGGCGGGACAGGCGAACGGCTTGTGGCGGGTGGAGGCGATTGACGATTCCAGTTTTTCACTCTTGGACCCTTTAAGTTGTCCGTTTGTCGATTGTATGGCCGAAGAGTTGGAGCTTGCGGAGCCGGCATTCGAAGCAGAAAATGCGGGCCACTGGTTCAAGATGGAAGACACCAATCCCACCCCACAGCTTCCCGATCCCCTGTCGACCGAACCACCTCCCCATATCCCCTTTTCGATAGCTGTCGATCCCAACGATGAGACCGTGGTTTATGTCGGTGGCGAGCGGCAAGCGGATCCCTTACCAAACCGTATTGGTGCCGAGCAGTCCACCGGCGCAATCTTCCGTGGCATAGCCGATGGGATGGCGCCTGGCGAGATACCATTTTTGCCGCTTCAGTGGTCCCCCATCACCCACAAGATCGCGGAAATGCCACTGCGGTCCGACAACGACTCGGGTACGGCAACCCATACCGCCCCGTCTGCCGGTTCGCGGGAAATGGCCTTCGACGCGCTGGGCAGTTTGATTGAGGTCGATGACGGTGGCATCTACAAACGGACAAGCCCCGAGGGTAAATTTGGCGACTGGGTATCGCTGATTGGGGATCTCCAGGTCAGTGAAATTCACAACGTGGCCTACGATACCGTCTCCAATACGATCATCAGTGGTACGCAAGGCGGGGGTACCCAGTATCAATTCACCCCTGATCAAACCGCGTGGGTTACCCTCACAACGTTGGATGCGGGCGACGTTGCCGTCGATACCATGTCGCTGATCAATCAAGAACGGTCAGTCCGCTATAACACGATCGATTTTACTAACGGTGAATTCACGATTCATGGGCTCCAGAAAACGACCTGGGACAAGGAAGGTAATTTGTTGTGGAGCGAGTGGCCGGTCATGGCAAATTTGCCGGGAAGTCCCCCCTTGGAGTGGCAAGACAATATCACACCGGTTCAGTTGAACAATGTCAATCCACGCTGGATGGTGATTGGCGGTGCCAACGGCCTCTACGAGTCATTCGACCAGGGCGAGACCGTTTCACGGATCTTGCCAGGTTTGACGACAACTGCAAGCTACCAGGGCAATCCGCTCGATTACGGTGGCCGCAAAGACGGGGTCGACAACAAGGATGTTATTTATGCTGGTGATGCGGCAGGCAACATTTGGATTCGCAAACAACTTTTGGGGAATTTGACTTTCGTGTCCAGCCAGCCTCCCGGAGGAGAGCCAATTCGCGACGTGATTATGAATACGGAGGATTTCACGAACGCGTTTGCCATGACCGACAGTACCGTTTTCGCCACCAGTGATATGGGGGGGTCCTGGACCGATATCACGGGAGACTTGTTCCAGTTAATCGACTCGACCGGGGTGAAGGTCGCCAAGCTGCTCTCCCTGGAATTCATGCCCGGCCTCAACGACAGTGCAGTCGTTGTCGGGACCAACATCGGGGTATTTGCTTCGCTCTTGAGTAACCCTGATCACAGGTGGTTTGAGGTGGGAGCCGGCTTGCCCAACGCTCCAGTCTGGGATCTTGATTTCGATCCCGCGGACGATGTGACGGTGGTCGGGACACTGGGCCGCGGGGCCTGGAAATTAACCGGTGTAGGCCGTGAGATTGGCGTTTCGATCAACGAATTGAGGGTGACCAACTTGCTGGACGAACTAACGGGTGAACCCGCTGGTAGTTTCGCTGACATGCCGACGTTACGTGAGGCGATCAACCAGTCTAATCTGCGAGTCGGTAAACAAGTTATTACAATCGACCCGTCATTCGATGGCCAAACGCTCGATCTCACGCAAGGAGACCTGGTCATTACCGACTCGGTCGAGATCGATGTCTCGGCTTTGGATAGCTTTACGATTCGAGCCGGCGATCCTACCCCGGAGGATAAAATTGGCGACGGCCAGCGGATCTTTACGATCCATGATGGCGATGATTCGATTTCGATCGAGGTCGCGATTCGGGGACTTACCTTAACTGGGGGAGACGTCAATGGCGAGGGGGGAGCCATCCGTAATCGCGAAAACCTGACCCTCGACAACGTCACCTTCACCGACAATTATGCGACCCAAATCGGTGGCGCGTTGTCCCATCGCCAAGGCGCTCTCACGGTGACCAATTCGTGGTTTGGAGGCAATTCAAACGGCTCGGGTCATGGCGGGGCGATAGCTGTTTGGAATGCCAATCACGACGTGCTCATCCAGGACACCTCTATCCAAAATAATTTCTCACTGGGTGATGGGGGTGGGCTCGATTTCCTGGGGGGCGGCGGCCAGGTCGTGGTCGATCGCGTGACCCTCTCGGATAACGAGGCCACCGATCGGGGCGGCGGGATTTGGGCTTACCGACCCATTACTGTTATATCTAGTACGATCAGCGGTAATTCGGCTGGCGAAGAAGGGGGTGGTATCTGGACGAACGATCTGACGGATATCGATCATAGCACCATCCTCCAAAATCAGTCCCTCGGGGCTGGGGGCGGTATCTATGCCGCTGCGAGTGATCAAAGTGTAAACATCCGGCACACAATTATCGCTCAGAACACATCCCTCAGCAGTGGAGCACCTGATGTTGGGGTTGCCGTTGGACGTACAGCCGCGGCCCTGTTCAGTCTGATTGGCGACAACACCGGGTCCGGATTTTCTGCAGCACCGGTCACCGGATCTTCGGCAGATGGAAACTTCATTGGGAACCCCTATGGAGGTGGTGTCATCGACCCCCAGTTAGGCCCGCTGGCAGATAACGGCGGACCCACACTCACTCACGCACCGCTGGTAACAAGTCCTGTGGTCGATGCTGGTTATCCTGCCGCCCTCTCGGGTATGGACGGAATTCCCGAGTTCGATCAACGAGGCGACGGGGCGTTTCGTGTTGTCGATGGTACCGACAGCGGCGTTCGGCGGATCGATATGGGAGCGGTCGAGTTGAACCTGGTACTGACCGGCGATTTCAACAGCGATTACAGTGTTGGTGCGGCCGATTACTCGATTTGGCGCGACACCCGCGGTTCTACCACGGACCTGCGAGCCGATACGAATGGCAACGGGGTCGTGGACGATGCGGATTATAAGTATTGGAAACAGAATTTTGGTGCCGTAGCCGTGGTTACCATGTCGGCGGTTGCTGCCAACTCCGCTTTGGCCCAGGTGACCGTAAACACCGATGTTTCTACGCTGGTGCCGGCTATGACCACCGCGGTTGCGATGGCCATAATCGATGAGCCAGCGGTTGCCGTCATTACTCAAGAAGAGCCAGAGAGCCTGGCACGACCTAACGATCTTGCTTTTGCTTTGCTGGGTGAGCAAGCAGCCGAGTCGGGGCAGGGCGGGGTGGTGCTGTCCAGCACTGGCGAAGCCAGCGAGCCAGCTGCAAGTTTACTACTTTTGGCGGTCAATCAGAGCCGGTCTTCAGCAGCGTTCGATCCTGATCCGTGGAGCATCGATCAGGAGGCCGAAGATGACGAAAGCACGACTGCATTACTGACGGCCCTGGCCGTTGAGGATCTCTTTGGTGGAATCGACGGTTAAACGTTTTTGAACATTCTTATGGCACGCCGCGACCTCATGGATGGGCGAGCTTTGGTCACTGGGGCTTCCAGTGGTATCGGGCAGGCTATAGCCACCGAGCTGGCACGCTGTGGAGTTGACCTCGTGCTGGTGGCCCGGCGGGCCGAGCGGCTTGAACAAGTTGTCAGCCAGCTCTCTTCCTGCGGACGTACCGTGCTCCCGGTCGTGGGGGACGTCACGACCCCGGCGGTTCGCCACAGGGCACTTGAGTTGGCCCGCGACCAGTTGGGCGGGCTCGACCTGCTTGTCAACAATGCCGGAATCAGCGCGCACGGCCGGTTTGTCGATGCAGCCGATGACCGGCTCCGCCAAATCATGGAGGTGAATTTCTTCGCAGCCGCCCAACTGATGCGCGAAGCGTTACCCTTGCTTCAGCATGGCCGGCAGCCGATGGTGGTCAATGTGGGGTCGGTTCTCGGGCACCGTGGACTTCCCTTTACCAGCGACTACTGCGCCAGCAAATTTGCGTTGCACGGCTTCAGCGAAGCGGTGCGGCCGGAACTCAAACGCCTGGGAATCGACGTGTTGGTGATTGCACCGGCCACCACACGAACCGAGCTCAATGACCGGTTGATTGAAAAAACCGACGAGCGGCCCTGGAAAGAACCTCGGGGAGTTTCGGCCGACCACGTCGCTCGAGCCGCGGTGCGTGCCATCCGGCATGGACGCAGAGAAATTGTGCCAAGTTGGTCGGGTTGGTGGCTGCTTGCGCTGAATCGATTTTTCCCGTCGATCGTGGATCGAATCGTTGACCGGTATGGCTGACCGGTGCTGTTCGGCCAGCAGTGAAAACACCCCCGACATACCGCTCACGTTCCAACTGTTTTGCAGTTCACCAAACGTGCCAGTCTGGTCCTGATGCAACGCCCAAGAATGCAGGTTATGGATACCACGGATTCACCACTGGAGATCTTGTACCAGGATGGTCCCTGCCTGGTCATCAACAAGCCAGCCGGTTTGTTGACACAGGCCCCATCGGGGATTGACAGTCTGGAAGTTCGCATCAAGGTGTTTACGAAACAGCAAGAGCAAAAGACAGGCAACGTCTACTTAGGACTGCCACACCGGCTTGATCGTCCTGCCAGCGGTGCGATTGTGTTTGCACGGCATGTGCGGGCTGCCCGCAGGCTCTCGAAACAATTTGCAGACCGTTCGGTGAGCAAGATCTACTGGGCCTTGGTTGAAGGTGACGTCCAACCGGACGCGGGGACGTGGACCGACTATTTGCACAAGCGACATGGCATGGCCGAGGCAATCGTGGTTTCGGAGCATGATCCGCGTGGTAAGCAGGCCGTGTTACATTACCGGGTGATGGGGCGCACGGCCGATGCGTCATGGTTGGAGATTGAACTGGAAACGGGTCGCACCCACCAGATTCGCGTGCAGGCGGCATCGCGTGGACATCCGATTCTGGGAGACGGGCAGTATGGTTCGAGTCGTTTGTTTGGCCAGCCGCATGACGACTACCGGTTGCGAGCAATCGCCCTGCACGCACGACAATTGGGGTTTTCCCACCCCATGACTCGCAGAGCGGTGGAGGTGGTTGCGCCTGTCAGCGATGCCTGGCTGAGTGCCGGGATTGCGGAATTGGTGAGCGGTTGCAAGGGGCCGTAGTCTCGGCCAGATCGCGACTGGCCTTCAGTCCAATTTTTTGGACTCTGATTGTTAGGTCCCCGAGGTGTCGGAATTGGGTTCGGTCTTTTTCGTCGACGATGCGTCGTCGCTCTTTTTTTTATCGGAGGATTTCTCGCTGGCCTTCTTTTCTTTTTCGGCCCCTTTTTTGTAGGATTCGCTGCGGTAGTCGGTCTCGTAAAAACCGGAGCCCTTAAAGACCACGGCTGCCCCGGTGCCAAACAACCGGCGTAGTTTCAGTTTGCCGCATTCGGGGCATTTCCGCTTTACGGGGGCAGAAATTGATTGAAAGAGTTCAAATTCGTGGCCACAGGCGTTGCACTCGTAGTCGTAAGTTGGCATGGGGGATCGTTCGGGAGTAGGGGGTACGATTTACGATTCGGCGGGACCGGAAGAAACGATGACGTGGGGCGCTCTCACTACGCGTTCGTGAAGTCGACATCCAGTTTGAGTCACCATCATTACGGTCCCTGCTGGAAAATCATCAGACGGTTGTTGGAGGATTGCTTCGTGTTGCTCGGGATCGAATGGCTGGCCTTCTGCTTCGATCGGTTTACAGTGGTGGGCAGCCAGGACGTCGGCCAGTTGTTGCCGTACCAGCTTAAAACCCTCCACCAGGCCCTCGGCGTCGGAATCTTTTTCAGCCGCATCGATTGCACGACCCATATTGTCAGCAACCGGCAGAAGATCGCGCATCAGAGGCAGTGAGCCGTAACTCCGTTCATTGTTAATTTCCCGAGCTGTCCGCTGGCGGAGGTTTTGCATCTCGGCTTGAAGGCGGAGGACTCGGTCTTTTTGTGCTTCCAGTTCAGTCGCCAGATTTTGCGCGGGCAATGGCTCTTCGTGAGCAACATCCTGGGCAAGTTGCACGTCATCTTCCGACGACTGGTCTGCTGGCGGTGGCTCTTTTTTTGTGGGCACGGATTTCAACTCCTCGGAATGTGCGATGTTATGGCGCCTGGGATTCGTCTGTTGCGGTGAAGTAATCTTTCAGTTCTCCGAAGAAGCTTTTGCGTTCAGGCGCCACATGTTTTTGTTCGAGTTCCGCAAGCTGGCGTAAAAGTTGTTTCTCTTCTTTGGATACTTTTTTGGGGACTTCGATGGCGACTTGGACAAGCAAATCGCCCCGGCCACGGCATCGAGGATCGGGCATGCCTTCACCACGCATGCGAAAAACGTGCCCCGATTGGGTGCCGGTGGGGATTTTCAGTTCGCCCCGCCCCTGCAGAGTCGGCACTTCCAGGGTGGTACCAAGCGTGGCTTGGGCATAAGTAATAGGAACACGACAGATGAGGTGTTGTCCATCGCGTTCAAACAAGGAATGAGGGTGGACCGAGATAAAACAGTAGCAGTCACCTGGAGGACCGCCACCGGGGCTTGGTTCGCCCTGCCCGCTGATCCGAACGCGTGTATCGTTGTCGACTCCCGCGGGAATGCTCACCTCGGTCACGACCTTTTTCAGCTGTTGTCCGGTTCCTTCGCAGGTGGGGCACGGTTCGTCAACCACCGATCCCTGACCGTGACAAGCGGGGCAGGTCGTTTGCATGCGTACAATTCCTGCCGATTGAACAACGCGGCCATGTCCACCGCAGTAAGAACAGGTGAGCCGCTGGCTGCCGGTCGACGCGCCCGATCCGTGGCAGTCATTGCATGTTTCGTGACGGTGGAATGTGACCTCTTTGGTCACTCCGTGGGCTACCTCATGCAGTGAGAGGGTTACATTGCAGCGAACATCACGGCCTTTGCGAGGTCGGCGCCGCCCGCCGCCTCCGCCAAAGAGGTCACCAAAGATGTCGCCAAAGGCGGAGAAGATGTCTTCCACGTCGTGGAAATGACTACCTGCTTGACCATTCACGCCTGCATGCCCGAAGCGGTCAAAGCGAGCGCGTTTTTCTTCATCGGCCAGTGTTTCAAAAGCCTCGGCCGCTTCCTTAAAACGTTCGATGGCCGCTTCATCATCGGGATTCTTGTCGGGATGGAACTTGATGGCGAGTTTTCGATAGGCGACAGCGATTTCTTCTGTCGACGAGGTCCTATCGACGCCAAGCACGGTGTAATAGTCGCGGGGCTGAGCCATGGGTATGGTAGTATGCGAAATCGGGCCGTGGCAACGAAGACCGGTTTTCCACCTGGCAGGTGCCAGGCTGGCCAACATGCAAGTGGGCCACTTTGCCTCCAGGCGAAGCGGCCCACCGCGAATTCCAATGTGTTGCGCTGTGGTTAGCGGATACTGCCAACAACTGCCCGCTTGTCATTCTCGTTCGGATCGAAGTTGGTGACCAAAGCTTCGGTAGTGAGTAGCAGGCCCGCAATACTTGCTGCGTTGGAGAGTGCGGTCTTCACGACCTTGGTCGGGTCGATTACCCCCGCCTTGTACATGTCGACATATTTCCCGGCGTTGGCATCGTAGCCCGTATTGGTTGGCTTTTGGCTGACCTCGTCGGCGACGACACTTCCGCTCAGACCGCCGTTGTCGGCGATTTGCTTGAGTGGGGCATCGAGAACACGGAGCACGATATCGACACCAATTTTCTCGTCACCCTTGGCACTGGAACGTACGGCTTGAACGGCCTCTCGTGACCGCAGCAGCGCCACGCCACCGCCAGGAAGAATGCCTTCTTCGACTGCCGCCCGAGTTGCATGCAGAGCATCTTCAACGCGGGCCTTTTTCTGCTTCATCTCGGTTTCGCTGTTGGCACCGACCGAAATGATCGCCACGCCACCGGTCAGCTTGGCCAGACGCTCCTGGAACTTCTCACGATCATAGTCGCTGGTCGTTGCTTCAATTCCTTTGCGAATCTGGCCGATTCGCTTTTGAATGTCGGACGTATTTCCTGCCCCTTCGATGATTGTGCAGACATCTTTTGAGACCGAGACTTTTTTGGCCTGCCCCATCTCGGCGATGTTGATGCTCTCGAGTTTCTTGCCGAGATCCTCGCTGATGAGTGTACCACCGGTTAGCGTTGCAATATCGCCCAACATGGCCTTGCGGCGATCACCAAAGCCAGGTGCTTTGACGGCACAAACGTTGAGCACACCGCGCAGCTTGTTGACCACCAGGGCAGCCAACGCCTCGCCTTCAATATCCTCGGCAATGATCAGCAGCGGTTTGCCCTGCTGGCTCACCTGTTCGAGGATTGGCAGCAATTCGCGCAAGTTGCTGATTTTCTTTTCATGGATTAACAGGAAGGCACTTTCCAGCACACATTCCATGTCGGCAGTTTGGTTGATGAAATAGGGCGATAAGTAACCCTTGTCAAACTGCATTCCCTCAACCAACTCGAGGGTCGTGTCGGTCGTTTTTCCTTCCTCGACGGTAATCACACCGTCTTTACCTACCTTTTCCATCGCGTCGGCCAGCAAGTCTCCGATCACCCGATCGTTGTTAGCGCTGATCGCCCCAACTTGTGCGATCTCTTCTTTGTTGGAGACCTTCTTCGCCATGCTGTCGAGCTCTGCGATGGCCGCTGTAACTGCCTTGTCAATGCCACGCCGGACCGCCATTGGATTGCTTCCCGCAACAATGTTTCGCATGCCCTCGTGCAGAATGGCCCGTGCGAGCACCGTCGCCGTCGTGGTACCATCACCCGCCAGCGAAGAGGTCTTGTCGGCGACTTCATGTACTAACTTGGCGCCCATGTTCTCGAAAGGATCTTCGAGCTCGATTTCCTTGCTGACCGTCACCCCATCTTTGGTTACCGACGGTCCGCCAAACGATTTGTCGATGATCACGTTGCGACCCGTGGGGCCCATGGTGATCGCGACTGCGTCGGCCAGTTTGTCTACGCCACAGAGCACCTTGGCTCTGGCGGCATCATCGAACATTAATTGCTTTGCCACGGTATTGGTTCCTGTTAAAGGATCTCTCTTGGTATGTCTTAAAACCTGCTATCCGATTTGCCTGGTAACACGACGCCTGGGGTGTCGATACCCTGCTATAAAAAATATCGCAAGGCTGGCCTCTTACGACGAACCCTGGGCTACGCCATTTTTGCCAGGATGTCGGTCTCACGCATAATTTTCAGTTCGTTGCCATCGACTTCGACGTCCGAGCCGCCGTAACGGGCGAAGATGACTTCATCGCCAATGCCAATCGACAATTCGCCGCGATTGCCGCTGTCCAGAAGCTTGCCAGGACCGACGGCAACAACTTTGCCGCGCTGCGGTTTTTCCTGGGCTGCATCCGGCAGCACGATACCACCAGCGGTTATTTCCTCTGCTTCCAGCGGCTCTACGACCACGCGGTCCTCCAAAGGACGAAGTTTAAGTTTGGCCATCGTGAGGGTATTCCTTTCCTATGGGTTTAAAGTGTTTTGTTGTTGGGTTGAGGGTTTTGGGATCATGAGGTTGTGGGGACCAAGCAACTTTTCTGCTTCCGACAGGAACCTCTAAGCCAGTTCCCCATGCAAGCCAGTTTTCCATGTCCCGGTCGTCCGCGCCTGCTGGCGGTTTACGGGGAATTACATCATTCCAGGCATGCCACCCATGCCACCCATGCCACCCATGTCAGGCATGCCGCCACCCATGCCACCACCCATGCCACCACCCATGCCACCACCCATGCCGTGGTCATGATGATCGTGGCCACCTGCATCAGGTTCTTCTTCCTTGGGAATCTCGGTGACGAGTGACTCGGTCGTGAGTAGCAGTGCCGCCACGCTTGCCGCATTTTGCAGTGCGGTGCGGACAACCAACGCAGGATCAATCACGCCTGCGGCGACCAGGTCGCCGTATTCATCTTTGTCTGCGTTGTAGCCTTCGCTCTTGCCCTTGAGATTGCGTACGCGGTTCACGACCACCTCGCCATCCACACCGGCGTTTTCCGCGATGTAGCGGAGCGGGAGGCAAAGCACGTTCCGCACGATTTGTGCGCCTAACGCTTCATCTCCTTCGATGTTGAGCTTGTCAATGACCTTCTCGCTTCGCAGCAGGGCGACGCCACCTCCAGGAACAATCCCCTCGGCCAAAGCCGCATGGGTTGCCGACCGGGCGTCGTCGAAGAGGGATTTTCGTTCTTTCATTTCCGATTCGGTTGCCGCGCCAACTTTGATTTGAGCGACACCACCTGCCAGCTTGGCAAGACGTTCCTGAAGCTTTTCCCGGTCGTAATCACTGTCGGTTGAGTCGATTTCGCGGCGGATTTGTTCAGCTCGGCCAACGATGCCATCTTTCGAACCTCCACCGCCGACGATCGTCGTTTCATCGTTGCCGATGATAATCTTCTTGGCCTTGCCCAGGTCCGAAAGCTGAACGCCATCCAGCTTGATTCCCAAATCCTTGAAGATCGCCGTACCACCGGTTAGCGTTGCGATGTCACCGAGCATTGCTTTGCGACGGTCACCGTAACCAGGTGCTTTGACGGCACAGACGTTGACAATCCCGCGGAGCTTGTTGACGACCAGCGTTGCCAGGGCTTCACCGTCGATGTCCTCGGCAATGATCAGGATCGGTTTGCCCGCCTTTGAGACAGCCTCGAGAATGGGGACCAGATTCTTGGCGCTTGAGATTTTCTCCTCAAAGATCAGCACGAGGCAGTTCTCGAATTCGGCCGTCATGTCATCTTCGTTGGTGGCGAAGTGGGGCGATAAATAACCCCGGTCAAACTGCATGCCTTCGACCACCTCAACGGTGGTCTCGTTGCCACGACCTTCTTCGACCGTAATGACTCCGTTTTTACCCACTTTCATAAATGCGTCGGCCAGTACCTGTCCGATCGAAGGGTCGTTGTTGCCAGCAATCATGGCAACTTGTTGCAGGCTCTTTTTATTCTTTACATCGACCGGCTCGGCCATTTTGTCGATGGCCTCACTGACGGCCGTGGCAGCCTGGTGAATACCACGACTCAGTGCCATCGCATCCGCGCCGGCGGCAATCATCTTCAAACCCTCGCGGAAAATACCCTCGGCAAGGACCGTTGCCGTCGTTGTTCCGTCGCCGGCCACATCATTCGTCTTGCTGGCGGCTTCTTTGACCAACTGAGCGCCGAGGTTCTCATTGGGATCGGCCAACTCAATGTCTTCGGCGACCGTTACACCGTCTTTGGTCACTTTCGGTGAACCCCAACCCTTATCCAGTACCGCGTTCCGCCCGCGGGGACCAAGGGTGCTCCGCACGGCGCGGGCCAGTTTTTCGATACCTGCGGCCAGGGGAGCGCGGGCTTCATCCTCAAATACTATTTGCTTTGCCACTCTGGAATCCTCCTTCAATACGACTTGAATCGTAATAACTGCCGGCGGTCGTGAAACTCACTGAAAATTCGCCAACACCGGTACTGGTTTAGCAGACCTCGTAAACGCCTCTCGTCATAACACACTATCGCGTGTATCTCTGACTATTACGTGTATCTCTGTGACTCTTGCGTGGATCTGTGTAGCAACTGCCTGGGCAGTTGCTACCCCCCCCGCTCACGATGATCACCTCACCAGTTCCCAGCCCGGGAGTGCCGGACCGGTTGGGTTTTACCCCTTGTTTGGCGGATCAAACGGTCGGGATGGGGGAAACGAGTTTCGCCCAGGGGCTTTTTCCCCAAGAAACGCTCCACCCAAATAACAGACCATCTCCAGTCAACGGGGTGGCCGTCGCTCACCTGCTTGCCAAATCATCCGCTCGGCGGAAGCAGAGCGGTCATGGTTGACAGGCGCAGCCAACCCCGCAGTCTGTAAGTGCAACCTCCGTGCCAAGAAATAAGACACCAGTCGCAACTTGTTGGCCACTAATGACTTCAGCCAAGATATCCGTTTTCAGATGGGGTGCCACCCCCTGCGGGAATCGAGATCAGAGTGCCATTTTGGCAGTGGAGACGATCGAGCCAGGGGTGGGGTGCCAGGCCACGGCGGCTCGAATCAGCCACTTCAGTTAGAGGGCTGCATCCCATCGCCTGTGATGTGTACTCGCAACTGTTCCTGAACACCTGCCACATCTTGTTGCGAAATTAGCTCCAAGAGCTGGTGGTGCTCGCCAGCTGCCCGCTGGCGAAGATCTTGAGGTAAGTGCGGCAGGATGTGATTGAAAAAAATGACTAACAGATCATGGAATGCCATCAGCGGTTTCAGGCCGCTAGCCGATAACAGCACACGGTGAAACTCCAGATCGAGATCGCCCCATCCTTCGGGCTCGTCGGTCTGGGCGTTTGCCGACAGTTTTTCCGCAAGGGCAGTCAGTTGCTTATGAATGGACCGATCGGCCTCTATGTGCTTTACTGCCCGAGCAATTCCTCCTACTTCAATCGCGATCCGCGCGTCGATGATCTGGTCAAATGGGTACTGGGCGATGGCAAAATGGAACCCCAAGTATTGTGATAGGCGGTCCATGTTGACCGCCCCGATGGTCAAGCCCCGCCGGGGAGCTGCATCAATAATGCCCAGGAATCCAAGTGCCTTGGTGGCCTCGCGTACGCTAATGCGGCTCACACCAAACCGTTCAGCCAGTTCATGCTCGGTTGGCAAGCGGTCCCCTTGCTGGAGCCCCTGTTCAAGGATGTAGTCTTTTATTTTGGCAGCAATTAGATCACTGATATTTTTTCTTTGTACAAGATCGGACATATTCAGCTGATTTTTGGGGAAAATGCGAGCCCGCTCGCCAGGGAAGGTCACTACGGAGGCTAAACCTAACCTTATTATAATACAATTGTACTCTCGCTGCAAACCCTGATAAGACCTTAATACAATCGGCATACCCAACTTGCTATACTTGGCTTGTTCTGTAGGTTAGGATCCTTTCGTTTTCTGCAGGTTAGGATCCTTTCGTTTTTCTCTACATTCTGGTTCGCATGATGGATTCTTTTGCCGGTCAATTGCTGGTTGCGTCGCGGCATCTGGGCGACCCGAACTTCTGCCGCGGGGTTGTCTTGATCTTCCAACACGGCAGCCAAGGCGGGCTGGGGCTCGTGCTGAATCGCCCTGGCGACAAGCGAATTTCGGACGTCTGGGAGCGGACTGGCCACGAGCCATGCCAGAATCAGCAGACCATTTTTGTAGGTGGTCCCGTCCCGGGGCCGCTCATGGCACTCCACACGATCGAGCGGCTATCAGAAACGGAGATTCTCGCGGGGCTCTTCTTATCGACCCATAAAGATGCCCTCGACGAACTCGTGCGGCAAGAGAAACCTTTCCGGCTTTTTGCCGGGCATGCCGGCTGGGCCGGTGGTCAACTTGAGGCAGAGATGGAAGTCGGTGGGTGGCTCGTGACGCCTGCCACCGGTGAAGAGATTTGGCATGATCCGGAAGACATTTGGCGGTTACTCACCCAGCGAATCGGCCTGGGGATCATCGCGCCGAAAATCGATCCCAAACAGATCCCGACCGATCCAAGTCTAAACTAGCGAGCCGTCTGGCCGTTCTCAGACCAGTCGCTGACCAGAGTTTCTTTTTCGCTTTGCCGCCCGGGTTGCCAGCACGGCGTCGTGGCGGCGGTGTTCGTCACGGGCACCGGTGCTAGCGTTTGCGCCCAGGTGTCTTGATTGTTGGCGTGAGCCTTCGCAATCGCCGATGGTATTGCTGGTGGAACCTCGGTCCAAATTGAACAAGCGGTGTGCCATTGGAGAGCTGACTTTATGTACTGGCGACATTGGTCCGTTGTTTCGCTTGGCTTGTTGTTGGCCACTCCACTGATGGCCCGTGACATCTTCGTCAACAACCAATCCGGAGACGACCATTCCAACGGACGTGCTGCCCAGTTCGGCCCGGCCGGTGGTCCTGTTCACACCATTGCCCGCGGGTTGCAATTGGTCGAGCAGGGTGGCCGCATTCGACTGGCCAACACGGGGAACCCTTATCGTGAGTCGGTCTCTCTGAGTGGGCCAAACCATCGTGGGTTTGCCAATCGTCCCCTGGTGCTCGACGGCAGCGGTGCGATCCTCGATGGCACCGTCGTAGCCGCCGACGGTGCCTGGCACCATTATCGCGAGAATGTGTTCACGTTCAGGCCCCGCCGGTTGACTTACCAGCAACTGTTTCACAAAGGCCAACCACTCAAACAGGCGCAGGCTGCCAGGGGGTCTGCAAACGTCCCTCGACTTGAACCGCTGGAGTGGGCCTTGGTAAAGGGCAAAATATACTTCCGTGCCGAACAGGATCGTTTGCCAGGCGAATACCGGCTGCGGCATGCGGGACTGCCGGTCGGTATTTCCATTTACAACACCGACTATGTCCGTGTGCAAAACTTAACCATTCAGGGATTTCACAGCGACGGGATTCGCTTGCCCGATGACGTCCAAAACTGCGAACTTCTCAAACTTGAGTGTCGCGCCAATGGTCGCTGTGGAATTAGTGTGGGTGGCGCATGCCGGGTCGATGTGGTTGGGGTCACCTGTTACGACAACGGTCGGGCGGAGATGATCGTCGAGCAATTCGCCCGGGTGAAAATTCGCGATTCCGACCTCGCCGGCGGGATGGTGCCGCCGATCAAGGTCGAGGGAGGAAATGTCACCGTGGACGGTGTCGACTACCAACCCTGATCAAGGTTTTTTTGATGAACTCATGAAGCCGGGGTTTCTTCGTCGGGTGGCAACGGTACCTTCTTCCGCCACGTGAGATAAAAGAGCACGGCCAGGGCGGCTACCAGGATGGTTCCCAGCCGGTGTGAAATGGCCACGATTGAGCCATCTCCCGGGTTGACGGGAGTTCCCGCCGGGACGACTCGAAAGAGGCCCTCGAACGCCAATTCCAGCGTTCCGAATCCACTCGGGGTGAGCGGAACCACGGCCGTCAAGAGGGCCAGTGGCACGCAGACGAAATGTTCCGCCAGGGTGGGGGCTTCGATCGGCAGTCCTCGGGAAACCCAGTAGTACGACGTGATGTAGATCGATGCGGAGGTAAAAGAAATGAGGAGTGCGACCAGTAGATATCGTTTTTGGGAGCGGTAGGCTTGGGTCATGGAAAGTAATTTGACGACAACGTGGCCGATGGCCGGTAATTTTTCGGCCCAGTTTTTGAGTATTTCAAAAAGTTGGTTGGGAAGAAAAAGCAGCAGCAGAACGCTCGCGATTGCGACCATCGTTGCCAGCAGGGTTCCCCGGCACACCAGATTGACGGGTGTCGATTCCCCCTGGCCCAAGCCAAAAATCAGGATGGCCAGGCTAGCCAAGAGGAGC
>Ga0310121_10000712_pt1 | contig 35821 bp, 25 predicted proteins | sample CB27_Tmax_986_MG_FD_203504 | JGI IMG/M metagenome (GOLD analysis project Ga0310121, IMG submission 203504) | Marine microbial communities from Western Arctic Ocean, Canada - CB27_Tmax_986 | ecosystem: Environmental > Aquatic > Marine > Oceanic | place: Canada: Western Arctic Ocean | collected...
TGACTGTATTGCTTGTAGGAATTTCTGCCGGTGCGGCCAGCGCCCTCAACATCCAGTTCAATGAGATCGCGCCGTTGACCACGGCCCAACGAAATGCATTTGAAAGCGCCGCCACGGCCTGGGAGAGTACCTACGCCGATCCGATTACCGTGACACTCAACATCGGCTTCGACAACTTGGGCCCAGGTATTCTCGGGTCCACACTCACTACCCGCACGACGCATTCCTACTCGAACGTTCGCTCGGCACTGATTGCCGACGCATCCACTTTTTTTAGCAGTGTGGAACGCAACGTGATGATGAACCTACCTTCATCCGGTTTCGGCATGCCGATTCAGGACATCAACGGATCCAGAAACGCCAATTCAGTGACGATGTCCACGGCCAACGCCAAAGCGTTGAATCTTGGCACGGGGCCTGATCCACTCTACGGCACTCCGCCGGCCATGGGAGCCGACGGTCAAGTTCTGTTTGCCAACGCGTTTGCAGGTAGCTTTGACTACAACCCCAACAACGGTACACCTGCGTCGAGAACGGATTTCGTCAGTGTGGCCAAGCACGAAATTGGCCACGCGCTGGGTTTTTTCAGCATGACGGACATTCAAGACAATCCTCTAAACAATGGTTTGTCGCTGCAGCCCAACACGCTGGACTTCTGGAGGTTCAACAACACGGGCGGCACCCACGGGATCAGCAGCGAAGACCGTCGAGTGACATCTGGAGCCGCCGAGTACTTTGACACGGTCCGCAACAATCGCCAGTTCTCGCGGGGTACGTTTGATCCGGCAGCGGATCCGGCCTGCAGCACTAGTTCGGGAAGATGCCAGGCGTCTCATTGGCGCGACGACCTGGGAAATCTCATGGACCCGACGGTCGCGCAGGGTGTCCAGGTTGGAATTAAATCCGATGATGTGCACGCCTTGAACTACATTGGCTACGACCGTCAGGTTTTTTTCCGTCCGTTCATCCCTCGTGAAATCGAAATAGGTTGGTGGATTTGGCCGCGTCCTTTTCCCGATCCCCCACCGTTTATCCCGGACTTCGGAGGTGCATTCGAAAAGTATCCGGAGCCGCCGGAATTTGGAAAATTTGATCTGCCGTTTGAGTCGGACCTGGCGATGCGAGTCGGAATGGACCTGGGCGTCGCTGGAATGGAGAGTCGCAGTGGCATCGGCATTGCCAAGTTCGAGGAGTCGCCGTTCTATGATGGACCTACGGTTGAAGGACTGAGTGGCGACATGGTCGCCGGTGAGGTGAATTTGGAACCGCGACGAGAGGAATGGAAGCAGTTGCCACCGTCGATCATGGACTTCTACTTCGAGTCGGATCGGGAAAACGGCATGCCTTTCACGGCCCGCGCCATGCTGTCCGAGAGTGGTGCCCACTTTGAGCCGGAACTGGGTGAATTCGGCGGTTACCGAATTCCGCTGGCCATCGACGGATTGGGCGATCAGCAGAATGATGTGGACGCGATGATGACCATGATCTTGTTCGCCGACGAGTATAGGATCCCAGTGCCGGATGCGGAGAATATTTTTCGTATTGGCGGGGCACAACAGGCTGACAATGCCCTGATCATCTATGACGCCGAGGCGCTCGGTATTCAGCTCCTGATCGGTGACTACAACGGTGACCTCAAGGTCGGCACGGGCGACCTGAATCTGGTGTTGTTCAACTGGTCCGCGGACGGTGGGAAGCTTCCGTCTGAATGGGTGGACCAACGCCCGCTCATGGGGATTCCAGTCGGGACGGACCAGCTCAACGCCGTGCTGTTCAATTGGGGTGACCAGGCCGGCATGTTGGCCACGGTCCCTGAGCCGAGCGGTTTGGCACTGACGTTGTGCAGCCTTGGGGTGCTTCAACTACCGAGGCGAAGAAAACGGAGTTAAGCGCTTTCAACTAGATGGCTAGTCGATGCGTTTCGTGAGTCGCGGCGACTTCCCGCCCCCGGGCGGAAAACGGTGGCGCGACGACGTCGGCGGTTGATAATCACTGCCGCGTCGTCGTGTTGCTGTTTCATTTCGTGTCCTCAATCGCCAATCGTCCCAACCACACTCGACGTGGTTCGGCTCCCGATAGGATACAGGCGGTTTGATAGAGCTCTATCGCGTCGTCGGGCCACTCCAATCGCGAGAGTTCCTTAAGCAGTGGATCGTCACGGGCCAGTCCTTCTTCGCTCCGGCAAAGCGCTGCCAATTCCATCAGGTGGAGTTCGTAGAGTGCTCGATAACGCTTTTCCTCGGGAACTTCCCTCAACGCTGACTGTTGCCCGTTAACCGCTTTCCACAAACGACATTAACGCATTGAGCTTGGTGTCACGGTGGCGTCGTTCCCGTCCGCGTTGTAATCGGCCCAGTTGATGATAGGCGACGCCACGCAGGCTGGTGACGCTCGGAGATTCGGGTGCTGCTTCCGACGTTGCCGTGAGACCGGTGATGATCGACCTACAGTTCGCAACGGCGTTGTCATCGATATGTTCTTCTTGCAACCAATCTTCAATCACCAGAAGCGAATCGACCGTATCAGCAATCTTCTCTCCAAGTGGCCACGGCGATCCATCATCGACCAAGAGCGAACGAATCGTTTCGGCCTGGGGATAGGGGGTCCAGTAACTGGGAGGAAAGGTTCCATTCCTGGGCCTTCTTCAAGTGGGAGAGGCCCAGACACATGTTGACTTCAGTCAGGCAATCTCTAACGACCTTCAGTTCAAGCGTGGAAGATTGGTTTGCCAGCTTTTGCTCCAGGTTCGACAAGATCTCCGCTGCCACGTTTGCGTCTTCGGTCGCTGAATCCTTCCGGTCTAGCTTTTGCAAAAGTCGGCTCCGATCTATAAGGCAGGCCGCCAAAAGGGCTGACGACATGGCGTTGTTCGTATCCCGAGACGACGCGTCTGACAAGATCGTGTCGGCGGTAACCAGTTGCTGAAGGGCCGATTCTAAATCGGGCTCGCGCGCTGCCAGGTGAAGTAAGCCCAACCCATAATGAAACAGCCCCGCTCGTGGCCCTGATCTATCTTCTGACGCTTGCTCCGGAAGCTGGGGGGTGATATGGCGATAGTGTGCAATTGCGGTTTCGATGAACGCCTCATGTAGAGACTCGACTCTTGCGGTGGCGAGGTCCTGCTTATTCGCCGTTTCCTGGTTTTCGAAGCGGGTCACGAGATCGTCGGCCGTCTCCATTCGCCGTTGAGCGATCAATATCACCAACAGCATGAGAACTCCCATCACGACCGCGAAGGCGGCCATGGGTTTGCGTTGGCACCATAATCGAGTGCGCTGGAAATAGCCGACTCGACGAGCCCGAATCGGTTTCCCATCCAGAAATCGCTCGAGATCCTCGGCGACATCCATGGCTGAGTCATAGCGTCCGTCGGGGTTTTTGCGGAGACACTTCAAACAGATCGTCTCCAAGTCGCGTGGAATGTGCGGTTTAATTTTTGACGGGGCGACCGGGTCCTGCGTGATGACCATCTGCAGCGTCAGCACGGGGCTAAACGCTTCGAACGGCGGATGGCCGGTCAACAGGGCGTAGAGCATGGCTCCCAGCGAGTAGACGTCCGAGCTCTGGACGACCATCCTGGAGTCCCCGGCTGCCTGTTCCGGTGCCATTTAACTGGCAGTTCCTAGGACCTGCCCAGTCACCGTGACGTGGTTGTCCGAATTGAGCCGTTTGGCGAGCCCAAAGTCGGTGATCTTGGGTGTGCCCGATGAGTCGACCAGTACGTTGGCTGGTTTGAGATCCCGATGAATGATCCCACGTTGATGCGCATAGTCCACGGCCCGTGCCACGTTGGCAACCAGCTCCGCCGACTCGCGAACTGGCAGCGCGCCCTTGGCGATGGATTGGTCAAGGCTTCCCCCCTCCACATACTGCATGGAGAAATAACAGACATCCTGGTGCTGGCCAATTTCGTACACTGGCACAATCCCGACGTGGTCTAAATGTGCGACCGCTTCGGCCTCCGCGCGAAATCGCTGGCGATACTCTTCGCTTGCCATGCGATCCGGTCGGACGACCTTGAGCGCCACCGTGCGGTTGAGAGCGACTTGGCGAGCCTTGAAGACTTGCCCCATCCCGCCACTGCCGATCTCTTCGATCAATTCATAATCGCCCAATCGGGTGCCGGGCTGTAGACTTGGGCGGGCAGCGGCACCTTCTTTCCGCGGTCGTCGCTCGCTCGCCTCGCCATGCTTCGCCACATCGGTCTCACCTGGGCCGCGCGATGTCGCGTCAGCATCGCCGTCGGGGGTCCCGGTATCTAGAGTCTCTTCGCCGTGAAATGCGGATGGGTCCGGCTTGGACGTGGCGATATGCAACCTGGGTATAACTCATACAGTAATGGCCGAGGCCACAATCACACGAAAGAGTCAGAGGGATGACTCGACCGGTCAGAATCACCCTTAGACACGTTGGTTATAGATCAACGCGTACTCGTGTTCCAGGCTCAGAGTTCGCCGCCGCTGGCTGCGAGCCAATCCCGTTCGGCACGGCGATTGCGCTGGTGGCTCGTATCGCAGGGGATGGAACGCGTCTGGGTGGTTCCACCGCGGGCCTCACGGCCTCGTTGTTGTACACAAGTCCTGGAGCAACCGGCTGATGAGATGGGGATACTAACACGGGGGGTTTGGCGGGCTTGCCCCAATACTGTTCGGCACTGTTTTTACTACGTCGGCTCCCCACCGAATTTATTCGGTGGAAGCAATGATTCTGCACTATGCGACGTCGCGCACCCCTCTCCATTTCCGCGGCGTCGCGGCGGAAGGGGGAGTTGTTGGAAACGCATTAGTGCAAAATCATGCGCTCCACCGAGTAAACTCGGTGGGGGCGGACCCAAGCACAGTTCGTGCCGAACAGTATTGGCTGCGAGCCCGCGAACTCGATCTTGAACGCGCTACGTCGGTCCCAGGTAACTCAGTATTGCCAACCAATGATACGCGCTGGTGAATCGTTCGCGGACGGGGACCGGAGAGGGAAGCGGAAAGAACGTCACCCCTTGATGATGGCGTCAAATGAGCAAGTCCTCGATGGCGATGAGACTATCGTAATTGCTTAATTGCCGTCCGTATTTGAACTCCGTAACTATCCCATAGACGCTTTCGGCCATTCTAGCGCAGCGGCGAAGAGTTTGTCCAGCGAGTTTCGGCGGGAGCCGATTCGCGGTCATGGGTGTGGCCGGGCATGGCGTTTGAACTGCGTTTCGAAAGGGACCGGGGCGCGGACTCCGGACCGCGATTGACTCGGAACTGATTTCGCAGCTCCGTGACCTGGGTCTGCAAGTACGCCAACTCACGCTCGCTGCTCTTATCCACTTCCATTCCATGGACCGTCATCCGCAGCTGCGCTAGTTCGTTGCGCAAATCGCCGATCTGATCGACATTTTTTCTCCGTCCGTGCGCGTGAAACGCAATTGGGTGCGTTCGTCCAATTGGTTCTGGATTTTGGTGTGCTCCGCCACCATGTTGTGCTGCTGCTCGATAAACGATTCAACCTGCATGTCCAGAGCCGCGATGGCACTGGACTGTTCCCAGGTGGTCTTCCCCATCCACATGATCACGGCACCCAGAATCAGTTGGATCAACCCATTGCTAAACGGATTCTGCTCTCGGTCTTGCCGGATGTCCATGGGTTCAATGTCCCTGTGAATGCCGCTTGCAAAGGAAGGTTTGATCCGCTGTTGATTTGGCGTGGTCGGAATCGGGGAACAACGCACCGTCATCTCAAGCATCGGCGGCAGTACCAGCAAGTCTCCACCGGTGAGGCAATCGTGACGTTTAGGTAGCCTGGTGGAGCTGGATAATAGCCGCCACCGTTTGTGGGTGCTGGCTGTGATTGCATCACGTCAGGCGGCGGGCCAGAAGGAAAGTGCGAAGTCGATCAGAGCTTTGAGGCCCATACCAGTTAGGATCAAACCGGAGATGGCGGTCATCACGGTCAACAGCTTACTCATGCGGAGTTGGGGAGGTAGTTTTGTCCGGTCCAGCCAGATCATGCCGAAGCACCAAAGTCCGCAGCTAAGCACCCCACCCATCAACGAAGGAAACGTCATGAGCGGAATCAGTTTTTCGACATTCCACGTCAGAATCAAGCCGACGATTCCGCAATAGGCCAGCACCATCACCTGGACTCGCCGCGGCGACATCTTCCGGAACGTCTGGCTGACAGGTCGGATGCACTCGTACATGGTCCTCGAGTAAATCTCATAGGCACCGTAGATCGTTCCCCAGAAGGCCGTGAATACACCCGCCTGGTAGAGGTAGAGTAGTGAAGGATGAAAACGAGTGAGAAACTGCGATTGGAGCGACAATAACTCGCCTTCTTTGGATGGAATGGTTTGCTGAGGATAGAGCACGACAGCGCCCAGAACCACGAAGAAGACGCTAAATAGAAAGACGCAGCCAAAGCTCACTAGTACGTCGATGGCGGCGGGTCGAAGCCAAATGCGACCCCGCCGCACGTTTTCATCGTCGGTCGCAATATGCACCTGTCCGTCAGCGTAAGAATCGGTTTCATCGCTGGATGAATTGTCGTCAGCTGTTTTTCTGCCAATGGCTCCCCAGGACTTTTCGCGGAGGCAACCAATATAGCCAAGATAGTCATAGCTACCGCCGCCAATGAAGCCAACAATAGCGGTGATCTCGACCCAGGGTGGACGATCGGCAAAGGCATCGCCGTATTTTTCCAGTACCCAAGGTTCGTACCTGGGCATCCGCGGCACCAACGTCCCGATCAGCGCTTGGAGCCAATCCGGGTTGGATGCCAGGCAGGCCGCGCCGATGCTAACCAACAACAAACCGACCACGGCCGTTTGGATTTTTTCGATAAATCCGTAGCTTTGCAACAACGTCAGCGTGATGGCGACGAGGGCGCCTAACGTGGCCCAGATTCGTGTCCAGAACAGACGAACTTCAGGCGCCGCATCCGGTCCCACGACATGAAACATATCGTTGATGATTTCGCCCATAACCAGGCAGAGAAACGCCAACAATGTCGGGAAACACCACAGGCACAACATCACCATGACGATTGGTATCCATTTCGGCGGGCCGGGAAACTTCGCCCAATGCTCCATGGGGTGCTCACCGGTCAGCGTCATGTAACGAGCCGCCGTGTAGACCTGGACGCCTTTCGTGATCGAAGCGGCCAACATGCACCACAACAGCGAATAGCCGAAGATCGCGCCGCCACGTGAAGACATCAGCGTTTCACCGCTGCCGATGGTTACCGAGGCGAGTATCGCGCCGGCGCCAAAGTATTTGAGGAGTTGCCAATTCCAGCCACCCGTCAGGATCGCTGGCGGCTCCGGGTACCTGACCGTGTTGTCCGCCATCTGCAACCGCCATTGCTATGAGTTGAAAGGTGATTATTGTAGAGGATCGCCCCTGCGACGACGAGCCTGTCAAATCCGTCATACGGCCCTCGAGTTTTTCAACAGCAAGAATTGTGTCCACGGAATCGTCATCACTAGTGAACTTTGACCGTTGTCATCTATGGCATCCGTATGCCTCGATGGTGAATCGGCCGGACATGTTGCCGATTCTCTCGGCCAAGGGTGTCCGTCTGCAGCTGGTTGACGGTCGCGAGCTCATCGACGGCATGTCCTCCTGGTGGAGTGTGATTCACGGTTACAACCATCCGGCGCTCAACGCGGCGGTTCACCGTCAGATGGATCGGGTCGCTCACGTCATGTTTGGAGGTTTGACGCATCCGGCCGCCGTCGAGTTAGCCGAACTTCTGCTCAAAGTGGTTCCCAGTAATCTGGAGACCATTTTTTTCGCGGACTCCGGATCGGTCGCCGTTGAAGTGGCCATCAAGATGGCATGGCAGTATTGGCACGCCCGCGGAGAAACCGATAAGCGACGGCTGTTGACCATTCGTGGCGGCTACCACGGCGATACCACGGGCGCGATGTCGGTGTGCGATCCGGAGCGAGGCATGCATCACCTGTTCTCTGCCGTTTTGCCTCAGCAGCTATTTGCGGAGGTGCCATCGTGTCGATTCGGCCAACCTTGTGACGATGAGCAAATCGCCAGTTTCACCGCGGTGCTCCGTCGTCAACAGGCGGAGATCGCCGCCGTGATTCTGGAACCGATCGTCCAGGGAGCGGGCGGGATGCGATTCTATTCCGCCGATTATCTGCGCCGCGTACGGCAGCTGTGCGACGAACATAACGTGTTGCTGATCCTGGACGAGATCGCCACGGGTTTTGGCCGCACGGGGAAATATTTCGCCTGCGAGCATGCAGCGGTCCATCCGGACATCATGTGCTTGGGCAAAGCGCTCACGGGCGGTTACCTGACGATGGCTGCCACGCTTTCCACTCGCGAAATCGCCGACACGATTTCCCAAAACGGTGAGGGGCTATTCATGCACGGTCCCACATTCATGGCCAATCCAATCGCGTGTGCCGTCGCCGCGGCGAGCCTCGAACTGCTCGCATCCGGCGACTGGACCAGCCAGGTTCGCCGAATTGAAGAGGTACTCACCGCGGAACTGGAGTCTTGCCGTGGCGTCGCCGGCGTCGCCGACGTACGTGTGCTGGGGGCGATTGGCGTGGTGGAATTGGACCTGCCGCTGGACGTGCCTCGAGCCCAATCGCTCTTTGTGGACGCTGGTGTTTGGCTGCGCCCTTTCGGAAACCTACTCTACACCATGCCGCCCTATGTCATCAGCGATGATGACCTGCGTCAGGTGACGACGGTAATCCAGCACGTTGTCAGAGATCAGTCGGAGCTTTGGGCGAGTTGACCTCAGGGATTCTATCTATCCGCGGACGCGATTTCGCCCCGACTCCTTGGCCTCGTACAACTTCATGTCCGCGGCGCCGATGAAATCGTCATTGGACAGCGGCGTTTGTCCGTCGGTGGTGGCCACGCCGATGCTGGTCGTTATCGGAATCGACTCGACGTGGGTCACGAATGGAGCACCTTGGATGGCCAATCGAATCGACTCGCCAATCGCGCGGGCGAGGTCGGCATCCGCATCGCTTAACAGGACCGCGAACTCTTCTCCTCCGTAGCGTCCAAAAATATCTCCATCGTGGAGTGAGTCGCGGACGCGTTGACTAAACTCGCGCAGCACATCGTCACCTGCCAGGTGCCCGCAGGCGTCGTTGACTTTCTTGAAGAAATCGATGTCCATCATCAAGAGTGAAAGGGGGTGATGATGGCGCTGGGTTCGTTTGAGCTCCCGGTCCAAGCACTCCAAAAGATATTGCTTATTGTAGGCGGAGGTGAGTCCGTCCGTCGTCGTCATGCGGTAGATCGTCTCGTGGTACTGCAGCTCGATCGAATCGGACGACAGGTATTTCAGGATGTGATTGCCGATCCGAATGCGATCTCCCGCGCCGAGCGCCGTCTGGTCGATCCTCTTCTCGTTGACGAACGTTCCATTGGTGCTGCCCAGATCGAAAAGGAAGTGGCCCTCTTCGTTGGCCTCTAAACGGGCGTGGGCACGCGATACGGATTCTTCGTCCAGCTGAATGTCGCAGTTGGCCGAGCGGCCGATTTCCACGTCATTTCCCACCAGCGACCAGAGTCCCGATGGTCCATCGGAGGGATAAATCTTCACCAGGCATCCATTGCCGTCCGAAGGCAGGTCCATAGGAAGGTGGGCCGCGGTGGTGTGCGCAATCGTGGCTTGTACCATGATGCCGATCTCCATGTCCAGTCGTAAGAATCAGTCAGGCGTAACGACCGCCCAACTATAGCTTGCAGCTATGACATGGCGACAAACAAACCTCCGCGGGTACCGGTTATTGGGGTCGCAAACCTTGTGACGGCTCGGACAGCCTAATCAGCGTACCCGGATCGCGCCTCGCCGGTTGATCACCACTTCAACCTTGTACCCACAACATGGCCAACAGTATTGCAGGACCGTACGACCGAAGACACCTCTGCGACAGGTGACGCAAGGGTCTTCTGTACAGCAGCATGGTACGCAAACGCAGACTTCTTTCGCGCAACCAGTGCAAGGATCCACGACGCAGATCATGCGTTCCACCGACGGGGCGGCTTGGCATTGCCTGGCACGCAAAGTGGCCGAACTGGTTTCAGGCAACGCGAAAAGCGTGCCAACAATCACTACAAACGAAATGGTTGTGAGCTTTTTGTACATGGGATGACTCCTGGTAATTCGAATACTACTATGTGCTTCATTGGTGGCTGCCTTAACGATGCGCCGTGGCTATTATAGGTTAGGTATGGATACTGAGATACAGGAACTGCATTTTTTATCACGGACCCGATATCGGAACCTCGCCGTCATGAAAAGCAGTGCCACGACCCCCAAAATGTACCTGGCGGAGCTGCCTTTGGAGCGCAAAAAGGCAATCGCCACCGTACGTGATGAGATACTGCACCAAAAGAGCCGTGCTGTATAGGCCAGTGAGCCCATTTCTTGCCGGATTTGGCTATTCGAGTTTTGCCTGTCCGACCAAGGATTGCTATTCGAGTTTTGCCTGTCCGACCAAGGCTCGCTAGAATGAATGGACTTGGAACTGGGAGTGACGTGATGGGCACCATGTTGCGAAGACCACGATTTAGAACGCGGCCGGCTGACTGACGTCACGTAGGAAGAGGATGAAGGCACCGAAATCCATACCGGTTGCGCTCATGGGTGCAGCCCTCTTTATGGCCCACTCGACGTCGTCCTGGGCCTTCCTTTCCGACACCGGCTCAGTCCCCTGGCCGACGACCGCTTCTGGTAATCGAAGTGCCAATGGATCGCCCGTCGTTTTGACCTGGAGTATCGTTCCCGACGGAACCGCGATCCTTGGCGACTTTGGACTAAGTCTCGGTGGTAGCGATCTCAGGTCTTTCCTGAACTTGCAATTCGACGGCGACGAGTTGGAGACGGACCTAACCGAACGGCCGTGGTTTCGTTTTTTTGACGAGTCCTTCGACCGCTGGAGTCAGATCAGCGGAGCCACGTACATCTACGAGCCGAATGACAGTGGAGGTACCCACAACGTCGGGCAAGGAATCCTGGGTGTCCGAGGGGATGTCCGTATCGGCGGTGCCTCCGTTGACGGCCCGGGCGATGTATTGGCATTTAACTATATTCCCGACGATGGTGGGGACATGGTGCTGGATACGTCTGAAGCTGTATTCTTTTCCAATAGCAGCGGGGACTTTGTACGGTTTCGAAACACCATCATGCACGAACACGGGCATGGGATGTCCATCCAGCATGTCGAGTCGAATACCGACGGCCTGTTGATGGAATCGTTTATTCAAACCAGCTTTGACGGACCTCAATTGGACGACATTCGCGCCGCCCAGTTCTTCTTTGGAGATGCACTGGAAAAGACCAACAACGGCCTCGGCAATAACACGACGGCGCTAGCCACGGACCTGGGAACACTCGATACCAACACATCCCTCATGATCGGGACCGATGCGAACACATCGTCCCAATTCGTGGCCGCTGATGCCACGGATTTTGTCAGCCTAAGCGGCACGGCCGACACCGATGTGTATTCATTTCGTGTTGACGAGCCGACCAGGCTCTCCGCGGAGCTGATACCACTTGGTGGGGTCTTCAACCAGGCCGGTCAAGGTCAAACGCCCACGCCCTTCGATGCCAATGCCCGTGTCGACCTGGCATTGACACTTTTCGATTCCAACGGCTCAAGTGTATTGGCGTCGGCGGATCAACAGGGCCTCGGAGGGACGGAGCGGTTGTCGGAGATTACCCTCCCGGCCGCTGGCGAGTATTTCGTCAGCGTCACGGGTTCTGACGACACGATCCAACTGTACCAGCTCGCGCTTAGCGCCGCGGCGCCCCTCTTGGGTGATTTCAACGGCACTGGCGACGTTGAGATCGGCGATCTCAACTTAGTTCTTTTCAACTGGAACGTAGACGGCGGCAATCTCACGAATATCTGGGTCAACCAACGTCCCTCACCGGGTGACGCGGTGGGCGTCGACCAATTCAACACCGTTCTTTTCAACTGGGACCAAACCGCGCAACTGGCCGCGGTGCCCGAGCCGGTGTCACTTGGCTTGATGTTGTGGCTCGGATGGCCATTGCTCCGGCGAGGCAACCGTTGGGCGCGCCGCAGTGGTACTAACCTTGAACTCAACGTTGAAACAGCCAGGAAACAGTAGCCCGACTCGCACGTTTTGAAGTTGTCGTGGTGAGAACTCCTTGGAAAATGATAACCCGACGCGTAAGTGTTGAAGTTGCGTTAGGTTAGATTTCCTCGGAAAATGGAAACCCGACGCGTAAGCGAGGGACGCAGTGAACACGCGTATTTCCCTCGCTTACGCGTCGGGTTTCCAATAAAGCGCAACTTCAAAACGCGTAAGCGAGGGACGCAATGAACACGCGTATTTCCCTCGAGCTACGAATTCTCTGTCTTCGTCGATCGAACCATCTTCATGCGATCCTCCCACTTCTGCCGTGCCAGAATCCGCATATCATCAATCTTGTCAGCTTCGTCCACAATCTCGAATCCAATCAACGTTTCGACCACGTCCTCCAAAGTGACCAGGCCGTCCATCCCACCGTACCCGTCGACGACCAACAGCACATGAGCTCGGCCGTCTAACATCACCTCCAGGAGCTGGCTGAGCGACATGTCCTCGGGAACGGAACGAATTTCGCGTTTGAGGTCGCGAAGTTTGGCTTTGCCATCATGCTGGTTGTCGTTGAGTAAAATATCGGTTTTCAAAACAAATCCGGTAATCTCATCTCGATTCACGCCATAGATCGGAATTCGCGTAAAATTCATCTCGGGATGCTGTTGGAGAACTTGGTGCACGGTCTCGTCTTGTTGCAACGCGAAGACGACCGTACGCGGAGTCATGATGTCGCAAACCCTAAGCTTAGGAAAGCGAAACAGGTTTCTCAGTATCCGGGACTCTTTCTCATCCAAGTGCCCTCCCGCAGCGCCCACATCGGCCAACGCCGCAAACTCTTCGCGGCTGAACGCGTGCAGCTTTTTGCCGCCAGTCAAGAACTTGGTGATCCGCTCGGAGATCCAAATCAAGGGCAGGAGGAGCCATATCAACCACTGCACAAATCGGGCGGTCCATGGTGCTAGGCCACGCCAATACAACGCGCCCACGGTCTTAGGGATAATCTCCGACAGGAACAGAATCAACAGCGTGAGGACCACCATGGCGACGCCCACGTATTGGTTGCCAAAATAGGCGGCCGCTTCCGCCCCGGCGCCTCCAGCACCAACGGTATGCGCGATCGTATTGAGCGTGAGGATGGCGGCCAGCGACTGGCCGATGTTGTCTTTGATTTTTTTGAGCAAAGCAGCGCTCGAATTGCCGTCCTTTTCCAGTCGGGCAATGTAGGACGGAGATAGACTTAACACCACCGCTTCGGCAACGCTGCAGACAAACGAGAATCCGAGCGCGACGCAGGTGTAGACGATCAGCATCACCAGGTGTCGTGGTTGACCGACATCGCCTGTGTCCGCGCTTGGCGGCACGCCAGCGGCGTACGCCGTCGCTGTGATCCCCAGCCACAACGCGAGCACCAAGCGAGCCCTGAACGGGTCGTTCGTTACGGTTGGGCTCCACGCGCGTCCATTAGGAAACTCATCAAACGTGCCCATCTCGGAACGTGAAGGCCGTCTCGAAAGAGTGAATGCAAACATGAAATTGCGGGGGTGATGTCTTATGATTCTGCTACCGGATCCGTCGGTGACTCACGGAAGACGAACACAAAGACGACCAGGATGACAGCGGCCAGCGCCGTGGGAATGGTCCAGATCGTCTTCCAATCCTGTGATTGTAAAAGAATGTCTCGACGCTCACTGACGAGTTCCGCGCGGGCAGTCTCGTCGTCATCAATTTCGGCCAGCGACGCATCGATGCCTGCCAATCTCTCAGAAGTTTCCTCGGACATGACGGCCGTGTTCTTCTGCTCGATGACTCCGGCGATTTGCGCCCCACAGAGCATTCCTAAGCCCAGTGTAATAAGCACGAGAAGCCCCTGCGCCTGACCGCGGATTGACTCCGGAGCTACTTTGTCCGTGTAGATTTGACCCGTGACGAAGAAGAAATCGTAGCAAATACCGTGCAGAATGATTCCGGCAAACACCATCCAGGCCGCACCACTGGTCGCGGCCGCCGCGAATAGACCGTAGCGAACGACCCAGGCAAACATGCCGACCGCCAACATCCATTTCACACCGAGCCTCGCGAAGAACAATGGCATCACAATCATGAAGATGATCTCTGACATCTGACCGAACGACATCTTCGCCGCCGGATTCGACAGCCCAGCATGATCGACGAACTTGCCCGCCATCTGGTAGTAAAACGCCAGCGGAATGCAGATGAGAAACGAGCAAAACATAAAAGCGAGAAACGAGGGCTGCTTCAGCAAGGTCAACGCATCCAGACCCAGCACTTCGCGAAGAGTCACCTCCTTGCCTTTGCCTGGCGGCGGAGTGTGTGGCAACGTAAAACTGTAAATTCCCAACACGATCGACACGATGGCGGCGATGCGAAACATGTCGATGGCGGCGTCCCAGCCGCGCCAACTGACGAACAGCCCTGCCACAATCCAGCCGATGGTGCCAAAGACACGAATCATGGGGAACTGTTTTTCCGCATTGGTCATGTTGTGCAGAGCCAGCGTATTGGTCAGCGCCAAGGTCGGGAAATAGCAGAGCATATGAACGAATAACCATGCGTTAATCGTCGTGGCGCTCGGTGACTCGGACTGCATAGCGGAAATTGCGCCGAACATGGCTGCACCGCCCAGAACGTGCATGATCCCCAACACGCGTTCGGTAGACATGAATCGGTCAGCAAACATCCCTACGAAAAACGGTGAGATGATTCCCGCAATCGGACCGACCGAGTAGGTCCATCCAATGTCCGTTCCCTGAAATCCTAGTTTGCCCAGGTACAGATAAGCGGTGACGTACCACGCTCCCCATACAAAGAACTGGAGAAACATCATGATACTTAGCCGAATCACGTTTGATGACGACATAGTATGGGGAGATCCTTATCTTAGCTATCAAGAATGGCTGGTGTAACAATGATTGCGTCACATCACTCGTCGAAACTCGGCGGAGCGCCACACCAATCGACCACCGGCTGGCTATGAATCGTCGGCTCGACGGTTTTCTGCAGATCGGCGATTTGATCGGCCGTCGTCCGCACTTCGGCCGCGCTTGCCAATCCGCGGAATTCTAACTCAAATTCGCTGGATCCGTGCGGAGGCAGGTTAAGCACGCGGCCTCTCTCCGCTTCAAAGGACCGTGCGTTAGGGAAGTTCGTCGCCGGTTCCAAACCGGTAACGTACCCATCCCCCTCACCCACCGTGTTTTTCCACTGGGTGAAACAGGGAAACTGGTCTTTGCGAAACCGCATTCCCACTCCACGATTCGCGTCGGCGTTGCACAGCATAACCTGGGTGTAGTTGTCGCCGCCAGCCGCCAGATCGAAGAAATAGCATTGCTCCGTGTAGTTCGGATCTGGAGCCTTGTATAGATTCCAATGCTCGAGGTCCTCGACCGCTCGAGCGTCACGCGGGGCCATGGTCTGAATCGGCGCAATTAAGCGGCTCCCTTGCTCCAGCAATGGTGCCCCGTAGTTGACGTGATACAGGAGTTGCGCGGTTTGGGGACCGTTGGAAAGATTGACAATGCGATCGGTCACGCGGAATCCGGCTTCGCCAGGACGAACGCGCAACGTCGATATCAACCGCAGTTTCCACAAATGGAAACGACTGTCATCCACCTCACCCTCAATAACCATCTCACCGGATTGGGTGTCCGTCGACACCTCCACCCGGTGGGCTGGGCGATTCCCCACCCAACCGTGCAGCGGGCTCTTGACGTTGCCCTGATCGTCAAACTCCGGCGCGCCGTTGCTATACAATCCGCAGCGCGTTAAAAACTCGTCAAATCCACACAGAAAACCGAGCCCGGATGGTTCATCGACCGGTACGAAACTCGGGTGCACGGGACCGACCAGGGGCGACTTCCAGCCGAGCTTCACTTCTCCCACATGGGCCTTCCAGATCGCCATGCCGCGGGTCGGCAAGAGAGTGAGTTGGCAGGACCCCGCGTCGACATCGATGACGTCGATGCCATTGGCCAGACCGCCGTGAAGCGTTTGCTTTTGAATGTGGCAGCCGCCGAAAGAGTCGCCCAACTCCGCTGGCCCCAGATCGACCTTGTCGATGTGGACGCGATTGGAAACATCGGTCAACACCCATCGGTTCCTAGACATGTCAAGAAAATCCTTCCCACAAGAAAAGCAAAAAATCGAAGACCATCCTTAGTTAACCGCGGACGTCTACTTCAGCCACGGCCACGGCGCGCTTTTCCTGAGCGCTGAGGATGGCCGCTTCCGTGATGACTTGGCCCTGTCGGCTGGTCGCCGGAGAAAGCAAACCTTCGACCGGTGCGTCGTTCTCCAGGCAATGGATCACGTATTGAATCGGATTCTGACATGGAGCCGCCAATGCGTCGACCGGATGGCTTTGACCCTCCAAGCAGGAACGGGTCTGCACACGAATGGTTGGTTCCAAGTCGTAGCTGCTGATGGTCCCGTCGGTGCCGACCAGCACAAATCCGCACTTCGGTTGGGGCTGGTGGACCCACGGATCGGTGAATGTACCCCAGCGGGTTTCGAATTTGGACAGTCCGTGCTCGTAGCGGGCGATCGTCAGGGAGTGTTCGTCCACGTCCAAACCAGCCGGGTGGTCGACCACGGTGGTTACTTCCAGCGGCATGCGCCCGTTCTGAAACCAGGTTCCCAGCGTCGTGCCGTATCCCAGGTAGTCTAACAACGATCCGCCACCCGCCTGGCGTTGGTAAAACCAGCTCTCGGCCGCCGCGCGTCGCGCTGACTCCTCGGGCACCGCCACTTTGTCCGCCAAATGATACAGCGGGCCGCGATTGCCATCGTAATAGTGAACTTCGAGCAGATCGCCGATGGTCCCTTCGTCAATCAGCCGTTTGGCGGTGCAGTGTCCTGGATACCAGGCCATGGGCCAGTTGATGGCGAACAGTTGGCCGGATTCGGCCATCGTCGCGATCATCGCATCGGCATCGGCCAACGTGGCCGCGAACGGTTTTTCCAGGATCACGTGTACGCCCAGCGGCGCGATGCGCTCTACCCACTCTCGATGTCCAGCCGTCCGGGGCATGAGGATCACAATCTCCGGACTGGCGCGCTCGATGCATTCCCGCACATCCTCAAACAGACAGTCCGGCGACAATGAGAATTCATTGGCCGCCGACTGCATCCTCGCCGGCGTCAGGTCACAGAGTCCGACAATTTCCGCATCTGGATGTTCGTGCACCATGCGGAGATTGTCTCCCATGTGCATGTGGTCGAAATTGATTCCGGCAACTCTCCATGTCATAGTTTGTATTCCTGCGTCGATAGGGTGGCGGAAGCCAACTCATTGATCGGATTTTACCTGATCGGGCCGCGAAGTCCGCAGGTTGGCTTGTGAATAAAACTCACTCGAACTGCTGCTGGTCTTGGCACCGATCTCCTTGATGGCCGAGTCAGGGACTTTTTCCAGCGGTGTGTAGCGCGCGTGCTTGATGTCTTTGTACGGATCGTTATGCACCGCGTTGTAGACGCACCGCAGAGCCCAGCGCGGTTTGTCACTTAAGTTGGCATCGGATCGGTGCAGAATATTCCCGTGAAAGAAGATAGCCGCCCCGGGTGGCATCTCGCAATGGACCAACTCCATTCGCTGGAGGATCGCTTCGATGCGCTCCGGATCAATGCTCTCTTGAGTGCTGCCTTTGTCGGTCTGTTCGACATGGTCCAATCGCCCCAAACGATGCGTGCCTCGGACGACCTGAAGGCAACCATTTGCCTTGGTTTGCTCATCAATGGCGATCATCACGGCCACGATGTCAGGAAAGAGGCAGCCGTAGTGGTACCAATACCCGTAATCTTGATGCCATTCCCAAGCCCCTCCCACCTTGGGCTCCTTGAGCATCATCGTGGAGTGATAGTGGTATACCTCGGCACCAAGTAGCTGCTCGATACGATCGACCACTTTGTGACTGCGTGAAATCATTCCATAGAGGTCATCGCCGGGATGATCCCACAATGCCAATTTGGAATTCCTCCCGCTGGCATCTTTGACATCATGGGCGTTTTGCATCAGCACGTAGTCCTGCTTAGCCGCCTTTTGTAACAGCTCGACCTCTTCGGCATCCATGAACTCCTCGACCATGATGAAGCTGTCTTGATGGAATTGGGCAACTTCGCGGTCCGTGAGCAACGCTTGTGGCATCTGAAAACCTCCAGTCAGTATGTTCGCGAGAAGAAACCGCGATTATAGACGCACCAGCGGGTCGTTGCATGTCCACTCAACTATGTCCACTCAACTATGGTTGATACTCGTTCGACGGCAGGATTTATGACGCCTACTGCCCGGCGGGACGGGTGAACGAGCTTGGCAGCTGCTATTCTAGAAGCCCGCCTTCCGTCGGTCATGCTTCTGGATCTATTGAATTGTCGCGGACGTGGCGCTACACTTGACGTAGAAGCGTGAGCTCCGGTATTGAGCTCCGGTATGTCGTTGAGTTCGAAAACCGCGTCGTCAATCCTAGAGGTAGTGCCATGCAAAAGCCGTCACGTACCCACGTCGTCATTGACCAGGTTGCCCGTCGATTGCGATTGGCGTCGGTCGGTCAGCGGTTTTATCTTTGGCTGTTCATCACCGGCGCGCTTTACGCCGCGCTGTTGATCGCGAATCGGCTGCTGGGGCTAGCTGCCTTGTCGCTGACACCGGCCAGTCTGTGGGCCGTTCCCGTGGTCGCCCTGGTTGTCAGTCTGATTTGGCATCGTCGTCCCACTGTTGCTGAAGCCGCGCGATGCATTGATAAGCATGGGCAAACCAAGGATCTGTTCTTGACCTACTCGATGTTAGACAACGCCGCCGGTGAGTATCAGTCGCTGGTCGTCGAAGACGCCGAGAAGCGAGCGCCCCAACTGAATCCTCAGAGCGTGGTGCCATTTCGCTGGGCTCGCCCGAGCGCCCACGTGGCGGCCATCGGGCTCGTCTTGCTGGTTTCCGTGCTTTACCTTCCCCAGTTCGATCCGCTGGGACGTGTCGCCCAGGCCGCCCGCGTCGAGCAAGATCAGAATCAACGGCTGGAAGACCAACGGACCACGCAGCTGCGAATTGAAGAGGTCCGGATAACTCAAGACGATGACGAAGCTGCTTCTCAGATCGATGAGTCCATCGAGGCCATGACCGACGCCCTCCGCAAGATGCGACCTGGCCAGGCGGATATGAATTTGGGCCAGCTCAATCAGCAGCAGCGGCGGCTGGGGAGCCAATGGAGACGGTTGGGCGCCGAGAAACTCAGTCAGCTGCTGAGCAATATGGACTCACTACAGACATTTGGCGGAGAGCGAAGTCAAAAACTCGGCGCATGGCAGAAAGAACTGCAGAACGGTAGCGACGCCAGTCTCCGAAAGGAAATGTCTGAACTGGGTGATGAATTACAAGCCATCGCGGCGGAGAAGGATCCAGTGCAGCGAAACGAAATGATGCGCAAACTCAAGCAGCGGCTTCGCGACGTGGAGCGTTTCGCTTCCGAGAAAGCTGGCTCGCCCGAGCTGGCGTCGGCAATGCGGCGGGCTATGAGGCAACTTGAAGCGGCCCAGCGCGACGGAGCCACGGCTGAGATGATGGAGGACATGCAGCAGACACTTGACCTGGCAAAAATGGAATTGGAACAGATCGCCGAATCCGCTCAGGAATTGGAGAAGCTTGAACAATCGCTCAAAGTTCTGCAAATGGCGAAACAGTTGAACGACGCGGATCAGTTGGACGGAGAAGCTTGCTCCGAATGCCAGTCGCTCGCGGACTACGCCGATCTATTTGAGGAGTTGATGGGCGACAGCGCGGGGGGCGGTGGTGGATTGGGCGGCCAGGGTTTCGGAGAAGGTGGGGAGGCACCGGAAGACGACTCGGTGGCCAGCGACTTCGAGACCAAGCAGTCCAAGTCGGCACTCCAGGCTGGCAAGGTCCTGCTCTCGATGCAATCTCAGGGTGTATCGGATGCTGGAGACGTCGAGGAGAACTATCAAGAGCTCGTTGGCCAGGTCAAGCAAGGAGTCAGCGAAGCCATTCTTCAGGAACAGATCCCGCCCGGTTATCACGAGGCGATCCGTGGTTATTTCGATACCATCGGTGAGTCGCCCGGTGGAGCTGAATGATTGGCCAGTCAACGCTCGCGACTGTCGTTTTTAGTTCGATGGCCCGCGGCCGCGGCTGTTTTGGCGCCTTCGAGAAAGCCCTGAATCGACATCGAATAGGTGGATCTGATACGACCGCGGGTGGTGGCACTCGGATTCTGGGATGCGTCATCCTTTTGTTGACGCTACTTGCCATTTGGTGGTGGATGCAGGGTACCGCGCGGGATCCCTTGGTTGTCTATTGTGCTCACGATGCCATTTACGCCGAGCAGTTGCTCCACGAGTTTGAAGAGCGGTCCGGCATCGACGTGGTCATTCGCTTTGACAGTGAGGCCAACAAGGCGCTCGGCCTTGTGAACCTATTGATCCGGGAAAGCGCCCACCCACGTTGCGACGTTTTTTGGAATAACCAGCTCCAAGGTACATTGGATCTCCAGGAGCGTGACCTGTTATTACCGTACCAAGGCAGCGGCTTTGAGAGAATCCCGCACCGCTTCAAAGATCCCGAGGGATACTGGGTCGGTTTCGCGGGACGATTGCGGATGTTCATTGTGAATACCGACAATGTGAATGTGCCGATCGAGGAGACCATTGACCAATTGCCGGTCGGCGATCTCTCTCGCATGGCGGTGGCCAAGCCGCTCTACGGCACGACGCGGTCGCACTACACAGTGCTGTGGCATCACTGGGGGCAAGAGAAACTGATCCAGTGGCACCGAGACATGCGAGATCGAGGCGTGCACGAGGTCGCAGGCAATGCCATGGTCAAGAATCTGGTAGCCGCGGGGAAATGTGATCTTGGCTGGACCGACACGGATGACTATTTCGTGGCGGTCGACGAGGAGTTGCCGGTGGATGCGTTTCCGATTCGCTTGGACGACGGTGCCACGATTTGCGTTCCCAACAGTGTCTCGATCATACGGGGCTCAAGTCGTGTCGCCGAAGCAAGGCGACTGGTTGATTTCTTGCTGTCGGAAGAGACGGAACTGGCGTTGGCCCGCGGCAAGTCGCGGCAGATTCCATTGGGGCCCGTCTCGTTGGACCAACTGCCCGACGAAGTTCGCCAACTCAAACAATGGGCGGACGAAAGTTGTGATTTGACGAGCTTGGGGGACGCACGTGCCGCGTGCATTGAGTGGCTCAAGTCGGAGTATCTACGGTGAAGTGGCTCGCTTGCGACGGAGCTGAGTTGGGCATTGCGTCACGTTGCTGGTCTCTTCTCTCTCGTCGCGAAACCGCGCGTCGGCTTAGCAAATGGTAAGAAATAACATGTCCTTTTTCTTGAAATCCGAAATCCGAATATCGAAATCCGAAACAAATACGAATCACCAAAATTCGAATGTTCGAAACGTCGTGGGCAGCGAGAATACTGTGATAACGAGGTTTTGAACATTCGAATTTTTGGATTTGTTTCGAATTTCGATATTCGGATTTTGAGACTTCGCCCCGTTGAAACGGACAATTCATTTCTCAACACCGCCGTAAGGTTCTAATCATGTCCGTGTGCTCAGGGTCGTCTCCCGAGCTCGCCCGCACTCTGGACGGATTACCCAGCCGTGGTACGCGGGTTGGCCATCGCAATGTTGACTCCGGCTGGGCCAATCTATCCCACATGCGTTGACAGTTACTCCAAAAGGTAGACCTCGAGAGATCTGTGGGACGGATTGGCCGATCGGGAGTCAACGAGTTACTTCATACGCGTTCCACCGATCGGTAATCCGTCGATCTTACGTACGACCACATGAAGGTCCTTATCGCGACCAATTACGTTTTCCTGAAATCCGAAATCCGAATCTCGAAATCCGAAACAAATACGAATCACCTAAATCAAATGTTCGAAACGTCGTGGTCAGCGAGAATACTGTGATAACGGGGTTTTGAACATTCGAGTTTTGAATTTGTTTCGGATTTCGAGATTCGGATTTTGAGATTACTCCCCGTCGAACCGGACAAGTTTGTTTCTTAACACCGCCATACCATCATCATGCCCGCTCGCGGGGTACCTGGATCCGTCGGAATGGTGCACGACACTTGCCCTGCCAATTCGTTCGGGAGATAATGAAGTCCCGGGCGCTGACAAGCGACAACCAGGAGCGTTAAGGACGAATCTTTGATGGCCATTTTAGTTACCGATCCCGCGATTGAAGAGCAGTTGTGCCTGGAGCGCGAGGCCAGTGGTGCTGATCGATACGATGAGGTTTGGGACGGAATCTACATGATGGCACCGATGCCCGATGACGAACATCAATACCTGGTGTTGCGTCTCGGCTACATTCTCGAGGACATCGTAGGTATCCCTGGGCAGGGCCAGGTCCGTGCCGGCGTGAATCTCAGCGACCGAAAAACGGATTGGAAGAATAACTACCGTGTCCCCGATGTGGCCGTTTTCTTGAATGACGGCAAGGCTGAGAACCAGGAGACTCACTGGTGCGGCGCCGCTGATTTCCTGGTTGAAATCATCAGCCAGTATGACAAGAGTCGCGACAAAGTACCGTTTTATGAGCGGTTGGGAGTACGTGAGGTACTCTTGATCGACCGTGATCCGTGGAAGCTCGAACTTTGGCGTTTTCAAAACGGTTCACTTTCCCTGGCCGGTACATCGAGCATGGGCAGTTCGGGCGTGGACACGTCCGACCGTTTTACAAGCTTGACGGTGTCGCTTTCGTTCGGGCTACACGTGGAGACACCCCGACCGAAAATCGACGTCAAGCATGTCGAAAGCGACCGCCAGTGGCTCGTTTAGGCCGTGAGTTCCAACTATGAGCCTACTGGCAGCCTGCGTTTGGGCGTTGGTTCGCGGCTTGGCTGTCGTGCTCGTAGGCGTTCCAATCGCCTTTCATTTGCAAAGGCGCTTGGTCCATATGATCGGTTGGCCCCTTCACTTGGCTTGGGCGGGCATTCTTCTCCCGCTGTTGGCTCCGCATCTGGTCACTGGCTATGGTTATGCTCACTTCTCACTCTCGCTGATTCACCATCCGATCTGGAATGAACTGTTCTACGACGTACTGCTTTTGATTGGCAGCGTCCCCGTCGGGATCGTATTGCTACAGTTCGCGCCAGCTGCACCGGTGTCCGCCGAGGCGGTCCACTGCGCCCGGCTGGCTCGGTCAACGAGACAGATCACGTGGAGGACGCAGTTTGGTATTTGGTCGCGTGGACCGGTCCGCTCCTTAATACCGCCGGCGGCTCTCATGTTCTTATTGGCGTTTCAAGAGTTCGAGATCGCCTCGATGATGCTAGTGCCGACTTGGACCGTGTGGTTGTTCGATGCACAGGTTGGCGGACTACCCTTAATGAGCTCGCTCAGATATGCGATGACCCCAGCACTGCTAGAGATCATCGCTTTGACGCCGGTCCTGATTGTCTTTTTCAACAGCCGTGGTCTGGTGGCAAGATCTGGCTGGCGTTCCGGCATGGCGTCAGACTACGGTACGACCTGGCTATGGAGTTACCTCGCGCTTTCGGCAACTCTTTTCTGGATCGTTCCGTGGGCGATGGTTCTGGGGAGTAGCTGGGACGGATATCGACCGCTGTTTCAGAATCAAACGTTGTGGAGCGACGTCTTGCGCGGTTTAGCGATGGCGACGATGGCCGGAGGCATAGTGTATCCGCTGATCTGCTGGTTGATCACCGGGACACCGCGATCCTGGCCTCGTGCGGCGATGGTAGGCGGCGTCCAATTAGCCATTGTGCTGGGACTGCTGGGTCCACTCGTGGTGAGCCTTGTGTTGCTTTCGTTATTCCAGATGCCAATGGTCTATCGCGTCTATGACAGTCCCTTGCCGTGGCTTTGCGGTTTGGGATGTTTCCTTGCGCCGCGAGCGTGGCTCGTTGTGTCAATGATCGTTGTTGCCAGGCGTCGAGAGCCGAATTTCTTGGCGAGATTGCTGACGAGGTCGTCGCTGGCCGCACAACGGGCTGAGGGTCAGCGTCTACTTTGGAGAAATCAATGGGTGCCACACTTGTGGGGTATGGCGCTTTTGTGCAACTGGGCGTATCTCGACGGGACCATCGCCGCCATGCTGGCGCCGGCCGCCTGGGTCTCGTCACCCGTCCGGCTATACAATCTAATGCACTATGGACAGAGTTCGGTGCTGTCAGCGATGGTGGTGGTGACTTTTATGATGCCAGTGGTTTTCATTGCCGTATTGTTTTGTTTTCATCGACCCTTTGTCAGGTACATGTTGCGATGAGCGACAGCCTTTGGAATCTACGGGATGTGCGACTGGAAGGGCCAATGCGTCCTCGGTTGAACGATGTCTCTCTGCGGATCCAGGCAGGTGTCACCGCGGTCGTGGGAGCCTCTGGAGCTGGTAAGACATCGCTCTTGAATGTGATGGTCGGCTTCGAGTCCATTGCCGCTGGAACCGCGACGTTCACGCCGCCCGCCGATTCGCGTCTACCGCTTTTTTGGGTGCCCCAAGACGACGCCCTCTGGCCCCACCTCTCGGTCCAACAGCATTTGAGGGTCGTCAGTCCTCAGAGAAACGCCTCGTCGGAATCATGCCGACAGTTGCTGGACGCATTTGATCTGTCGGATCAACGGGACGTTCTGCCTGATCGGTTATCGCAAGGAGAACGGTCTCGGCTGTCGCTCGCCAGGGCCTGTGCCACGGATGCCGCGGTCATTGTCATGGATGAACCACTTGCCACCGTCGATGAGATCCGGGCCAGAGAATACTGGTCCGCTTTGCGGCAATTCCGTGGTGAATCCACTGCGTTGGTGTTCGCCTCTCACGGTGTGGAATCGGTCGTGCGCGAGGCGGACCAGGTGGTTTGCATGGCCGACGGCCAGGTACGGCACGCGGGTGCCACACAGCCGCTTTATCATCGCCCGGATACACGTGAACTGGCGGAGTTTCTCGGTCCAGTCAACTGGTTTGCACCCTCGGACGCCGCGGAGTGGCTTGCTAATGCCCCAACCGATACCGTCTGCTGCCGACCCGAACGAATTGCCGTGGAACTGTCCAGTGACAGTGTTTTGCGCATCGCGGGCGTGTCGACCGGAACGGCCATGGAATCACTGGTCGTGGTCAATCAGAAGACGCAGGTGAAACGTACTATGCTTCATCGAATGACCCACTCGAGCTTTAAGGTCGGCGATGGAGTTGTCTTCCGCCTACTACCGGCGTTGATCGTCTGTCTCCTCGCGCTGGGGTGTGACGGGACGAGCGAGGATGATCCGCTTTTGAATGTGACCAATGTGCGACACTGGCCGATGCCGCCGGCGGGTGTTTCGATTCCAGCTCCTCGAGCGGTCCAGATCGGCCATGAGGGTGAAGTGTTCGTTTTGGACAACGCCGGTCGAGTTCTGGTCTTTTCTAGCGACGCGGAATTGTTGCGCCAGTGGGAGATGCCACGGCACGACGTAGGAAAGCCAGAAGGCCTCTGTGTGATGCAGGACGGCCGCATCGCTGTCGCTGACACGCACTACCATCGAATTGTGTTTTTTGACCAGGACGGAGCGGTGGTGTCGACCCAGGGCGCGCATGGTGAAGGGTTTGGGGAGTTTATCTATCCGGTGGCGATCGCCCAAGATGATCAGGGGAACTACTATGTCTGTGAATACGGCGGCAACGACCGTGTGCAAAAATTCTCGGTCTCCGGAGAATTTGTCCGTGAGTTCGGAGGATTTGGCACGGGGCCGGGTGAATTTCAGAGACCCAGTGGCATTGTTTGGCATTCGCAACGTGTCTATGTCGCCGACGCCATTAACAACCGTGTGCAAGTTTTTTCCGACCAAGGCCAGTTTGTAGAGACACTGGGTGATTCTGAGTCAAGCTGGCGTCCCGAATATCCGTACGATCTGGCCAAGAGTGTCACGGGAGATCTGTACTTGATAGAATACGGCGGTGGTCGCGTAAGCTGGATGGACCGCCAAGGCACACTCCTCGGACGTTGGGGCCGAATCGGATCGGCGCAGGGCCAGCTGGCGACCCCGTGGGGCTTGGCCGTCGACGCGCGGCAGAGAATCTACATTGCGGACACTGGAAACCGTCGGATCGTCAAATTGGAGTTGAGTGACTGAGCGCGACAGAGGCCATTGACCCAGAGGCCATTGACCCAGTGGCCATTGACCCAATGGCCATTGACCACGAGCGCCACAAATAGCCCGAATCAGAACGCCCGCCGCCAACCCGCTCAAAACGAACGGATGGCCATCCCACCGATGATTCGTGTTGATACGTGTGCGTTCGTGGTTCCCCGTTGAACCCTTTTTGGGGGGATTGTGTCATGAACCTGGATTCGCTGCGACGTGCCGTACTGCCTCAGCCACGGCGCCAGCTCACTTGGCGATCTGCTTGGCCGCTCTTACTGTTCCTACTCGTTTACGCCACGATCGTCCTGGCGTTGGAGGGGTTTGGACGGGTTGCTTTTGCCAGGCCACTGGCATTCCTTCTGATGGTCGCCACGCCGTGGGTGTGGTGGATGCACGCCGCTGGGCACGCGGGTCTGGGTCGGGTTCGTTCGTTGATCTCTCTGTTTGTGCGATTCGCACTGGTCGGACTTTTCGCCATGTTGCTGGCGGAACCTCGATCCGTGAGGACCAGTGACACTCTGTCGGTGATGTATGCCTTGGACGTGTCTGACTCAATTGGCGAGGGCTCGATGGACGAGGCGTTGGAGTTTGTGGTCAAGACCGTGACCGAGAAACCGGAACTGGACGAGGCCGGATTGGTTGTGTTCGGTCGGACGGCGGCTGTCGAGTTGCCGCCCCGCATCTCGTTCCCCTTGGAGGCGATCAACTCCCGGATTGATCGAGATGCGACAGACATTTCCTCGTCGCTGTCGTTGGCCGCCGCCATGTTGCCCGACGAGAATTGCGGTCGCATCGTCTTGATCAGCGACGGAATTCAGACGGAAGGGCCCCTGGAATCGGTGCTGCAAGAATTGCGATCGCGAGACATCACGGTCGACGTGTTGCCGATTCAATATGAATATGACCAGGAGATATGGCTGGAACGGATCGAGCTGCCGCGGAATGTGAAGACTGGAGAGAACTATGAGGCGGCGGTGATTCTCTCGTCGCTGAAAGCGGGTGAAGGGACGTTGACGGTGACCGAAAACGGCACCGAAATCTTCCAGGAGAAATTGGACTTCGAGACCGGAAAGAACCGCTACACAGTTCCCATCTATCTTCGGCAGCCAGGATTCTATGAATACGCCGCCACCATTCAGTGGGAGCGTGGGCATGACAATCTGCGTGAAAACAATACCGTCATCGATTACGTCTACATTGAAGGCGAGGGGAAGGTCCTGCTGGTCCGAGACCCGCATGGCGATCCACGCGACTGGAAAAATGTGGCCGAGATGTTGCGTGCTGGTAAGCGAGATGTTGAGCTACTCGATGCATATGACCTGCCGCGAGGTTCGTTGCCGCTGATGCCTTACGACTGCATCATGCTGGTGAATGTGCCGGCCGATGCGCTGGACCCGGTGCAGATGAAAGCTCTGCATGATGCCGTCTATGACTTGGGAATTGGGTTGGTCATGGTGGGCGGGGAGAATAGCTTTGGTCCCGGCGGATATCACCGTTCGGTTTTGGAGGATGCGTTGCCCGTCTCGATGGATGTGACGCAAAAGAAGATTCTCCCCAAAGGGGCCTTGGCGATCATTCTCCACACGTGTGAATTTCCCGAAGGGAATACGTGGGGAAAACGGATTACCAAACAAGCCATCAAGGTGCTGGGTGACCGAGATGAAGTGGGTGTGCTGGCCTACGGCGCCATGGGTGAGCAATGGCTGTTTGAATTGACTCCCGCCAGCAACTACGAGGAGATGGTCCCTAAGATCAATGGAGCCACGATTGGGGATATGCCCAGCTTTTCCACGACGATGGAGAAGGGGCTGGAGGGTTTACTCGAGAGTGACGCGGCGACTCGCCACATGATCATTATCTCGGACGGTGATCCGTCGGCTCCTCCACCGCCGCTGATCTCCAAGTTCATTAAGAATCAAGTCAGCATCTCAATGGTGGCCGTCTTCCCGCACGGCGGTGAAGATATTTCCAAGATGCGGTCGATCTGCGGTGTGACCGGTGGCCGCTATTACTTCCCCAGCGACCCTAATGAGCTGCCGTCGATCTTCATAAAGGAGGCCAAGACGCTTCGCAGGAGCATGATCCAGAACGAAACGGTGACTCCGCGAATCAATTTTCCGTCGCCGGTCGTGAAAGGGTTTGAATCGTTCCCGCCCGTATACGGATACGTATTGACCACGGCCAAACCTCGCGCCAAGACAATCCTGGAAGTTCAGCTTGAGCAGGGCGAAATTGTCGAGACCGATCCAATCCTCGCCACCTGGCGGTACGGATTGGGTACCAGTGCCGCATTTACGTCGGATTTGTCGCCCAACTGGGGAGCTGACTGGATGAACTGGGGCCAGCGTCAGGCGCTGCTATCTCAGTTGCTCACCGACGTGTCACGGGTCAGCAAGCATTCGAATCTGCGAATGTGGAATTACGTCCAGGGAAACATGGGGGTCGTTGTCGTGGAGGACTTTCACCCGGACGAGTCGTTTCTCGAACTGCAGGCGCGTGTCACCGGCCCACGCGACCGTGTGGAAAATGTCCCATTGAAGCAAGTTGGCCCGCGTCGCTATCAGGCAACGCTTCCTTTGTGGGGAAAAGGTCGGTATCAGGTGATGGCAGCCGGCGTGGCCGGTGAGCGCCAGGAGCAGGCTCACGGCGGATTTGTGCTTTCCTACTCGCCGGAGTACCTTCGTTTCCGCTCAAATCCCATCATTCTCAAGGAAATCGCTGATTCGACACTGGGCGAGGAATTGGCAGCCGAGGACGGACATGAGACAATTTATGGCCGGCGCAAACCAAAACAGAGTTCGCGACGTATTTTCGATTGGTTTCTCGTCGGGCTCGCCTTCCTGATCCCCTTGGATGTCGGTTTGCGACGGATCCAGTTGGATTGGTCGGTTATTCGAGGTTGGTTGCCGTGGGGCCAATCGCCGGGTAAGTCGACCGAAGTCATGGGGACCTTGTTACGTCGCAAGCAAACGGTCGACGCGCAAATGGCGCAATCCGAGACCGCCCTACCACAGCCACGTCAACGGGCCAAAACCTCCCACCCGACTACGCGATCTTCGTCAACCAAGCCGAGTGACATTCCCCCCGCCCAGTCCCTACCTTCCTCCGACGAAGAACAAAAACCCGCCTCGACGACCGGACGACTATTGGACCTGAAACGGAAACGAGACGAGGACCTTCCATGAACCAACCCACGCTTGACGCGTCCCCCGAGTTACAAAACGAAGCCGAATCATTCCGCGAGAAACTGTCCACGGTGCGATCCGAAGTGGGCAAGGTGATGGTCGGCCAGCAACAGGTCGTGGACTCCGTGCTGACCGCCTTGCTCTGTGGCGGAAATGTGCTCTTGGAAGGCGTGCCGGGACTCGGAAAGACTGAGTTGGTGAAGTCTCTTTCTCGCGCGTTGGAGTTGGACTTTCGACGCATCCAATTCACACCCGATCTCATGCCCGCCGACATCATCGGCACCAATATCATGACCAATGATGAGTCGGGACATTATCAGTTTGAGTTTCGTCAGGGTCCGGTGTTTACCCAGTTGCTGTTGGCCGACGAAATCAATCGTGCCTCTCCCAAGACTCAATCCGCGCTGTTGGAGACAATGCAGGAGCGGACCGTGACGACCGGAGGAGAAATCCGCAAACTCAAAGAGCCCTACTTTGTCATGGCCACTCAGAATCCGATCGAGCAAGAAGGGACCTATCCGCTCCCGGAGGCCCAGTTGGACCGCTTCCTCTTCAAGATAAAAGTTGCGTTTCCTTCCCGCGACGATCTCAACGAGGTGGTCAATCGCACCATTCTAAAAACGCCGGTGGCGCTCGAGCCGGTTGTCAATGGCGACGAAATTCTGCGGATGCGTAAGACATTGGAGAAAGTCGTCGTCGCCGACCCGATGCGGGACTATGCCGTGCGACTGGTGCTAGCCACTCATCCCGACACCGAACATGCAACCGATCGGATTCGCCAATTTGTACGTTGGGGGGCCAGTCCCCGAGCGGCCCAGGCGTTGGTCCAATCGGCTCGAGTCCGAGCGCTCAGCGACGGTCGTGCCCATGTGGCGTTCGAGGACCTGCGGCACTTTTCCACGGAAGTCCTCCAACATCGCGTGCTCTTGAACTATGACGGCCAGGCAGAGAACTTGGATGTTGGCGAATTGATCCAGGAATGTGTCACCCAATTGTCGCGGGAGGCATGATCGGTGCCAAGCACTCCACCGCCGACCGCCCCGCAATCAATCAAAACGCGACCCAGCGCGCTGACAGGGCTGTTGTCCAACGAGGCGTTGGCCCGACTCGAGCGTCTACGGCTGAATCCCCATCGGCGCTTGACGAATCGCAGCCAGGGCGAGCATCTGGCGGGAAAGGGAGGGACCAGTACCGAGTTCTCGGACTATCGCGACTACGCGCCGGGCGACGACGTGCGGTATGTCGATTGGAATATCTTTTCCCGGCTGAATCGGCCGTACGTCAAACTCTACCAGTTCGAGGAGGAGATGCATGTGATGCTGCTCATCGATGCCTCATCCTCCATGTTGTTCGAGGACAAGTTACTCCGTGCGCGACAGTTGGCGGCTGCCTTCGGCATGATGAGCTTGTTGAACATGGAACGCGTCAGTGCCTGGGCCGGGCGTCGGACGGGCGAGCCGATGAAGTTTCTGCCACCATGCTCGGGGCGGATCAGCCTGCGTCGTCTCTTCGATTTCTTGGAGGGCCTTGAAGGGGGTGGCGCGATGTCGATTGACGAGTCGATCGAGGCGGCGCTGCGTCAGCATCGCGGCCGAGGTGTGGCCGTTTTGCTCTCTGATTTTCTGACGTTCGGGAGTCTGGAGCGTTCTCTGAACCGGCTGTTCAGCGCGGGACTGGAGATTTTCGCGGTCCAAATTCTGTCTCCCAGTGAACTGGCGCCCGACGTCAGTGGCGATGTTCGCTTCGTGGATTCCGAGACCGGTCGTACATTGGATGTCTCTTCGGCGGCGGATCTGTTAGGCATCTATCACGACCAAAGGCAGGCGTACGCCGAACACATTGGCGAGCAATGCCAGAAACGCAATGGCCGATTTCTGTCCGTCGGATCGCACGAACCCGTCGACTCCATTCTGTTCGACGCTTGTCGTCGCCAAGGATGGGTCCGATGAGCTGGCCAGGATTCTATACCTTGAGTGCCGCCTGGCTTTCGATCTTGCTGATTCCGTTGGTCATCTTCTATTTTCTCAAACTCAAACGACCGCGGTTGGAGGTTCCGTCGCTGTTGCTTTGGAACCAGGTGATCAATGACCAGCGTGTCAATTCCCCGTTTCAGAAATTCAAACGGAACCTGCTGTTGCTGTTGCAGCTGCTGTTGCTCGCCTGCCTAATACTGGCGGCGATGCAGCCTTTTATTCCCAGCGGCGCCGATCGCGTGAAATACCTGCCGGTGCTGATCGATTGTTCCGCCAGTATGGCCGCAACCGATGCTGGCGAATCGACCACGCGGTTGGAGCAGGCGACGCAGCAGGTCTCCAAGTTGATCGACGACCTGTTACCTGATCAACGTATGTCGATTATTTCGGTCAGCTCCCATGCGCGGCAGCTGACCAGCTTCACGGATAATAAGCGATTGTTGCGAGAGGCGATCGAGAAAGTCGTCACGACGGATTTGGCCAGTCGAGTTGAAGAAGGACTGCGACTGACCCAGGCACTATCGCGTACGGTACCAATTGAGACGGTGATTCTGTACTCCGACGGGAATGTTCCCGAACGGATCGATTTTGATTTGCCGTTTCAGCTGCAGTTTCATCGTTTAGGCCAACCGGCTTCCAATATCGGCATCACGGCCCTGACGGCGCAGCGAAACGATGTCGATACCTGGCACATCTTCGCCGAGGTGATGGCCTCGGTAGCCGCGGCGTCGGGGACGAAGGTCCAACTCATCCATGAGGGTGAAGCGGTCATGGACGATTACGTGGAACTCGAGGCAGGTCAGTCCAAGCGACTGTTGCTCCAGGTCACGACGGAGTCGGCTTCTGAGCTTGAGGTGCGCCTGATTCCAGATGGCAGCGATGCGTTGGAAGCGGATAACACGGCCTACCTGCGACTCCCCACGGCGAGGCCGTTGGCTGTTTACTGTTCCGAGTCCCTGTCGGCATTTCGTCACGCATTGCAGGCCATGCCAGGCGTCGATCTCTTTCCAGATGGCGATGAGCCTCGGCGTCGCACGTCGTATGATCTGGCGATCACGGACCAAGAGCTGTTGGACGGGATCGAGTCGAACGTGCAGGTGACGGTGGGAGTGATTCCCGAGGCCGTTCAGAAGTTGGTGTCGGTCGACACGGGTTCCGCGAACGTCGTGGACTGGAAAAGGAACGCCACGCTGTTGCAGCATGTCCAGCTCACCGATGTTTTGATCTCCGACCAGGCACGTTCAGCGGATGGAGTCAGCGACGGCGACTACGAATCGTTGGGGTATGACATCCTGGCCCACGGCAACACTGGGCCGTTGATCTTGGAGCGTCGCACGGGAGATCGTCTGTTCTACCACATCTTGTTTCACACCGATCGCAGCACGCTCGGCTATCGGGTGGCGTTTCCGATATTGGTAGCCAATGCGGTACGAATCACTTTGCAGGAGGCGGCCCTTTCAGAGGTCCGCGCCGCCGGGACTGGAATTCTGCCGCCGCAACGCCTGGACCCCGATACCACTTACTCGATCGTTGGACCCGATCTAAAACAAGAATCGTCCACGGGCGATGATGGGATGTTGTCAGGAATCGCGGCCCCACGCTCCGGGTTTTACAAGGTGCTCGAGGACGGCGTCGAAGTAAGGCGCGTGGCCGCCAGTCTGCTCAGCGCGCAAGAAACGTCTTTGCGGGCGGTGGAAGAGTTGCAGTTTCGGGAGCTGACGGTAGCCGCGGCGGTAGACCAGGTGAAGAACGATCGGCCGTTGTGGCACGGGTTCGCCTTGGGAGCGTTTTGCCTGCTGTTGGCCGAATGGTGGTATTTCAATCGTCCAGCCCCGATTGTGACGACATGAATGCGCCAGTCCGAGACGCTGTCTATACAACGTTGAGCTGGTGCGTTCTCTCATGTTCAACCGTGACCGCGCTGGATGGTCAACTCAGCGCTGAATTGGACACCACGACGACCAGTTGGAGAACTTCAGCGCCGCTTGACTCTACCTGGAAATTGCAGTGGCTTGGCCCTTCGATCCTGGAGGGGCAGCTCGCAATACGGGTTCGCGAGGAAAAGCTGGTGCGAGCGCAGTGTCGTTCTCACGATTTGGTGCTATCCACAGGCGAGCAGCGAGTCCGTGTCCGTATTCCGTCCCTGGGCTCCCGCCCCTTTTGGACGCCGCCGGAGATCGACCTCACATTCGTCACCGAGACGGAGACGATTGATTTGGGGTCGTTTACCTTGACCGGCCGCCCGAACCGCCGCGCGTTCGCCATCTGTGTGTGTCGCGGACGTGACGACCGACCGAGCGCGGTGGCCGAGCAATGGATCAAATCGCTCGACCTCGAAGAGTTCGTTACGGACGGCTTCCCGGCCCATTTTTATACGTCCAGGACCCATTGGGGACGAGATGATATACCGACCAACGCTATCCGCTTTTGTGCCTTCGACGTCGTGTTCGCGACCAGTGAGGGATTTGCGTCGTTGCGGTCCAAGCAGCTGGAGGCCCTCGATCGATGGGTGCGGGCCGGCGGCAGCCTCGGCATTCTCGCTGGTGACGATTTGCCATTGGCCCAGTCGAACTATCTGAACGAGCTGGCCGTCGACGTGGACGAACCGATTTGGCTTAGTGATGGGACGATGGCCCCAGCGGCACGGAGACTGTTCGCCAACGGAACGTGGCTGACGAATCGAGGATTGGGGCGGATTGCCGTGATCGACAACTCTGGAGCCGATAAGCGTAGAGACGATCCAAAATCGCGCCGCGGCTTGGCCTGCCATCTTTGGCGCGTTCGAAAGGAGCACGTTGCACAAATCGTATCCGGCAGTCCCTTGGATTCGGAAGACAGTGTCGATAACGAGGTGGCTCGACTCAGGGCCATCCAAAGGCAGATGGCTATGTCCAACCAATGGTCGGCAACTGGTACCCAGCAGCTTTTGGAAAACCTGATGCCAAGAGATGTGCAGATTGTCCCGGTGACGCTGTTGGCCACGATCTTGGTCGGCTATGTCGTACTCATCGGTCCGGTCGATTATGTCGGGCTGGGCTGGCTACGCATGCGCCGTTGGACCTGGGTCACATTTCCGCTGGTGACCGTCGCCACGGCACTCTTTTGCCTGAAGATGTCGCACGTCTTCTTGTCGTCTCAGGACACTGGTCATTCATTGACCGTGCGCGATGTCGATGAAGGCGGACACGTTGTGCGGGAGAGTCGAATTCAGTTGGTGTTCACCAGCACGCGGCAAGACGTGAAGACGCATGTGAAAAATGGATTTTTTACGGTGATGGATCATCAGCGGATGAACGCCATGAACTTTGCGACCCCGTACGGCAGACCGACGGGGGCCTCTGAAGTCGAAGTGCCGAAGTTTCAGGGCAGTATTCCGGCCGATTTTCAAGTGACGCAGCTGGCACCCCAGTGGACTCCACTGTTGAATCGAACCTTGTCCATTCCCAGCGAAGACGAGGTCGTTCCCTTCCCCTGGGAGGAAGTCGAACCGCTTGTCACCACCGGGTCGGGGCACCAGGAACTGGCGTCGCTCGTCGTATCCTCGTTCGGCGATCACTCGACCGCGATTGTGTTCCACCGAGACGAGCACTTCGAAATCCGCCGTGATGTGCTGGCGCGGCGGAGTCATCGGGCTTACGATCCACGCTATGGGTCTGTTAAGAGGCCAACTGTCGATTTCGCGGACTCGATTTGGGACCATATTTCGAAGAGACCCGGCTCGGGAGTCTTCAGCCTGATATCGCGGGTGTCGTGCCATGGCGGGGACAGTTTCGAGGACCTGGCGATGTTGGATCCAACGGACCCGAGCTAATGGCTGTTACTGATCGCCTATCGCGAGAAGGATGACTTGGTGGTCTTACGTCGATCCTATACGGGAGCCCCGCGATGAGTATGGTTCACTTGGAAAATCTGCGTGTGCGCTACGGCAAGATCGAAGCGGTCCGTGGCATTTCCATCGACATCCCCCGGGGAGCCGTGTTCGGCTTCATCGGTCCCAATGGCGCCGGCAAGTCCACCACGATCAAGGTCCTGGCGACGTTGCTGGAGAAGTTTGAGGGCACGGCTCAGGTGGATGGGATTCATGTGGCGGCGGATCCACGTGCGGTGCGGGACTGTATCGGTTACATGCCCGACTTTTTCGGTGTGTATGACGATCTGACGGTGCGTGAGTATCTACTGTTCTTTGCGGCCGCCTATCGGCTGTCCATGGCCAAGCGTGGGTCCGTCATTACCGATGTCTTGGAGCTGACGGAGCTGACCCACAAAACGGATTCGCCGGTGGACGCGCTGTCGCGGGGCATGAAGCAACGTTTGGCCCTTGCGCGGGTGTTGCTTCATGATCAGCAGTTCCCTGCGGATGAGAAATGTGGTTGAAACGCAGTAAACGCGCCAGCTTTCACCGGTTGCGTCTCGTAGTGCATTCAGCTTTCACCGGTTGCGTCTGGCAGTGCATTCAGCTTGCAT
>Ga0310121_10000713_pt1 | contig 35814 bp, 39 predicted proteins | sample CB27_Tmax_986_MG_FD_203504 | JGI IMG/M metagenome (GOLD analysis project Ga0310121, IMG submission 203504) | Marine microbial communities from Western Arctic Ocean, Canada - CB27_Tmax_986 | ecosystem: Environmental > Aquatic > Marine > Oceanic | place: Canada: Western Arctic Ocean | collected...
CCGACCAGCTTGTTCTGAAGACCCTCTTGCCCCGGCCTAACGCTCGACGAACTACTCCGCGCTCTCGTAGGCTGTCGCCGCGATGGCGGACTCCCGCGAAGGGATGTCCATGAAGCCCAGAGCGAGATCCGTGGAGAAGTGGGCGTAGCCCACGGGTCTATGACGGTGTTGTTTCCTGGGCTTAGTGAGCGACTATGAGCTGCAACGAGCCTCCACGCTTAAGGTTTCGTTCTGCGAAGCGCTGGGGCTATCTAGAACCTCGCTACCCCTTGTCCGAAGGGAGTGTGCGCGAATTTGTTTCGGGTGGTTTTCCGCTTCTGGTCACACTCCGCAACGGCGTCAGCATCATCCCTCGAAGTGTCCTCCACTCCTTCTCCTCAACTCCGAGCCCCAGCCGAATCTGACGCGGATTCTTTCGCAGGCGAAAACTGCGGAAGATTCGGTCCCACACGGAAAAAATACTCGAGTAGTTCGAATCGGTCTCTGGCTGCCAGTCTGAGTGATGCACCCAGTGCATCCAGGGAGTGACGATCACCGTCCTGAGCCAGCGATCTAGTCGCTCTGGAACCTGGATGTTGCTGTGATGAAAGAGGATAATCGGCAGAAGGATTGTCTCGTAGGCAAGAAGGTGTGGGATCGTGAATCCGAGGAGCGGAAGAACCGCTAGCCTTGCCACGGACGAAAAGACGATCTCGCCGGTATGGAAGCGGAGCGCTGCACTGGCGTCCAGATCAGCATCAGTGTGGTGGACTGCGTGGAAGCGCCACAGGAAGGGAATCCGGTGGTTAAGGCGGTGCCAGAGGTATTGCCATGCATCGAAAACCACGACCGCGACGATCAGGGTTGCCCAAGCGGGGAGATCAATCTGGTTGAGGAGGCCGAACTCGCGGTTACTCGCCCACAGTGTGACCGCGAGAGTAGCTGTGGCAAAAACTATAGGGACGATGAGGGCGTTGAACGCCCCCAGCAAGAGATTTGCGAGGTCGTGTCGGGCTCGGTGCTCTCGTCCCTCGAACATCGGGATGAGCCCCTCGAGGCTCCAGAGGAGCGCTAGGCATACTGCGGAAACCAGGGGCGTCGCGAGATCGTCTGGAATCATCCATACTCGGCGGGTTGAGCTGAACATGATATCACGCGGCCGATCCGCTGTAATCCAAGGGCTGTGGAGCCCCCTGCGATCGACCTCGTGGAAGGGCAGCCCTCGGAAATCCCCCCGATTCGCTGGAGGCGTTCAGAAGACAACCCGACTTCCTCCAGTACGGTGAGAGGCAGGGGCTGTGCAGACAAGGGGGGGACGATCAGAACGACAAGGCCGAGAGCGACCGTTACACTTCCAGTCATCCCAAGCCTCCCCATTTCAAGGTATGAGCCAGAATCGGTGCAGGGTGTTACGACTGGCAGGGCTCCCGAGTGACGCATTCGTTCAGAGTATGCAGTGAGTATCGAACCCGCGAGACTGGAGCGTGTAATTAGGGCTAGGTTCAGGCCATCTCCTGCTGCGAGTGGGCTAGGAGAATCGTATATTGAAAGTTTCTGTTTTCAAACTGGCTGGATTGGGTGATGGAGCGCATATTCGAAGGGTATGCTCCAACGAAAACTAGGGGGTTGAGTAATGATGAGCGTTGTTAGATCTGTGATTCGCACTCTCTTCCAGGTCAGCATTACAGCCTTTCTCTTGGCAACCTTCGTCCCGGCCTACGGTTGGGCGCAGGGCACGGACATTCCCAGAACTGCTTCGGGACAACCGGACATGAATGGGATTTGGCAGGCTCTGGGTAACGACCACTGGGATATTGAGCCGCATCAGGCTAGTGCTGCCATTGCCATGCGGCCCGGCCCTTTGGGGGCAGTGCCCGCGGAAGAGGTGGTGGCTTTCGGTGCGGTTGGCTCTGTACCCCCAGGGATGGGTATCGTGGATGGCAGCGAGATTCCCTACCTACCCCAGGCACGTGCTCTGAGGGACGACAACCGAGAGAACTGGCTCACGCGTGACCCAGAGATCAAATGCTACCTTCCAGGGGTCCCGCGTGCGACTTACATGCCATTCCCGTTCCAGATTTTCCAGAGCGAGAGCGCATTTTTCATCACGTACGAGTATGCTGGTGCGGACCGTAACATCTACTTAGAGGACCCAGGCCCACCACAAGTAGACTCGTGGATGGGCCAGTCGGTCGGACACTGGGAAGGCGATACCTTTGTCGTCGAGGCGACCGGATTCAACGGTCAGGCGTGGTTCGACCGTGCGGGGAACCACGCGAGTTGGCAGCTCAGGGTCGTGGAGAGATACACGATGACGAGCCCCGACCACATCCTCTACGAAGCCACGATGGAGGATCCGAACACCTTCTCTCGCCCGTGGACGATACGCCTACCTCTGTATCGACACATCAACCCCGACGCGCGGATCGGAGTTTTCAAGTGCGTTGAGTTTGTGGAAGAACTCTTGTACGGACAGTATCGCAAGACACCCGTCGGAACAGAGGACGTAAGATGATCTAAGATTGCCCGACTGCCTGGGACCCAGGATAGGTGATTCATGTGGCAGCTGGGAGGGTGATGTGCTACGTTCCGAACGGTACGCGTTACCGAGAGGGCTTGGAGACTCAGGAGGAATTTGAACCAAGGTGGCCATCATGCAACTGAGATTGATTTATGGGACATTAGTGGTGGGCGCGCTGGCCCTCCTTGTTTACGCTGTGCCAGTGGTGGCCCACCATGCTTTTGGCGCGGAGTTCGATGCCGACGCTCCGATTCGGCTACAGGGTAACGTCGTGAGGGTCGAGTGGGTGAACCCGCACTCGTGGATTCACATTGAGGTAGATGAAGGACCACTTTCCGGTGAGACGGAAGTCTGGATGGTAGAGGGAGGTACGCCCAACACGCTCCTGCGCCGAGGGCTTCGTCGAGAGTGTCTGCAGATTGGCATGGAGTTGATCGTCGACGGTTACCAGGCGAAGGACCACACGCTGACCCGCGCCAACGGGCGAGATGTCACGTTTACCGACGGCCAGAAGTTCTTCTTAGGCTCGTCAGGTACAGGTGCTCCGGAGGACGGTGCCGAGGCCAGGTCCCGTGGGGATGGTGACGGGAGATGCTGACGGGGTAACCCGCAGGGGGAAAACGATGATCCTGCTTTTCACCGCGGCGCTTTGAGGGGCAGCTCTTTCGAAGGGAAAGGTGATCAGGCGTTATTGTGCTTCCCTTCTAGCTCTTTGTGCGGCAAGAGCGCCGGGAGTTCAACCACCAAATCGGCGAGGCCGACCACCCCAAGAACCTATCTCTGATCGTACGCTGCCTCATGTTCGGCTCGAACGTCGGCCCGCCGATGGTCCCCCAACGGCGCCTACAACAACTACTACTACTACACGATCGTCCAGACGGCGGATTGCGTGGTGATCCAAGCCGAGGTGGTCCACGACACTCGAATCATTCGGGTCGGCGATGGACCACGGTTGCCCGATCACGTACGTCCGTAGATGGGCGATTCTTGGGGGGTTGGTGGGAGGGTAATGTGCTGGTCGTCGAGACGACCAATATGTATTCCCTTCATACGTTCCTCGGAATTCGACCGACGAAGGATCTGAAGGTGATCGAGCGGTTCACCAGGGTCGACCAGGAGACCATCCTTTACGAGTTCACGATCAAGACCTGACCACTTACACTGAGCCATGGGGGGGCCGAGATCCCGATGAAGGCGTTCCACGGCCAGCTCTACAAGTGCGCCTGTCACGAGGCAAACCAAGAAGAGCTTGGCAGCCCAGCGCCTGGATGACCGACGACCTACACCGACAGCTACTTCGGACTGGAGTGGTGACGAGGCACGAGACCGCGAGCACCCGTTACGAGAGCAATCCGATTAGGCGCCCTTCCACGGCTATCCACGTCCAGAGGCCTATGGACACGAGCCCCACGACCTTGCCCCAGATCGGTCCCACTCTCGCCTCGTCCGCCATGGTCACCTTGTGTCGAAGCGTGAAGGTGAAGATCAACGTGACCAGAAGGAGCCTCATCTTCATCCAAAAGAACGGGCTGTAATACTCTCTGATGGGGAGGGACAGGACCTGCGGAATGCCGGTAAGCAGCATGCAGATGAGTGCGCCGATCAGCCACGGCCGCGCATCGCGCGCGACTCTGGCCACCGGCTGCTGCGTCATCCCGCGGCCGAGCAGTCGCACGTCGACGATGAGCAGTGAGCCGAACAGGATGACCAGCGCCATAATGTGCATCACGTTGATCAGCGGCGCAGCATATGATGAAGTACTGATCCAGTCGCCGACCCGGAGGCCATCCAACCACTCGAAGAGAGGTAGTAGCATGAGATCGGAGGCCTACTCGAAGGTCAGCCAGTCGTAGGCCGTCAATCGGCCGAAGGCCACGATACAGGCCCACATGGCCAGGGACAGCACGCCCGCCACCTTCGCTCTGAGAGGCGGGCTGGCGGTATGCCACTTGGCGACTGAGCGATAGGTCGTGAGATGAAAGAGGAGTGCGTTCACGCCAGCCAGCACTATCAACGCCATCTTGATCCAGTAGAGCACCTTCCCGAAGTAACGCATCGGCTGTGCGTAGAAGAGCAGAAGTCCGGCGAGGAAGGTCACTACCATACCCACCATTTGCCACGGAAAGAGCCGCGCCTGGACCTCAGAGAAGGGAGTGCCTCGGTACGCGACGCCGAGGAGGCGTAGGTCCATCATCACGACGAGCCCGGCGAACATCGCTAGCGAGATGAGGTGGATCGTCAGCAAGACCGGGAAGGCGTAGAGGTGCTCGCGCATGGCGATGCTGCTTGGGAATGCGTCCACCCACTCGAACCAGCTGCGCAGACTCATGGGCTCATGCACAAGGTGAAGTATGGCCCAGCGTCGCCGGTTCGGGCACCGACTACTAGGCTGATGTCAGACGTGAGGCAAACGGTCAAGGCGTGCAGCGTGGTTCCGCATCGCGATACACCTCGTGGCAGACATAACACGCTTCTGCGAGGTCGTTGGTGGCGTCACTCGCAGCTTCTTGGTTTCTGGCCCGCGCCGCGACCAGCATGACGTCAGCCGCGTCCTTCAGCCCCTCGACGAACACGGGCCAATCGGCTTGTCCCACTGGCACCAGCCGACCGTTCTCGCAACGGCGTCCGGGGATCGTGATGAGGTTGGCCGACTCACTCAAGGCGATCGCCGCGTTCTCGACCACCTGCCAGCCCGCATAGATGCCGGAGAAGGTCGCCGTGGCACCTAGCCCCCCGTCTACTGGTGGCGGATTGTCGGGATCGATCGACTGGACGTCGAACAGGATGTTGGAGTTCGGGAACAGGATGCCCCGCATCACCTGCGCAAGGTTGCCCATGGGTTCGGGAGCGGGCGGGCCTTCCGTGCTCGGGCTCGTGCACGCGGCGAGCAACAGTACAAAAGCGATGCCGACGAATCGCATAGCACACCTTTCGAAGAATACATAATGGACAGGCGTTGGAACGCCTTCAACAAACCGGCGACATCGGTGGTTGTCAATAGTCGCTCGACGACTCAAGCTTATGGGTCCGGTGAAGTGGATCCGACCAGCGCTCCGTCTTGATCAATGTGATCATATCTGATCGTATTAGGACAGGACGAGGGGTGATCTCGGGGATGCTCACGGCGCAACGTCCACGTATGTTGCGGATAACACATGCCGGGAGGGATCTGTGGAAGACAGCGGCCTCAATGAGCCCGAGGGGAAGGTGGGAGACAGACCTTTCAGCCGCCTTGCTCTGGTGTTCGGAGTGGGTTTTGCGTGTATTTTTCTCGCATGGACGATCATGCGGACGATCTCGGAGGGGTTCGGCTGGCCGTACTATGGCTGGCCCTACTAGGGCTGGCCGTAGTTCACGCTCGTCACCAGGACCTGAGCCGTCCAATCCACTCGAAGAAACGTTGTATCGAGATCTAGCTGCTAGTTGATCTGGTCAGCTGGATTGAGCGTCTGGACTGCGTACACCGCGTGGCAATTTGTGCAGGCGAAGTAGATCTCGGCACCCATGTCGAAAACGCCTTGCTCGTCCCGGGCCTCGGCTGCCGCGATCGCCCGACGCCCGACGTCTATCATCGACTGTGACATACCCATCCATGCCTCCTCGTCCACTGCGCGACCATCCATCATCAGCAAGTTCCCCGACTCGGCGATCATGAACGCTGCGTTTCGCACCGCCTCCCACTCTTCCAGCGAGCCAGGCCGGATTTCAGTGGTGCCACTCGCGTCGATTATCCAGCCTACAGCATCCCAGTAGATCTCAGCTGCAGGATCCAGGATTGAAGCCATCAACTGCTGCGTATCGGCCACGGCCGTGAACGGCACTGATGAACCTTCCGAGGCATCGGATGCGCATCCTGAAAGCAGGATGAGCACGGCCAGCGGGAAGTGCCGTCTTGTTCTCATGGTTACCTCCCGTAACCGGGGTAACCGGGCCTGTAGTGTTGGTGGCAAGTGAGACATGATTGGTAGAGCTGGTCATTGAGTTCCTCGAGCGCTTCCACGTTCCTATCCTTTGCCGCGCTAAATGCCGCCTCACCTGCATTGCGCATGAGCTGGGCATCCCTCATCCACTGGTCGTCATCCCAAGCGCGCGCGGGTGTCATCAATAGATTGCCCGATTCGGCTAACATGAGCGCCCTGCCTTCGAGTTCAGCCCACTCCTCACCGTTACTGGGTGTTCTGGTGGCAATGTAGAAGATGGCATCCGAAGCCGGATATATAACTCGCACCATGAGTTCACTCATAGTACCGACCGGTTGTCCACCCGAGTTCGCTTCCGTAGCAGGCTGAGCCTGAGCTGCCACCATCTGTGGCAGGACAGCTGCCAGGAGCATCACTGCTGATACGCGCATCTATATCTCCCTAATCGCAACAACCCCATTTCTAACGCGGTTTGCCGGCGAATCGCAGGGTCAGTCAGTGCGTAGGTTAGCGCACTCACTTCTTAGTATCAAAGTCTGGGTCCGGAGTGACAGAACAAGATTGGGCTCTCAGGAACGCAGACAGGATCCGTCACCGACTGATGGAACTCTCGGCATCCCCGATCCTAGTCCGCTGGGCGGTGTCGGCTATATGGGGACTCTGATGACACGTACCCTCCTGTTCTTCGGGCATAGTGGAAATCGCGCTTCCGAAGAACCTCCAGTTCTATGCTCCTTTGATAAAGTGACCGGAGTTGTCCTGAATACTACCGAGCTTCCCGTCATTCCAAGAGGGACGCCAATGACGTATATAGCTGACGAAAGGCAGTACTTCGTGATGGCCTATGGTGCAGGCGATGATTCCGGCTCGATCGGGTTGGTGCTGCCAACAGTTCCGTAAACTCCGGGGAGCCTCAGAAGCTCCACCACTCTCTGGAAAGGCTGCTGTTGTGCGGACGTAGATTATGCCAAATTCGTGCTGCCACCGCCTCCTCAGTAGCGGTTGAGCGCCGCCTGGTACCCTTCGATCGCGTCCCTCAACTCCGACAGCTTCGCCTGAAATTGCCGAGCATTCTCAGGACCCATGCGAATGAGGTGTTTCTCGGCCGGTGACTGCATTTCGAGCCCCAAGTCTCGGAATTCGTAGATTGACTCGTTGGGCTGTAACTCCAGAGGTACCTCTGGCACTTCTGGGGCAAGGAGATTCCCGATCGCAAGCGTCACTGCGTCGTCGAAGCTTTGATCGGGGATCCCTAATTCCGCGTAAGCTTCGTCTAAGAGGGGATATAGGTGGTGGTAGAGGTGCGCCGTGCCCTGGGTGTCCAGAGACACGAAGGTTTCCGTAAGAAGGTCGTAGCGGTGGTATCCCTCCGGATCTATCACGATTCTTTCACCAATTTCCAGAACCTCGAACTCCTCCTCAGGGATCAGGAACTCGAGCCGGGACCTCGGGCTTAACCCTCCCGCGAGGTCAACCACCACTCCGACGAAGCGACGCACGAGTTCATCTGTGACGAGCCAGGAGGCCAACTCTGGATATGCCGACACTCCTGCCACTAGGCTACGGATGAAATCATCGCTGCTACCTAGCTCTGGCAGGTCGAGCGGCTCCACACCCGGGTCTAGTTCTGTCGGTTCTTCTTCAAACGCGGTGGAAGGAGCCGTTGGTGGCTTCGGCGGCTCCTGAGATCCAAGCCAAAACCATCCAATTCCCGACAGGAGAACGGCGATGCCCACGACGAGGAGGATTGCAAGCGCCGGCCCCTCCGATCGACGGCGTCTGGTCATCCGAGATACCTCTTTGATTGTCCTAATGACTGGGGTCTCACGAAGTATAGATAGGTCGGGTTGACTCCAAGTGGAGAGTCATCATCCAATTGGTAGGATCATCCCACGAGATCGTTCCAACTGCCTTGTCTGCCGAGGCAGTTCTCCTACTGACTGGAGTCGCCATCCGGACTTCAGGTGTTAGCCGATCCCACACCCGGGGCTTCAACGCCTCCCTCGACGACCTCCAGGACTCCGGCTTCCGCGTCTAATCGGGCACATGCTCCTACGGGCAGCGTGCAGTTGTGCTCTGCGTGTCCGAACGGAAGCTCAGCGACAGTCGGTACCCCCAGTCGCTCCGCGAACTGAGTGAGGACCGCGAGGATCGTTTGTTCCATATCCGGCGTCGTACAAAATCTTCCTAGAGCGAGTCCAACCATTCCCTTCAGCGAGCCTGCCCGTTCGAGCTGCACGAGCATCCGATCCACGCGGTACGCGGGTTCATCAATGTCCTCGAGGAAGAGTATTCGGCCATCTGCGGAGAGCTGACTCGATGAGCCGCAGAGGGATGCCAACATTGCCAGATTGCCTCCCCAGAGGGGCCCTGTCGCTGTCCCCCCGACCAATGTTCGTGGTGGTGGGTCACCTGCTCGCTGAGACAATGGCCCTGCTGGTTCCGCTGAATAGAGTACTCTCTGGAACATCTCCTTTGTTTCCGGTGGGAAGTCCCCGCCAGGGTGAGGCCCATGGAAGGATACCACCGCGTTTGCCGCGTGTTCGACGTGAATCGTGGTGTTGTCGCTGAACCCAATGAATGGAATCGGGTCATACCGCTGCCGATCGAGGTTCAGTCGGTCCAGGATTCGAAGGGTCCCATATCCGCCACGAAGGGACCAAATGCCATCGATTGAGGGGTCATCGAACGCTGCCTGAAGGTTCGCTAGGCGAACGTCATCGGATCCCGCCCCAAAACCACTCTGGGCGGCTGCGGAAGGGAAAACAACGGGCTCGAGCCCGAGCTGCCGACACCGGGCCTGCGAGATCTCGATTCGCGTGATGTCAAGGGGGCTCGCCGGAGCAACGAGTGCCACACGCGCGCCTTCAAAGAGGGCGCGGGGACGTAGGACAGGAGTGCTATCAGTCAACGTGGCGCTCCTCGTCGGAGGGAGCGCCGGTGCCCTAAGAGATGGCAGAGTGTCGGTTCCCTCGTTGTGACTGTGGGGGTCTAGGGCAGCCGTAGCGCCGCGATTGACCCGGGGATTCGCTCTCCGTCTCGTCCCATACCAGTGATCGGGAGCAGGATATACTGCACTCCCTCGTGCATATAGGTCATCGGCGCGGTGCTCGTGGGTGCAGGAATCTCAACCGAACCAACCCTCTCGCCGGTCTCCTTATCTGCTGCGTACCACAGGGGCCGTCCGCCCCGCCCCTCGGCGAACATGAGAAGACTTTCCGTGATGAGTACGGTGGCGTTCCCTTGGTAGCCGGTGTTGGGGATATCGACTCCCTCTAGTAGCGGGTGGTTGGCGATGTTATCAGGCGTGTCCCCATTCGGAATCCACCAGAGGTGCTCCCCGGTGTTCATATCGATTGCCGTAATCCGACCGTAAGGCGGCTTGAAGATTGGGAGGCCGTCTATAGCCCCAAACCCGCCCCCAGGTGCCGAGGCGAATTCGACTACGGTTCGCCCCGGTCCCCCGTCAGGCCCACCATCATCTGTGCGGGAACCCGGGCCAAGGACTCCTCCGGTGCACGCCTTCCTCGACTGTACGTATAGGATCCCTGTCTCCGGGTCCAGGACCGGTCCTCCCGGGATGTTGGTGCCACCAGTAGCACTGGGGCACTGGGCTGTGGCCCGCCAACCATTGGGGTCATCCACAGCAACCCTTGGTGTGAAGATCGGGCCCAGTTTTATATCGCTCACCTGCTCGAGTGCCATCGCGCGCAACTCGGGGGTGAAGTCCATCAGGTCATCCTCTGAGAGGCCCTGGAGTTCGTAGCCCGCCGGACGGGTCGGAAAGGGTTGTGTCGGGGAGTACCACTCACCAGGCACGTCGCCGGGGGGGACCGGACGCTCCTCAATGGGCCAGATTGGCTCCCCAGTCTCCCGGTTGAACGCGTAAACGAAGGACTGCTTAGACGTCTGCACTACCGCCGGGATTTCCTCTCCGTCGACCGTCAGGTCCACCAGAATGCCTGCCACCGGGAGGTCCCAGTCCCAGATGTCGTGGTGAACCATTTGGAAATGCCAGCGTCTCTCGCCGGTTTCGATGTCTACAGCAACGAGGCTGCTGCCGAAAAGGTTAGCACCCGGGCGGAACCCCCCGAAGTAGTCGTTCGTGGGCTGATCGGTCGGCAGGTAGACGATCCCCAACTCGGGATCGGCGGAGAGAGGCGCCCAGACGTTTACGTTCCCGCTCCACTGCCACGCATCGTTCTCCCAAGTCTCGTTTCCGAACTCACCCGCTCGCGGGATTGTGTGGAAGGTCCAGAGGTGCTCGCCCGTTCTGGCGTCAAAGGCCTGAACGTCCCCGGGGACGTTCTCGATCCTCGTGTAACCTCCTCCCTGATGAGCCGAATTCCCCACGATGATCACTCCATTTACGACGATGGGTGGGGAGGAGGTGGTGATCGCACCAACGGGCCGGTCGATCCCAGAATACACATCATACGGGTGTCCCAGGCTGGCCATCATGTCCACTGTTCCCGTCTGGGGGAATCCTTCAATCGGGATCTGTCCTCCGAAACCTTCTATTGGATCCCCGGTCTTAGCATCCAGCGCGTGTAGGAAAAACCCGGGCGAGACCATGTAGATAACGCCTCTTCCATCGATCTCGGCGTAGGCGACCCCTCGGCCATAGTTCTTTCGGGGGGATCCCTCCCAACGCTCCGTGTATGGCTCGCGGAAGGTCCACAGCGTTTCCCCAGTGGCGGGGTCGATAGCAACCACCGTACGTCGCGTTCCTGCCACCGTATATACGATTCCGTCCACGTAGATCGGAGTAGCCCGATTCATGAAATCAGGGGCGGGCGAGAAGTTGTCTCCTCTCCATACCCACGAGACCTCAAGGTCATCGAAGTTACTGGCGTTGATTTGGCTGAGAGGGGAGTATCGAGTGCTCGACAGGTCTGCCCAAATGGAGCGCCATTCACCTTCGGGGTTTCCTCTGTCCTGGGCGCTGCTTGGGGGTGCGAGACTTCCTAGAAGGAAGAGCGACATTGCTAGGTTCAAGCCTTGGAGCCGATTGAAGGCAAGTGCGCAACGAAAGTGTGTGGACATCGTCGACCTCTGGAAAGTAATCCTCAAATAGCCAATCCCGTGATAGTAGGCGGGGCATCTGATATCCGTCAACGAGAGTCGAGAAAAGCTAGATTGCTTACATGTCTTCCTATGTTATTCCACCGGATGCTGGTAGGGGGTCTTCGCTGACTCGCTTCACCCACTGGCCCTCCGATTGGTCGGACTCGCAGCATGCCCAGATCGTCTCCAGTGCCGACGGGATGGTTGCGACTACGGACCGGTATGCGTCAGAGGTGGGGCTCGAAGTCCTCAGGGCGGGCGGGAATGCCGTCGATACGGCGGTTGCGGTTTCCTTTGCTCTGGCTGTCGTGAATCCGGAGGCGGGAAACATTGGAGGGGGTGGGTTCATGCTGGCTCGAAGCCCTGACGGGTCCGTGGCGTCGCTGGATTACCGGTCCAAGGCCCCGGGGGCTGCAACCCGAGAAATGTTTCTGGGCTCAGGCGTTGACCTCGGCGACAGATCTGTTCTCGGGCACCTGAGTGTGGCGGTCCCCGGTGCCGTGGCTGGGCTCTGGGATTCACACCGGGCGCTGGGTTCACTTCCCTGGCCAGACCTGCTGGAGCCTGCAGTGTCACTGGCTCGGGGGTTCCGGGTCAGCGAGCGGTTCGTCGCATCCTTTCCTCCGCACATCGTCGAGGGGCTCCTCCAGTTTCCTGAGTCGGCCAGGGTCTTCCTCCCGAGGAGAGAGGATGGAGAACCTGCTCCTCCCAGGATTGGCGATACTTTTTCCCAACCTGACCTGGCCCGGACACTCGAGCGGATCCGAGACCGAGGAGCTGGGGGGTTCTACGGGGGGAAGACAGCCGACCTCTTCGTAAAGGAGATGGAAAGGGGGGGAGGGATCGTCACACGCGCAGACCTTGTGGACTTCACGACGGCTTGGCGTGATCCCGTACGCTTCGAATACCAGGGCCATGCGGTTCTATCGATGCCTCTTTCCTCATCCGGAGGAGCTACTCTGGCTATGGCGTGCAACATCCTCAGTGCGTTTTCCTTGAAGGACCTCCCCTGGCATGGAGCGGAGCACGTTCACCTACTTGTCGAAGCGTGGCGGCGAGCGTATGCCGATCGGAACCACTACTTGGCTGATCCCGAGTTCGCAGAGATCCCAATCGAACTCTTGATCTCATCCCAGTACGGAGCGGACAGGGCCCGCACGATCTGCATGGAAGAGGCCACACTGTCTAGCGAAGTTGGTCCAGACGATGTCACGGTGAGCGAGTTTGATGGGAACGGCGCCCACACGACCCACATTTCTATCGTCGACCCGATGGGGGGTGCGGTTTCGCTCACGACAACCCTAAACACCTGGTACGGAAGTAAGGTGGTGGTCACGGGGGCTGGATTCCTTCTGAATAATGAGATGGACGATTTCACTGCAATGCCTGGGATCAAGAACTTCTTCGGACTCATTCAGGGAGAGGTCAATTCGATCGAACCAGGGAAGCGAATGCTTTCAGCGATGACGCCAACGATCGTGCTCACCCCCGGGGACGACCTGTTCCTGGTCGTCGGTACACCTGGCGGAGCGACGATTACTACCACGGTGCTCCAGGTGATCTCGAACGTGATCGACTACGGAATGGACCTGGCAGAGGCTGTGAACGCTCCTCGGGTCCATCACCAGCATCTTCCCGATCGCGTGGAGTGCGAACCTGGGGGGTTGCCTGAGCCGGTGCTCGAGGGGCTACGGGCGCTTGGGCACCGAGTCGAGGGGTGCAAGAAGGAAGTGTGGGGGGACGTGCAGGCGATTCTTGCACAGCCAGACGGGTCCCTGAGTGGGATTTCAGATCCTCGGAGGGGAGGTGTGACCCTTGGGTTCTAGGAGCGTTATGAAGAACGCGATCTTGTCGTCGTCCTGGCTATCTCCCGAGTTGGCTTCTCTCAGATTATCAGAGATCGGTCAGTCCACCACAATGTGGCACTTTTCCGACTCTCGATAATTCAGGTAACCCATACACGTCTTTGCGTGGGTAGGCCGACCCAAACGCACGTCGGCCGTTCTGAACGTCAAGTACTCAAGTGAACCAAGTAAAGGCTATTGCGGCGCGGCCCGTATCCCCTCTGATTTAGGAAGGAAATCATGCCCTCAACCTTTCCAGTAACTCTTGGTGGATTCCTCTAAATCCTCCATTGGACAGGACGAGAAGGACGTCGCCGGGCCCGGCCTCAGGCACCACGGTTTCAACGATCTGCCCCACCTCGGGGATGTGATCTGCCCTGATTCCGTCGGAGCGAAGGGAACTGACCAGCTGTTCCGGGTCCATTCCCGTCTGCTTGTCGTATCGTTCGGGACGAGAGAGCCCAGCAACGACAACCTGGTCTGCTGTGCCGAGTGCCTTGCGGTAGTCGTCCTGAAACTCCCGTCTCTGGGCCGTATAACTGCGTGGCTCGAAGATCGCGACGACTCTGCGGTCGGGAAAACGCTGTCGGGCGGCCTCGATGATTCCTCGGACGGCGGTTGGGTGGTGTGCGAAATCATCGATCACCGTTACTCCACGCACTTTGCCCCGTACCTCCATGCGTCGTCGCACGCTCTGAAACGCAGGCAGACCCCTGAGAATCCCTTCGAGGCTTGCTCCTATCGAGTACGCTGCCGCGATCGCTGCAAGGCAGTTTTGGACGTTGAAGGTACCGAAGAGCGGGGTTTGAACCCGCCCGAGCCATTGACCATCGCGGACGAGGGTGAATGTCGTGCCGTTTGGGTGTGGTTCGACCTCCTCCGCGCGCCACCGTGGGTGTGAGGTTGCAGATCCGCCGCTGGAAGGGGCCCCAACTCCGAAAGACTCCACCGGGGCAAAGGACCGCCCGCTCAGCTCTCGGGCTAACGGTGATGCCCACCCGACCACGAGCTTTCCGGTGCGCGGAAGCAGGTTGATGAAGCGCTCGAACGCGAACTGGTAGGAATCGGTGTCCCGGTAAATATCGGCGTGATCGAACTCGACATTTGTGATGACTGCTGTCTGTGGCAGTGAGTGCCACATCTTCGGCCCCTTGTCGAAGTACGCTGTGTCATATTCGTCCGCTTCGATCACGAAGTACTCCGACTCGGTGAGTCGGAACGAAGTCCCAAAGTTCTCGCAGACCCCGCCAATGAAAAACGATGGGTTCAAGCTTGCGGATTCGAGGAGCCAGGCGAGGAGTGCGGATGTCGTGGTCTTCCCGTGGGTACCTGTCACTGCCAAAACGTGACGTCCCTGGAGAAACTCCTCCTTCACTACGTTGGCAGAAGAGGTGTATCGGAGGCGTCGGTCGAGGACGGCCTCCAGTTCGGGATTTCCCCTGCTGACGGCGTTTCCGACAACGACGATGTCGGGAGCAGGATCGAGGTTTGCAGGGTCGAAGGAGTGGGCGTACGCGATCCCCATTTCGTCCAGCAGACCGGACATGGGTGGGTACACACCCTCGTCCGATCCGGTAACCTGGTGCCCTCTCTCCCGGAGTAGACCAGCGAGAGAGCCCATCGCCGTGCCGGCGATTCCGATCAGATGGTAGTGCAGAAGTTGCCCTCCCAATCCTGCCGAGACAGCGGTGACTGCCCATTCAGGGGTTCCAGTATCCTCACCCGTTCCTAAACATTATGGCCTCGTTGAAGATCTCCACGGCCCGGTCCATCTCGACCATCGAGGCAATCCCTTAGTCGGGGCAACTTACCCACCATGTAGCGGTCGCCTCCAGCATGGCTTTGGCTGAGACGGCCTTGCAGATAGCCAGCCCTCCTCCATTCAGCCGTGCCCACATTCCCTTGAACTCCATGTCCTCGGGTGGCTCCCACCGAGCGAAGATTCCGAGGGTACGCCTGGATCGAATTGTAAACAAGATACGGGCCCATGCTCGACCGGGGGTCAGCCGAAGAGCAGTCTCACCGTCCAGACCGCAATGATCATTGCGGCAAAATCAGCCGTGAGGCCTGCGGCCACCGCATGGCGGGTCTTCTTGATGTTCACCGCGCCGAAGTAGACCGCCACCACATAGAAGGTGGTTTCCGTCGAACCGAACATGGTGGCGGCCATTTTCACAAATATGGAGTCCTCCCCGTACTGGTTGATCATGTCGGCGACAAGGCCCGCGGACCCGGATCCCGTGAGAGGCCGAATGATTGCCATAGGGAGGACCTCTCCCGGGAACCCAATGAGGATGAGCAAAGGGTTGAGACTTGTAACGAGGAAGTCCATTGCTCCGCTTGCCCGGAACATTCCAATCGCGAAAAGGATCGCAACGAGGTAGGGGATGATCCGGACTGCGACATTAAACCCCTCCTTAGCTCCCTCCACGAAGCTCTCATAGACAGGAACCCGTTTGTAGAGGCCGTAAAGTGGAAAGCCCACCACAATGACCGGGATCACGAAGTAGGCGAGCAGGCTGATAAGACTACGGATGGGTTCCATGTTATCGAATGTCCGGTCCCCCAGGGGGCGATGGCGCATTACCCCCTGGTAACGGCGGAGGGAGCCGGTTCGGGTCTGAGGCTCGAGACCGCGGCAGCTTTCCATACAGCTTCGCAGCGGTGATCGCTATGAGCAGGGAAAGTCCCGTAGTGATGATGATGGCGAAAATCAGCTGATTGATCTGTAGTCCCATCAACGCCAGGAGAAGCACGGGTGGGACGAGCTGAATGCTCGCAGTGTTGATCGCAAGAAGCATGACCATGGGATTCGTAGCCGTGTCCTTGGTGGGATTGAGGGTCTGGAGCTCCTCCATAGCCTTGATTCCGAAAGGGGTGGCCGCGTTTCCCAACCCGAAGATGTTTGCGGTCAGGTTTAGCGCGATCATCCCGAGAGCCGGATGGTCCTCGGGGACTTCCGGGAAAAGAGGTCGGAGGATAGGGCGTACGACCCTGACGAGCGCATAAATGAGGCCCGCTTCTTCAGCGATCTTCAACAGCCCTAGGAAGAGCGCCAACACCCCGATGAGCCCAAGCGCGATCTCAGCCGCCGTCTGCGCGAATTCAAGGGCCGCGGACCCGATCGCATTCATTTTCACGAATCGGACTGGCTCGAATACGAGTGACGCCCGAATCGTTGAGATGTCTCCGAGAGCCTGATTTGCCAGCACCGCAGCGGGGTTGGGTGGGACGAATTCTACGAGGGTTCCCTGGAGTTCGCCCTCGTTCGACTGGGATACCCCATGGATCGTGGCGAGAGGCTCCGGTAGGGTGGCATCAGCGTCGAAACGAAGCTGCCGACCTTCCTCCGTCTGAACGAGCGAGCCAGGGTAGCTCTGGGAGGGAGCCTCGACGATCTCGTAGAAGTTTCTGTACTGCTCGGAGTCGATCCTGATTTCAACCGGGAGTTGTCGGGCGGCCAGGTCGTACCCGTCTGAAAACGCAACTTCGACCGGAAGTGGCTCCCCATTCCGATACGTGTCTTGCACCAGATCACGGACATCGTAGCCGGTCGCAAAGACAAAGCTGGAGACGATCAGCCCAGCCCAGATATAGTTGAGCATCTTTTAGAGCACCAGCACGAAGTCCTTGTAAGGAGTCAATATCGACCGGTCCAAGGGGCGCACCTCAACCTCCCTGTTCGTTGCAGTACTAACCTGAAGTCCAGGTCCGTTAAGTAGGCTGGCCGTGATCGTTAGGCACGCTATGAAGCGTTTACTCATCCGTGAAGGTGAGTGTCGCGACGTAGAAACCGCTCTCCTCATTGATGGCATCCACGATTTGGCCGATGAGCTCAGTCCCCCAAACCCCGTTGTTTTGTGAAGAACTGATACAAATTTATGTGTCCTAAGTGCCAGTGTGTGCAAGGTCTCTCGAGTAGCGTATCATAATCATAGTGATGGGGGCACAGGCAATCTTGGCAGCCCCGACCGTGGTTGCCGAGCAAGGGAGGGATTGCCCTAAAGTCGAGAGGTCTAGAGAACCGTGAGGTGCTGGAGTCGTTGTGAGCACAACTCCGGTGAGCCAACAGTAGCTCCGTTCCTCCGTTGGGTCGACATGACGAAATCCTTCGTGGTCACGTGCCTGGAAATTCTTTCTGTAGTAGGCCCGGTGTGGGCCCGCGGGATGTTCGGAGGCCACGGCATCTACCTCGGAGAGGTCATGTTTGCTCTTATCGCCGATGACGCGCTGTACCTGAAGGTGGACGAGGAGACCCGCCCCGCCTTCGATGAAGTGGAGTCGGTACCATTTGTTTATCATGGAAAGAAGGGTCGGCCGGTGACGATGTCCTACAGGGAGATGCCTCCGGAGGGTTTTGAATCCCCCGAAAGGGCAGAGCACTGGGCAGGCCTTGCGATAGCCGCAGCACGGCGCCGGGAAAGGTGATAGGAGTTGGTTGGGCCCTATCCAATTCTCAGTGACCTTTGCCTTTCAGGAGTGTAAAAGTATCTTCAGAGTCACAGAGCACCAGTCTCCAATCTAAAACTAAGGAAGTGTGTGTCGCATATAGGTAAGTGGCGATTATTCTTCTTGTTGGCAGTTTTGATTGCGGGACCAACAATCCAGGTCAAATCCGCACGTGGGCAGGAAGGTCCTCGGCCCCCTCAGAGCGTTCCTCGAGTCTTCTTCGACTGCCGTGGTGCCCGGTGCGATAACACCTATTACCGGACTGAGATCGACTGGGTGGCCTGGGTCAGGGACCAACAGGATGCTCATGTACACGTGATCATGACCAGTCAGCAGACCGGGGTGGGAGGGCGGGAGTTCCTTCTAGATTTCATCGGGAATGAGACTTACCAGAACTATGAATCCCGAAGCCGCTACCAGTCCCTCCCGACCGATACGCAGAGGGAGGACCTTGATGGTATCGCTCTGACTCTTGGGATTGGACTCGCGCAGTTCGCAACGGAGTCAGGGTTCAGGGGTGTCGTTCAAATCGACGGTATTACTCCGGTCCAAGGAGTCAATGCGAACGCTGACACGCCACCGGAGGGGATCCTCTCTCCGGACGAGGTGCAGGATCCCTGGAATCTGTGGGTCTTCCGTATCAATGCGAATGGGAGGATTGAGGGGGAGTCAAGTCAAGAGACCCAACGGTTTTCATCCGGCTTTAGAGCTTCCCGAGTGACACCCACTTGGATCCAGCGCTACAACTCGAACTTCAGCTCTAATAGCCGAGAGTACGAACTGAACGACGGCAGCCGGTTCATCGACGACAGATACGACTGGAGCGTTAGCGCGCGGGTGGTCTACGCCCTCGCAGAGCATTGGTCAATGGGCTTTAATTCCAGAGTCGGGCGTAACACCAGGAACAACCAGCGGATCTGGGGTCAGTGGAACCCGGCGATTGAGTACAGCTTCTTCCCGTACGATGAGGCGACCCGGCGTTCACTGACTGTGTTTTACGAGATTGGTCCGGTGTACCGGGACTACTTCGACGTGACCGTATACGGGGAAGAGGAGGAACTCCGCGGCGAACAGGCCCTCACGCTGGACTTCTCACAGCGACAGCCTTGGGGGAACGCTTCCATCCAAATCAGGGGGTCGACCTACCTTCACGAGGTAGAGCGTAACAATTTATCCCTGCGTGGGAACCTGAGTTTTCGGATCACGCGCGGACTCGACCTGAATGTGCGCGGTGAATACTCGAGGGTCCGCGACCAACTCTTCCTGTCGGGGGAAGGTCTGAGCAACGAGGAGAGGCTGCTTGAGCTAAAAACGCAGCAGACCGAGTACGAGAGTTTGATAAGCTTCGGATTCTCGTACCAGTTCGGCTCGATTTTCAACAACGTCGTAAACAACCGGTTCCCGGGTGGACGCAGGTAGGTTCTTATGACGCCGCCGCGGCCCGGAGGTTTTCGATCTCAGCGCACCGGAATCGAGACTGATAGCTGGCTCGTGATGACCCACGCGTTCTGAAGGGTTAATGGTCCTGTAGGGGCGAGAAGGAAGTCGCTTCGGGCGACGTTGAGTACTTCCGCTTGTTCCGGACTCCAGGCTGTCCCGGGTCGGCCGGTTCCAGTGGTAGCTCGACCAAGGTATCTCAACTCGAGATCCGACACTCCCACATTCAGGCCCCAACTCGGTGTCCACTCCATCCAGCTTTCTTTCTGAGTGCGTCGCTCTTTCGCGATGTTATCGAACTGCTCCAGGTCGTAACGGATCGACCGGAGTTCGAGGCCGAGGCCTAATCCGCCCCATGAGAAGTCCCTGCCCACGCCTGTCCTGAGAGTCGCGTTGGAAAAGAAGAATTCGTTTTCGACAGTCTTCTCTCCGGCACGAATCATTTCACCGCTTACGGTCATCGTGTCGGTCGCTGCCTCGGCCCAGGTGTCACTCCATATCGGCTCGAAGACTAGATCGATCCCATAGGTGGCCCCGTCTCCGTTCCGGGAAAGTCCTACGCCGAAATCGTAAGCCCAGGAATCCCCAGGATCTCGAGGGATATTCTGGATCTCATAATTTGGGATCTTCGGATGGGACTTCTTATTTGCCGTAGCGATCGTTCCAAACTTCCAACCACTTAGTGTGAGTGGCACGGTGTAGCCTAGGTGGATACCAGTGGTATTCGTTTCGTCCCGATTCGTCTCGACGCGTGTCACCCACTCCCAAGACCGCTGGTCCTCCCCCCACAGGGTGTCTAGGTAACTCACGTCGTGGGTGGCGTCAAAGCGGTTGTGAAGGAGTAAGACTTCAAACCCCCGGCCGTTCTCTCCCTCCCCAAGAAGGCCAACTCTTAGGTCGATGCTAGATCCGTCCTGCTCGATTTTCTGACTCAACGCATATAGGTGCTCGACGCCGTCGATGGCCCCGAGATCAGCCCACGACACGCTGCCGGCCAAGGAGAGTCCGGTCTCGCCCAATGTTCGTCCCAGGTATCCATGTAGGTATAGGTTCGTGGCCGATTGTTCGCGCAGGGTCTGGTCGGTCTGGGGGCCCCACCAAATACCGAAGATCCGATCGCGATCTGCTGCGGTGAGCTCCTGGAGGGCGAAGCTGCCTCCACCGAACCAGTTTTCCGAGCCTGCGAGGATTGCGATCGGCAGTGTGCGACCAGCTCCATTGTCATTTGAAATCGTATAAAAGGTAGGCGAGCTTACAAGTGCCATTTCTCGAACGCGAGATCCTTTCGCCGGGTTTACGTAGGGATCTAGAAGTGGGTCGTCGAGGGCGATGCTCGTGCTCCCTAGCGCAAGGTTGGTCGATGGATAGAGAAGGAATTGATCCCCGGTAGCGACCGGTACCGACCTGATAGCAATGAGCTGTGCCTTTGCTGGACCTGCGAGTAGCAGGCTCGAGGCGAACAAGGTAGCGGCGAGAGTGTTCAGTGTCGTATTCTGCATGAACGACTGAGTCATCATCCTTGATCTAGTCGCCCCGAGCGACCGATCAGGTTGACCATTTGATCTGCGTGTATGGGTGTTGATCCAAGAATGTGAACTTGCTCTGAGAAAGGGAAGAAGCTAAACGGAGAACCATGTGACGTCATGATCAATGGAGAACTGTGTGGCCAATCTACTCGACCTTCTCGTGGATCGCATCATGATAGTCATGGCGCATAAGAAGAGACCAGAGAGCCCCTCTGTAGGTAAAGGTGTGAATGTGAATCGATCCGTAGTGGCTGCTGTGAGCGCGTCAATGTCTCTTGCCTTGATCCCTTTCGTCGCATTCGCTCAGGGCAATGATTCGTCGACCATCCTTAGCATCGATCACTACGTCCCCGTGGTTTCGACGGTTCCCTCGATCGCCGGGGAAATGGCACAGATCTATGTCCGGGAGAGAGCATTAGCGAGAACGGACTTGCAGACTAGGAGTCTGGAAGACCGGGTAGTTCTCTTCGTTCATGGTGCGGGAACTCCGGGTGAGGTTGCCTTTGACGTACCCTATGAGGGCTACAGTTGGATGGCCTTCTTGGCGGCGGCCGGTTTTGACGTGTTTTCGATGGACATGACCGGTTACGGACGTTCAACTCGGCCACTCGTCATGAATGACCCCTGTAACCTCGCGAAGCAGCAGCAGGCAGAGTTCGTCCCCGTATTGATCGGCGCACCCTGTTCCCCCAGATACGATTATGCGGCGACCACGATTGCATCGGACTGGAATGACCTGAACGCAGTCGTCGAATATCTGTTGGAGTTGAGAGATGTGGACCGCGTTAGTCTCATCGGCTGGTCCCTGGGCGGTCCCCGGGCAGGAGGGTACGCAGCCCGATATCCAGAGAAGGTGCGGAGCATCGTCCTGCTCTCTCCCGCGTACAGCCGAGGGCGTCCTTCCGAGTCGCCCGAGAGCCTTCCGGTTCCGGGTGCGGCCATGACGAAACAGTCGCAGCGGGACTTCAGGGCAAACTGGGACCGGCAGGTGGGTTGTGCAGACCAATACGACCCGGCCGTAGGGGATGCGGTATGGTCTGCAATGCTGGCTTCCGATCCCGTCGGTGCGAGCTGGGGCACGGGGGTGCGACGCGCTCCTCGGACCACTACCTGGGGATGGGACCCAGATCGGGTCAGATCGACCTCAATTCCTATGCTCCTCTTCGCTCCCGCCCACGACGGTCAGGTGGCCCCTGAACGGGTGGCCGAGCTTTACGAAGATCTGGGTTCCTCCAGGAAGGTGCTGATTGATCTAGCCTGTGCGTCGCACAACGCCATGTGGGAGCGGAATCGCATGCTCCTCTATGACGCTTCGCTGCAGTGGCTTCGGGACGGAGTGGTGAAAGGCGTTGATTCCGGCGAACTGCGCCTGGGCTACTAACCGTGAAATCAAGGGGAGAGGCGCTTCGAGACTACGTCGTGCGACGTCTCCTTCTTATGGTCCCGACCTTTCTCGGCATCACCTTTGTGACCTTTACCCTCTGCCAGTTCGTTCCCGGCGGGCAGATCGATCAGATCCGGATGCAGCTCGCTGGGGCCGGAGGTGGAGGAGAAGTCGGTGGTGGGGGTGGGGCCCCCGTCCAACTCGAAATCCCCGAGGAGCAGCTGGCGAGACTCAGCGAGTACTATGGGTTTGACGATCCTCTGCCGGTGGCCTATGTGACATGGCTCTGGGATGTCGTCCGACTCGACTTCGGCGACTCCTTTCGGTACAGCGAAGGCGTACTTCAGGTGATTGGGGACCGTCTGCCAGTCTCCATCTACTATGGACTTATCACGGCGTTCTTCACCTACGGGATTTGCATCCCTCTTGGGATCCTGAAGGCGATCAAGCACCGCACAAGTATCGACAACTTGACTTCAGTACTGATATTCGTGGGCTACGCGATCCCTGGGTTCGCGCTGGGGGCCGTGCTCAGCAACCTTCTCGCTGTCCAGTTCGGGTTGTTTCCGCTAGGCGGATTCCGATCACCCGACGGCGAAGAGTTGACTCTGATGGCACAGCTTGTGGACATCGTCTGGCACTCCGTTCTCCCGCTGATTGCGTACCTGGCCGGTTCATTCGCGATCATGACGATGCTGATGAAGAATAGCCTGATCGAGAACATGAGTGCCGACTACGTGAAAACGGCCTTGGCAAAGGGCCTCAGTTGGCGCCGGACCGTCTTCGTGCATGCGCTCAGAAACTCTCTGATTCCCATGGCGACAAGCGTTGGTTCCCTGCTGGGCATCTTCCTCACGGGCAGCTTTCTCATTGAGCGCGTGTTCAATATTCAGGGGGTGGGGCTCCTCTCGTTTGAAGCGATCCAAGCCAGGGATTTCCCCGTGGTTCTGGGTTTCCTTGTGATTTCGAGCGTTCTGCTGATGGTGGGGAACCTAGTTTCGGATCTTGCCGTGGCTTTCGTCGATCCTAGGGTCAGGTTTGAGTAAACCCTCTCCTTGGCTGGCAAGATGAAGTGGATCAAATTGGATCCCATCACCCGAAAGCGTCTGGAGCGGTTCCGTCGGATCAAGCGAGGGTACTACTCTTTCATCATCTTGTCCCTCGCGATCGTGCTATCCGTATTTTCACCCTATCTGGCTGAGAGCAGGGCGCTCTTCGTGTGGTATGAGGGACGGCCTTACCTGCCGACCTTTGAGTACTTCCCCATGGACACCTTCGACCAGGAACCGCCGCCAGCCTGGGGAATGGGTGGCCTCGAGACCGAGTACCTACGACTCAGCCGCGAGTGGCAGCTAGAGAGAGAACTCTACGATCGAGGGCGTGCCGAGGCTGCAAATGATCCGGCTGTCCTCGCTGAACTCGATCAGCGGTACCCCAATCGAGGCAACTTCGTGGTTATGCCGCCGGTCCCGTGGGATCCGTATCAGAACGATTTCTGGTACAATGAGATCCTGAACGAGGTGCAGGATCTCGTCGACACAGGAGACATGGAAGGGGCCGCGCACCTGGCGCGCCGTGACAGGCTGGTGGTGTTGGCCGACGCGATCGAGACCGGAGAGATCGCGGGGATCCTGGCGGATCTTGAGCGCTCTCCCACAGGAAACCTCGTGGGTTTGGCGCGGACTGGGACGATGCCCTCTCTCGCCCGCCTAGGAATGGTCCCGCCCACACCGCCTGATTTCGGACAGCGGCATTATCTGGGGACGGATTCACAGGGAAGGGACGTTGCTTCACGACTCCTCTACGGGTTCCGAATCTCGATCTTTTTCGCGCTCTTCCTAGTGCTCATCGGACAGACGATTGGGACCGTTATCGGGAGTCTCCAAGGGTACCTAGGCGGTCGCTTCGATATCCTGAGCCAAAGGGTGATCGAGGTGCTGATCGCTGTGCCGTTCCTTTATGTGGTGATCATCATGGCCGCTCTGGTTGCTCCGACATTCTGGATGCTGCTTGGGATCATGGCGCTTTTCCAGTGGATTGGTATCACCTTCTTCATGCGTACGGAGATGTACCGGGAGAAGACCCGGGAGTATTGCCTGGCCGCTCGTTCCTACGGTGCCTCTCATCTACGGATCATTTTTCGCCATCTCCTCCCGAATTGTCTAACGCCGCTTGTGACCTTCACTCCATTCGCGATCGTGGGGGCGATTTTTGCGCTGACCGGCTTGGATTACCTCGGATATGGTCTTCCAGCACCAACTCCCAGCTGGGGCGAGTTGATCGATCAGGCGCTACAAGTGGAGAACCGGGACAAACTCTGGCTGATCCTTGCTCCCTTCGGAGCGCTTACGGTGACCTTGGTGCTGGTGGTGTTCATCGGTGAGTCCGTCCGGGAGGCGTTCGATCCTAAGCGGTACGCCAAATATGAGTGAGCCCGAAGAAAGGAAGATGACCGGAAGGAGGATGACATGAAGCGAGAGGACTGGTTCGGCCTCGTTGTCGTGGGGATCCTGGTTGCCACAGGAGCTCAGGCCCAAGAGGGCAGCATCAGCGAGCCAATCCCCCTCCCCGAGGACATCATTTGGGAAACAAACACTGACGATCCTCTAATTGGTTCTCCGGATGCGATCCGCGGGGGAAATTTTAATTTCATGCTGGGCGCCTATCCGCTCACCTTTCGCCTGATGGGACCCAACTCTAACGATGCCTTCGCGGGGTGGAACCGGGCCTTTACGATGGCTTTTGGGTTGGTGGGAAGACATCCAGTCACAGACAACTTTATTCCCTTGATGGCGACCCACTGGTCGGTGCAGGAGGATCAAAGGACGATTTATTTCAGGTTGGACCCCGATGCTCGGTTCAGTGACGGCGAGCCCGTAACCGCAGACGATTACGTGTTCACTTGGAGGATGATGCAGTCGGAGCATATCGTCGACCCCTTTTATAACAGCTACGCGGAGCAGTACTACGAGTCGGTCGACAAGATTGACGACTACACGCTGCGGATTGTGGGCACCCGTCCGAGTTGGCGACCCCTCCCCGATTACGCCGGACTCTGGCCGACCCCCTCCCACGCTGTCGTCCTTGATGAGGATTGGGTCACCCGGACTACGAACGAGTATCAGGTCGTGGTTGGCCCCTACCTGGTGTCTGACGTAGTGCGCGGAGAGTCGGTGACTTTCGAGCGCATCGCTGACTGGTGGGGAGATGGAAAACGATACTTCATCGGGCAATACAATTTCGACCGGATCAACCTGCGCGTCATCCAAATCGAGCGGGCTTTGGACTATCTGCGTCTCGGAGAGCTCGACATGATTCTCGAGAATACGGCGCGGACCTGGAACGAGGAGTACACCTTCGATGCGGTCCGAAACGGATGGCTGAGACGGGCGAGAGTCTTCGTAGATATCCCCTCCGGGGTCTATGGGCTCCACATGAACCTGGAGGCTCCAATCTTCCAGGACAAAGACTTCAGGAAGGCGATGCAGCACCTGTTCAACTTCGAGAGGTTGAACGGGAACCTCATGTTCAACGAATACTTCCAGCAGATCTCATTCTTCGAGGGAACCGAATACGCGAATCCGAATATCGAGTCGTATGAGTTTGATCCGATCCTGGCCCGCGAATACCTCGAGCGCGCCGGGTATCGCCGGCCGGATAACATACGGAGCGGGAGCCTTATCGGGAGCGCTTGGAATGTCGTCCGCGGGCTGATCTCTGCTCGGTCGAGTACCGACGACATTCTCGTGAATGAGCGGGGTGAAAAGGCCCGCTTTACAGTCATTTATGGCTCCCCGGGATTGAGCCGTCACCTTACGGTCATGCAGCAGGAGTACCGGAGAGCCGGCGTGGACATGCGGCTTCAGCTTCTTGAGCCGGGTACGGCCTTCGGGCGTGGTCTCGAGCGCAAGTATGAGATGACCGTGACGGGTCGGACTGCGGGCCTATACCCAGCTCCCCGACAGTATCTCCACACCGAATTCCAGGCGGAGACAAATAACAACAACATCTGGGGGTTTGGAAGCGAGGAGGTCGACCAACTCATCCAGGTCTACGAGGAGGACCTCGACTTCGAGCGCCGACTTGAAGCAGTGCATCGGATGGATGAGATCGTAAGTGAGGAAGCTTTCTATATTCCGTTCTGGATGGCTCCATACCTCCGGATCGTCTACTGGGATTATCTGCGGTTCCCGGAGTTCTACTTCCCGCCTCGCACGCAGAGTATCACCGACTGGATGGTATACTGGATTGATCCAGAGCGGAGAGAGCGGCTCGAGGAGATAATGGTGAGGGGTGAAGCCCTGCCGCTGGATGAGGAGATCGACAAGGATTACTACGGGGTGGCCGAGCGCTTCCGGTGACTTCCCCCCCTCCACTCCTTGAGGTTGATAACCTTCAGGTCGCGTTCGAGACCGAGGATGGACTCCTCCATGCCGTGGATGGAGTGTCGTTCCAGGTTGACTCGGGTCGGACCCTCGGAATCGTGGGGGAATCAGGCTGCGGAAAGAGTGTCACCGCGTCATCCATCCTGAGGCTCGTCCCAAGCCCTCCCGGAAGGATTCTCGGTGGGGAGATTCGGTTCGCGGGCACGGATATTCTGCAGTTGACCATTGAGGAACTGTCACACATTCGGGGGAACGAGATCTCGATGATCTTCCAGGATCCGATGACCTCCCTGAACCCTGTGTTCACCGTTGAGAAGCAAATGGGAGAGGTCCTCGACCTAAGGTTCGGGTTTAAGAAGAGGGAAGCTCGAGCACGGTCGGTCGAGATGCTTCGAACCGTGGGGATTGCGGAGCCCGAGGCACGCGTCACCTCCTATCCGCATGAGCTGTCCGGAGGCATGAAACAGAGGGTCATGATTGCGATGGCCCTCCTCTGCGAGCCTAAGCTCCTCATTGCCGATGAACCCACGACAGCCCTGGACGTGACGATTCAGGCGCAGATCCTCAATCTGATCAAGGAGCTTCAGGAGAGGACTGGCGCAGCGGTGATCTTCATCACGCACGACATGGGGGTTATTGCCGAGACCTGTGACGAGGTCGCGGTGATGTACGCTGGTCGTGTGGTAGAGCAGGGAGAGGTGGTAGAGATCTTCGGACGGAGTAAGCATCCCTACACCCTGGGCCTGCTCGAAAGCATTCCCAGGAAAGGTGTGACAAAGAAGTCCGACCTGCCCACGATTGAGGGCCTGGTGCCGTCGCTATTCCATCCCCCGAAGGGCTGTCGGTTCGCCCCGCGCTGCGCCAAGCGAGAGAGGCTCGGCGAAGTGGATCAAAGTCGATGCTTCGGTGAGGATCCGTCCCTTCGCTTGGTGGACGACGGCCTTGTGGCATGCCATTTCCCCCTAGAGGAAGCAGAGTTTACGATCGGGCGGGCGGTCACGCCGCCTGCGGGAGGTACGGGGTGAGCCCGAGTGGGAACGGCAGCGATCCCATTCTCGTGGTGGAGGGACTTAAGAAGTACTACCCGATTCGTGGGGGAGTTCTGGGTGGGAAGGTCGGCGAGGTCCGTGCGGTGGACGGAGTTTCGTTCTCGGTGCGTAGGGGCGAGACGCTTGGGCTGGTCGGCGAATCCGGCTGTGGTAAGTCGACGCTGGGGCGCGCCCTGAATCGCCTGGAGGAGCCGACCGACGGCACCGTCTTATTCGAAGGAAAGGATATCGCACACGCCTCAGGGAAGGAGCTACTCCGTCTCCGACGCGACATCCAGATGATCTTCCAGGATCCCTACTCCTCGCTGAATCCCAGAATGACCATCGGTGAGATTGTGCGCGAGCCATTGCTCGTACACCGGATGGGCACAAAGGTCGAGCAGGTCAAGAAGGTCCGCGATCTGCTCGAAATCGTAGGGTTGGCGGGAGACACGCTTGGGCGCTACCCACATGAATTCTCAGGGGGCCAACGACAGAGGGTCGGACTCGCGAGGGCGCTCGCCCTCGAACCGAAGCTCGTCATCGCGGATGAGCCAGTCTCGGCCCTGGATGTGTCGGTGCAGAGTCAGGTGCTGAACCTGATGGTCCGCCTGCAGCGGGAGCGAAACCTGACGTATGTATTCATCAGCCACGATCTTTCGGTGGTCGAGTACATCAGCGACACGATCGCGATCATGTACCTCGGTAAGATCGTAGAGGTGGGGCCAGTCGAGTCCATTTTCGAGCGTCCCGTACATCCGTACACCAGGGCGCTGATTGAGGCCATCCCGATCCCCGATCCCCGAAGCCGACACAAAGCCGTACCGCTGGAAGGTGAGGCGCCGAGCCCCGTGTCACCTCCCGCGGGCTGCCCGTTCCATCCGCGGTGTCCGTATGCGATTGCCGCATGCAGAGAAACGCTTCCTCTGCTCGAGGCGGTGGGGTCTGGGGAGGAAGACGATGGCCGCGAGCACCTGGCGGCCTGCATTCGGCAGGGGGAGGTCTGAGGGTTGCCGACGCGTGTCTTTCTTGTGCTTTAGGGCTTTCTAGCCAGCGCGTAAATCCCCGGCAGCCGTATTGTCTTCACATCCCCATCCCTGAGTCCCTGGTCACAGGTGGCCCTGACCCGTCTGGTTGCCTCTTCGTCCATCTCGAGCACGGTCCGCCGCATGCTGCTGCCCATGACGGCCAGCCACCAGTCGTCAGGGGTGGAGATCGGGACCTCGCGGGGCTCGAGTCGGAGAGTCGGATTGGTGACCCCCGCACCCTCGAGGAGCGCGCGGACACTGTCGGGATCCTGGGTACGTTCCCAGGAGAAGGTGAGCGGCGCCCCTGGTCGCTCGGCACGAACCGCGCTTTTCCAGATGCCAAAGGCCGACTCGAAGGCGCCTTTGCCCAGCGTGGTGATGGCCAGTTGGCCGCGCGGTTTCAGGATTCTCCAGAGCGCAGAGACCAGGGCCTGTATGTCGGGAACGTAGAACACGCCCAGGACAGAAATGACCGCATCGAAGCTCTGTGGGGCGGCATCGAGTTGCGCCATATCCCCGAGCTGGACGTCCACGTTCTCAAGTCCGTGATCGCCGGCTTGCTCGCTTACCATCCGGAGCATCTGGTCGGAGCTGTCAAGAGCGATGACACGGCCCTGAGGGCCAACGGATTCGGCTGCTGCTAACGTCGACACTCCGGGGCCGCAAGCAACGTCGAGCACGCGTCCACCTCGTGGAAGGTCCATCTGTTCGACCGTCCGGAGCGAGAGAAATTTCCAGAATCGCTCTGAGGCTTCCTGGTAGTCGAGTGATGCCGGGTCGTAGGCCTGAGACTCCGGGTTTCCGCCGAGACTGAGAGGCGCATCGCTCATCATTGATCGAGTCTCAGGGGCCTTCCGACCCACTCTGGTCCGGAGTCCATGGTTGACTCTGACTACTCTAAGCCTTCTGCGGACATTAGGAGGCCCGTGTGCCGCGCAACTTGAGCCAAGCCGCCTTCACCGTCACCCCAGCCTATCTGCCCGTCGTCGTTCCCGTCTTCGCCCTCGAGGAGCTGGTTCGCCAACCTACGAATGCGCCCGGTCAGTCCCTCTGCCTCGCTGTAGTCGCGGGCGGATTCCACCTGAGCTGCGAGTTGCCCGATCTCCTCCGCGCGTTCTGCAACGGTACGAGCGGCAGTCGCGACGTGGGTTGCGTGGGTTCGGACAGCGTCAGAGGCCCCGTCTGAGTTAGCTGCGAGCTCGATATGCTGTGCGATCCCCTCTGCGGCTGCGATTACCCCGAACCCGAGACCGGGGCCTTCATCCACCTGACTCGGATCCAAAGCGCGGAGGACATGAGCGACGTGCCTCTGCATCCATTCCAAGTTTGATGTGTCCCGCCAGGCCAGGTCAACGTGGTCGATTGCGGTCTGGGCTTCTGCCATTGCGGTTGGGAGCAGTCCGGCTCCATCCGGTGCACGACCAAACGCGGTTGCTACGTGGCCGATATGCGTGTGGACGGGGTTGGCTTGCAGAGCCGACACTGGATTAGGAGAGAGCGCAATAGCCAGGATGAGCATAAGCAGTCGTGCGGTTGCTATTTTCAAATACATGTGGGACCTCGCTTATTTATATGATGTGTGAAAACTCATAGTGTTCGAAGGTTATCAAAGTCGGTGTCAAAGGTGATGCCATTCGCACCTAGACGGCAAGGTGACAGCGGGCACGCCTCATCCGTGGTAAGGCATTAAGGAGCCTGAAGGTCACAAGGTGGTATTGTCTTCGAGGGTCCCTACATAGGGTTTCAACCAAGGTAGAGCAGTGGTATGTTCGCCGGAGGTGGCTACCGAAGGCCGCCCACACACGAATTCGGATTCATGGAGCATTCGATGAGTTGGTCTACTCGGTTTGATGCCCGATGGGGCATCACCATTGTTACCGCTGCGGCAATCCCCTGGGGCGTCGTGGCCTGTGGGGCTCCCGATTCTGGCGGGGATGAGCAGGGACGGGAGTTGGCCTCTGTTAGTGAAGCCATGTGGATGGGCTCAGTACCTGAGGGGAATTGGACGGGGGCGGTCGAAGTGGCTCCGGCAGCTGGTGAAGAGAGCTTCGCGGCGTTGACTCAACTTACGCACGGTGGCACGAATGCGGAGGCTTATTTTTCGTCGGACGGCGAGCGGCTCATCTTCCAGTCCACCTGGCCTGGAGTGAGTGAATGCGACCAAATGTACACAATGAATTTGGACGGCTCCGATCTGCAACTCGTTTCGACCGGTGATGGCCGCACCACATGCGGATACCACTTCCCGGGCCAGGACCTCATTCTGTTCAGTTCGACCCATCTGGTGAGCGAGCAGTGTCCACTCGCGCCTGACAGAAGCCAAGGATATGTATGGGGCCTCTTTGATTATGAGGTGTTCACACGTGATCTGGTGACTGGTGAGGTGTCTCAGCTCACGGGCGAACCCGGTTACGATGCTGAGGCGACGATCTCTTCCGATGGAAGCACGATCGTCTTCACATCGATGCGTAGCGGAGACCTAGAAATCTGGGCGATGGACGCGGACGGCTCGAATCCGCGACAATTGACGGATGACCTAGGGTATGAGGGAGGGGCCTTCTTCTCGGCTGACGGATCCAAGATCGTCTACCGGGCCTTCCATCCGCGTAACGAGGAGGAACTCGCCGACTACGAGAACCTCTTGAGTCAGAATCTCATTCGTGGTGGAAGGCTCGAAGTGTTCGTAATGGACGCGGATGGCTCAAACAAGCGCCAGATAACGGACAACGGATCGTCGAACTTCGCTCCGTTTTTTCATCCCAACGGCGAGCAGATCATCTTCAGCTCGAATACGGGTGATCCCTCGGGGAGGTTTTTCGATCTCTATCTGATCAATGTGGACGGTACGGGGCTTCGATCGGTGACCGCGAGCAGCGGATTCAACAGCTTCCCGATGTTCAGTCCAGATGGTAGCCTCCTCGCCTTTGCCTCCGACCGAGGCGCTGCTGGGCCAGGAGAGATCAACGTGTTTCTGGCCGAGTGGAGTGAGATGACGTCGCGATGAGGAGAATCGTGCTCACAGTATCCGCCTTCGTTCCGGTGATTGCGATACTCGCTGCGACGCTGGGATCGGTCGTCCCAGCAGACGCGCAGCAGGTCCTAAACTGTCCCGCTTCCCAGCCGATCGTCGGCGACCTTTCCCAGCCTCTGGCAGCCGTACGATACCTCGCGGACGATGCGCTGGAGGGTCGCTTGTCAGGGAGTGTGGGAGAGCGGTGCGCAGCCGAGTACATTGCCCTTGAGTTCGAGAGGATTGGGCTGACTCCTGGTGGCGAGGGGGGAGGCTATCTCCAACCCGTCGATTTAGAGAGTGTGGTGAATGCCCATGCCCCCGCAGGAAGGGGGATGAATGTTATCGGGGTCTTGGAGGGCTCGGATCCAAATCTGCGTTCTGAGGCGGTCGTTCTGGGTGCGCATCATGACCATCTAGGCCACGGTGAGATCTTCGGCTCGCTGGCGGGCCCGGATGACGGGAACGACGACATCCACAACGGGGCAGACGACAACGCCTCCGGTGTGGGTGCGCTGATCGCAGTGGCTGAGGTGCTGGCGGCGTCCCCTCCGGCCCGGTCGGTCGTGTTCGTCACCTTCTCGGGGGAAGAATTCGGCTTGTTGGGCTCGTCATACTACGCCCAAAATCCGGCGATCCCCCTGGATCGGAGCGTCGCCATGTTAAACATGGATATGGTCGGCAGACTGGAGGACGACCCTTTGATTGTGAACGGGACTGGGACCGCAGAGGAGTGGGGCCAGATCCTGGATTCATTCGAGGACAGCGAAGGGATCCCTCTGGCTCGCTCGCCCGATGGGTTTGGGCCGAGCGACCACACCTCCTTCTATGCGCGGGACATCCCGGTTCTGCACTTCTTCACAAACGTCCACGGCGAATACCATCGTCCCGCTGACCATTGGGAGCTGATTGACCAAGTAGGGCTTGAGCGTGTCACTTCTCTGGTCGAAGGGATTTTGCGGATCGTCGCTGACCAGCCGATGCCCCTGGTTCATATTGCGGGTGCGGGGACTCCACCGGAGGAGCAGACAGGAGGCTATGGGGCTTACCTTGGCACGGTTCCCGACTTCACGCCCGTAGATTTCGGAGTGCTTCTGAGCGGCGTGTCGGGGGGCTCGCCGGCAGAAGAAGTGGGGCTGCGGGCGGGAGACATCCTGATCAGACTGGGTTCTTTCGAGATTGAGGACCTCTACGTTCTTACTGAGGCCCTTCAGACCCTCGAGCCGGGTACGGAGGTGGAAGCGACCTTCCTGCGGGATGGGCAGGAGGTCACCGTTTTGGTGACGCTCAGGGAAAGGGGACTCTGAGGTTGGGTGCTCCCCGAACCGGTCCCCCAGGATCACCTCCTGTTGTCCAAATGCGAGCACCGTGCGTCGATGAGCGGACTCCCCATAACCGGAGAAGACGCATGGAAATAACCTTGATCCGAACGCGATGCTTCGCGACCGCCTGCGCACTGATAGTTGCAGTGTTTGTAGCGCCGCCGGCGGCCGCCCAGTCCCAGTTGGATACGTCGGAGGCCAGGGCGTTCATCGGGAGATGGGACCTCGAGTTCCAGACCCAGATAGGCCCGTTCAATCTTGATCTCGACATTGAGGACGAGGGTGGGAAGGTTACGGCCAGAATGGGCTCGCCCAATTTGGGTGGCAGTCGGGAGATCACGGACATTATTCAGTCTGGCGATAACCTCCTGATGAGGTATCAGATGGACGCTCAGGGCCAGATGGTATCGGTATCCATGACCCTTAGCGTGGCCGGTGAGGGTCTCAGCGCTCAGTTAGACTTTGCGGAGGGGATGTTCTCGGCGATCGGAACGGCAACCAGGGCGGACAGCTAGACTCCACCCCGGCCCAAGGTTGGTGGGGCCTTGACGCCCCCTAACGGGGTGCATACCGTTTGCTGCGTCGTTCACAGCTGCAGAAGAGTATGTTTTAATGTTAGAGACTATTGTTTCCAAAGGATATATGTGCCGCTTTTTGATGACGACTTCCCCAAGCGGGGAAGGCGGGACGGGGGGGAGCGTGTCCGGAGGGAATCAGCGGTAGCGAGTGGATTCGGCAAACCGAACGAGCCCCGGCCTTCCCCACGGAGGTCAGGGCTCTTTTCATTTTCGGTACGAAGAGGGACAACACATGAACCAATCCGGAGCTCAGACGCGTGCCCCCGAGCACCTTGATACGCTCAGGTGTCGGATTTGCCATACGGTGACCGCGGCCGGTCCTTATCATGTCTGCGAGGAGTGCTTTGGGCCCCTCGAAGTGGTGTATGACCTAGAGGGGCTCCGTGGAACGCTGACCCGCGAGAAGATTGCCGGACGCCCGACTGACCTGTGGCGCTACCGAGAACTGCTTCCGACAGCGGAAGAGCCCAGTCGGGGGAAAGGAGTAGGTTGGACCCCCCTGCTTCCAGCACCTCGACTCGGAAATGCGCTCGGGATTCAAGACCTATGGATCAAGGTGGATTCCTCGAATCATCCTACCCAATCGTTCAAGGACCGCGTCGTGGCGGTCGCTCTTCAGAGAGCGAAGGAATTCGGGATTAATGTCGTCGGGTGTGCCTCGACCGGGAACCTAGCGAACTCGGTCGCTGCGCAGGCGGCTACCGCCGGGCTCAGTGCTTGGATCTTCATTCCGGAGGACCTCGAGGAGGAGAAGATCATTGCGACGGGGGTGCACGGGGTCAGACTGGTCCGAATTAAGGGAGTGTACGATGATGTGAATCGGCTGTGTGCGGAGGTCGCGGACCGATTCGACTGGGGAATCGTGAACGTGAATTTGAGAGCCTACTACGCCGAAGGCTCGAAGACGATGGGGTTCGAGATCGCGGAGCAGCTCGGTTGGACGATTCCCGCGAACATCGTGGCCCCGATGGCTGGGGGATCTCTGATCACGAAGCTCCGCAAGGCCTTCAAGGAGCTTGCCGCGGTGGGTCTCGTCCGTGAGGGACCGGAGCCTCGGTTCTTCGGAGCTCAGGCGACGGGCTGCGCCCCGATCATCTCAGCGTTGGAGAGTGGGGCAGACCGGATCACCCCGATCCGAGAACCGGTGACCATCGCACGATCTCTGGCAATCGGGAACCCGGCTGACGGGACCTTCGCTGTCGCGACCATGCGTGAGACCGGAGGGTGGGGCACGGCGGTGTCCGACCCCGAGATCGTCGAGGGAATGAGGCTCCTCGCCACATTAGAAGGCGTGTTTACCGAGACGGCTGGGGGCGTGGCGGTTGCCTCGGCAGCCAAGCTGTCCAAAGAGGGCCGAATAGCGAAACAGGGACCGACGGTACTCTGCATAACAGGAAATGGACTCAAGACAAAGGAAGCCGCCCGTTCCACCTTTGAGCTTGGCGAGTCTATCGAGCCGAGGTTGTCGGAGGTAGAGCGTCTCGCGGATTCTGCAGCCCAACAGAGGCTATGAGGAGGGTCGAAGGATGAGCGTAACGGTTCGGGTTCCGAGTGCCCTGCGCAAACTGACGAGTGGCCAGTCTGAACTGACCGCAGAGGGAAACACGGTGCGGGAGCTCCTTGATGATCTGGGGCGGGAGAATCCTGGTCTGCTCGAACGGATCATGGGAGCTGATGGTGACATCCAGCAGTTTCTAAATGTCTTTGTGAATGGATCTGACATTCGCTACGAAGACGATCTGGATACTGAAGTCAGTGCGGGAGACGAGGTCTCAATCGTTCCTTCGATAGCGGGGGGAGGTGTGATTGAGCAATGAGCTGCAAGGGGAGCAGATAGGGGAGCTACGGCTGCCTGCTGAGCTCTCCGGGCCTCTGGTCGTGGAAGCCAGAAAGTCCGTGCCTCACGAGGTGTGTGGATTGATCGTGGGACGGCGGGAAGCGAACCGAGTCTGGGTGACCAGGACCATATCTTGTGGAAACACAGCTCCACCGAGAACCCGTGAAACCCAGTTTGAGATCGACCCGCGGCGGTTGATTGAGGAGGAGCGATCCCTCAGAAACTCTGAGGACGAGATAGTGGGATTCTACCATTCCCATCCAGCCAGCGATCCTATACCCTCTATGTTAGATCGAACATATATGGCTCTGTGGCCGGACGCGATTTGGGTGATTGTGGGAGTGGAGGTGGAGATGGTGGGGAGAGCCATCCGAGCGTGGAGCCTTGATCTCGCCGATGGCAAGTCAGCCAGGGAGGTTCAGGTCGTCTAGAGGAGCGGTCAAATTGGGGCAGGTAAAGCCGAGAGGAAAAAAAGGAAACAATGACCTATATAATCGCT
>Ga0310121_10000714_pt1 | contig 35794 bp, 32 predicted proteins | sample CB27_Tmax_986_MG_FD_203504 | JGI IMG/M metagenome (GOLD analysis project Ga0310121, IMG submission 203504) | Marine microbial communities from Western Arctic Ocean, Canada - CB27_Tmax_986 | ecosystem: Environmental > Aquatic > Marine > Oceanic | place: Canada: Western Arctic Ocean | collected...
CTCGCGCGCGCGTTGGGAGGGTGACACCCTTGTCGTCGACACCACGAATTTCAGTAAAAAGACAGACTATCAAGGGTCGCGTGAGAACTTGCATCTCGTCGAACGCTGGACGCGGCTCGACGCCGCGGCGATCGAGTATGTGGTCACGATGGAAGACCCGACGACATGGACGAGTCCCTGGACCGTGGCCGTCGAGCTGAGTCAACAGGACAACGCGGCCAATCGGTTCTATACCGAGCCCCGCTGTCACGAGGGAAACTATGGTCTCCCGGGGTTGCTCGCGGGTGAGCGGGCGATGGAGCGGGCGTTTGCGGAGGGCACGGGTCCCGACCCTGCGACGTTGTGCACGGCCGGATGCGGGGGATTTGCTGCAGGTTATGCGGACAGCGGTGCGGAGGCGAATCCGCTGCAGAGGTGAACGCGATGCGATATCTATTCACAGGCTCGAAGATGAGCGTCGCCCTTGTTTTGGCGGCGGCGTCGGCCGTGGTCGCGATGTCGATGACCCGTACCGCTGGGCAGGCAGTCCGGTCAGCACGCACCGTGGACGAGAAGCCAAACTTCAGTGGGATTTGGCAAGCCAATAACGAAGCCAACTGGGACCTCGAAGCCCACGCCGCGCGTCCAGGCATGGTCACGCAACCGGGACCCTATCCGTTTTCCTTTGCGGAAGTCCCGGCGGCACCAGTGCTTGCGCTGGGCGCGGCGGGTGGCGTCCCGGGGTCGATCGGCGTCGTCGAGGGCGACGGCCAGATTCCGTATCTACCCGAGGCGGCGGCCATCAAGCTGGAGAACGCCGCACACTGGATCGACCGGGACCCAGAGCTGAAGTGCTATCTCCCGGGTATTCCGCGGGCGATGTATATGCCCTATCCCTTTCAGATCGTCCAGAGCACAAACAAGATCCAGATGGCCTACGCATTTACCAGCACGGCACGGACGATCCATCTCGACGATGTCGCGGGGCCGCCCGACGATACATATATGGGCCACTCGGTCGGTCGCTGGGAGGGGGACACCCTCGTGGTGGATGTGACAAATTTCAACGGCCGGAATTGGTTTGACCGAGCCGGGAACTTCCACAGTGCGGCCTTGCGTCTGGAGGAACGGTTTACGCCGATCTCGCCGGATGCCATCCAGTATGAAGTCACGATCGAGGATCCCAACGTCTTTGCGCGTCCCTGGCGGATCTCCATGCCAATCTATCGTCGTCTCGAGCCAAACATCCAGCTGCTGGAATATCGCTGTATCGAATTCGTAGAGGAGTTTCTCTATGGACACGTGCGCAAGGAGCCGTTGGTCCAGCGCTGGGAAGGAGAGACCTTGATCGTGGATATTACGCGGAAGGTCCCACCCGGCAATGAGTTTTACGACTGGTATCGAAAGTGACCGCGACGATGATGACTCTGACCGCGAAACTCGTAAAAGTAAGGGGTGCCGCCATGCGAAGACAGCTTGCCGTGACAATCGCCGGAGTGGGTGTGACGCTGGCACTGACCGCGGCGTCGGTTGTGGCGCACCATGCGTTTGCCGCCGAGTTTGACGCTGATCGTCCGGTGGATGTCGAAGGCACGGTCACCAGGATGGAGTGGGTGAATCCTCATATCTGGATCCACATGGATGTCGAGCAACCGGACGGCACGGTGGAGAACTGGGCGTTCGAAGGCGGCACCCCAAACGTGCTGTTCAGGCGTGGGTTTACGAAGGAGTCGTTACTCCCGGGCACAAGGATTGTGGTGGATGGGTATCGGGCGAAAGATGGGACCAACCGGGCCAACGGCCGGGACATCACGTTTACGGATGGCACAAAGTTGTTCCTCGGCTCGTCCGGGACCGGCGCCCCGTATGAGCTGAGGCCGGAGAATACCCAGAACGTCCGTTAGCCGTCGCGTCGGTCACTCACGCGCCCGCTCCTGTCCCTGCCGGAAGAAGATTCGGAACCACGTCGAGCGTGGCCACGACGCCACGCTCGACCCCAACCGGAGCTGGACCCCGGGGATGGGGCAACACCGTGTTCCTCGTGTCCGCCGCGCCTCTACCGCCCGGCGGACGGTTCCCTCGCGTCTCGTCCGTCGAGCGGGGCGCCCGTGCCGGACGAACCGAGAAACAGCTTGCTCCCGTCAGCAAACGTCACATCTCGTCCGTTTGCTCGTTGCGACCCATCCTTCGCGCGAAATCCCTCGACAAACACCTCGGTGCCGGCCAGCAATGATGCTCGGGTAAATCCGCGACGGAGGAGCGATGTCGGAGGGCCGCCCTCGATCATCCAGCGCTCTTCGTTGCCGTCCGATTGGGTCACGTCGATGTGGATCCAGGTGTGCGGGTTGACCCATTCCATTCTAACCACGGTGCCGGTGAGCTCGACCGGGCTGCTTGCGTCGAACTCCGCCGCAAACGCGTGATGGGCCTCCACGGGCGCTGCCGTGAGTGTAGAAAGTAGTACGCCGACGCCGACGATCACACCTGTCGTTGTTGCTCGCATTGCCGTTACCTCCGGTCCTGGCGCGACGCTTCCCACTGCCGCAACTGTTCTTGCTTTGCTCTTAACTCTCGCTCGCGGATACCCGCCTCTCGCGCGGCCTCGTCGAGTGCCCATTCACGATCCGTGTTTGCGGCTCGGATTGCGTTCACCATGCCGTAGTTATGCTCGTGACAGGCATATTCAAAGAGTCGATCCTGATTGCCTTCGACCGCCCACGAGTCGAGCGTGAAGTAGTTGACGGCGCTCCACGGGCTGACAAAGACCGCAGGGTCCTCGACGGTATACCGATACTCGAGCGTGTCCTGATTGATTCGGGTGAAGCGTTCCGTTAAACGAAATGTTTCCCCAGTCCCTGGGTAGTAGTGCACATGCGCGGACCCACCAAACGGCCCGCCGTGGGCCGGGACGACGGTCTTGACGGTGTTCTTGAAGTTTGTCGTCTCGACGACCAGCGTGTCGTCTTCCCACCGACCACGCGAGTCACCATTCCATTGTCGGATAGCGGACCCGGGCGGTGGCAGTTGGTCTTCGCCCGTCGCGGTCACGGGGATGATCCGCACATACCCGTAGGGCATGACGATGGATACGTAGCCGGGGGTTTGGACGATTTCTTTCAACGGCTGCTGACTGCTCCCCAGCATTTCACCCGGGAGACCGTTGCGGGTGATACACCGCTCTGACAGGCCGCGGTCTTCCCAATCGTCGGCCTGGCTACGCTCTCGACGGGCCTCTTCCCTGGCTTCCCATTGCACCAGCGCGTCTCGTGTCAAGGGAGGCATTTGCCCGTCCGGGGGATCCACGATTTGCGAAGTCCGTAACGACACCGCGGGTGATGTGGGGTCTGCGCTCCAGAACGCGTTGTATTCCGCCCCCGCAATCCGATAACCGGGGCGGCCGTTGTCGGGCGCATCCGACCGTGCGTATCGACCCACGTCTTGTTCGACGAGGTCGGCCGCGAGCGCGTCATCGTCGTCGTCGCTGACCAGTCGCCTGAGTCCGAGACGCTCGCGTTCGGCGGCCTCCTCCTCGGTCATGAATTCTCGTGTTCCAAACTCGGTGGGACGTTCGAACGGCGTGTAAGTCCGCGTGTCCCACATACCTTCCAGATTGGGGTCACCCCACGGCGTACGTGGCGACGAGTATTCAGAGTCTGTCTGACCGGCGGGAGCCTGCCCCGCCGCTACAGATGACGCGAGCCCGAGCACGGCGCCGCCGACCGCCAGCGTGCGTGTGGCGGCGAGCATTCGTGGTATCACCTTCCACCTCCCTGAGAATTCGACGTTTCGACAAGGCTTCCGTAGACGTATTCTTCGGCGAGGTCCACGCACTTGAATTCGAGCAATCGTGCGTTGGCCTCGATGCGACGATACAACGGTAGACGGATGGTCCAGGGTCGGCTGAACACGTTGGGGTCTTCGATGGTGGCTTCATATATGAGGTGATAGGGGCTCACCGGCGTGTATCGTTCCACGACCCGAAGGGCTTCGCTATGATAGTTTCCGGCGCGGTCGAACCAGGACAAGTCATGAAAGCCCGAGACATCGACCACAAGCGTATCGCCGTCCCAGTGTCCGTTTGACCATCCCATCCAACTGTCGACCGGTGCTTCGGTCGGACGTGTCAAAGGGATGGTGCGGTTGGCGCTCGAAAACTGATAGGCAATGACGATCTTCTCGGTGCTCTGGATGATCTGAAAGGGGAACGGCATATACGTGGCGCGCGGGACACCCGGCATGTAACATTTTGCTTCCGGGTCACCGACGGTGTTCACGTTGTTGGTATCGACGGTCAGGCGGGTCCGGCGGTTCTCGTCCCGTCTCGCCAGCGCCTCTGGCAGGTAGGGAATCTCGTTGCCCACCACGACCCCCTCGCCTGGTGGCTGAGCGCCCCACACTCCGAGCAGACGTGGAAAGGGTCCCGCGTCGGCGCCATGGGGTTCGAGGTCCCAATTCGCGGTGACAAAGGCTTGCCAGATACCGCTGAGGTCGGGGCGCTCGGTGCCCGGTAGGCGTGGCGCCTGGTAGGTCTGCGCCTGGTCCTGACCTTGCGCCTCGCCGACCACCACGTATCCGGGAGACGCCGTCACGGCGACGAAGGTAGCCATTGCGGTGGAGAGAGCCATTCTCACGCTCATCGTCCAGGGCTTGTCCATAACCCGCGTGCACATCGCGACCTCCTCGTTTTCGTGACACATTGGGGAGTCCCCAGTGGCAAACTATCGAAGTCTAAACCAAACGAGAACGGAGGCAGCCATGAAACGAGGGTCGAATGCGGTGGCAGGTGTGGGTGGGTGGCTCTTGGCGACGTCGCTGGTAGTGGTGGTCGGCGCGGGAGTGCTCGGCCTTCCAGAGATGCAGGATGGCGTGTCGGTCGCCACGTATCGGGTTGACCCTTTCTGGCCCAAACCGCTTCCCAGCATGGTTGACGACGACGGACTGTCCCGACAATGGGTCACCGGCATGGTCGGCGCAAGTTGCGTCGACTCGCATGATCACATCATCACGGTCAACCGCGGATTCCTTCCCAACGGCTTGTTGCCGCAAGAAGGCTCTCAATCAATTCCGTCGCCGCCGGTCGTTCTCTACGACCCGGCGGGCAATGTGGCCGGCAGCTGGGGTGACTCGTCGCTGACACCAGAGGGGGCGGCAGCGGTGTTGCCCCACGGCATCCACGGGTGTTTTGCCGACCATCTGGACAACATCTGGATCGCTGGCAACTCCGACGGGGTTGTCCAAAAATGGTCGCACGATGGGTCGCAGCTGCTACTCCAGATTGGAACCAAGGGTGTGTGCGACGGAGCACCGACGACTAATCCGGGGGCGCCGTATCCGACCTGTGGCGAACCGGGTCGCAACACGAGCCGCACGCTGCTCAACGCGCCCGCCGATATCGCGGTCGATCCAAACCCGGACCCCGTGACCGGTGAGCCTGGGTCTGTGTATATCGCGGACGGGTATGGCAATCACCGGATTGTCGTGTTCGACCGGGAGGGGAACTACCTGCGGCAGTGGGGGGGCGCGGGGAGTGGCGATAGCCAGTTTGTCGAACGAGGCGGCGGCCATCCGCACTGCGTCGTCCTTGGTCGAGATGGGCTGGTGTATGCATGCGACCGGGGTCAGAATCGCGTGCAGGTCTTTGACCGCGAGGGCAATCTGCAGCGCATCATTGCGGTCGACCCACCCGACCACATGATGGCGACGCTACGAGCCACCGACATCGAGCTGTCGCGTGACGATCAGCAGCGGTTTCTGTTTGTCGTCGATCTCGGGAGCAACCGGATCTGGATTCTCGAACGAGAGAGTGGTGACATGGTCGGCAGTATCGGACGGTCTGGGCATATGGCGGGTGAGTTCACGTTCCCGCACACGATCGTGACAGACTCTGCCGGTCATCTCTATGCGGCCGAAACCGTCGGCGGACGCCGTCACCAGAAGTTTGTCGCGACGAGCAACTGAGGTGAAACCGCTACTGCTCGAGGTTCTTGTAGACGACGCCGCCTTTCATCACGAACCGGACGGCGCGCACGGCCGTGATGTCATCGAGTGGGTTGCCGGCGACCGCGACAAGGTCGGCCTCATAGCCGGGGCGTATGGTCCCAATATGGTCGGCAAGCGCGAGTGACTCGGCGGCGCGCGATGTCGCCGAAATGATCCCGTCCATGGGGTCCTGGCCGCCGTCTCGGACTCGGTAGACAAGCTCCTCGGCATTCCGTCCGTGGGCACCGGCCACCGCGTCGGTGCCATACACGACCTGTACTCCGCCGTGGGCGAGTGTCCGGCGAAACGTCTCGTAGCCGGTGACCCGCGCTTCTTCCATCAACGCGAAGCCTTCCTCGGTGTAGTTTCCGCGGCCGATGAATCGGTCCCTGTTGTCAAAGTAGTTGGCCCACAACGACCCGACATGCGGATCGAGATAGGTGCCGCGGTCAGCCATCAAGTCGATCGCGGCGTCGTTGTAACGGTTGCCATGCTCGATTCCGCCACACCCTGCCTCGATGGTAGCCGTCACGCCCTCGGTACCATACGCATGAACCACCGTACGTAAGCCGACCGCTTGCGCTTCGCCGCAGACCGCGTCGAGCTGCGCGTCGGTCATCACCAATCCGCCGCCCTCACGGATACTTGCTGACGCGAAGACCTTGACCACATCCGCCCCGTCGGCCGCGAGTTGTCGCACAAACGCTCGAATCTCGTCCGCGGAACCGGTTCCAGCGTTAACGGCCCGTAGCGCGGTGAGAACGCGCGGGCCGGGTAACGTGCCCCTAGCGATGGCCTCGCGAAGGTCCCGGTCGAGTGGACTTCCAAGGCTTTGGACCGTTGTGAAGCCGGCCATCAGCGTGGCATAGGCGTTTTCCGCACCGAACAGGGTGGCCCGCGCTTGGGTTTCGTCAGGGTCGCTATGGTTACGCCCGTCAGCGTCAAAGTGCGCGGTGAGATGGACGTGGGTGTCGATGAGGCCCGGCATGACCGTCAGGTCGGAGAGGTCGTAGATAGCGGTTCCACCGGGCGCACCCACGCTGACCCGTATGATGCGCGAACCGGCCACCGTAATGACGGCGTTTTCCAAGACGTTCCCCGTGCCATCAATGAGGCGCCCGGCTCGGATCGTGATCGGAGTCTCTTGGCCGACCGCACTCGAAGCGGTGAGTAGACCGATAGCGAACAGCAGGCAACGTGTCGTCGTGCGGGTGATCTTCATCGTTGCAATCCTTCCGTCGTCTTTTCAGAACACCGCGATGGGATTGAGCGGGGAGCCGGTTCCGCCTGGTATCGGGAGCGGCGCGGCCATCAGGAGAAATTCCCATCGGTTCCGAGCGGCGGCTGCTTCACTCAGCGCTTCCAGATCGCAGTTGTCAAAAAGGTGCACACCCAGATACAGCAACGCGAAATCGTGAATGGCACCGGGGAGCTCGGAGGGCGAGACATACTGGGGATGGTCGCTGCCCATCAACGCGACGTCTCTCTCTTTGAGCCACGGGATAACCGATGGGTGGAGGCCGGCTGACCGACCACCGGGCCGGCGGCCTCGGAGCCACGGACCTTCGGCGGCGCGACGAGCCCACACACCCGTTCGCACAAAGACCGCATCGCCTGCCGACACGGTGACGCCCGCCTGCGCCTCCCACGCTTCCAGGTCCTCGACATAGATCGGGGTTCCAGGCTCGAGATACGGGACACCCTTGAGCCGTGGGATGTCGATGAGGATGCCCCGCGTTACGATTCCACTCTTCTCGTTGTGTATGGAATTTTTCTCGTGACCATGTGCGATGACGTCAGCCGCGTCTGGCGCGTAGCCGTTGTAAAAGACGCCGTTTACGTTGATATGCGCCAACGAGTCGAGATGCGTGTGAGAGATGCCGTGATACGAGACGGCGATGCGGTCCGAGCTGATCCCCAGCATCGTGTGCTCGTAGGGGTTGGGGTTGTCGACGGCCTCGACCGTGTCGATGTCGCTCGCAAGGGATACCGTGATGCCGTCTTCGACCAGCGCAACGGCCTGCAGCCGTTTGGCGGGGGTGATCAGATTCAACGCCCCGATCTCGTCGTCATCGCCCCAGCGTCCCCAGTTCGACAGCTCAGTCTTCCACTGCTCATATTGCGCTTCGGTGACAGCACGTGGGGCATCATCGCTCTGGGCCCACAGAAGCTCGGATGCGCCTGCCGCCGCGCACAGCACCAGCACAGACCACTGCATTGTCAGCTTTGCCATAGTTCCTCCTGATAGGACGCAACCAGCAATCTATCAGATCGCTTCTGCGCGTGTTCGCCGCGCCCCTGCGTCGTCTCGTTTGTGGGCACTCCGAGTGACCGTTGTCGTCATTTCGTGCGGCCGTGCGGTCGGCGCTCGCGAGCCCAGGAGCGCCTGATCGAGAGAAGAAACGAACGACGGGACGAACGATAAGTTCTTGGTCCCATCGCCGGCTCCGGGTTCTGACCTACAATGTGCCCGGTCCCATGCCGGTGGAATCTGCTCAGTCGACGCGTGCGCTCATCAGCGGTATCAGCGGTTACCGTCGCCATGCCACCGTCGCGCTGGGTGATGGATCCGTGCTGAAGGCTGTCTGTCAACAGGAAAGGCTCACCCGTGTTCGGGGTATCGGCGTTGAGAAGGGGGGATTCCCCACCGACGCCCTGGAGGCCGCACTCCAGTGTGCAGGGTGCGATGCCGACCAGGTCAGCGAAACTGTCTTTGCCGAGCCGGCGCTCGAAACATCACTACCCAAACCGGTTCAAAGACTTGATCATCACAAGGCGCACGCGGCCACCGCGTTCTATACGTCGCCGTTTTCCGAAGCGACGATTGTGGTGTGTGATGGGGATGCAGTGCGCGAGATAAGTGTATGGAAAGGCCGTGGCACGCAGCTCGTCGAGGTCGACACCGCGTGGCACGGGCAAGGCTTCGCAAGCGTGTATTCACGTCTCACGAAACTCCTCGGCTTTCAGCCGCAGATGGAGTCGTTGGTCGAAGCGCTGGCACGTATCGACCCCACACCTGATCCCGGACGGGCTCAAGAGCTGGTGACCTACCGGGACGGTTCGCTCTCCGTGGCGCCCGGATTTGACGAGTTCGTGGACGGCGCTCGCGGCGCCGCGCTGCCAGAGCGCTCAAGGGTCGCCGCGTCGGTTCAGCGTCAAATTGGCGTGTTGTTGCTCGAGTTTCTTCGTGACGCCGTGTCCGACGCCGCCAGCACCAATTTGTGTCTGGGTGGAGGTCTGTTCTACAACGCCTTCTTGAACAGCGTCGTCCGCCAGTCCGGGCTCTTTCGTTCCGTATTCGTTCCCGTCAACCCGGGGAACGGGGGTGTCGCGGCGGGCTGCGCCCTGGCAAGAGGGTATGAGCGCCATCGTCGGGACGAGTCGCCGTCGGGTACATCGCCCTTTCTCGGTCCCGAGTATTCAAATCCGGAGATCAAGGCAGTACTCGACAACTGCAAGTTGAACTACACCTTCGCGGAAGATGGGGAGCTGCGTCGACATGCCGTTGAGGCGCTGTCGCGCGGAGAGTTTGTGGGCTGGTTCGACGGCCGGATGGAGTGGGGACGGCGTTCCTTGGGTAATAGGAGTGTATTTGCCAACCCCGCTGCGCCCTATGCGCTCGAGAACCTGAACCGTTTTCTCAAGCATCGTGCGGCGTATCGCACATACGGGCTCGTGGCGCGACAGGAAGATTGTGAAACGCTCTTTGACAGCCCCACGCCGTCACCCTTTATGGAGTGTGAGCTCACGCTCAAGGAACCGGAACGGTTCAAGGCGATCTTGCCGCCGCATGCGACCAGAGCTCAGGTCCAGACCGTCGGGCCGGAAGACGCGACGCTGCGTCCGCTTCTTGCCGAGTTCAGTGAGCTCACCGGTGTGCCGGCCCTGGTGAACACATCGTTCAACGGACTGCATGAACCTATCGTGTGCTCGCCCCACGATGCTGTGCGAGTGTTTTTTGGGAGCGGCATCGATGTGGCCGTCCTCGGAAGTTTCTTGCTCCGCAAGTAGAGAGGAGGTGCTCGGTGCACTGCGAGGGAAACCGTTGGTCGACGTCCCTACGCAAGGATGCCTCTCACCACTTCGCCGAAGACGTCCGTCAGCCGGAAATCGCGGCCTGCATACCGATAGGTCAGCCTCGTGTGGTCCATGCCCAGCCGGTTCAGCATTGTTGCATGCAGGTCGTGGATCGACACACGGTTCTCGACGGCCTTGAAGCCGAACTCGTCCGTGGCACCATACGCAAGGCCGCCCTTGAAGCCGCCGCCCGCGACGAACATCGTATAGCCATACGGATTGTGGTCGCGGCCGGTGCCGCTTTCTGAGACCGGCGTACGTCCGAACTCCCCGCCCCACACCACCATCGTCTCATCGAGCATTCCGCGACGCTTCAGGTCGCGAATCAGCGCCGCTGCCGCCCGATCCATGTCGGGCACGCGTTTGCGCAAGTTCTCTTCAACCTTCGCGTGGTCATCCCACGGCTGGCCGCGGTCGTAGTTCACGTGCACGTAGCGGACGCCGCTTTCCACCAGCCGGCGGGCCAAGAGACAGCCGTTGCCAAACGGCGTGGTCCCGTACTCGCTGCGAATCGAATCGGCTTCGTTCCGCACGTCGAACAAATCCATCGCTTCCGACTGCATACGGAACGCCGTTTCCATCGCGGTGATGCGCCCCTCGAGATACGCATCCTCACCAAACGACGTGCCGAACCGCCGATTCATCCGTTGTAGCAGATCGAGATCCGCCCGCTGCTCCGTGTCGTCGACTGTCTGATTTTGCAGGTCGGGGATCATCGTCTCTGGCTCGATCGCGGAATTGTCAAAGGTGACGCCTTGATGCTCCGACGGCAGGAACCCCGACCGCGTCGCCGTCCGCTCGGAGTTACCCTGCGGGGTCAACACCACAAACGACGGCAAGTTGGCGTTCTCCGTCCCAAGCCCATACGAAATCCACGAACCGACGGTTGGTCGCGTCGAGAGGACGCTGCCGCTATGAAACAGGTTCCGTCCGGGCAAGTGCGTCGGATTGAATGTGTACATCGACCGGATAAGGCAGACCTCATCGATGACCGAACCCAGCTCAGGTACCAGCTCGCTCACCTCGATACCGCTCTCGCCGTGCCTGTGGAACGCAAAAGGTGACGGCAGAATACCGCCGGTCGAGCGCTCCGTTCTCAGGTCAACCGCGCCTGGCCGTTGCCCCGCCCATTTCACCAGATCCGGTTTGGGATCGAACAGGTCCAGCTGAGACGGGCCGCCCGCCATGAACAGGCAGATGACATGTTTCGCTTTTTGCGGTAACGCTGGACCTGTGTAGCGCCCCCGCTCGGCGGCGTGGACGTGTTGGATAGCTTGGTCCTGGAGTATCCCGGCGAGGCCGATGGAGCCGATGCCGCCGCCGAGCGACAGAATCATCTCGCGGCGGGAGAGTGAATGGGGCGGGTCTTTCGGGTGCGTCATGGGTGAAATATCTTTTCGTTGGTTGCCAGCAACATCTGGCCGAATCGCTCGACCGTGCCCTGGGTCAGATACCCGCGTCCTTCGACCAGCTCGGCGGCCGTTGGATCACGCGACAGCGCCAGCCGATACAGATCGCGGACCTTGAGCGCGTAAGTTTCGTGGTGCCTGACGCTGTCGGCCAGCGCTTCGCCGAGCGTGCCCATAAAGGCACTGTTCATCACAAACAGTTGCTGCAGCGAGGTCGTCGTGAGATCGCGTCCGGGGCTGGTTTGGTTCGCATCCGGGAAATCGTAGAGCGTGAGAAGCGTGGTCGGGTTGTTGCGACTCACGCGTCCGTAAATCGTCCGCCGCACAAACGTGTCGCTCTGCAGGTCGTCGGATACGCCATACAAGGCCTCGTCAAGACGTCCGGCGGCCCGCAGCAGTGAGTCGCGATACGACTCGACGTCTAGTCGCCGGGGGTTCATGCGCCATATCAGCAGGTTGGTCTGATCGACCGCGATGGCTTCCGCGCGCGGCTGGCTCTTCTGCTGGTAGGTGGCCGACATCATGATTTCCTTGTGCAACCACTTCAGCGACCAGTCGTGCGCAATGAATCGCGCCGCCAGATCGTCGAGGAGCTCGGGATGCGATGGCCTTTGCCCCTGCACACCGAAATCGCTCGGCGTCATCACGAGCGGCTGGCCGAAATGCCAGCCCCAGACACGATTGACGATCACGCGCGCCGCCAGCCCCGGCGAATCTGAGAAGATGCGGTTGGCCAACTCGAGACGACCCGAGCCGGATTCCGTGAACGTCGGGTCGCCGCGTGAGAGCACCGTCAGATAGCCCCGCGGTGCGATCTCGCCCGGGGCGTTCACGTTGGCGACCCGTAGCACCGGCATGTCGCGCGCCTCGCCCGGCGTGTAGTCGATAAAGGTGTAGGTGTTGTCGGTGCCGTTTACAAACTGTGCCGCGTCATACACGGCCTGCATGAACGGTTCGTCCGAGCTGGGATTGGGCCGGGGGCGGCGTGCGGCCGCCGGTGGCCGAGGCTCGACTGGCGCATCCACGGCCGGGCGAGGCGGCGGAGGCGGCGGAAAGGACCAGAACCGCTCAACGTTTTCGACGAGTTTGGGATAGCGGTCCGCCAGGCCGAGCATCTCGGCTTTTAGCGACTCAATCTCACCCTTCCACGCGGCGACGCGTCTCTCCGGCTCGACAAACGTCGTGGCCTCCCTGGTCGCCAGGTTCGCCGAGTAGAAGAGGTCGAAGAGGCGCTTCTGCACCCACATGTAGCGTTGCTCCACCTGCGGCTCGACCTCGAACATCGGCCGCTCCGCCCGCATCGTCGAGGCGAAGACACCAGCCAGGGCGTAGTAATCCTTGGTGAGAATCGGATCGAACTTATGGTCGTGGCAGCGCGCGCATGCGACGGTCATGCCCAGCACACCGCGGCTGACCGCATCGATTCGGTCGTCCCAGTCGTCGGTCATAAACCCGTATGTCACATCGGCCGACAAGCGCTGATCCTTGTGATACACCGGCGCGGCGCCGAGATAGCCAAGCGCCCGCAGGTCCTCGCGAGCGACACCGGGCATCTTGTCGGCTGCAAGTTGCAGGGTGACGAAGCGGTCGTATGGCGTGTCGGCGTTCAGCGCCTCGATGGTCCAATCGCGGTAGCGCCACGCGAAAGGAAATGACGGATTCGTGGCCTCCGATGTCGGATTGTCCTCGCCGAAACGGGCCACATCCAGCCAGTGTCGGGCCCATCGCTCTCCGTAATGAGGCGACGCGAGCAGCGTGTCAATCAATCGCTCGTAGCCGTTCGACGACGTATCGGTGACGAACGCCTGCACCTCGTCGTATGTCGGTTTGTAGCCAAGCAGGTCGACGTAGGCGCGCGCGACCAGCGTTCGCCGATCGGTGCGTGCGGACGGAGCGATCTTCTCTTGCTCGAGTCTCGCGAGGATATGTCCGTCGATGTTGTTTTCGGGCCAGGCTGCGGTTGCAGGAGACACCGATGTCGGGGCGGTGTGGAAAGCAACGGGCTGGAACGCCCACCACGAGCGGCCTTGCTCGATCGGCATTCCTATCAACGGCGCGGTCCCGGTGGTGCTGGCAACCGCACCAGCGTCTGGTACGGCGTCGACCCGCGGGTCGAACGCGCCGTTCGCGATCCATTGCTCGAAGTCTGCGATGACGTGATCAGGAAGCTTGGCGCCAGGCGGCATCGCGAGGCTTTGGTCGGTGTAACGCAGGGCGTCGAGGAGACGGCTGGCGGCGGGGTCGCCGGGCACGATCTCGGGACCGAGCCGGCCGCCCTTTGCGAGCCCAGCCTTCGTGTCGACTACGAAGTCGCCCTTCGGCGCCGCGAGCGTGGACGAGTGACAACCGGCACAGCTGGTCGCCAATACCGGCCGAATCCGGCGTTCAAAAAACTCTACGTCGGGTGTCTGGGCGGAGACAGAAGCGGACACCCACAAAAGGACTGGTAGCCATAGGCAGGCCGTGGTGGTGGTTCGGCTCATCAGCGGTACAGGCTACACCGATGTCGGAGCCATCCGCATGAAAAAGCGCTCGGAGTGGCGCCTTTCGTAGGCCCAGCTCGGAACGCATCATTCTTGCGACCGGCTGCGCTAGGCGAGCGCGCTCGTTGGCAATCTCTTGAGATACGCCTCAGGACACAACTGAACGTCGTCTGGCTGCTGAGCAAATGGGCCGTCGGAAGGCCGATGTTGCATCGCGCAACCCCGCCTCGACAGGTCGTTTGCCCACTCTTTGGCGTACTGTGCGATCTCGTGCGACCAGCGCAAGTCGGGCACACCAGTTCTTGCTCGCCAATGATTGTGACGCCCGAGCATCGCCTGATCCTGCGAAGCGGGCGAACTGGGCGGTAATGCCAACCCCCGTGGTTCAGATACCGGCTGCGGCGGATCCGCACCACTGGACCCCCAAGAGAGCGCGAAGAGGAGCCCTGCCATCACCGTGCGAAGACGAGGTCGTTCCATTTTGATAGCGAGCAAAACGCTGTTTACCCCATTCGACAGGGATCGATACGACCCGTGGGACTTGGTCGACGACAATGCCGCGGACCTGAGTGCGCGAGCCGTTCCCACACCGCGTGGTCACCTGCTCCGATGGACCACTGGCAAAGGCACCGTCTTGATCTCCGGAGGACTATGTCGCGGAGCTCGTCCCGGTGCGGATTCGTTCGGTCAACGTTAGCGCCGCCGCCGGCGAGCGGTCTCATCGGCGGCGGCCTGAGTAATTTTCTCCCCGATCAGTGCGATTTTGTGGTCCTGGAGTCGCTTCTCGTTTAGCCAATGCGGGCTCGTAATCTCCTTGAACGCGTAGATCGCCGCCTGGATGCCGTCGGCCAAGGCGACGGCGATGAGCTTGATGTCGCCGTGGACGTCCCCAATCGCGAAGATACCCCGTCGGCTCGTCTCGTAGTACGGATCGATCGCGATACTGCCATTGGCGTTCAGGCGAACATCCAGTCGTTCAAACGTATCCTTCGCCGAAAGAAATTAAATTTGTACGATGGCAAGGTCTGCACGGAGCTCAGACCCGTCTGTCAGCGCGATCTGCATCTGATCCCCGGAGAAACTGGCTGACGAAATTTCGGTGCTGAGATGAACAGTCCCGCCTCGCTCTTGTATGCGGGCGAGCGTGTCCGCCTTGCCGACCGGTATCGCTTCGCGGACGAGAAGGTTCACCGACCCTTGTCTCTCGAGGATCATGACCGCGGCGTCGAGCGCGGAATCTCCACCGCCCACAATCGCCACGCGATGATCGTCATATTCGCGAATTCTCGGTGCTTTGTAGAAGACCTTCTTGGAGTTGAGCACCTCGAGCACCGGGAGCGTACGGGGGAAGAGGAGCAGGCCCATCGCAATGATCACCTTGCGACACAGATAGCCGCCGACGCTGGTCACGACACGCTTCAAGGGGTCGTCCTTCTCCACCTCCTCCGTGTCTTCGATGTCGGCAAGCTCCTCGCCAAACCGAAACTGCACGAGCGCGTCGAGGGCCTGGCGGTAGACGCGCGCCGAGAGCTCTTCGCCGGTCACGCCATCCGGGAACCCGGGCACATCGACAATCCGCTTGTCCGCGTAGAGAAACTGCGGTTGGCCGCCGGGACGGTCCTTGGCCTCGACCACGAGGGTCGTCAGTTCCCGGTGGGCGGTGGTCAGACTGGCGGCGAGCCCGGCAGGGCCGGCGCCGATCACGACGACGTCCCAGTAGCGCAATTCGTCGAATTGTGTGTGCGGGCTTAGGGGCTTGATCGCAAAGTCAGCCGAGGTTCGCCTCTGCGCCTCTTCGGGGCCGGGATGCGTGTTGCGAGTACGAGCCAGATAGCGCTCACGCTCGGACGCACTCTAGCCACGAGCATAACTCACGCTACGCACGGGGACGTGTTAACACGCGCAGGAATGTCTCTTCTTTGCGTGAAGGCCGCCAGTTTTCGCGACAGCCGCCAGGTTCTTCAGTGTCGAGACCGACGGGCCACCCAAACCTCGCTCACCATCGATGGTGCGCCACCCGCGACACCGTGGAGACGAGGATCAGCACGCATCCCGCCAGGGACCAAGAACCGGGCGTTTCGCCGTGGAACGACCAGGCCCAGAACACGCTGGCCACGGGCTCGAGTAACAGCAGCAGCGACGCTTCGAGGGCGGGCACGCCGCGCATGCCACGAGTCATAAAGATGTAGGCAATGCCGATCTGGAACACGCCGAGGAAGCCGACCATCGTCCAGTCCGTCGGACTGTGGGAGGTTACGGGCAGGGCCAACGGCAAACAGGCCAGGCAGGTGAAGACATTACCGGCCACCACGGCCTGCGCGGCCGAGGAATCGTTGGTGTCGTTCCGGCCTAGCCACCGCAGACCAAGTAGTGTGACTGCCCACGTAAGTCCGGAAGCGGCGCCTACCAGGTTGCCGAGAGCGGGATCCGGCGCGGTAGAGGTGGGGGACTCCGTCCCGACAAAGAACAGGGCCATCCCCACGGCCATCCCGAGGGCGAAGAGTAGGTCAGCCCGGCGCACCGTCTCGCGCAGCACACACGGCCCGAGCAGTAGTAGATAAATCGGGGCGGTGGACTGCAGGAAGATCGCATTCGCCGCAGTGGTCAGCTTGTTGGCCGTTACGAAGAGCGTCAGCGTTGCCGCATAGGCGACCGCGACCGTGAGTGTGCGCGGCGACCAGAACCGGCGTGTCTGGGGGATCGCGAGTAACAGAAAGAGCGCCGCTACGCCGGAACGGAAGCTGGCCACCTGCCAGCTTGAGAGGGTCGTCGCTTTGATTGCCGCCCCGCCGGTGGAGAACAGGAGCGCGGCGGCGAGGATCGAGAGTCGGTGCAAGCGATACGAAATCGGGGAGCTATCCGGGGTTTCGCGACCTGGCGGGGACGGCTTCTCGGCATTGTCGCGTCCCAACGGCGCATCACCAGCAGTCGACGAAGCAACCACCGTCTACGCCATGCTACTGCTGCGCTGGTTGACGGTAGTCGAGCGGCGGGGCACGATCGCCAACCAGCGATTGGTAGACGAAGTCGGTGCCGACCCGGTCCGCCCGTTCCTGCTTCGCATTCGCTACGATCGCCGGGTCTTCGAAGAGGTCGATGGCGGTCAGTGCGAGCGTCTTTGTCGCGTTGATCATGCCCTTGTTGCCGATGCTGATACCGCCGGCAGCGATTGCCTGCCACGAGTGCGCCGACGTGCCAGGCACCCACGTGGCGACCCGTAGACCCGCCGTGGGGATGACCCAGCTCACGTCGCCCACGTCGGTCGAGCTGCTGCCACCCGACTTCGTCACGGAGAAATCCTGTATCTCCGCCGCCGAAGAGAGAGGCGCCACTGTGGCCGGGAACGACATCCGGAGAGTCTCGGCGAATCTTCGCTCCTCCTGCTCGTAGTCGACACCGCCGACCCGCGTCAGGTTCTCGTGCATCGTGCGAGCAAGGGTTTGGTTCGGAAGCAGGGCATAGATGCCATGAATGACTTCGAAGTCCATTTGGGTCTCTGTTCCGAGCGCGGCGCCTTCGGCGGCCTTGACCACCCGATCGAAGATCGACATGACGTTCGACGGCTCAGGATTACGTACGTAGTAGTACACCTCCGCAAAGTCAGGTACGACGTTGGGGGCCGCACCTCCCGCTGTGATCACGTAATGGATGCGGGTCTCTTGTGGCACGTGCTCGCGCAGCATGTTCACCATCGCGTTCATCGCTTCCACCCCGTCGAGCGCGGAACGACCCCTCTCGGGCGCACCCGCAGCATGGGCGGATTGTCCATAGAATCGGAACTTGGCAGACTTGTTCGCGAGGGATCCTCCCGGCGACGCACTGTTGCGGTCGGAGGGATGCCAATGCAACATGGCGTCGACATCGTCGAGCACGCCGTCGCGCACCATATACACTTTGCCCCCACCTCCCTCCTCGGCCGGGGTGCCGTAGAGACGAATAGTGCCCGTGGTGCCGGTGCGGCCGAGCCATTCTTTTACCGCGATCGCGGCCGCAATCGAGCCGGTGCCGAACAAGTGATGGCCGCAGGCATGGCCGGCGGATTTGCTCTCGAGAATCACGCGCGACGGACTGCGGTCCTGGGATATCCCCGGCAGGGCATCGAACTCCGCCATGATACCGATGACCGGTGGTCCCGAGCCGTAGCTTCCGACGAAGGCTGTAGGCATCCCGGCGACCCCGGCTTTGACACTGAATCCTGCGTCGCGGAGGGTGCTCTGCAGTAGCTCCGAGCTCTTGCTTTCCAGATAGCCGACCTCCGCGTAGTCCCAGATCTGCTGGGCGATGTCGGCGTAGTGATCAGCGCGCGCGTCGATACCCAGAAGCACGTCCTCCTCCGGTTGGGCAGCCACTGTCGCCGCCAAGACGGCGACCAGCGTCAATAGCGAGAAGCTTGTCCGTCGCATCATGTCGTTATTCCTCTGTCTGCTCGACGCCGTCGCTGGCGAGCAGCGTCGAGCGCGCGCCCGTCAGCGGCTCAGGAAGGCGAGACAAGATTGTACTCATCAGCGTAGATCATGCCGCACCACACCGAAGGACCACCTATACCCCGGATGCCAACGTCCGCTTCTACCCGATGGCGCCGTTGCTCGAAGGACTCGCCGCGGGGGACGACGCCGACGAGGGGACGATGCGCGGACCCGGTCCTCGACCACCACGACCGAATGGGAGGCATTGGGACCGCTCTGTAACTCACTAGTAGCGGCGCACCGAGACTCGTCGACACGCGTGGCCCAGGCTGACGCGGGCTGTGCGCTCACCTCGCTCGAACCGCCACCTGAGGTGCCGGCACCGAGGAGCCACTCTCCCTCGGCCCGGCGGTTGTGGAGACAAGTCTGTCATCGATCGGAGATGATGAGGGAGACCGTTCCTCACCCGGAGCGTTTTCGGCGCGTCACGCCCCGGGTCCAATCGCCAACCGACCAATGCCGACCGACCACGACGTCCTCATCCTGCCCTCGAACGGTTCCGCGTCAACGCCCGGCTTGCCAGCGCGGTCGGCAACCTCTCGGGTATCACGTTCCATGACCTCTATGAGACGTATCCGGAATTCGACATCGACGTCTCGAGGGAACAGCGTCTCCTCGAAACTCACTCCCTCATTGTGCTGCAACACCCGTTCTTTTGGTACTCGACGCCGGCCCTCGTCAAGCAATGGGAGGACCTGGTGCTTGAGCACGGATGGGCGTACGGCTCGGGCGGCACGGCGCTGGCCGGAAAACGGCTCCTCAACGTCATCACCACCGGCGGCGGTGAAGAAGCCTATCGGCATGACGGCCTTCGCGGCCACACGCTACGCGATCTGCTCTGTCCCCTGCGGCGGAGCTTCGAGTTGTGCGGTATGGACTACCTTCCGCCCTTTGTCGTGCACGGCACCCATGGCATGTCCGATGATGCGCTGGATACCCACGTGCGCGACTACCGTCGGGTAGTGGAAGCCCTTCGCGATGGCACCATCGACTTCGACAAAGCGCGGACCTATCCCCGGTTGAACCGGCGGCTCGACGAGGTCCTGGTCAACCCGGTGCCGCGGGACTGATGGAAGACGCGACCTTCTTCGAACAAGCCGTTGTCTACCTGGCCGCCGCTGTCGTCGCGGTGCCTCTGGCCAAGCGCTTCAGACTCGGTTCAGTCCTCGGCTACCTGCTGGCCGGCGTCTGAAACGCTCTCTCGCTCGGGAGATCTATCGACGTGCACTGCCTCGGCAACCACGAGTTTGACTACGGCTGGGAACGGATCCTCGCGTACGTCGACCGCGCCGACTTCGATCTGGTGTCGGCGAATCTCCGCCACCCTGACGGCCACGGGATGGTACCGCCATTCGTCGTGCAGGACGTTGGTCCCGTCCGGGTCGCAGTGGTGGGCGCCATCCTGGAGGACCTTCTCGGGATGCTCGGCTCGGATAGCCTGGGTCCGTGGCGCGCGGCGCCCCTGACCGAAACGCTGACACCGGTCGTCGCGAGCGCCGCTGCGCAGGCCGACGTGGTGCTGGTGCTTGGGCACCTCGGGGCCGGCGAGGCCGAGGAGATCCTGGAGGCCCTTCCCGATGTCGCCGCGGTCATCCAGGGGCACCCCCACCGAGCCTGGGACGCACGCGTCGCCGAGCTCGTCGATGTGCCAATTGGGGAGGCTACTCACGAGATCGCGCGCGACGAGTTGCGATACCTACGGGAGCGCGTGATGCGCGAGTCAACAGGTGCCGATCTGGCTCATATGAATCGTGGCGGAGTCCGCGACGTTCTCCCCGCCGGCGAGATTCTGGCGCGCAACGTATGGAATGTCATGCCATTCGACAACCTGGTGCTGACAACCGAACTCCGGGGAAGCGACATCATCCCGCTGCACGAGATACAACTGCGGGGCGAGCCGATGGACGGATTTGATGCGATCGACCCGGAGTAGTGATCATGCGCTCCACTGCTCGCGATGGGCGGTTGTCTCCGCTCTCGCGTCGAGCGTTCGACTGTATCGACACACTTCCGTACGAAAGACACAGGGCGTACGACAGTCCACTATTACTCGTCTCTCCCGGGGGGAACCGCTCCAGGATCCAGGGCGACACGGCTTCGAGCGCGGTGGGGCTCATCGTTTGCTCGATCCGCTGATACTCGCTCGGGGAGCCGGTTTCGGCCTCCTAAAAGAGATGGTTCAGCCCAGGCAGCGTCACCACCGTCGTGTCGGGGTTGCCGCCGCGGTTCAAGGCGGCTTCGATCTCCGGGTTGTTGAGGTCGTAAGGTACCTGGAGATCCTTCTCACCAATCAGGGAGAGGACCGGTACGCAGAGATTCTCGACCGGTCCCTGCGTGGACGTTCCTGCAACCGCGTTGCCTGAACTCGTCAGCCCACCGGAGTAGGACACGCCGATTGCCGCGACGGCGAGGGTCACCTGCCCAGCGTCAACCTCACCGGTGGTCAGCGGTATTCCGAAGGCTCCCTGATCAGGGCTATCCATGGTGCCTGTGAAAGAGCCATCGTCGGCTCGCTCCAGAGTATAGTACGGAGGAGACAGAGGAATGACTATGTTGCGCGCGACCACGCTGAGCATATCGGCGGCTCTCGGGATGGCCGTCATCCTGCTGGTGTCCAGTGAGGCGCTGTGGGCGCAGTTACGGCTGCCTGGGGCCGTGGTGACCCACGACTCGGGGCAACCGGTGTGGCCGGTGTACGAAGGGTTCTGGGTGGAGGAGGACGGCACGACCTACGCCGCCTTCGGCTATCTCAACCAGAACCATAAAGAAGAGGTTGACGTTCCGGTCGGACCGGATAACCTGCTCTCGCCGGGGCCGCCCGATCAGGGCCAGCCGACGCACTTTCTTCCGCGGCGCCACACCGGCGTGTTCGCGTTTGAGCTGCCCGCCGGCACTTCAGAACAGGTCGTCTGGACCCTCAACGTCGCCGGCAACGTGGCCAGGATACCGATTACTTTCAAACCCGAGTATCTGATCACGCCCTTTCTGAAGGACACTGGTGGTGGGGTGGAGAACACGCCACCGAGCGTCCGTTTGAGTGAAGACGGGGAAGCGGGGAGTGGTCCGACTGGTGTAACGCTGGAGACCACGGTGAAGGTTGGCGAGCCGCTTGCTCTGAACGCGTGGATGGTCGACGATGGTGTGGGGGCACGGCACAAGCTGAGCGCCACCTGGAGTCACTTCCGCGGTCCGGGGATGGGTGTAAGGTTTACCGAGACGAATCCGGCCGTCGATGATGGGCACGCGAGCACGTCCGTCACGTTCGACACGTCGGGCGAGTTCACGCTTCACGTGTTGGCGTCCGACGGGTCGCGGATGGGGTTTCAATGTTGCTGGACCAACGGCTACGTGAAGGTTAAGGTGACGCCCTGAGGCGGGGGTCATGGACTGGAGAATGATGATGACGAGAGCTTCCTTGTTCGGAGTGGGACGAGCGGCGGTCGGGACCGTACTGTTGGGCATGGGGCTAGGAGTAGGCGGTGCCGTCTCAGCCCAGGAGGTAACGTTTGCCCGGGATATCGCTCCACTGTTGCAGGAGAGCTGTCAGTCCTGTCACCGGGCCGGAAGCTTGGCGCCGATGTCGTTGGTCACCTACGCGGAGGTCCGTCCCTGGGCTCGGTCGATCAAGAACCGGGTCATGACCCGGAGCATGCCACCATGGCACGTAGACAAGACCGTTGGCTATCAGCGCTTCATCAACGACACGTCACTCTCCGACGAGCAGATCGACATGGTTGTGAGCTGGGTCGATGATGGAGCCCCGCTGGGCAACCCGAACGACCTCCCGTCGCCGGTGGAGTGGCCGGTGGGTGACCGATTCGCGTTGGAGTCCGAGATCGGCGCACCGGATCTCGTCGTGACTGGTCCGGCGTGGACGATGGTGGCGGAGGGGCAGGACCAATGGATGGACCAGCGTGTCGACGTAGACCTTCCCGAGACACGGTGGGTGCGCGCGATCGAGACAAGGCCATCGGCCGGGCCGGGGCGTCGGATTACCCATCACGCCTCGAGCTACTTGTATCAGCGCAAATCCAGCGCTATCGCTGACGCCGAAGCGGCCTTGCGCCGCGGTGAGGTCGGGATCGAGGCAGTGATCGAGGCCATGCAGCAGCCCGCCGACGAGGACGCAGAGGAAGTGCGCGAGTTCTTTACTGAGTGGGCCACCGGGAAGCAGGGCGAGGTCTATACAGAGAACGTAGGCAAAATCATCCGAGCCGGCGCGGACTTCGGTTTTGACGTCCACACCCATGCGGTCGGTGAGGAGTTGGTGGGCAATATGGAGTTAGGGATTTGGTTCTATCCGAAGGAGTCGCCGCCAAAGTACAACGCACAGTTCATGGCCCTCGGCGCGGGTTCGGGGTATCCCCTCGAGATCGAGCCCAACACCGTGTCCGAGCACCGAGGTACCTTTGTGCTGCCGGCGCCGACCATCCTCCACAACTTTCAACCCCACATGCATTATCGTGGGAAAGGTCAGATGCTTGAAGCGGTCTACCCAAATGGCCGGCGTGAGGTGGTCAACTTTACGGATCGCTTCGACAACACCTGGAACCTCAACTACATCTACGACCCCGATTTTGCGCCGCTCTTCCCAAAGGGCACGGTGCTCACGGTGACATCCTGGTTCGACAATACGGCGGCAAACCCCAACAATCCCGATCCGAACCAGTTCGTCACGTCCGGCTCGCGCACTGTCGACGAGATGGCCCACTTGAACGAGCAGATGATCTATCTCACGCAAGCGGACTACGAGACGCTCGTGGCTGAGCGTGCAGCGCGCGAACAGACCAACGACGAGGAGTAGAGGGCGGTGGCGTTCTCTGGGGCCACTTCCATGACGGTGTGAGCCGGTCCGGCTCGCGTCTGCAGAAGGGAGAGGTGTCTCTCCCTTCGTTTCCCTAATGAGATCTCCACGGCTTGCTCTTATCGCGGTCGTCCCGATATTTCTGGGGGTGGCGATGCAAAGGTCAGGACCGCGAGACATCATGGCACGCATGGTCGACCCGGCGGCCAACTTTATCTGGAGGTCCGTTTCGACCACCGTGACTGCTCAGGGGATTGAGGAGAAAGCTCCGCAGAATGAGAGTGAATGGACCGAGCTACGGAACGCAGCCAACCTTCTTTCTAGAGGTGGGCGCCTTCTCAAGCAGGATCCCCAGCGAGAAGGCGATGAGGATTGGTTGAAATGGTCTCAAGCCATCGTCGATTCCGCTGCATTGACACTTGAAGCGATCGAGTCCAAGAATCCTGATCAGGTGCTCGCAGCCGGAGAGGCGATCTACAACACCTGTGTCGGATGCCACGGCGGCTACTGGCGGATGTCGTCGCCCTAAGCGCGGTCGAACTCTTCGAAGTGGTATCGCAGTTGACGCCACGCCGAAGAGCAAGCAGCTCCGAATGAACGCCGGGAGAGGGTAGCATTCTGATACTCGGGTCAGCTCTGGATGCCTTCGGCGGACTCTGAACAACCGACCAGTTGACCCGACCGACTATGGAGTGGTACGTCTCAGCGTTACGCAAGTACGCGGTGTTTGCGGGACGAGCTCGGCGCAGAGAGTACTGGATGTTCGTGCTTATCAGCGCGGTGGCGGTGCTTGTGCTGGGCTTTGTCAATGGGGCGATGGGGGCCGACGTCCCAGCTATCCCGTTGCTATACACCCTGGCCGTGGTGCTTCCGGGCCTTGCAGTGACTGTGCGGCGTCTTCACGACACCGACCGCAGCGGATGGTGGCTCCTGATCTTGCTCGCGCCTCTCGTGGGCGCCCGCGTGTTCTTGGTGTTCATGGCAACCCCAGGCGGCGAGATGGCCAACAGGTTCGGTGCAAGTCCGACCGCTCTCGGGGAGAAGTGATCCCGGCCTATATGAGTGTGCCCGCCCCCGGGGGCAGCCCGCTAGCACGTGGCCGCACCGGGGATTCAAGCCGCCGACCGAATCCTTCCGGCAAATCGAGAAATGGGTCGGTGAGCCAAAACCGGTCCGGATCGCACGTGAAAGGTCAGAGACAGACTGCCCACAGCGTGCGGCCTTCGAGATGGAGACCCTCGAGACCAGGGTTGAGCAGGTTGCCAACATCGTACCCTGGTAGGGCTCTGGCGCAGACGAAGTGAGCTGTTTCGCGATGCGCGAGCACGACCTGCTGGACGCTGCTCGACGATACCGAACTTCTGGGTGGGCTTGGATCGTGGTTGAGCCGCGGACCCGGCCGAGGACCGTCGTCTCGACGCACTCAGGCAGGGTCCGCTGATCGAAGACCTTTACACGCCGCGTGCGGGACCGGCCGCGGATTTTGCCAAGACCACCCTGGCTGGAAGGACGCTTTCCGATGAGGACCGATCTGGGATGATGCTTGTTGGCCAGTGCCTGCTCTACGCAACCCTGTACGCTCTCATGTTTCTGGCCTGGAACGTCTTGGCCTTTGCGGGACTGCACCCCTTGAGTCGCGGGAAATAGAAGAAGAGATTCGGTGGCAGAGTTGCAGATGACTCGGTCCTGAGAGATGATTACCGCGTTGATGACAACGACGGCAACCTCGTAAGGAGGGTGAGATGCACCATTGTCTCCGAACGGTCGCCACGATGCTGGCTATTGGCGCGCTGACGCCGATTCTGGCATTCGGGCAGGGCCAATCACACAGCGACGCAGACGCCGACCCCGGCTGGGAGATGCCCCGCCTGGCGAACGGCCAGCCCGACTTGCAGGGCTACTGGACCACCCAGACGTTCACGCCGATGGAGCGTCCCGAGTATCTGGGCGACAAGGTGTTCTATACCGACGAGGAGTGGGCCGAACTCCAGGCACAGCTCACGGCAAGCGGGGCTGACCCGCTTGCCCGACACGTCATTACCATCGCCGACCCGGAGGAACGGGCGCGGGTCCTCAATCAGACCCATCGCGACGAGAGCTACGTCCACTACGACAATGCGATCTGGCTCGCGACGGTCGTGCCCAAGGGGTTGTCGACCCGGCGTACCTCACTGATCACCGCCCCCCCCGACGGGCGAATCCCAGCGCTCAACGCCCAGGCCCAGGCGCGGGCTGAGGCGCGGCGGGCCGTGCGCGGTGACCGCGGGGCCTTTGACGGATACGAGCTGCGCCCGCTCAGCGAGCGCTGCATCTACTATGGCTACAACGGCCCTCCGCTCCAGCCGCCTTCATACAACGATATCCACCAGATCTTCCAGACGCCGGACCACGTGGCGATCTTCACCGAGCAGAACAACAACGCACCGCGGATCATTCCCCTCGACGGACGAGCGGCGATCTCGGAGAACATCCGCCAGTATCCGGGAGACTCGCGCGGACATTGGGACGGTGACACGCTGGTCATCGAGAGCAGCCACTTCAATGATCGGTCGGCGTGGCAAGGCTCGAGTCGCGATCTCAAGGTGGTGGAGCGGTTCACACGCGTCTCCGACGATCGGATCCACTACGAGTTCACCGTCGAGGACCCCGCCACGTGGGACGAGCCGTGGAGCGCCGAGGTCCCGATGATGGCTACCGAGGGCCCGATGTATGAGTACGCCTGCCACGAAGGCAACTACGATATCCGGCACATCCAGGAGGTGTATCGGAACATCGAGTTGGAGGAAGCCGAAGGGACTCGCTGACCGAGGGAGCTCGGGGCAGAGAGAGCGGGCGCAGGGAGCGATAGAACGGGCAGGTCGTCCTCCGCAGGGACGGCCGCTCGGTGGTCTCGAAGACGATGGCCACCTTCTGAGTCGACTGGGCGGCGGGTCGTGACGTCGAGTGTGCCACAACGATTTCTGGTGGGACTACGGGGACGACACCCTGACGACGGGCGAGGCAGGCCGCTCGTCAGCGGCCAGTCCGCGAGCGGGTCGTGATTGGCTCGCCCGCGTACCGCCCAGAGGACCTGGGGCTGTCCGAACGCTGCATGATTGGCTTCAATGCTGGTCCACCGATCCGAAGACCAAGAGCAGGACGCCTATCGATGCAGAGTTGATCTTCATCAGTTGTTTCCCATTCTTGTGTTCTGACAGTGCGGCTCGTCCAGACCTGGTTCGCTTTCGATCAGGGTCCTTCGGGTTAGGGCTGAGTGGCGACCTGCACGTCACGCAGCCGTTCCTGGACCGTGCCAGGAATGCCTCGTCGGGTGTTGGCGCCGAGTTGCTTCAACCGATGCGCCGTCTCTGGCCAGCTCTGGAACTGAAACGATTGTTTTGACCCTTGCGCCATCCGATACGCTGTCCGCCCGCGAAAGTCCCGCGCGTCGATATCCGCGCCCTGCTGCACCAGATACTCGATCACTTCGTTCAGCCCGCGGAACGCCGCCCCGTGTAGCGCGGTAAAGTCGGCCTCGTTGACCGCGTTGAGGTTCGCGCCGGCTTCCACGAGTGCTTCTACCGCCTCTTCTGCACTCGCCGAGCGGGGGCCGCGTGGAATGCGGGGCGTATACGTGGAACGCCCCAGCCCGGCCGCGACCATCAATGGCGTCGTTCCATCGTCGGTCGTGAGATGCGGATCAGCGTCTGCGGTCAAGAGTACACGGAGGATCTCGGTGCTGGCGCGCACTTCGGCCTCGTCCAAGGACGTGCGGACACCCCCGCGAATATCTTGCACGGGGGCATTCGCCGAAAAGGCGGCGACCCACAGCGGAGTCGCGCCGCGCAGATCTCCGGTTCCGCAGGCGAACGGCTCGAACGCGCCTTTTCGTGGGTAGCCAATGTAGCTCATGAACATCGCGGAGGTCGTGATCCGCGCGTTGGGGTCCGCCCCGTGCGCCAAGAGCGCCTTTACCAGCGCGAGCCCACGAATCGGATCCAACGCCATCCGGTTGTATTGCCCGCGGGAGCGACCGCCGCCCTGCCTCCGGTTCCATTCACCGAGCCACGTGCCGACGTTGCCAGCGGCGGCGTGCAACGCGCTAATCCCCGCGATGGATCCATTGGGGTCGGCGCCCTGTTCCAGTAGAAACGCCGCGAACGCATCGTGGCCACGGACAATCGCGTAGGGCAACGCGTGAGTGCCGTCCACCCCGGTTTCGTCGACGTCAACACCCGCGGCAATCAGGATGGTCGCCATCTCGATGTCGCCGTTGCCCGCGGCAAACACCAGCGGTGTGAAACCTCCGGTCGTCGAACGGTGGGGGTCTGCGCCGGCGGCCAGGAGGGTGCCCACGATGTCTGGATGGGGTTCCACGACCGCCCACATCAACGCCGTGCTTTGTGTTTCGATGGTCGCCGCGTTGACGTGAGCGCCATGGGCGAGGAGCATCTCGATGACCGCGACACTGCCGGTTCGGGCCGCGGTCATGAGTGGGGTCAGACCACTTGTCTGGAAGGCGTTCGGGTCGGCGCCGGCAGCCACCAACATCTCGACGATGGCCGGGCTTGCATTCTCTGCGGCACGATGGAGCGGGGTCACTCCATGGTCATCCGCTGCGTTAACATCCGCGCCCGCGCGCAGCAGCCTGCTCGCCAAGTCAAGGTCGTCCCAATGCGCGGCCCAAAGCAGGGCCGTCGCTCCATCGGCGCGAGGGGCGTTGGGGTCGACCTTGTCGTCGAGCAATGCACGCACGATGTGAGCCTCCTGCCGGGCGGCGGCGTCTACCAACCGCGAATCCTGACCGAAGACGGACGTCGTGCCGATCGTGACGACCAGCGACAGCACGCACCCCACAATATCGCGATAGACCTTCTTGCTCATCTTTAGTTTCCCCGCGCTGTCCCCGCCCGCGCACAAGACCCCAGAATTGAGCTGTGCCGATGACATTGACCTCCGGCTGCGGGGCGGCGTTCTTCCACTAGCCCCCCTGTAGCCGCAATGTCTTGCATACATCCCAGGCGGGGCATCCCACCTGCCAGCATTGCTCCTCGGTCACACACAGCCCATGTGCTCCCTCGTCGTCCCTTGCCTGCCAGCCGGGCGGCCGCGGCCGAGAGCGTAAATAAGACACTACTGGACACGGGACTGGGTCAGTCTTCATCGAGGCCGAACGTGTAGACGACATTTCCGGCCGCGATGGTTACATATTGCTGACCACCGACGGCGTAGGTCATGGGGGCCGCGCGCACTTGGGCACCGACGGAGATGTGCCAGAGCTCTTCGCCGGTGACCGCGTCGAGCGCAAAGATATACCCGTCGACCGTGCCGCCAAAAATCACATCGCCGGCAGTCGACAGCAAGCCCGCCCAGGTCTGAGGCTGGACCGTGTATTCCCACCGCCGGTCGCCGGTCCGCGGGTCGATCGCGCGCACCGCGCTGGAGTAGTTCTCGATCGGGAGCGGCCGCGCCTGGCCACCGCCAGTGAAGCGGTCGCCTTCGCGATACGCTTCTTCCCGGATGAAATACTCCGCGTCGCCATCGTAGGACATCACGTAGAAGAGCTCGGTGCGCGGGCTATAGGTCGGTGACTGCCAGTTGGTCCCGCCGCTCGCCGGTGGCGCGACGAGGGTGCCTTCTACGCTCGGAAACATGTTGGGACGGCGAACTGGTCGACCCGCTTCATCGAGTCCTTCCGCCCATGTTTGCTTCGCGAACGGCGTGCCGGCCAGAAACTCGCCCGTGGCTCTGTCGAAGGTGTAGAAGAAGGCGTTTCGGTTGGCCCACATCATCACCTTACGGGGCTCACCTTGGTAGGTGAGGTCCGCAAGAATCGGAATTTGGATGGCGTCCCAATCGTGGACGTCGTGCGGCGTGAACTGAAAGTGCCAGGTCTTTGCGCCGGTGTCACCGTCGAGCGCCACGGCGGAGTCGGCATACAGATTGTCGCCGAGCCGCACTTCACCGTTGTAGTCGGGGCCGGGATTGCCCGTGCCCCAATACACGAGGTTGAGGTCCGGGTCGTATGAGCCGGTAATCCACGTGGGTGCGCCCCCGGTGCGCCACGATTCACCCGCCCAGCTTTCGTTGTCCGGATCGTCGGGACCGGGGATCGTATAGAAGCGCCAGTCACGCGTGCCGGTGTTCGCGTTGTAGCTGTCCAGGAATCCTCTGATGCCAAACTCGCCACCGGCGATTCCGGTGACCACTTTGTCTTTGACGACCAGCGGCGCTGAGGTCTTGCTGTACCCTGCCCGATAATCGGCGACCTCCGCATCCCATACCAGGTTGCCGGTTCTCGCATCGATCGCGACGAGATGTGCATCCAGGGTGCTCATATACAAGGTGTCACCGAGGATGGCGACCCCACGATTATTGCGACCACAACAGATCCGCAGATCTTCCGGCAACTCGTGCTCGTAGCTCCAGTACCGCCGTCCCGTCGCGGCGTCGACCGCCACGACGTTGCTGGGGGCTTCCGTGATGAACATCACTCCGTCGACGACCAATGGCGTCGTCTCGGCGCGGTCAAAAGCTGAGAGTTGATAGGCCCACTTCAGTTCCAGGCCGCTCACATTCCGACTGTGAACCTGGTCCAATCGGCTATATCGCTGGCTGTCGAGTGTGCCCGAGTACATGAGCCAGTTGTGCGGTTCTTCTGCGGCGTTCAGCAGACGCTCCCACGTCACCGGGGCGAATGAAGGCGCGGTCTCGCCGTCTCCGGTCTCTTGGCCGTTCACCCCTTGGGCCGACGTGAGGGTGATCAGCGTGACGACAAACACAAACGGCTTCATGACTGACCCCCTTGGCGATGTGTAAATCTGGTGTTGGCGTAGTCTGGTAGCTCGATCTTGGCAGCGTCACTCCGGGCGCCGTACGGCGCCTCCATGCGCGTTGCAGTGACCGATCTAACTATAGGCCTTCGGTTCTTGGCCGCCAACCTTCGGCGTACGCGTTTCTTTCGCGCGGCCGTGAACGTATAAGCTGGCGCCATCGATTTCCAACGGAGGATGGCGAGCGATGATGATTCGTGGCTTCCTGCTAGCTCTGCTGATGTGTTCGGCGTCGATGGCCCTGGCGCAGACGGGCGCGCCCGATGGCGAATGGCCCACTTACGGCGGCGATCTCGGGCACACTCGCTACGCCCCTCTCGACCAGATTAACGCTGACAACTTTGATGACCTCGAGGTTGCCTGGAGATTCAAGACCGACAACTTGGGGCCAGCGCCGGAGTTTCGGTTTCAGGCAACGCCGCTCATGATGAACGGTGTGCTGTATAGCACGGCCGGCAGTCGTCGTGCGGTCGTGGCCCTCGATGCCGCTACCGGGGAACTCCGATGGGTTTTCAGCCTCGACGAAGATAGGCGCGGGCAGGCCGCGCCGCGACAGCTTTCGGGGCGCGGCCTGTCCTACTGGACGGACGAGTCCACGGGTGAGGAACGCATCCTCTATGTGACCCCTGGCTACCGGCTGATCGCGCTCGATGCGGCGACTGGAAGACCCATCCCAAGTTTTGGCGATGACGGGATCGTCGATCTCAAACGCGACAACGACCAACAGATCGATCTGGTGACGGGCGAAGTCGGGCTGCATGCCACTCCGATGGTCGCCGCCGACGTGGTGATCGTTGGCGCCGCTCATCGCACTGGTGGGAACCCACGGAGCCGCGAGAACGTGAAGGGGTTTGTGCGTGGCTTTGACGTGCGCACCGGCGAACGCTTGTGGATCTTTCACACGATCCCGTTGCCGGGCGAACCGGGCCGAGAGACCTGGTTCAATGATTCTGCGGTCTACACCGGCAACACGGGCGTGTGGGGGCAGATCTCCGTCGACGAAGAGCTCGGTCTGGTCTATCTACCGGTCGAGGCCGCGACCGGTGACTATTTTGGAGCCAATCGTCCCGGCAACAACCTCTTCGCGGAGAGCCTTGTCGCCGTCGATCTCCATACCGGTGAGCGGCGTTGGCACTATCAGCTCGTGCATCACGGGATTTGGGATCACGACATTCCGTGCGCGCCTATCTTGCTCGACATCACGGTTGACGGTCAGACCGTCAAGGCGGTGGCGCAGCCGACAAAACAGGCGTTTCTCTATGTGTTCAACCGGGAGACTGGTGAACCAATTTGGCCAATAGAGGAGCGTCTGGTCGAGGCGGGCGACGTCCCCGGTGAGTGGTACTCGCCGACCCAACCGTTTCCGACACGTCCTCCCGCCTATGACCGTCAGGGTGTCACGATCGACGACCTGATCGATTTCACTCCGGAGCTTCGGGCCGAGGCGATGGTGCTCGCCGCCCAATACAAGATGGGGCCGATGTTTACCCCGCCCGTGGTCAGTACGCTCGACGGTCCCCTGGGTACGTTGATGGCGCCCGCCATGGGAGGCGGCACCAACTGGCCGGGTGGTTCGTATGACCCCGAGACCCACATGCTCTACGTCTCGTCGAATAGCTCCCTTGGCGCTATTGGTTTGATGCCCCCCAACGCCGGGCAGTCCACCATGGAATACATCCAGGGGAATGCCATCACCGGACCACGGACTACCGGTGGCGCAGGGTCCGCCGCCGGCGGCGGTCGTACTGGCAGCGCTGGCGCGACGTTTGTGCCCCCACCCGAGGCCGCAGGCCGCACCGCTCGTCTCACCATACAAGGGTTGCCCCTTCTCAAACCGCCATACGGGGTGATCACCGCCATCGACATGCGTGTTGGCGACATCGTGTGGCAGGTGCCGCATGGGGAGACGCCAGATCGGATCCGCCGACATCCAGCCCTGGCCGGACTCGATCTGCCCCGAACCGGACAGCCGGGCAGTGTCGGGACGCTGGTGACAAAGACGCTGGTCATTGCGGGGGAAACGACGGTGGGGACGACCCCATCCGGGACCCGCGGCGCCATGCTACGAGCCTATGACAAAGCCACCGGAGAGGACCGAGGGGCCGTGTATTTGCCAGCTCCGCAGACGGGTTCCCCGATGACCTACACGATCGAAGGTGTCCAGTACTTGGTGCTGGCAGTCAGCGGGGCGGGCTATTCGGGCGAGCTGATCGCCTTCCGCCCGCCGTCGGAACCCTAACTCAAGAGTCCACCGCCAGACCGTCGTGAAGTTCGGTTCGGATGCGAAATGCGTTATGGCAGTACCGGGAGATATTGATAGGACCCGCCGGCGCGAATCCCGAGTGTGTGTGGCGACGATTGGCGTTGATGGGCGGATATGACTGCGAAATCGAGCGACACGCTAAATCGGTGTGCGGGCCAGTTCTGTCGAGACGTTGAGGCGTTTGCCGACCGACTAGTCGATAGCGAACCAAAGGGTGGGCAAAGTTCCGCCTGACCCTCGTGTTTGCGACCGGAAAGGGCGGATGCGAACCGTCTTGGCGCGAAAGCTAGATGACCCATTGAAGGCGCTACACCAGTGTGTCGATGGGCTCGCTGACCCGATCTGGCAACGTCTTGCACGTTTTGCGGTAGAAACGCTCAGGAGGGCCAGTCATGATCGTTCCGTGGAAATCGACTCTCGTCGGTGTCATCCTCGTGTTGTTGACGGCGCTCAGCGGATCTCTCGCGGCATCGGCCGACGACTGGGTCGAGGTCAAGAGTCCGCACTTTCGCGTCATTAGTGACTAGGGCGGGCGCAACGCGAAACGCGTGGCGCTCGACCTCGAACGAATCCATCGGCTCTACGAGACGGTCTTACCCGACGCGGTCTCTGACCCGTCTCAACCGGTGCTGGCTGTCGTTGTCGAGGACGGCGATGGATTGGTCGAGTGGCTGCCTCAATACGATGCTGGTCAGCGGTCTGGTGGCGTATTCCTTTCCCGCCGGTCGGGGCACTACATGGTGATCCGTCTCGATGTAGGTCGAGAAATCGTCTATCACGAATACCTCCACCTTCTCACGCGGTTGAACGTCGGCAAGATTCCCATTTGGTTAAATGAAGGGTTCGCTGAGTTCTACTCGGCCACGGAATTTGTCGGTTCGAAGGCGAGGTTCGGTGGCATCAACCAGGACGCAATCAGCTATCTGAACCGTCGCAGCTTGATCCCTTTCGAGGAGCTGGTCGGGCGGGTGACGAATCCCCACGACGACGGAAACTGGATCGATATCCGTGTCTTCTACGCGCAAGCGTGGGCGCTGACCCACCATCTGATGTTGGGCAACGAAGAACTCGCGTCCGCCGGGGCAGTAGGGCGATATATGAACCTGGTTCAGCAAGGGGCCGACCAAGTCGAGGCGTTTGTCGAGGTGGTCGGGCCGCTTGACGAGGTCCGCGAAGACTTACGACGCTATCTCCGCAGGCTCCGCCTAAGCGTCTTCGAGCAAGAGCTGGGCGATGACCTCGATGACGACGGCTTCGTGGAACGCGACCTTCCACCACACGAAATGTTGGCGGAGCAGGCAGTGGTGCTGGCCGGTAGTGGATTTGTCACCGAGGCTGCCGACCTTGTGGGCGAGGCCCGGGCCCACGATCCCGAGTCGCCCGCCGTCCTAACCGCCCGGCGGGCCGTCGATGCGCGCTCGTCGCTACCCGCAACAGAGCGTGCGGGGGGCGATTCCGATGAGCGACAGGTGACCATGTCGGGTACCTGGACCGAGCTCCGGTGTCTGGACATCCCGGCGGTCGACTTTGTCATCCAGTCGCACCGCCCGCTCACGACGCTCGTCATCACGGCGGCCGGGAGTGCCCCAATCGAGATCATGGGGCCGTCGGGCGAAGTGCAAGAGCGAGTTGGCTGTGGTTCGGTAGGACGAGAGGTCGAGGTCGATTTCACGATTCGACGTATCGCGGCGGGCACGGTCTACGGCGACATGACCGAGCTGCGCTTTCCCTGAACTCGTTCGGGCGCCCGCTTTCGAACTCTGTCTCACGAGTGAACTCGGGACTGCGATGGTCCCTGTCTGTCACTCGTCTCTGGCATGGACCGGCTCCACGTCTTCGGTTCATACTGCTCCGATGCGTCTGACATTACTGCTTCGAGTCGTCGTCACCCTCGCCGTTCTCCCCGCGGCCTCGACGGCGGCCCCGCAATCAGGGCGACTAGCAGACCCCATCCCCGAGAAGATCCAGAAGGGCGATGTGGTCGTGGCCGCCGACGAGTTTATCCGAGCTCCAGAGACGACGGATTCCAGCGACGGACGTGCGACAAACGCGGCCTTTGCACGTCTCCAGTATCTGATGCCAATGGGAGACGATTCGGGTCGACTCGTGCTGAACGACCTGCGTGGGCTCCTGTATGTTACGGATGAGAGTGGACGCGCTCCGACGATCTTCCTGGACGTCCGCGAACACGCAATCGGGTTTGACGACTCCATGTTTCCCAATGAGTCAGGTCTGGTCAGCGTGGCGTTTCATCCACAGTTTGGTCAGGACGGGACGCCTGGCTTTGGCAAGTTTTACACCGCGTATAGCGCCAGCTCGGAGAGCGGTATCGCCGACTATTTGGACGATGATGCGGAAAGCCATGAGAGCGTGATCCGTGAATGGACGATGACCGACCCGAGTGCCGACGTGTTCAATGGGTCGTCACGTGAGGTGTTCCGCATCGGTCAGTTCGCTCCAAACCACAACATCGGCACGATCGACTTCAACCCTCAGGCCGAAGCCGGGACGTTGGACTACGGGATGCTCTACGTCTGTTTGGGCGATGGTGGGGCGGCGCACGATCCCCGAGACGCGGGTCAGTCCGTGGCCGTTCCCCTCGGTGCCATCATCCGCATCGATCCACTCGGTGGCGACGGGGCCAGGGGCTATGGCATTCCAACGGACAACCCGTTTGTCGATGAGGATGGTACGGCGCCAGAGATCTGGGCGTCCGGTCTTCGGCACCCTCAACACTTCTCGTGGGACACCGACGGCAGGATGTTCATCGGGGACATCGGTCAGAATCAGATCGAAGAAGTCAATCTTGGTGTGGCCGGCGCCAACTACGGATGGCGGCTTCGCGAAGGGACGTTTGCGAGCGGATACGCTGTGGGGGAGGGACCCGGACCAGTTTTTCCGCGACCAACCCAGGATGACCGACCGTTCGTCTATCCCGTCGCGCAATACGACCATGACGAGGGCAATGCGGTCGGTGGCGGGTTTGTCTATCGCGGCAGCGCGATTCCCGAGCTCCAGGGCAAATATGTCTTTGCCGATTTTCCCAGCGGCCGCCTGTTCGCCTTTGACGCCGACAATCTGGACGGCGGCCATCCGGCCGAGATCACGGAGATCAGATTGATCCTGGGCGGCGTCGAGCAGGATCTGGTTGACGTGGCGGGATTCCCGAATACCTATGGTCCCGGCGATAGGGTTGACTTGCGGCTTGGACGCGATTCCGTCGGTGAACTCTATCTTTTGACCAAGGGTGACGGTTGGGTGCGCAAACTCGTGCCTGCGTCGCAGGACCAATAATCGTAGACAATCTACGTCTGAGTCTCCCGGTCGCGCCCGCGGTAAGCCGCTGGCCCGCGCGGTAATCCGCGGACCGCTAAAGAGAAGCGAGCGAGGGAGCCAGAATGGTCAGCGTGTTCGTCGCCGTCGTTGTTCCCCGAGGGGGGAGCCCCGCTGTCAATGCCTTTTCCAAGGAGATCGCCGTGAAACCGTTTCTCGGGTCCTACTCCAGTCAGATCTATTCGGTGA
>Ga0310121_10000715_pt1 | contig 35785 bp, 21 predicted proteins | sample CB27_Tmax_986_MG_FD_203504 | JGI IMG/M metagenome (GOLD analysis project Ga0310121, IMG submission 203504) | Marine microbial communities from Western Arctic Ocean, Canada - CB27_Tmax_986 | ecosystem: Environmental > Aquatic > Marine > Oceanic | place: Canada: Western Arctic Ocean | collected...
GAAACTTCGTTTCTTGCCGGCGTCCGGTTGCTGGGCAAGGCGGGAATGAGGTTTGATATCGAGCTGCCTACCAGCGGGCTCGTTCACGGCGCCCGGCTTGTCAAGGTGTGTCCCGACACCCGGTTCATTCTGGATCATTGCGGCAATCCGGATTTGCAATCGGGTGACATCTCGAAGTGGAAAAGCGGTGTGGAAAAGATCGCTGAACACAAGAATGTGGTCGTCAAAATCTCCGGGCTGCTCTCCTGGGTCAAGAAAGGCGCCTGGGGGCCGGATGACCTTGCGCCGGCTGTTGATCATCTGTGGGAGGTGTTTGGACCGGATCGAGTGATGTTTGGCAGCGATTGGCCGGTCGTGACACTCAAGGCGACGTACAAGCAGTGGGTCGACGCACTCCGCCAGGTCGTCGCACGGCGGAGCGCATCCGAGCGACAAAAGCTGTTTCACGACAACGCTGTGAAGTTCTACGGGCTGAGTTAGAGATTCCCCGTGGCTCGGAGTCAGCGAGGCGTGGTCTTACCAAAACACGCCAAAAGTCAGCACCAGACTGATCGCGATCACAACCAGCGCGAGAGCGATCGGCAAAGCGTTACCGCGCTCATCGACCTGCTCCCCCTCCTGCTTCAGTTGCCGTTGAGTTTCCGCCAGCCATTGGCCCGTCTCCTCGCGCGCTACCTCCCCGCGCGGTTGCCAACCTCGCACCACACTCACCAGGAGCATCGTGACGCAAGTTATCGAGAAGGTAATCGGGGCGGTCGCGTTCGAATCCATCAGGGAGGTCGGCAGGAGAGGCACGCCGTAGTGCAGGGCGACTCGCGGGGCCAAGAGCGCGAGGACACCGTACGCGACCCCGGCGACCAGACCGATCGTCGCGCTGCTGCGATGCACCCGGGTAATTGTGCCCATCAAGTAGACGGCCAACAACGGCACAACAAAGGACCCCACCAGATCCAGATAAACAAATATCATCCCTCGAGATTGAAGGGCGGGCACGTAGAGAAAGGAACCAAACACGATCACCGGTGTCAGCCAACGGGCCACGGTCAGATAGTGATGATCGTCGCGGTCTTTTACCAGCAAGCGGCCATAGACGTCGCGCGTTATCAGGGCGGAAAGGGTCGAGCCGATGGAGTCGTAGGTGGAAAATGCGGCCGCAAACAGCCCCGCCACCACCAGTCCCTTGAGTCCGACGTCGGTAAACTCCCTGATCATGACGGGATAGATTGCGTCGACCCGGCGGACGGCATCATCGACCGGCAGCAGATCGAGTTCCGGATACAGCGCCTTTCCCATGATGCCCATGGTCAGATTCAGGAAGGTTACCAGGATCATGATGAGCCCGGCCGGCACGACGGCCATCTTCGCGTGCCACAGACTGCGCGCCCCCAAGAGTCGCATCGACTGTGTGTGGTTCACGATGGAGTAGGCCATGCCTGCGATGAGCAGGCTGATGCAACCCAACCAGACGGGCGAGGATCGAACGAGTTGATGCTTGGCCTGATCATGTTTGTAACCCAGGAGCAGCTTTCCCGCGATGTCGCGGTCCTCCTGGCCCAGGGCGCTCTCCCGGGTTTCCTCGGCCGTCCCCACTCGCAGCACTTGATCGGGGAGCGCCGGGTCGTGTGAAGCGAGGCGATCTCTGATTCCACCCCAGCCGTCCAACTGGCCCCACACGACGACGAAGAACACAATAGCGGCCACGAGCATTACCACCGATTGCAGTGCGTCGGTGACCGCCACGGATTTCAATCCGCCCAACATCGTATACACGGTTGCCAACAGCGCAATCGATCCGACCGTCAACCACGCCTCCGACGGACTCATATTGCAAACGATGACCAAAGTCAGGAAATTGGTCGTTCCGATCATCGCGATGATGACAGTGCGATAGATGACCTGCACCAACACACTGATGATGCGTGCCGTAACCTCGAACCGAGCCTCCAGGTACTCTGCGTTCGTGTACATGCCGGCGCGATACATTTTTGGAACCACCAGGTGGGCCAACAACAACCATCCACCGACAACTCCCAACCAGTTGGCCACGAAGTACCGCAAGCCCTTTCCGTACGCCGCCCCGGCATCCACTACCAAATCGGTGGAATCGATGGCCGTCGCGTATAACGAGATACCAATCATCCACCACGGCAAACTGCGACCGGCCAAAAACCAATCGCTGCTCGAACGCGTATCGCGACTGCGAAAGAGCGCGTAGACGATAATCGAGCCGTTGAGCAGAAGCACGAGTGACCAATCGATGAAGCTCATTTGTTTTCCGTCTCCAGGATTCGAAGGCCTGTCAACCTAAGAGAAAATTGCGTCGTTGACCGTCACACCCAATCCGGGCCGTTGGTCGAGTGATACCGTGCCGCCAGCAGGTTGGGGCTCGCCCCGAAAAATCGGTTCCACTTCGGAGTCGGGCAACTGGTCCCAACAGGGGATCGGGAAGTGCTCGACCATCGACACGGTAGGTAGCGCCAGCGCGAAGTGGATGTGGACGATTCCGTAAGCGTGCGGTATCAACGCAACGCCGGAGGCGGCGGCCAAGGCGGCGATCTTGCGGCCCTCGGTAAATCCCCCACAGCGTGCCAGGTCGGGTTGGATGATGTCCATGGCCTCCTTTTCAATAATCTCCTGAAATCCGTACCGGGTATATTCGTGCTCGCCGCCTGAAATTGGAATGAAGGTCTCCTGCCGGAGTTTCGCGTAGCTATTCAAGTCGTCCGGAACAAAGGGCTCCTCGATCCACGCCAGATCATATTTCTCCAGCCGTCGGCACATTTTCTTGGCGTAGAGAAAATCCCATCCCATGTAAGCATCCGCCATTAGTTCGATGTCCTGGCCGACCGACTCGCGAATGTTGGCCACATGGTCTTCGTTGGCCCTCATCCCATCGACGCCGTGGCCAGGCCCGGACGGGAACCTCATCTTCATCGCCTTGTATCCCTGCGCGACGTAATCCTGGGCTTCGTCTCGTACCTTGTCGCTGCCAACCGGGTGCAGGGCTGATGCATAAACCGGCACGGAGGGGCGGACGGGCCCGCCCAGTAGATCGCACACCGGTTTGCCCATCGCCTGGCCCAAAATATCCCACAGGGCGATGTCGATCGCGCTCAGCACATGGATAACAGTTCCTTTTCGACCGTAGGGCAAGGTGGCTCTATACAATCGGTCCGCCAGCCCCTCCACCTCAAAGGGGTTTTCTCCAAGCAGCAATCGGTTCAAGTGATTGTAGACGATCGGGGACACGGTCCCGCAACCGTCTTCGCACCAGCCCGAACCGACGATTCCGTCCTCGGTTTCGATCTGTATGACGGCCATGCCCGAATCCCAGAACCCCGAGCTGTGCGTCGACTGAAACTGCGGGTAGACGTCCAAGGGAGTGACCAGGGGCAGGGACTTTTCCCGCTCCGCCAAGTGACCCCAGATCGATCGGTCGGAATGGCGAACGCGAACCTCCTTTATCCTCATCATGAAAAAATTCCGGAAATAATCATGAGCCGATCCCTGGGCCGGCATCGGTTTGATTACCTGTCGTCAATCTGCGACGCCGATTGGCAGCTCGTCAAGATCCTTGGAGTGATAGCCGGGAAACCGCTAATTCAGGCCAGAATCTCCTTCACGACGCGCGCGTCCTCCACCCCGGTGAGGCGGAAGTCGAGGCCCTGGGACCTGTAAGTGAGCAGCTCGTGGTCGATTCCCAGCTGGTGCAGCATGGTGGCGTGGACGTCGTGCACCGAGACGGCGTCCTTCGCGACGGCGTAGCCCAGCTCGTCGGTAGCGCCGAAGCTGGCGCCTCCCTTGATCCCGGCACCTGCCATCCAGAGCGAGAAGGCCTTGATGTGGTGATCGCGTCCGTTGCCCTGTGCCATGGGAGTGCGTCCGAATTCCCCGCCCCAGATGATGAGGGTGTCCTCGAGCATGCCGCGGGCCTTGAGGTCATTGACGAGCGCAGCGGTGGCCTTGTCGATGTGGCCGGAGACGGTCTTGATGGCGTTCTTCACCCCCCCGTGGTGGTCCCAGCCGCGGTGGTAGAGCTGGATGAAGCGCACCCCGCGTTCGGCGAGGCGCCGGGCCAGCAGGCAATTCGAGGCGAAGGAGCCATCCCCCGATTTCGCCCCGTATTGTTCGAGGATGTGCTTGGGTTCTTGGGAGACATCCATCAGGCCGGGCACGGAGGCCTGCATTTTGAAGGCCAATTCGTACTGCGCGATGCGGGTGGCGATCTCCGGATCGGCTTGCCGTTTTCCAAGAAGGCGGTTGAGCCCGTTAATGGTCTCCAGCAGGTCGCCCTGGTCTTCGCGGGTAACGCCGGCCGGATTGTTGACATAGTGCACTGCATCGCCCCTGGAGTTGAAGCGGACGCCCTGGAACTTTGAAGGCAGGAATCCGCTGTGCCACTGCCGCGCCGCGATGGGTTGGTCTTGCCCGCCGCCGGAGGAGGTCATCACCACGAAGCCGGGCAGTTCGTCGGTGTCCGCACCGAGTCCGTAGAGCAGCCACGATCCCATGGAAGGACGGCCCGGGATGACGGAGCCGGTATTCATGAAAGTGTGGGCGGGGTCGTGGTTGATCTGCTCGGTGTGCATGGAGTTGATCACCGCGATGTCGTCCGCGATCGATCCGATCTGCGGAAAGGCGGAGGACATGAGGCGTCCGCACTCCCCGTAGGGCTTGAACTCGTGCTGGGGACCGAGGCACTTGAGCTTGTTGCGATCGCCCTGCAACTGGGCCAGTTGTTGGCCCTTGGTAAAGGACTCCGGCATCGGCTGTCCGTTCAACTTGGCGAGCTCCGGCTTGTGATCGAGGGTCTCCAGGTGCGAAGGGCCGCCCGCCATGCAGAGGTGGATGACACGCTTGGCCTTTTGAGGGACGTGGAGCTTTCCATCCAGCACACCCCGCCACTGCGAGGCGGCGTGGAGATCGCGGGTCAGGAGGTAGGCCAGGGCGGCACTGCCAACCGAGTAGCTGGAGCCCTTGAGAAAGGTGCGGCGGTTGATGTCGAGCGGGTTCATCTGGTGGTCAGGAAGGTGGCAAGCGGGGCGCTTACCCTACAAATCGGCGGATGACGCGGACGATTGTAGGGCGGCCGCTCCGGCTGCCACGCATGGGAGTTGGTGACTAGTATCTGGTAATCGATTCGTGAAGGTTGAGGAGGGCCCGCGTCACGGCCGTGGTGGCGGCGAGCTCGGCGGGGTCGAGCTTGCCGTCGGCGGGCTGCATGCCGACGCCCAGGAGGGCCTTGGCGTCCTCCGGCTTCGCGCTGTAGCGGGCCAGTTGTTTGTCGTAGAGGGCGGTCAGCAGGGCGGACTCGCCGCCGTGTGGCTTGCGGGCCAGGAGCCGTTGGAAACCGTCTTCGAGGCGGGCCGGAAACTCTTTGTTAGATGCCACCAGGTGCTGGGCAAACACCCGCGCGGCCTCCACGAAGGTCGGATCATTCAGCAGGTCGAGCGCTTGTTGCGGAGTGTTCGAAGTGGAGCGGCTGGCGGTGCACTCCTCGCGCGGCGGGGCATCGAAGGCGACCAACATGGGGTGCAGGAAGGAGCGCTGCCAGTGCATGTAGACTCCGCGGCGATACTGGTCGGCACCACCGCTGGCCTTGTATTTACGTTTTGGGAAGTTGAGTTCGCGGTAATAGCCGGGGGGCTGGTAGGGCCGCGCGCTCGCTCCACCGACCTGGGGGTTGAGCAGGCCGGAGACGGCGAGGGCATTGTCACGCACGAACTCGGCGGGGAGGCGGCGCGGGTTCTGCCGGGCGTAGAGCATGTTGTAGGGAGCGCTCTCGACCTGCTGCGGGGAAGCGTACGACGATTGCTGGTAGGTTTTGGAGGTGACGATCGACTTGACGAGTCGCTTCACGTCCCACCCGGAAGAGGTGAACTCGACGGTGAGCCAGTCGAGCAGTTCGGAGTGGGTCGGCCACTGGCCCTGGTTGCCGAGATCCTGCAGATCGCGCGAGAGGCCGGTGCCGAAGAAGAGAGCCCAGACGCGGTTTACGAAGGCGCGAGCCGTGAGGGGATTGTCGGGGGACGCGATCCAGTGCGCGAGATCGAGGCGGGTGAGGCGTTTTTCGTCCTTGGGGGGTGCGGAAGATCCGGAGAGGAATTCCGGGACGGCGGGCTCCACAACCGGACCGGAGCGATCGGTCCAATCACCACGGGGGAGGATGCGGATCTCGCGGGGATTGGCGGCGAGGGTGACGAGAGTCATGCGGGTTTTGCCCTTGGCGGCGTTGGCCTCCTCGTCGAGCTTCGCGATTCTCCGGCGGATCGGTTCGAGCGCCGGGGCGATGGTTCGATAGTGCGCGAGGAGAGGCGCCTTTTGCTCCGGGGTGAGCGCCTTGGCGGCGCTCTCGACCAGGGCCTTGCGGGCGGGTTCAGGGAGACCGGAGAGCGCCGCGTCAGGGTCGGAAGTCTGGCGCCCCGCGAGGTCCCAGAGGACCACCCCGCCGTGCTGGGTGTAGGCCACCTGTGTGATCTTCTTGCCGGCCCCGAGATTCAGCTTGTCGGCGGGGACCTCGATCCGCACCCACTTGCCGGCCTCGGGAAGGGCCCCGGCGGGGTGGTGATCGGCGCCGTTGCTGCCCTTTCCGTAGGGAATGAGATCCTGCCCCCACCAGGCCCGGTGCTCCCACTTTCCGTCGGCATGGAACTGCAGCATGATTTGCTTGGGCGGATTCTTGGGATCGAGCCACACGTGGGCAAAGAGCTTGTCGCCGGCCGCCATCAGGACCGGCTTGCTGGATGCATCCACGATGTGTTGCACGAGGCCGCCGCTTTCCTGGCGGCGCGCGATCGAGCCGGAGTGCACGTTCTCGGTGACCTTCTGGACCTTGACGAGGGGCAGCTCCTCGTCGTCGAGGATTGTGACGTCCTGGGGCTGGCGGGAACCGGCTTTCGACTTGAGGTCCGCCACCCATTCCTGGAAGGCCACTTCCAGCACGGGAGTGTTCTTTTCCAGTTCCGCGCGGGCCGTGTTTCTCTCCTTCTCGATGCGCGCCAGCGCTTCAAGTTTGTCCGGTTCGGGAACATCGAGCGCGGGCCCCCACCGATCGAGCTTGAAGCCCGGGTATTTCTTGATTTCGGCGCCGGGGTTGAAGCGGCCGTCACCGTTGTAGGCGCCCTTCTCGTAGATGTCCGCGAAGAAGGACTGCATGGAGTAGAAATCCTTCGTCGTGAACGGGTCGAACTTGTGGTCGTGGCACTCCGAGCAGCCCATGGTGGATCCCAGGAAGGCCACCGAGGTGGTGCGCACCCGCTCGGCATAGTACTTGGCGATGTACTCCGCATCTTGGATGCCGCCCTCTGCCGAGACCTGGTGGACCCGGTTGAAGGTGGTTGCGACGTATTGTTCGGTGGTCGGGTTTTCCAGCAAATCGCCGGCCAGCTGCTCCACGATGAACTTGTCGTAGGGCTTGTTTCGGTTGAAGGACCGGATCACGTAGTCGCGATAAGGCGTCACGTCGCGCTCCTTGTCGCCGTGGTAGCCGACCGTGTCGGCGTAGCGGGCGAGGTCGAGCCAGAGGATGGCCATGCGCTCACCGTAGTGGGGAGAGGCCAGCAGGCGGTCGACGGCCTTGGCGAGTTCGAACTCGCGAAACTCGTCCAGGGTCGGCGGAAGGCCGATGAGGTCGAAGGAGAGGCGACGGGCCAGGGTGTTGAGGTCGGCGGGTTGGGAGAGCTTGCGGTTTTCCTCGGGCATTCCGGCCAGGATGAAGTTGTCGATGGGATGCTCGGCGCTCAGGGCGGGAACCGCGGGGCGTTTGGGTTTGATATACGCCCAGTGCGGTTCGTACTTGGCGCCCTGTGCAATCCACTCCTGCAGGGTCTTTTTTTGCGCGGGAGTGAGGGACTTGTGCGAGTCGGGCGGAGGCATGTGGTCGTCCTCGTCCTCGGTGTTGATGCGGCGGACGAGTTCGGAAGCTTTCACGTCGCCGGGGACGAAGGCTTCTTTGGCGAGCGCCACTTCACGCACATCGAGGCGCATCTTGGCCTTGCGGGCGGCCTTGTCGGGCCCATGACAGGCGAAGCAATTCTCGGCCAGAATGGGCCGGATGTCGCGGTTGTAGGCAAGCGGTGCGGAGAAGGACGGGGAAACCCCGGCAAGGAGGAGCGCGAGGCTGGTCAGGCGCATGGTGAAGATGCTGTAGCTCGTGTTTCGATGGATCGCAAGGACGGGGTTGGCGGAGGCTGTCCTGTGATTGCAGGATAAGGGTTCATACTGCCGGGAAAGCCGGAATATTGCCATTGAGGCGAGGGATGCGGCGACGGGGAGCGAGTTGGCCCCGAGGCCGGGAGGCCACCCGGGCGGGGCGCCGCTTCCGAAGAAAATGCGGAAGGAACCAAGCTTCTCACTTCCGCATCAAGCGAGAAAATCGTCAACCAGCCGGCTCGCGGAGACGCTTCGGGGTTCCACTGCCACCGGACCGCGAATTTGCCCGCCAGCGCCTCACGACAATACCCGGCTTGTTGACCAATCGAGCCACGCGCTGGTAAGTGGCGTCGTAGTCCGCCGCCATGGCCTTGTATTCTGCGTCGGTGGGATCGGGAACTCCTGTGTCGGTGAAGGCGGCTCAGGGCACGGCCACCTTCAGCTCAAAATGTCCTTCACGACGCGCGCCGGCTCCACCCCGGTGAGGCGCATGTCGAGTCCCTGGAACTTCACCGAGAAGCGTTCGTGGTCGATGCCGAGAAGGTGGAGCATGGTGGCGTGGAGGTCGCGGACATGAACGATGTCCTTCACGGAGTTGTATCCGAGTTCGTCGGTGGCTCCATAGGTGGTTCCGCCCACAATCCCGCCTCCCGCCAGCCACATGGAAAAGCCTTTCATGTGGTGATCGCGGCCCGCGCCGCCCTTCCCCTGGAACATGGGGGTGCGTCCGAACTCGCCGCCCCACACGATGAGTGTTTCGTCCAGCATGCCGCGTTGCCTGAGATCGGTGAGGAGGGCCCAGGTGGGCTTGTCGGTGAGTCCGCAGCAGATGTTCATGTAATTCACCAGTCCACCGTGGTGGTCCCAGCCGCGGTGGTAGAGTTGGATAAAGCGCACGCCCTTTTCGGCGAGGCGGCGGGCCAGGAGACAATTCGAGGCGTAGGATCCGTCGCCGGGCTTGGCGCCGTACATCTCGAGAATGTGCTGCGGTTCCTTGGAGACGTCGGTGAGCTCCGGGACGCTGGCCTGCATGCGGAAGGCCATCTCGTAGGCGGCGATGCGGGCCTCGATTTCGGGATTGTCGACCGCCTCGTTGCGGTGGCTGTCGAGTTGCTGGATGGTCCGGACCAGGGCGTTCTGGTGGTTGCGCGAGACGCCCTGGGGGTTGCTGACATAATGCACCGGGTCACCGGCGGAGTTGAACTCCACGCCCTGGAAACGGCTGGGAAGCATGCCGGCTCCCCACTGGCGGGCCGCGATCGGTTGCGGATTGCGCCCGCCCACGCTGGTGAGCACCACGAAACCGGGGAGGTCGTCGCTGTCGCTGCCGAGGCCGTAGTTGATCCAGGATCCCATCGAGGGCCGCCCGCTGATGGCGGTCCCGGTGTTCATGAAGGTGTGGGCCGGATCGTGGTTGATCTGCTCGGTGAGCATCGAATTCACGATGCAGATGTCGTCCGCCATCTTGGCGGTGTGGGGCAGGAAGTCGGAGATCATTTGTCCGCTCTTCCCGTACTTTTTGAACTTGGTGAGGTGTCCCTGGACCTTGAGCTTCTGGCCCTGGAGTTGTGCGATGGGTTGGCCCGCGGTGAAGGACTCCGGCATCGGCTGGCCGTTGAGTTCATCCAGCTTCGGCTTGTAGTCGAAGGTCTCGAGGTGGGACGGGCCGCCTGCCATGCAGAGGAAGATGACGCGCTTGATGCGCTGCTGGTGGTGCGGGAAGCCGGGCAGGCCGTGGTAGGAGGTATCGATCCCGGCACCGCGAGCGTCCCTCCCGAGAAGGGAGAGCAGGGCGGCGGAGCCGAAGCCGATGCCAGCCTGGCCGAGGAAGGCGCGGCGCTTGATTTCGGTGTGGAAGGAGGCGTTCATTATTATTGAGTCGCGAAGTAAGCTGGTGACGCGAAAAGGGAATTGTAGGGCGGCCCGCCGCCGCATCGCTTTGGCGTGGCAAGCCGCTCCGGCTGCCGGTCGATTAGTTTCTGGTGTATGTTTCGCTGAGGTTGAGGATTGATCTCGCCACCGTGGTCCAGGTGGCGTGCTCGGATGGGTCGAGGTCGTCGGGCACGGGTGCCTGACCGGAGGAGACGAGTTCTTTCGCTGCGGCGGGGTTGGCCTTGAACTCTTTTTCCGCCAGCGTGAAGAGCCTGCCCATGAGCATGCGTTCCTTGTCGTCGGGGGCGCGGGAGACGGCGAGGCGGAAGGCGTGGTCGAGGCGTTCCTGATTCGACCTGCCACTCTCCCGGAGAATGCGCTCCGCAAAGACGCGGGCCGCTTCCACGAAGGTGGGATCGTTGAGAAGAGTCATGGCCGCGATGGGGGTATTGGAGCGCGGGCGTTCGGCGGTGCACTCTTCGCGGGTGGGGGCATCGAAGGCGCGCAGCATGGGGTGGAGAAACTGGCGTTGCCAGTGGATGTAGACGCCGCGGCGCCACTGGCGCTGGTCGGGGTGGTGCGCGTACTTGCGGGCCGGGAAGTTGAGGTGGCGATAGTAGCCGGCGGGCTGGTAGGGCTTGGCGCTGCCACCGCCGGACTCGGGGCGCAGGAGGCCGGAAATGGAGAGCGCATTGTCGCGGATCGTCTCGGCGGGGAGGCGGAAGCGCGACTGGCGGGCGACGAGACGGTTGTAGGGATCGCGCGCGCGCAGGGCAGGGGACTCGAGCGAGCTCTGCCGATAAGCGCGACTGGTAACGATGATTTTCACGAGGTGCTTCATGTCCCAGCCGGACTCGTAGAACCCGACGGCGAGGTTGTCCAGCAGCTCGGGGTGGGCGGGGGCCTCGCCCTGGCCGCCAAAGTCGTCGAGGCGCCTGGCGATTCCGGTTCCGAAGAGAAGATACCAGAAGCGGTTGGCCATGACGCGGGCGGTGAGGCCGCCGGATCCGTTTTTCGGGCCGGTAAGCCAGTTGGCGAGGTCGAGCCTGGTGGCGCGGCCGTCTTTCTTGAGTGAACCCATGAATTCGGGGACGGCGGGTTCTACGACGGGACCGCTGTCATCGAGCCAGTTGCCGCGGGGGAGGACGCGGATGGAGCGAGGCTTGATCGAGACCGTGATCATGGTGGTGCGGGTGGCCTTCTGGAGGGCGGCGTGCTCGGCTTCGAGTTTCTTTTTCTTTTCGGGGTCGGCGGTCGTGGCGATGAGAGCTTCGAGTTCGGCGAGGCGGGCCCGCTCGCGCTTGGTGTGGACCGCGATCTCGGGTGGGCGCTTGGTGGGGAGGGCATTGGAGCCGACCTTGAAGTGCTGCGATTCGTCCACGTCGGCGAAGAAGGCTCCCAGCGCATAGAAGTCCTTGGTGGAGTAGGGATCGTACTTGTGATCGTGACACTGTGCGCATCCGACCGTGGCGCCCATCCAGACATTGGAGAGGTTGCGAACCCGGTCGGCGAAGTAAATGGCAAGGTACTCCTTGGCCTGCACGCCGCCCTCGTGGGAAGTTTGGAGGAGGCGGTTGTAACCCGTGGCGATCTTCTGGTCGACGGTTGCGTCGGGAAGCAGGTCGCCGGCCAGTTGTTCACGGGTGAACTGGTCGAAGGGCATGTTGTCGTTGAAGGCGTCGATGACGTAGTCGCGGTAGGGCGAGATGCTTTGGTCCTGGTCGCCATGGTAGCCGACGGTGTCGGCGTAGCGCACGAGGTCGAGCCAGTACATGGCCATGCGCTCCCCGAAGTGGGGGGAAGCCAGAAGCCGGTCGACGGTCCGGGCGTAGGCCCGTTCTTCCCTCTTCGCCGAGGCTTCGGGGGACAGGTCGCCCTCCGGGCTACGAAGGGCGACCTCGAACTCGCGAAGCTCGTTCAAGGTCGGAGGCAGGCCGATCAAGTCGAAGTGGAGGCGCCGGAGGAGAGTGATGGGGTCGGCATTGGGAGAAGGGGGAAGCTTTTCCTTTTCGAGATTGGCGAGGAGGAAGTTGTCGATCCAGTTGACGGGCCAGTCCTTCATGGTCACCTCGGGGACGGGATGGCGTTTGGGCGCGAGGTAGGTCCACGGCTCAGCGTACGGGGCGCCCTGCGCGATCCATCTCCTGAGGAGTTCCTTCTCCCCGGGCTCGAGCTTCTTGTGCGACTCCGGGGGCGGCATGATCTCGTCCGGATCGGTTTCATTGATGCGGGCGACCAGCTCGCTTTCCTCGGGCTTGCCGGGAACAACGGGGTCGCCCAGTTCGCCGCCTTCGGTGGCGCCCTTGAAGGTGTCGAGTCGCAGGCTGGACTTGCGTTTCTTCTTGTCGGGTCCGTGACAGGCGAAGCAGTTGTCGGAAAGAATGGGGCGGATGTCCCGGTTGAAGTCGACCTGGGCTTCGCCCGAAAGCGGAAAAAGCAACCACAGAAGGCACAGAAAATGCAGGAGTTGGATCCTTGATAGCCGCATCGAGGAAAGCTTAACGTTGGGAACTACGAGCGCAACCCGAGAATCTTGCCCCGGACTGGTGAAAATCGCCGTCCCGTGCAAAGTCATGATTCAAGCTTGATGTCACCGGGGGTGCTTGTAGTTGAATAAGAGGACCTGCTGCATGCCGGAAAAGAAAGACACCGCGAAACCCGTCGACTCGGTCGATCGCTTGCGGGAGCGCATCCGGGAGCTCGAGCGCGAAGTTGAGTCCGGGCGCGAGATCCAGGAGGCTCTCGCCAAGAGCGAGGAGCGCTTCGCCCTCGCCGTGCAGGGAACCTCGGAGGGATTGTGGGATTGGGAAGTCGGGACAGACGTGGTCTACTACGCGGATCGCTTCATGGAGCTGCTCGGTTACGGAGCGGGTGGGTTCGAGCATAAATTCGAGGAGTTCGAGAGCCGTCTTCATCCCGACGATCACGGGCCCACGCTCGAGGCCGTGCAGCGGCACCTCGAGTCGAACGTGCCCTACGACGTGGAGTATCGGCTACGTTGCAAGAGCGGCGAGTACCGGTGGTTTCAAGCTCGAGGCGCTGCGATCCGCGATGGAAACGGCAAGGCCACGCGCATGGCGGGATCGATCACCGATATCACGGAGCGGATGGAGGCCCGGACCAAGCTGATCGAAACGAGGCGGTCGGCGGAAGATGCGATGGCGCAGCTTGGGGCCTTTTTCGACCTTTCCCTGGACCTCCTGTGCATTGCCGGGCCGGACAGCTACTTCAAGAAAATCAACCCGGCCTTTACCGAGACGCTCGGGTACACCGAAGCGGAATTGATGGCCGAGCCTTTTCTCAGCTTCGTGCATCCGGAGGATCACGCCGCGACCATTGCCGAAGTGGAGAATCTGGCGGGAGGATCCGACGTGATCCACTTCCTGAACCGCTACCGCCACAAAGCCGGCCACTATCTCTGGTTCGATTGGAGTGCGGCCGCCGCGCCGGACCAGGGGCTGATGTATGCGGTGGCGCGGGATGTGACCGAGCGCCGCCGGGAAGAGGCGGAATTGCTGGAGGCGAAGATGGCGGCGGAGAGTGCCAACCGGGCCAAGAGCGAGTTTCTCGCCAACATGAGCCACGAGATCCGCACCCCGATGAATGGCATCATCGGGATGACGGAGCTCCTCCTCAACACGGACCTGACGCGGCGTCAACGGGAGTACCAGAAGCTGGTGCTGGAGTCGGCCGAGTCCCTGCTGACGGTCCTGAACGACGTGCTCGATTTCTCGAAGATCGAGGCGGGCCGCCTGGAACTCGATCCCCACGAGTTCGATCTGCGGGATTCGATCGGGGACACGCTGCAGGCCCTCGGAGTTCGCGCTGCGGAGAAGAATCTGGAGCTGAATTATCACGTGGCGGCGGAGGTCCCAACCATGGTGGTGGCGGACCTGAGCCGGCTCCGGCAAGTGTTCGTGAACCTGGCCGGCAACGGTATCAAGTTTACGGGAGAGGGCGAGGAGGTGGTGGATATCGCCCTCGAGTCGCTCCGCGGGAAGGAAGCCTGTCTCCACACCCTGGTGCGGGACACCGGGGTGGGCATCCCCGCCGAGAAGCAGGCCATGATTTTCGAACCCTTCACGCAGGCCGAGGGGTCCACCGCGCGGCGCTTTGGCGGGACCGGGCTAGGACTTGCGATTTGCCGCCAGATCGTTGAACTGATGCGCGGGCGGATCTGGGTCGAAAGCGAGGAAGGGGTGGGCAGCACCTTTCACTTCACGGCCTGGTGCGGGGTGGGCGAGGAACCGGACGATTCGCTGAGGCCGCAGCTTCCCGGGTCGCTGCAGGATTTGCCGGTGCTGGTGGTGGATGACAACCGGACCAACCTGACGATTCTCGAGGAGATGTTGCGGAACTGGGAGCTTCGCCCGACCCTGGCCGCGTCCGGGGCGGAAGCCGTCGAGCTGATCGGCGACAATTCTTCTCCGGGGGGCCCGCGGTTTCCGCTGGTTTTGTCGGATGTCATGATGCCGGGGATGGACGGCATCGAGCTGGCGAAAAGTCTGAGCAAGACCTGCGCGGCACACCCCCCAAAGATTTTGTTTCTTTCCTCGGACGGTGCGACAAACAGCCTTCGCAAGGCGGGAACCTATGGGGTGGAGCGAGTCCTCACCAAGCCCGTGAAGCAATCCGATCTGCTGGATGCCATCACGGCGGTCCTGGGGAGGGCGAGTCGCGACAGCGAACCCACCGGTCACGATTCGGGATCCGAGCGGGTTCCGGGCATGCGCGTCCTGCTCGTCGAGGACGGGAGAGTCAACCAAATCGTGGCGACCAGGATGCTGGAAGGCAGGGGCCACGAAGTGTCGCTGGCGGGCAACGGGAGGGAAGCGTTGGCCGCGTTTGAGAAGGGCCAGTTCGATGCAATCCTGATGGACATTCAAATGCCGGAGATGAACGGCTTCGAGGCGACCCGGGCCATTCGGGAAAAGGAAAAGATCGCCGGGAGACGGATCCCCATCATCGCCATGACGGCGAATGCCATGAAGGGCGACCGGGAGTCCTGCCTGGAGGCCGGAATGGACGACTACGTGGCCAAGCCGGTGCGCGCCTCGGAGCTCTTCGAGACTCTCGAGCGCCATGCCAGGGCGGGTTGAGTCTCCCCAAAAAGAACAGGGCCCCGTCAAGCGGAGCCCCGATCTGCTCGCTGGAACGGTCTGACGGTCGATCATAAATTCGACAACGTTGTCGAACTTATGCACCGGAGGCAGGACTATCTCTGGGTGGCGCGGAGCCGCACGAAGAGCGAGTCTCCGGGAACGAAGTTGGCGGGACTGGAGGTGTAGACGACGGTTCTTCGTCCACCCCCGTTGAGGGTGAGGGCCGCGAGCTCGAATTTGTCGCCGAGGGGCTGCCAGTTGGTGAGGTCGGTCGAGCACTCTGCGGTGAGGAGGACGTCGTCCGCGGCGAGGTTCTGGGTATAGGTGAGCGTGACGATGCCGTTGTCGAGAGCGAGAACGGGGAGGCCAACGATGTCGCCGGGGGAGTGACCGATGACGTAGTCGAGGAGATCGTCGATGCCATTGGCGTCCAGATCGGTGCCCGCAGTTCCACGGAAGGTGGTGGCGTCGCTGGCGTTCGGATTTCCGTGCGTATCGGCGCTGGAGCGCCAGTTACGGGGAAGGGCGGGATCGGGCCTGGAGGCGGGGTCGATCAAAACGAGGCTGGCACCCAGCCCGTCCGGGGCGGTGGGCCAGGGAAGGGCATCGTTGTAGCGAAACTCCGCGATAGTGCTGTTCGTGGCGTCTTCGAGCTTCAGGGTTTCGCCGTCGTTGTTGAGGACGCTGAAGTTGGCAAACTCGCCGGCAATCGGGAGTGCGATTCCGTGGACGGCCTCGAAAGCGGCCCGGTTTAGCACCAGCAAGACACGCTTTCCCGGAGCCAGGCTGGTGACGGCGCTGCCGGTGAAGTCGAAGGAGATGCCGGCGGTGGCGCTCACCCCGGTCAAATCGAGCGTCACCGTGTCGCTGATGTTGAGGAGTTCGATGAACTCTTCTCCGGGTTCGCCGGACGGATGGTACATGATTTCGCTCACCACCAGGTAGAGCTGGGTGTCACTCGGATCAAGCGGGGAGGTGGTTTGGGCGATGACGATCCCGGCTTGGTCCTTGAGGGTGAGTTGTTCTCCATAATTGGAGAGGTGGCCGGCGTAGCTGCCCTGCACGAAGTGGTTTTCTCCGCCCTTCGGAGAGAGGGCCCGGCTCCGGAAGGCAGCGGGATCGGGTGAGAGGTAAAGACTTTCCCCGGCGGGGATCACGGTTCCGCCTTTGAAGACGTGATCGACGCCGCCCTCGAGGATCCATCCCGAGACATCGAGGTCGTAGGAATTGGGATTGGTCAGCTCGATGAACTCCTCGTCCTGGTTTCCGGAGGACGGATTGTGTTCGATGGCACCGAACGCGGTGGTGGGAGCAATGGGTTGCGGGGGGGGAATTCCCGCGCCCGAGCCACCGCCCACGGCAATGTCGGAGAGTTCACAGGAAAGGAGCATGTCGGAGTTGGTGGGGTCGAAGTTAAGAGCGTGAAAAGCGAGAACATTGGGGCCATTCCGCAGCGAGCCCTTGAAGGCAGTGATGTCGAACTCCTCGAAGACGAGGGCTTGCGAGTCACGATGCACCGTCTCGGCTTCCGAATTCCAGGTGAGGGGAGTGGGATCATTGCGGCCCAGGACGGGAGTGCCGTTCAGGAAGGCGACGAAGCCGTCGTCGTACTTCACGCGCAGTTTGAGGAACGAAATGGAATCGAGGTCGGCCACGTCGAATTCATAGCGCACGTAGCAGCTGTTGTTTTCGTTGGTGCCGTCGCCGTCGACGTCGATGCGGAGGGCGGCGGGAATGGAGGGTGAGAGCAGGTCAATTCCAAGGAGCGGGGTGTAGGTCATGCTGACGGAGCGCTCGTAGCCGACTCCTCCCGTCCCGGAGAGCCAGCCGGAATCGTTGAATCCGGGCTGTTTCCAGGTGTCGCCGAGGGAGTTGTCGGTCGGGACGAAGGCGGTGACGGGAGCGTTTGCCGCGACCAAGACGGCGCCGCTGCCGGCCTGGCCTTCCGTGACGGCGAGATAGAGAAGGCGGGGGTCGAGGTACTCGCTGACAATGCGGTCGTTGGCAGCCTGGAGAGTGTATTGGGTGGATCCGAAATGGGCATTGCCTCCCCACTTCTCCTTGTCGAGCAGGACGTCGGCCTCGAGCTGCGGGATCAGCTCGTTGATGCGGTTGTGGAAGTAGCCGCTGGCGAGATGCTGGTCGATGAGGGTGCGAATCCGCCGGTTGAGCATGGCGCGGGTGCGCGGATTGGCGACCATGACTTCGAGAAAGTGATTGTACTTCCCGCCGTGCAGGATGTGAGGACGGGCCCCGATGTAGGGGTGGCTGGCCTGCGGATTGTTGTAGACGATGGTGTCGGTATTGAGGGCGTTGGGTCCGAAAGTGAGGTCGAGATCCCAGGGCAGCATGGTCCACTCCCCGCTCCCCTCCGTATCGCGGTAGAGGTAGTGGTTCTTGTCGCTGGCGTCGATGTTCTGCGAAATGCAGGTGGTGGCCATGTAGTTGATTTGAGTGGGGATATTGACATTGTCGAAGAGATAGGACTCGAGATTGTCACCGGTGAGTTGAAGCCGGCCGATGAAACGGGTGAGGTCGGTCTTGTCTTCATGGAGGCGGGTTTTTTTCTCCCACCGGGAGAGGGGAGCGGACGGTTCGTAGGTGGTTGGGGAGCTGGCTCCTTTGTAGAGGGCGCCGTTGGGATCGAAATTCCAGCGTCGCAGAAAGTCGCGGTCCGGTTGTTCGACCAGGATGGCGACGTTCCAGAACTCGCCGTTCTGCCGCAGGTGAACGAGGAAGGACTCGGGGGACGGCATCCCGGCATCGCGCTGGTGCTCGTAGGTGAGGACGGTGCGCAGGTAGCTCTTGTCGGTGTAGGTGGTGTTGAGATTGATCTCGTCGACCCGTGGGACGCCCTCGCGGAAGCGGAAGTGGTGGCCGTCGTTGAACTCGATCTTGTAGCTTTTCTTCGGCCAGGCGGCGGAGGTGCCGCCGCGAATGCGGGTGAAGATGTTGTCGTAGAACTCGCCATTGAAGAAGAAGGCACCGCGCGTCCCGGAGCGGGTTTCGGTGCCGGCGGGGTTCTCCACAAAGCGCCTCATGATGGGGAGCGGGCTCGTGATGCGGGGATCGAACGGGACAGTGCCGTGGTACTCGGGGGAGTTGAGGGGATCGAGGAAGAGGGGCGCCTTGCTGGTGCCGTCCTGGCTCCGGGCGGTGACTCGCCAGCGCACCATTTGACGGGCAATGAGGTCCGCCTCGGGAATGGTGGCGCTGTAGAGCCCCCCACCGGTATCGGTCATGCGGAGGCGGATCTCGTTCTCGAACATGATGCGGTAGTGCAGGGTGATGGAGGTGACCGGAGAAGGGCCGGGAAGAACCTCGGCCGTTATGACGAGGTCTTCATCGGAGCGGGGGACGGGCATCGGATTCTCGGTGAGGTTGCGGATGATGGCGCCGGCCGGGCTGTTGTTGGGCGCGCCGGGGGTGGGGGGAAAGAGCGCCTTCTCGACGAGGGGATCGCCATGAAACCCGTAACTTACGTTGGCCTGCTGGGGCGGATAGAGCGGGGCGAACTCGGTCAAGATGGTGGAGCCATCGGGTTCGACGAGAGCGAGGTAGTCGCCGTCTCCGTCGAGGCGGAAGTTGGTGTGCAACTCGGATCCGGCGGTGCGGTCCTTGTCGGAAGCGAACACCACCAGGTAGCCCAGGCCGGGCACCGAGGTGGCTGGAAATTGCCACTTGGTGAGGTCGAGGGGGTCGTCGGTGAGGTAGTGGCCGTCGAGGGGAGCCGCGAGGAGGCCCGGGTTGAAGATCTCGACCCAGTCGGAGTCGTCTCCGTCTTCATCGACGAGGCCATTGTCGTTGATGGCGAGAAACTCGTTGATGCGCAGGGCTCCCTCGGCGACGCCTACAGCACCCAGGACGCCAACCAACAACGAGAGCGCGAGCGCGAGCACGCCGAGGGCCGGGTGCCGATCGGCCCCGGCGCCGGAATTCCTGATGAAGTCGCGACGGCTGGATTGCTTTGTTCGCCCGGACGACATAGTTCAGTTAAAGCATGAGAGGCGGCCCGGACAATGTTAGAAATAAAGAGATGATGACGGCCGGTCAGCTGGTCGCGCTGGCGATTCCGGCATTTGGGAGTGTGGCGGGAACCGCGGGTGAATTGCAGGAGGCGCTCGTGGTGAGCAACGACGGGAAGGTTTCGCAGTCGGTGGTGGTCGACCCGGCGGGCTGCAAGTTTTGCAGGCACTGTGCTCCACTCGAGGGCGAGGCGGCGGACGATTCGGTGAAGTTGGTCGAGTTGCGTCGCATCTGGCGTCCGGCCGCGGACGATCCGCGCAAGAGCCTCACTTTTACCGATCTGACGCGTTGGAAGGACCGCTTCTATTACACGATCCGGCAGGCGCCCGGGCACGGCGGGGTGGGGGTGGTCAACATCCTGTCCTCCGCGGATGCGGTCGGCTGGCGGCGAGACGCCGTTATCGAGCTCAAGGGTTATGACCTGCGGGATCCGAAAATCTCGGTGACGCCCGGCGACAAACTGATGCTGACCTGCGTGGCGGTGAATCACAAGGGCGGCGGCTGGAAGCACCAGACCCTGACCTTCCATTCGAGGGATGGCCGAGCCTGGGAAGGACCGTTCGAGATCGGCCCCCGCGACATGTGGTTGTGGCGCACCACCTGGCACAAGGGCATCGCCTACAACGTGGCGCAGCGGACCGGCAACTCCAAGGCCAACTTCCGCGATTCCTTCGTGCGGCTCTACTCGAGCAAGGACGGGCAGCGATTCGACACCCTCATCGACAAGATGTACGCGAATCCCGAGGAAGGCCACGGCACCGAACACGACTTCGTGTTCCGGCCGGATGATACCGCCTACTGTCTGTTGCGCCGCGATGCCCAGACGGTGATCGGCCACGACTACGGGATGCTGGGAACCGCCAGGCCGCCATACACGGAATGGCGCTGGAAGAAGATGAACGTCAAGATCGGCGGCCCCGAAATGATTGCGCTGCCCGACGGCCGACTTCTGGCGTGCGTGCGGCGTTACGTCGATGACCTGAAGTGGTATCCCTGCTGGGTTGAACTCGGCTGGGTCGATCCCGTGACTGCCGTTTATACCCCGTGCCTGCGGCTGCCTTCCTACGACGACTGTAGTTACGCCGGCACGGTCTGGCACGACGGGTTTCTCTGGATCAGCTACTATTCCTGCCACGAGCGCGGAGAGGGCAAAGCGGACGCCTATCTCGCCAAGGTGCGGATTGCGGGGGTGCGTTGAGCCCATTTTTTCCTTCTGATCCGGTCCCCGTCCCTTCAGTCTATTCATGACATCCCGTCCTCGGGGAATGCCGGCGCTTTATGAGCACGATCAAATATGGAGTCATCGGCCTCGGCTGGTTCGGCGAGAAACACTGCGAAGCGCTCTCCGCCCTTCCGAATATCGAACTGCACTCGCTTTGCACGCGCACCGAGTCCCGTCTCGATGAAGTCGCGGCGCGCTTCGGGGTCGAAAACACTTTCGCCGATTACCGGGAAATGCTCGCCGACCCCGAACTCGACGCCGTGAGCATCACCACCATGTGGGACCAGCATTTGGAACCTGCCCTCGCCGCCCTCGCAGCGGGAAAACACGTCTTCCTCGAAAAGCCCATGGCCTCCACCCTTGCCGATTGCGACGCCATCGTCGAGGCGGCACACGAAGCGCGAGGGCATTTCATGGTCGGCCACATCTGCCGCTTCAACCCGCGCTACGCCGCCGCCAAGCAGGCGATCGAGGAAGGACGCATCGGGAGGATCATCTCGATGTCGGCTCGGCGCAATCTCCCCGCCTGGGTCGGCGCTTCCGTTCTCGGGAAAATCGGTCCCATTATCGGCGACGGCGTGCACGACACGGACCTGATGTTCTGGTTCAGCAATTCACGCGCCGTCAGCGCCTACGCCCAGACGGTGCAGGTGCGGGATCACGCCAATCCCGATCTCGGCCAGGTCATCTACCGCCTCGAAAGCGGAGCGAGCTGCATGCTCGAGTCCGTGTGGTGCCTCCCCGACAACACACCGTTCCAGATCGACGAGCGCCTCGAGGTGGTGGGCACGGAGGGATCCGTCTCGATCCACGACACGCATCCAAACCTCATGATCGTGGACAAGGAAGGCACGCGCTGTCCGGACACGACCTATTGGCCAGACATCCACGGGACGCTTCGGGGCGCGTTGCGCGAAGAACTGTCCTACTTCGCCGACTGCATCGCCAGCGGTGAAGAACCGGACGTCATCACGCCCGAGGAATCGCGCGAAGCGGTGCGGGCCTGCCTCGCTGCGGAGGAATCGGCGCGGACCGGGAAGGTAGTGAAACTGTGAACGGGGACCTCACCACGGCGGCAAGGCCATCGTGCCGCCGTCGAGGACGAGCGAGGTGCCGTTGATGTATCCCGCCTCATCGCTCATCAGGAAAACCGCGGCGCGGGCCAGGTCCTCCGGTTGACCCAGCCGCCGCACCGGGATTCGTTTTTCCACCTCCGCATACAATTCCTCCACCGGCTTGTCCCACCCCGCGCAGCTCGCCGCGAGCATCGGGGTATCGATCGTTCCGGGACAGATCCCGACCACGCGCAGTTTCCCGGCGTGATCGACGGCGAGACAGCGGATCAATGCTTCGAGGGCCGCCTTGGAGGCGCAGTACAGCGCGTGCGACGGAAATCCGATGTGGGCCGCCACCGAGGTGGTCACAAGAAACACGCCGCCCGTGGCCTTCTCCATGACCGGGACGGTGTGCTTCGCGAGCCAGAAGGCCCCCTTGACGTTCACTCCCATGATCCGGTCCCACTCCGCCTCGGAAAAGTCACCGACTTTGCCCTGCCCCCAGACCCCGGCATTGCAGTGCACCCCGTCGATCCGCCCGTGCGCTTCCTTCGCCTCCCCCACCAGCCCGGCCACGCTTTCTTCGCGGCTAACGTCGCAAACGACAAACCGGACATCCTTTCCCGCCATCGTCAGTTCTTCCGCGAGGGCCTTGCCATCGGCCTCCTGGTTGGACGCCGCCACCACCTTCGCTCCCTCCTTCGCGAACTCCCGCACGCAAGCCGCTCCGATCCCGGACGACCCGCCCGTCACCACGATCACCTTGTCTTTAAGCTTCATATGAAATCGTCACAACACAGGTCGCGGGTCAGCCCTCCTCCGGCAGATCACTGAACTCGGTCGCCCCGCCTTCGAATTTCATGTACTCGAAGACCGCGCCGTCCTTCAAGAAAAACGCGACGGTCAATCCCGGCATCGGCGAAAAGGGCTCGAGGATGACCTCCTCGCCTTTCAGCGCAGCCGCCATGTCGTCCACCCGGAACGCCACGTGGGGCAGATCCCGAATCGGACCGGTCACCGGCGAGTCGGCCTCGAATCGCAGGAACTCGATCCGGTAGGGATGGTTCTCCGGCCGCGTCACCCAGACCCTGGTATCCGCCACGTAGGATTCTCCCTCCTGGCGCTCTGCGGTCGGCAACCCGATGTGATGAAAGTGTTTCTCCATGATTCGGGAATCCTATTGGGATGCCAGCTGGGCCACCTCCACGGCGCGATCTGCGATTCGGAAGATGTCGTTTTCCGGCGCGTAACCCAGCACGCGGCGCGCCTTCCCGATGTCGATGCGGAAGGAATGATAATCCGGGCACGGAATCTCGACGGTTGGGATGCCGGTGAGCTTCGAAAGGTACTCGCCGGCTTCGCGATAGTCGATGGGCTCCGCGGCCGCGATATTGAAGACCTCGCCCAGCGCGGCCGGATTGCCGATCATCAGACGGAAGGCCTGCATGACATCATCGATGTGCACGAGGTGGCGCTTCAAGGGGCGGCTCTCCACGTCGAGGAGAACGGGGATGCGTTCCTGGCCCGCCCGCGCCAGTTCCCGGACCTCGGCGCTCACCTCGCCGAAGCCATGCCCCTTCTCAACCGGGCCGACATTTTTCACGATCGAAAAATGATCGAGCAGGTCGCGCCCCTCGAAAACCCAGGACGAACGCAACACCGTGAAGGGGAGCCCGTACTGCACGTGATACTGCTGCGTCATGGCCTCCTCGAGGACCTTCGAAAACGCGTAATATCCCGGATAGGCGGTGAGCGGGTGGGATTCGTCGATCGGATCGGACTGCGGATACATCCAGATCCCCAGCGCGGCGTCCCCGCCCAGCAACAGGAACTGCTCCACTCCCTGGTTCCGGCACGCCTCCAGAATGTGAAAGGTTCCCTTCAGGCTCACATCGAAAAAGGTCTCGGGGTCTTCTTTCGCAGTCGCCATCTGCACCACCATCTGCGCGCCGCGCACCGCCTCCTCGACCGCCTTCGCATCAGTCACGCTGCCCGCAATGCCGACCACGCGCTCGTCGTCAATCGGCGTGCGGTGCACGAGGGCCCGCACCTGGTAGCCCTGCGTCAACAGCGTCTCCACCGCCCGCCGGCCGATCTTGCCGCCACCGCCGAAAACACAGACCGTCTTGGACATCTCGCTTCGTTCTTCCTGTTTTGGCGCTCTCCTTTGCCTTCTCAGCCGGCCCCAGGGTCCTTCTTCGCAATTCCCTTCCCGTCGTCGCGGAAGAAGATCCAGAACATCACGAGGACCGCCGCCATGAAGGCGGCCGGCATCAGCCAGTAGGCCTGCCAATCGGATTCCGTTCCTCCGGGAACGTTCGCCCGCTTGGCGAGGATACCGACGAAGATCTGCGAACTCAGCAGGAACCCGATGCCCTGGGTGGCGACCACCAGCAGCCCCTGGGCCTGCGCCCGCACGTCCTCTTTGACATGCCGGTCGACGTAGAGGTACCCGGAAACGAGCACAAAATCGTAGCTGAATCCGTGCAGGACGACGGCGATGACCAGCATCGACATCATTCCAGATCCGGACGAAGTGGCCGCGCCGGAAAAAAGCGCAAAGCGCACCACCCAGCTCAGCAGCCCCAGCACCATGGTCCACTTGATGCCGAAGCGCCGGATGAAGAACGGGAGCACAACCGCCAACACCACGAGCTCCGCCATCTGGCCCATCGTGAGGAAGGCCCCGGACCGCTCGATTCCCATCGAATTGAGGAACGGGCTGCCCAGGACCCAGTAGGGCATCATGCCCGCCGCACCGAGCAGGGACGCGATCAGAAAAATCGAGAAGGACCGCTTCTTGAAATACGACCACGTTCCCGATCCGTAGAGCTCGCCCATCTTCAGAGGCGTGCCCTTTCCAGGCGGCGGGGTGCGTGGCAGAAAGAAGCTATAAATTCCCACGCCCCAGGCCGCCGCGGCCGCCACGTAAAACTGCATGGCGGTCGCCTCGGCGCGGAAGACGAGGCTCACCACCCACCCCGCCACGATCCAGCCGAGCGTCGCGAAGACCCGCACGATCGGGTAGTCGCGCTCCGGATTGGCAAGGTGCTTCAGACAGATCGTGTTGGACAGCCCCAGGTTCGGCATGAAACAAAGAGTGTGGGCCAGAAGCAGAGCGACGAAGACCCACTGCGTGTCCGGTGCCGCGAAGCGCGGGGCCAGCGCAATGAAGAAGCCGCTCAGGAGCATGAGCACTCCCTGCAGTTTTTCCGCGTTCACGAAGCGGTCCGCGAAAACTCCCATGAAAAACGGGGTCACGACGGCCGCAATCGGCGCCACCGAGTAGGCCCAGCTGATGGCCCTGGCGTCGAAGTTGCGCACCGTCATGAAGGTGCCCATCGTCACGTACCAGGCGCCCCACACCGAAAAGAGGACGAACATCATCGTGCTCAACTCCACGAAGAGGCGAAGGGAGGAACGATTGCTGTCCGCACTCATCTTGGTCTATAATGCTCGATGGTCTCGGCCCCGGCAAGCTTCGCCGATGGGCGTCTGCTACTCATTGCCTTCACCGAGGTGCACCGGCTTGTAACCACCCCGGCTTCTGAAGTAGAAGAAGATGACGAGGTAGCATATCAGCATGAAGCCGGGGAGGGCTGCGACCTGGTGGAAGGCGGCCTTCTTGTGCGGGTACTTGATTTCCTTGACGGTCTTCTGTTCGGCATCCGAGAGCGCCTTGACTTCGTCTTCATCGAGCGAGTTGACCTTCCCGAGGAAAACGACATTTCTCGGTTGCCTGGCCGCCTTTTCGTAGATCGCGGGGTGTTTCTCCTTGAGGTCCCGGGCGATGCCCACGTCCTGCAGGCCACCCATGATCGGCGAGCCGAGGATGCCCATTCCCAGCGCCCCCACCGCGGAAACCCCATTGAGCGTCAGGGCGCCGCCTTTCGGAAACTGTTCCGACACCAGGCCCAGGGTGGTGGACCAAAGAAAGGTTTTCCCGATGGCGTAGACCGTGGCGGCCACCAGGATCATCATCGCGGCGGCCTGCGAGAGGAACAGGAGCCCGGCGATGGAGATCATGGCGCTGATCACCAGGAGGCCGATCGGCGAAAACTTGTGTACCAGCGGTCCGGCATAGAATCGCAGGATCGTCATGATGGTGGAGACGTAGATGAAGATCCAACCGGCCTGGGCGGGAGTGAAATCGGCCCCCAGGAGATCCGGCATCCAGCTATCGGTCCCGAGTTCGGTGGTGGCCAGCGGGCTCATGGTCACCAGGATGAGGATGAACATCCAGTGCCCGAAACTCCGGGTGTAGAGGCCCGCCACCACCGCTCCAAACCCGGCCAGGACGAGCGCGGTCCAACCGGGGATGATCACCTCGGGATTCAGACTGGTGACGATCTGAGATACTCCCAGCACCAGCAGCCAGGTAATGATGAAGGACCCGAGCGCTCCGACCTGCGCCAGCATCTCGCGATAGGGCACCTTGGCGGCCACCCTTTCGTTCACCGGGAACTTGCAGGGAATAATGAGGACCGCGTAAATAATGACCGGGATAAAACACATCCCGTATTTGAGGTGCCAGTTGGCGTCGCCCAGCAGGATGGCGGTGAGCGCTCCCAGACCGAGGCCGGCCGGCCAGCCGGCATGAAGAATGTTCAACCACTTTGCCTTCTCCTTCTTGAAGGCGGTTGCGATGACCGGATTGATGAATCCCTCCACCATCCCGTTGGCGATCGCGATGAGGAAGACGCTCCAGTAGAGACCCTCGGGAGTCTTGGCGGTGAGCGTGAGGAGGAGGGAGGCGATATGGCAGGCCATCGCAATGTAGGCCGTGGTCTTGTAGCCGATCGTGTCGATAATGAGGCTGAAGATGATGATGCTGATGGCGAACGGCCAGAGGCCCACGCCGAGGATTTTTCCCTTGTCGGCCTCCGAGAGACCGAAGTCTGCCTGCCAGTCGCCGATGATGTTGGCGCGGAGCCCGAAGACGAAGGAGGTCGCGACGAGGGCGATGAAACAGGCCCAAAAGAGTTTCTTGTCGGATGAGTTGGGTTGCGAGGTCATGTGGTTGCAGAGTGGCTAGGTGTTGTCGCATCGCGGGGCCGGAGATCAGGCCGAAGCGGTGCCATCGCAGGTCAGCAGGGCTTTGATCACCTTGCGTCGGCGGACCGCCTCGAAGGCGTCGCCGATCTGATTGATCGGGAATCGGTGAGTGATGAATTCCTTCCCGGAGAGTTTGCCGGCGCGGATCCAATCGCACAGGGGCCCCTGGGCTTCCTTCTCGTAGAGGCGCGTCGGCCACTGGTGGACGAGCAGGTTGAAATTGTAGTCGGCGAGTGCGTTTGGGACTGTGAATTCCTTCAAGCCGGCGTAGAATCCGTAGACGCACATCGAGCCACCCCGCTTAAGCAACGGCAATCCGGCCGAAATCAGTTCGGGCTTCCCGACCGCATCGATGACGGCATCGAGCTTTTTGCCTCGGGTTTCCGGCAGCTCCGGTAGGGCGGGATCGTCGCGATCGAAGACGGCGTCTGCTCCAAAGGCCGTGGCGGAATCACGTTTCTCGGGGTGCCGGTCGACCATCCCAATCCATCCGAGACCGAAGAGGCGTCCGAGCTTCACGAAACTCAGACCGACCGGTCCGCCTCCGAAAACCAGAATGTCGTCGCCGGGCTGCAAGCGGAAATCGCGAAAGGCGCCGAGGACTTCGCGCCAGGTGCAGAGCAACACCGCGTCCGCCGGATCGATGTCGGGATCGAGCGGGGTTTGGATTTCGAAGACCTCCACCCATCCATGCTCTTCATCGGCCACCCCATCCTCGACCATGGCCTCATGGTCGTTGGCCAGAACGTACTCACAAAACCCGCCCCAGCCCGAGGAAAGGCCCTCCATCCCGAGATCGAACACCAATCCGCTGAGAGCCCGTCCGCCGGGCCGAAAATTGCGAACCTTCGCGCCGACCTCCTGCACCACCCCGACGCTCTCGTGTCCGAGCGCAAACGGAAAGGCCTTCTCCATCCCCGGAAACGACCCGTTGATCAGTTCGCTGTCGGTGTTGTTGCAAAGGCATGCCAGCTCGGTCTTCACCAGTGCCTGGTAGGGACCCGGACTGGGAACGGGAGTATCGATAATCTCGATCTTGTTCGGGGCATTGACGGCGACGGTCTTCATCGGCTGAACATTCGTGTCCGGGGCTGGATCAAGGCGCATTTTACGGTGAACGACGGGCCACGGCCATCGAAAACAATGCGATCAGGTTAACCGCCTTCGATATTCAGGGTCGGTTCGGGTTCCCGTCCTTTTGCCGGTTTCCCGGAAACGACGAAGCGCCGAACGAGGAGCGGGTGCGGTTGATCGAATCCAGCCCTCTCGCGCGGGTCGGGAGGGTAGGACTGCGTTCCCCACCGTCAACGCCGCCCCGGCGCGCCTCTTACCGGCCCACCACTCTCAAGCGCATGAACAACTCCTGGCCGGCGCCGGGGAGAGGCATCGCGGAGCGATAGGTCACCAGGGTCGTTCCGTCGCCAAGATGGACTTCGCTGACGAATTCGGCGAAGCCCGTGCCGGAATTCCAGGTCAGGAGATCCTGCGAGATGTCGACGACGTGGATCACGTCGTCCGCCGCGAGATTTCGCCGATAGCTGAAAAGCAGGAACTCGGCGGCCACGCCTTCGATCTCGAGAATTTCCACCGAGGCGTGATAGCGCTCGGGACCGGAATTTGGATCCGAATCGTCGGAGCCCAGCGCGTGCTCGAGGAAGGCCGAGAGCCGGTCGAGATCCTGGTCGGCGCCGGGATCGCCGACGAAGTCGGCATGGTCCGAGGTCCCGGGGTTGCCTCCGATTTCGGTGCTGGCGCGCCAGCTGGCGGGGTCACCGTGGTCCGGGTTGGTCCAGGGCGCGACCAGGACGAGGCTGAAACCGTCGCCGTCGGCAGGCTCCGGCCACGGGGGGACGTCGTTGAAAATGAAGTCGCGGATCACTTCGCCTCCCGCCCCGACGAGGCGGATCGCCTCGCCGTCGTTATTGAGACGGGTGCCGTCCGCGAACTCACCCGCGATGCGTCCGCTCAGAGCGTCTCCATACCGCATCTCGAAGGCGGCCCGCTTGTTCACCACCAGAATTCGCTCGCCGGGATTCAAGATCGTTACCGGACTGGCCAGGAAATGAAACGATATCCCGTCGTCGAACGCCGCGCCGCGCAGCTCGACTGGACTGGTGCCAATATTTGTCAGTTCGAGGAATTCGAAAAAGTTGCGGTCGGTGAATCCTGCGTTGGCTTCCTCCACTGACGGGAGGCCGGGCCGGTACATGATCTCGGTGATGGCAAGGTTGCTGATGTCGGGAAGCACCGCGCCGACCACGAAGGTGGCGGTGGCCGGCGCACTCCACTTCGTGCCGCTGAGAGCGCGCGCCGTCACCTCGCTCGTCTCGGTCAGGAGGATCGGTTCGGCCGCGACGGAATCCCGGATTTCCAATTCCGGGAGAAGGAACATGTCCGAACCCGTGGCCGAGGAGTTCAGGGCGTGAATCGCCAGGACGTTGGTGCCTTCCACGAAGTTGTTCTTGAAGGCGCTGATATCGAACGGCTCGAACGCTTCCGAGTCCTCGTCGAGACGGCGGCGGCTTGAGGTCGAGTTCCAGCTCAATCCCGCCGGCTTGTTGCCGCTGGCCACCTCCACGCCGTTGAGGTAAGCGACGAAGCCGTCATCGTACTTCACTTTTAGCGTGGCGGAGATGATGTTCTGAGGGTGGTTGTTGAAGTCGAAGCGGAAGCGCGTATAGAAACTGGCGTTGAATCCCCTCGCCTCGTCGTGGAGGTCGGTATTGAGAATCCCGACGAGCGGACCGCTGAACACCCAGCCAAGTCCCGAGGTCCCGTCCGGCCAGGACGAGTCGTCGAAGGTTCTTCCCGTCCAGGTCGTTCCCAGCGATCCGTCCGAAGGGACCAGGTACTTGCAGGCCGTCTCGGAGGGGATAGAGGTGTTGGTCGCCTGCGTGGTGGAAAACGGCACGGCGCGAGAAGAAATGGCGCCGCCGCGCGCGCGCGGGTCGCTGCCCTCCAGGGTCACGTAGATCTCGCCCTCCGGAGCGGTGAGCGCCAGTCCGAAACCATGCGGCACGGCCCCCCCGGATCGACTGAAAGACGGCGGCGCGACGAATTCGGTGTCCATCCACTCGATGTGCGCCTGCAGCCAGCCCTTGAGGTGCGAAATCTCCTTTTCGTAGCCGCTGAGGCCGGGTGCGGCGAACTCGAACCCCTGGCCGCTGCCGGCCGGGCGTTCGCTCCAACGCGCGAAATTCCTGGCTTGCGATTCGCGCAGCTCATCCGCCATGCGGTCGATCACGGCGTGGACGTTGGCGGTTGTGAACGGCCCAGCGCGCAGCTCGAACCAGCGGTCGACGGCGCGCTGAAAATAGTCCGGCCGGGTGCTCGGGATGTTGCTCGGGTTGTCCCACTCGTTCCAGAAGCCCAGAACCATCCCGTACCACTGGCACCGGCGGTTGTACCAGGTTTGGGGAACGGGAGGAGGATCCCACTGGCGCGGATCGGATATATCAAAGCTGGAAATTCCGTCGATGGTCGAGCCCGACGAGCGGTCGAAGTCCCAGATCGGGCCGCCCTGCAGTTTCCCGCCGCGGTCGAGAGAAAACCACGCGCTATGCGACCCGTAATCGATGTTCATCATCAAGGTATTCAGCCAGTGGTGGTCGATGAACGAATCGATGTCGATGTACTCGGAAAAATGTTTGCCGGTGGTCGGGTGGACGCCGTCGATCCCCGGGCCACCCCGGCGGCTCACCGCGGCGAAGATCTCGTTGACGCGATTGCGCAACCAATTCTTCTGGGCGGTTGTGATATAGAATTCGTTGGGGCGCTGCGAATGGGGCGCGCCGTCGGGGTAGACGTGCACCAGGGCCCGCGGGAAGGCGTTCGTCGAAAAAGTGGGTTCCCCCGGGTCGGCACGGTCGTTCTTGAAGATGTACCCGCCGGTGATCTCCGGCTCCGAATCGATCGAGGAATCGAGCGCCGTCACGTTGATTCGGTCGGCGTCCCGGTCGAGCTTCTCCGTGAAGGTATAGACCCCGAAGTAGTCGTTGTCGGAAAGCTCTTCGCCGTTGGTGTCATGATACAATTCAAAGAACCGGGTGCGGGCTGCATACCGGCCGACCTGCCGGCTCAATTCGAAGATAAGAGGATTGCGCATCAGGGTGCGGTCGGCCTGGTAGCGTGAATTGAAAATCCAGTCGTCTTCTCCCGGCATGCCGAGGGGGCGGATCGTCTTCTCTTCCCAGTCGTTCTCGGTCCAGGCCTCGAAAGACATGGCGTATTTGGGAAAGCTGCCGCTGCTGGATCCACGGCGCCGGATGCCGCCGCGAGTGATCAGGTCGGGCGGATTGGAGAGGGAGGCCCGCGGGTTCACTTCACCCTTGGGCTCGAAGATCGCCATGATCACGCGCTGGCGATCGGTGGAGGATGTGTTGGGAACCGAGCCTCCGAATGTGTCGAGAATCACGATTGGCAAGTCCGAAGTATGGGAGGCGGCTTCTGCGCCCAACTTGAAGTAAACCTCCGTGCGCACCGGACCGTCGAGCGCTCCCGAGGCGAAAGCGCCGGCACGAATCTGCGTCGTCCTGACGACCGGAATCAGGGTCGTGTATTGCGGTGAGGCGCTGTTGGGGAGGGAACCGTCGGTCGTGTACCTGATGGTTGCGCCCGGCACCGCGGTGGTGAGTGAGATTCGAAAGTTGGTGGTGAAGGTCCTACTGGAGCGGGAGAACTCGACCTTCCCGGCGGAAAGCTTGGCGGTGCGATTGGAAGCGCCGGGCGTGGGCCTCTCGAAGAAACCTTCCGGAACGGATCCCGCCGTGGTGTGTCCGTAGGAGATGTCCGTGTACTGTTCGGGGAACTCGGGGGCAAAGTCACTGGCAATCGTCGTGCCATCGGGATTGACCAGCGCGAGATATTCGCCGGGCCGGGAGAGTGTGAAACTGGCGTGCAGATCGGCGCCCGCGAGGGCACGGTCTTTGCCGGAAGCGAAAACCACCAGGTAGTCGCCCGGCGCCAGCGTGACGTTCGGGAACCTCCACCTGTCGAGGTTGTTCGGGTCGTCGGTCAGAAAGAAGCCGTCCAGGGAAATCGGGGCGGGATCGGGATTGCAAATCTCCACCCAGTCGGGCCGGTCTCCGTCCTCGTCGGCCAAACCGGTCGCGTTGGAAGCGAGAAACTCCGTGATCAGCGGGGCGGCCTCCACTTGGCAGGACAGCAGGGAAACGAAGAGCGACCCGCAGGCCGCGACGGCCAGTGCGAGCCAACCTCGGCGGGCCGGACGGTTGCGACGGGACTCTGAAATCATCGTGAACGGGGAGTGCGGTTCGGATCGGAAAACTTTAGGGGGGCCGCATTCGCGCGGGAAGCCGTTTCTCGCGCCCTGCGAGGCGCGGGGGGATCGCCCGGGGCGCCGGGAAACTCCGCCGGCCCGGGTATCCCGCTCATGCGGGGCTAAAAACGATAGCCCTTTTTCTGTTCGTACGCACGCAATTCTTCCACTTCCCGGGTGGCCCGCGCCGTGTAGCGCTGCATGAACTGTTCCAGCGCCTCGGGGCGCTCGCGATGGTCGAAGGCCGGCAGGGCGGGATCCTCGACCCGCACCATCCAGTCCCGCAGGGCGGCGCGAAGTTTGGCAATCTCTTCCTGGTCCGCGGCCGCTGGTTTCCCGTCGCCCGGCCCACTTGCCAGCAGGTTGCTGAGACAGTGCGGGTCGCGGCGAAGATCGTAGAATTCCTCCACGGTCCGGAACTGCAGGTGCCGCACGCGCGCTGCCATCACCGGGTCGGTCTCGGCCAGTCGCTGCAGGACTCCAAATACGGACCATTGCCTCGGGAAACGGCGCCGGCCGTCGGACCAGGGGTTGAAGACATACGCGGACTGCTTGCTCAGGACCGCCCGCATGGGGAAGGCGTCCTTTCCGTGGATATGGAAAAACTGCGTGAAGACGTAGTCGCGATTCGGCTGCGGCTGCCCGCGCAGGAGCGGCAGGAAGGAGCGCCCGTCGGAAGGCTGCACCGGGGGCAAGCCGACCGCCTCCAGCATGGTGGGTTGGAGGTCGACTGCCGAGACCATGTGAGTCCGGTCGTGGGAACCCGCCTTTACCCGCCCCGGCCACCGAATAATAAATGGAGACCGCGTGCTCTGGACATAACAGTTCGCCTTGGCAGACGGGAACGACATGCCGTGGTCCGATAGGAACACCACGATCGTATTCTCGACCAGCCCGGCCTTGGCGAGTTCGTCCAGGACCGCGCCCACCATCTCATCCAAGCGCCCCACGGCGGTGCTGTAGGCCGCCAGCTCGCGGCGAACCTCGAGAAGATCGGGGAGGAAGCCCGGAACGCGGACCTTGTCGGCACCAAACGTCCGCGACGGGGCGGCCCGTTCGTATTGGGGTCGGCCCAATCGATTCTTCTCCGCACCGGTTCCGGGAAACGGGGAATGAGGGTCATGGGAACTCGCCATCAGGAAGAATGGCTGACCCGACGCCTTGGCCGTTTCGAAGAAGGATCCTGCGAATCGCCGGTAGATACCCGGATCGCGGCCCCACATGTCTTCGTCGCCCTTCCCCTGCCACGTGTAGGTGACCGACCAGCGGAACAGCTCCTGCTGGTTGAGCGGCTTGCCAATCGTGCCGCAGAGGAATCCTGCTTCATTGAGGATGGCCGGCAAGGTCGCGGTGCCGGGTCGAATCCGCTGAAATCCTTCCGCCCCGTTGTGTTGGGAATAGAGCCCGGTGAGCATCACGCTTCGCGACGGGGTGCAGACTGCCACGTTGACGTGCGCATGCCAGAACTGCATTCCCTCGCTCGCCAGCCGGTCGATATTGGGGGTCACCTCCGGCGCCACTCCCCCAAAACACCCGGGGGAATCCCAATTCATGTCGTCTGCCACGATCCAGAGGACGTTCGGCCGCTTCGCCGGGTGGACGAGCTGTTGGGCAACGAGAGTCCCGGCAAGCAGTCCAAAACCAGTAACGACGGCGAGGCATCGCCAGGCGATCGCGAGGGCATTCATGTTGGTGACGTTGGGAGGGAGTAGAGGCGTGCACCGGCTTCATCGTCCTTGGCCGTTCCCGGAGAATCCGGGTCGGTCTCGCCGGATCATCGCGAGGGGGCGGGTGACATGCGGAACGACGATGGCTTGATCGCCTTGTTCTTCCAGTAGTCGTTGCCATGAAACCAGTAGGCGGTCGGGTGGTAGGCGCCGACCAGGGCCACCTTGGTGCCTTGTTTCGGGATCTCGTTCTCGAGCCCGACGCTCCAGTAGACCGCATTGACCAACATGCGCCGGATGCCGGAGGATGCGAGGTCGGTGGAGGATCCCATCGTGGTGGCGAATACCTTGCCCTTCTTTGCGCCGGGGACCTGATAGCTCTTGGTCCAGGCCACTGGCATGGGAGGGTCGTTCGGATTGTAGCGATCCTGTCCCCGGTCGGCAGTGGGATTATGCCCGGTTCCAGCCACGACATCGTCGGTCGGCCTCATTCCGAGAAAGGGATCGTTCGCGTCGTAGGGGCCCTTGCGGTTCATGGTCTGACCGAAGACGACCGGCTTGGCGTCGCCGGGAAGAGGAAGCCGAACCGCATAGACGTCGGTGGGGCCCCAGATATCGCCGTCTTTCTCCGTTCGGCCCTGCATGAAGGGGCTGCTGTAATTGTTCTTGAGATGCTCGAGGAAATCGCTCGCAGGTCCCTTCCACGATTTTCGTTATTTGGCCGACCAGCTCGCCTGTGCTTTTTTGATTTGCACCGGGCTCAGGCCGAAGGCCTTGAGGACTCCGGTCGCCATCATCTTGTTTCCGGCAGGATTCATGTGAACCCCGTCGCTGGTCAGCAATTTGCCGCCCTTCTTGTCCGGGCTTGCTGCTATGGCGGCCTGCATGTCGGCGTTCAAATCAGCCACAAGACACTTCTTCTCCTTGGCGAGGGATCTGACGAAATCGTTGTAAGCAGCCAGCTTCTGGTTGTTGGCATTCGGTTCGTCTTCGCCGATCATGGTCGAGGTGAGGATCACCACCTTGACGCCGGCGGCCTGGCACCGGTCGACGATCTTGGTGATGTTCACCTTGTACTGGTCGAGCGGGACGCCTCTCGCCCCGTGCCACACATCGTTCACTCCGCAGCTCAGGGTCATCCAATCCGGCTTTTTGCTCAACACATCGCGCTCCAGGCGTGCCAGCATCTGGTTCGATTTGTGGCCGCTGATGCCGGCGGGGATGGCGGTTGTCTTCACTCCAGCCGCCTCCAGTCCGCTGATCACCAGCCTGACATAACCGTTGGGCGCCGCCCCGGCCTGCGTTATGGAGTCGCCCATGAAGGCGATCTTCTGTCCATCCTTGACGGGAAGATCCGCTCCCCACACCACCGTCGAACTGATCAGCACCGCGGCCGCGGCAATTGCCACCGGCATAGGTCCCGGGCCCATCAGTTTGACCATCGCGATCGTCTTTTTCGTTTTCATTTTCATACTTGGGTGAATTTGGATGCGAGATCGTGTTTCGGCTCGCAGTCGTTCAACTTGTTCCTTGCCGGGATTCCCTGAAATCGAGTGGTGCACGTCAATTGTATTCGATCAGGCCGGGTGGTCGCCCCGGGATTTCCGGTGGTTCCCGGGCGCCCGTGCCACCGCAATTGACCGCAAGCGAGCTCCAGGAAGATCGAAAGGGAGCATGTCGAGCGCTGTTTCGAAGGCAAGGAGCTTCGGGCGCTTTATCGGAGTGAGGGGTTGACTCCGGGCGCATCCATCGGTGGAGTTCACTCCATGATTTTCCGGCAAGCGGTTGGCAGGGCACGACCTCCCCGAGGAGGCTCCAGTCCGGCATGGACTGCAGGGCGGATTTCCGTGCTCATTGCCACGTCCGCTGCCACCCATGGCGCGGACCAATCCGGCCAGACCGACGAGCAACTCCGGCAGGCGGCTGCAGATTCCTATCAGTCCGGACAGATCCAAACGGGCCATCTGCACCTGGAAACCCTGGTGGACAGGAACAGGGGCGAGGTGGACGCGGCCATCAAGTATCTGGCGGAGATCTTGAATCAAGCCCTCCGCGCCGACGCCCTTCGCCTTGCGGAGCAACCGAAAATCACCTTTGTGGATAACCCCACGGCGGAGTACGCCGCCCGGCAACTGTGCGTCATGGAGCGCATCGGTGCGGTCTCGGCAAACAGCAGAACGGTGCAGGATGCCTCGGCCGTGCTGCTTGAGCACCACATGCGACATGGTCGCCTCTTTGAAGCGAGGGAAATGGTCGATCGCTATGCCGAAGAGAACCCCCATGACCTGTTCTGGCGGATCCAACAGGCGCAAGTGTATCGCAGACTCGACTCCGCCAAAGCGCGCCCATTGTTCGAG